>JAABUQ010004673.1_pt1 | contig 23055 bp, 21 predicted proteins | sample 5560001 | NCBI WGS metagenome assembly JAABUQ01 (sample SAMN10711888, study PRJNA513371) | rock metagenome | isolation source: Antarctica rocks | place: Antarctica: Victoria Land, Finger Mt nord | collected 2015-12-18 | reverse complement strand
TCGGGTCTGTTGTCGGTCCGCTTGGAGGAATTGGACTTGGGGAGGGGTTTTGTGCTTTTGGGCGGTTGATTCGGGTGGGTTGGGGACTTTTGGTTCCTTTTCTTTTCTTTTCTTCTTGCTTCGTTGCTGTCTTTGTGTTTCCTTATTTTTCCGGCTTTTGTTCTTTGATCCGGTGTTGGGGAGGGGGGGGGAGGGATGTGTGAGATGAGAGGGATATGTGAGAGGAGGGATGGGAGAGGAGGGAACGGTTCATGTAGGATGTGTGGATCTTTTGAAAAATAGGAGGAAAGCGCTGTGGAGGCTAATGCGATGCCGGATGCGCGCGAATTCTACCTTGCTGTGCGATGCAACAAAAGCGATGAGACTTCCTTTCAGGAACGCCATGCGGATCCGTCGCAACAGTACCTCAGGCTCGGGCGAGGGGTCGGCTCGAGAGGACTCGAGAATTCGGGGCTGATACCCTCCTCGACGGGCTCTGCACATCCAATCAAACCCGCATGGCTGCCCCGAAGGAGAGGGCGCCTCTTAACGTGATACGTCTCCAGCAACCATGCACGTCCATCCAGGAATCATCCACCCCTCACCCCAAAACCTCAACCATCCTCCCCCGCCACTTTGGCCCGTACCTCCTCATCGCCCAGACAACCCCACAGCTCCCCAGCCCAATCACCCCAACCCCAGTGAACAGCCATCCGTTCCCGATGGCCCTGATAAGCGGCTCCGCCACCAGCGCCCCCACGCAGCTAAAGATATTCCGCACAAAGTTGTTCAGGGCGACACCATTGCTCGCCTTGCGCGGCATGAATTCCGTGAGCATTGTGGTCGTAGTGGCGAATACGAGCATGCTGCCGACGCCGAAGAAGAAATTGGCGATTAGGGGAACGACCCAGAAGATGCCGTGTTGAGCTGTCCAGCCGTACCAGATCAATGCTAAAGGGTAGAGGATGGCCGCCATCCAGGCGTTCTCCCTCATCCGATCTTCGGGACGGTACAGCAGTTTTCCATCTTCTCCGTACCGTCCAGCCTTGCGGGCTTCTCTCGCCATGATTGCATCGGTCCACTTCCCTCCAAATAAAGAGGCGAGGACATAGCCGATGCTGTTCGGGATATAAGCCAGTCCGACACCGAGGGTGGAGAAATTGTAAGGGGGGGCAGAGAAGGTGGTTTCAAGCGATATGTTGAGGAGGTACAGGGAGCCGAACGTGATTGAGGCGTAGTAGACGGTTAGGAGGACGGGGGGAAAGCGGAGGTATGTTATTATGTGGAGGGGGTCGAGGAGACAGCGTTTGGTCAGGGTGAGGTAGCCTTTGGTTCGTTGTTGCACAAGTTGGGCGGAAGCGGTGCGCATTAAGGTGGGCTTGGTCGCGGGTGCTGGTGCGGGTGCGGGTGGCTTTGCTTTGAGGGTCTAGATTTGTTAGTGTTTCGTGGGGAAAAGGGGATGCGGCTTACTTCTGGTAATGCGAAGAAGAGGAAGATGAGTAGTACGCCTCCGTAGATGGCAAGGAACCAGAGAGTGCTCCGCCAGCCTAGTCGCTCTGCCAGGGCACCACCGATGATGGGTGCCAGCAATGGACCCATCAACGGGCCCAGGTAGAAGATTCCCATTGCATTCCCTCTTTCTTTTACTTCCCAAATGTCTGCAATTGTGCCTGCTCCGACTGCTTGGACCTACATGATTTTGAGGTCAGCATTATTCGTCCAGGTTGGAAACTGGAGCTGTAGGTCGAATCTCAAGAGATTCCGGAGGAAGTGCTCTCGAGACAAGAATCAAAAGTTCATTCTGTGCGTGAAATAGGGCGAATCAGCAGAATAGATGACACACGCTGGCTGCAGCTCCTCCACCGAGTATTCGCATGACTATCAGCATTGATATGTTGACCGAGACGGCGGCTAGTACGTTCCAGAGCAGGAACAATGTGAAGGAGACGAGGTAGATGGTGCGGCGGCCGAGGGTCTCGGAGAAGGAAGACCACCATAACGGGAATATGGCCATGCTGAGCATGTAAAAGGCAGCAGAGAAGTTGGTTATAGTAGGACTCGTATGGAGGTCTTCTGATACTTGAAGTAGAGATGCTGCAGCAGACTTAATCAAAGGCTTCAACGTGGACGAGTGGGTGCGCCTTACGAAAGAATATAGCACTGCCCATGGGGGCAGCCACAGCTGCCAAAGCCACGACGAATGTAATGAACCATTTTGTTCCTCGAGGGTAGTGCTTGGGTTCTGTGACTTCCGCAACGATGGTGAAGCGTCCGAAAAGACCCCGCCGCTGTGCTCGAGGAACCTTGATGGCTTCTGGTGTGTGCTCTTCTCCTTCTCCTGCCTCAATATCTCTCTCTTTTCGGTTTATCTCTTTGTCTGTATGCTCAATAGGGGAGGAGTTATCTGGGCTGCCACATCCATTGCCTTCCTCCGAGGGGTCAAGAGCACACTCCTTGGGGGTTTCATGGTCGAGTTCCTGAGCCCCAATTTTGGCTGTGTCATTGTCCATGGTGCAAGTAGGTCAATATCTCCTCATCCATGAATTGAGAGAGTGTGGATATGCAGACAACGATTTTTGGCAAGAGATGCAATATGGAAATATGTGACGCTGGAGGGAATGTGTAGAGACTAGAGATGTCATAGCATGATGTATGGAATAGAGACAACTGCGAATGCTCTGCAGGATGGACGCTGGAGAGAGAAATGGTCAATGAAGGCCAATAATGGTCATTTAGAGGGGGAACAAGCATATTGTATAGACTCTGCGGTCTGCTAAACTGGTCGCGTCAGCGATATGATCTGCCGGGTTTAAATCGCTAGGCTATCCTTTGGTTGTGGTAGAGCACAATAATACTAAGGTAATAATAATAATGCGAAGATCGGAGTCGTTGAAGAGATGGACGTTTGAGTCGCTGAATCAACGAGGGGAAGACTGGGGCCGAGTGCCGAGAGAAGCCGCTTTAGCTCAAAGTGTAGTTACTGAGGTGTCACGTGGTGTCCGTCGTGTATGTCAACTCGTTCGACTTTTGACACTGCTTCTTTGACGCGGTCAACGAAAGCACTGCCGTTCACTCCCAGACGAAGAGCAAAGGCAGGCCAGGTCTAGTTAGTCTACTGGGTGCCCGCCTGATTGATCTCTTCGGATATCTGACGATACTCGCTGATTTGTAAGCTTGCATGCATATACATCATTTGTTTCATCACCAGCCTAATCGAGCTCTTCCCTCGTGATCTATGCTTCGCGCTGCTGCAGGAAGCCCTTTTCGTTCGAGAATCTGCACCTGACCACCGGAGAATTTCGTGCAGCTGATCCGCACGCCGACTCCCTTTGACGTATCTAGCCGACGAGCATACTCGACCCGTACACTGCATCATGACATTGCAAGAAGATCGAAGCAGGTTGATGTCCCATTTCGCCGGCGACTTCTCCAAGCACCCAAACAAATGGTCCGATCTATGGGACAAAGGTGATTTCCTGCCGTGGGACCGGGGCAAGCCGAACCCGGCACTTATCGACACCCTCACAGAGCGCCAAGACCTGATTGGAAGTTGCATGACCCAAGACGGGCTGGGTCATCAGCGGAGGAAACGTGCCCTCGTGCCGGGATGCGGCAGAGGATACGACGTTCTGCTGTTGGCGAGCTTTGGGTATGATGCCTACGGGCTGGAGGTCAGCGACACCGCGGTGAAGCGATGTATCGAGGAGCAGAAAGGGAACGGTGACAAGTATCCACTCAAAGACGAATCAATCGGTGCTGGGAAGGCGTCATTCTTCGTTGGTGACTTCTTTTCGAGTACTTGGATGACCAATGTTGAGGGTGATGGGAAGCTTGATCTGATCTATGACTACACTGTAAGTTCTGTGTCGCCGCCACACTTCCCCAATTGAATCGGCACGTCCTAGAGTAAGTCTATCGCTGATGAGCCGATGCACAGTTCCTCTCCGCCCTTCCGCCGAGCTTCCGACCAGACTGGGCTCTCCGCTTGTCACAGCTCTTGGCATTTGATGGCAGATTGATATGTGTCGAGTTCCCCAGTGCTAAAGACCCAAAGATCGGAGGACCGCCGTACGCACTCCCTCCTGCAGTGTATGTCGAGCACCTTAGTCACCCGGGAAAGGAGCTTCCATATGATGAGGAACGTCGAGTGAAGGATGATACGGGCTTGCCGATAAGCCCGGCCGCTTTGAAGCGGATCGCTCATTGGCAGCCAGCTCGAACGCATGAGATTGGGAAAGGAACCGATTGGGTTAGCGTCTGGCAGCATTGAATGAAAAGTAGTCTGGAACGACGGGCGGAGTGATCACGATGCAGTCATCCTGTTGCTTGGCGTAGGGAATTGTAATGTTCCCCAAGGCCGTAGTTATGGTGATAGTAGGCGAGCCATAATGCTACCGTGCTGCTTTTACTACCGCACTCGATCTTCGCCACTTTGCCATCTGCCTGCAAAACATTGATGTCTACACCATAAGCCTTGGCTAATGCGAGAATCTCGAGATGGCCACCCCACTCTCCCGTCTCTCGGATAGTCTTGACATAGCTCTCCAGTGGCTCTTCGAGGAACGGCGAAAAGTCATCGGAATTTTGAGTAATGTACGCAGCTGCTACTTCCCTGGTGGTTTGGTAGTCTGAAGACGAACTTTTTGCATCTTCCCTCGGTTCGATATCTAGAGGTGCTTTGAGACCGACGCCATGATTAATAAGTTGATCTGCTATTGCAGCATACAAGCAATGCCCATCAGAACGAATTTCGTGCTCCGTGAGCCCTCTCAGAGTGTAAGCTTTACACATAGATTTGCTCTCCTTTTCGCGGAGATTTGGTAGATTGGCGGCTTCGTTCTCTGCCTCTTCTGCAGCCGCTTCTTGCTCAGCAGCTCGCCGGGCTAATCGAGCTTTTTGTCGATTCGGCTTCTTGACTTGGCCATTGGATGCTGCTGTGCTATTTATAGACATCGAGAACATGGGCTGGCTAATGTCTTCCTGGACTTGTTTGGGTCCGGGTACCTCTGCGTCTTCGCGAGCATAAGCTGGCTCGTCGGCCTCCGTTCCTCCCATTTTTTTTGATATTTCTTGGCTCTGTTTTTCCTTGAGTTGCCTTTCGAGGTCTTCACATTCGTCGTTCACTCCTTTTCGAGACTTTTTGGTGGCCGATTTTTTCTTTTGTGTTATTCTGGACTGCAGTTCCTTTTGCTCTTGGTGATGCCTCTTTTGCAATTCTTCCATGATGACTATTTTGATGTAAAGAGTTTACCAATCTTATGTCGGGTTGCAGATATGAAGAGACTGCCCCTAGTGTCTGCCGAACCCGGGAGGAAACGGTACGACCCTAGCGTCTCTCAATTTCTCCCTTTCACGTCGGAAATTGTACAAACATGACATTCCAACCTTCGAAGCCATGTATGCCATTAAGGATCCTTCTGGAGAACTCATGTGTGCACTCTTAACTACACGCCACCTCGACGGAGGGTCTTGTCTAGTGAGAAGAGTGTATCTTTGAATTCCGATTATCCTACTTCATCTACATAGTACCTAAAAGATTGACAAAGGCCCAGCAAAATGAACCCTCATAAAACCAGGTGCCTAGCGAACAGAACATATAGAAAAGACAGAAACTCACTCACCTTCCATCTTACTGCCAGAATTAAAAGAGCCCATGTAGATGGTGGCTTACCACTTTTATCAAATTTGAACACCTCACCCACCTACTAAAACACTCACATCAGTGGCTTTGGCACTGACCTAAGCTGCTACTGCGCAATTTACATCCACGTTACTAGCTCCTTCACAACAGCGAGCTCCTTGATCTCCGAGTAACAACCGGTCAACCTTCCAAAACCAGTACAGCAAGTATAACAAGGACAAAGCCGTCAACTTTGGAACTGGTCATCAATTTACCCCAGAAGCTTATGCAGGCCGGTAAAATCTGACGGGCTTCCTTGTTCGACAAATTTGAGATTCTTCAGACTGTAAACCTCTGCGAAGATATCAATGCGTGAGTAGTCGTGACAGACGAGGCTAGACGCCAGGGCTCCGTTTGTTGAATGAGACACTTAGTCTGCTGTTTAAGAAATTGGATGGCCTCGTGCCTTTGATTTTGGGGAACGTCAATACGTAAAGTGAACTGGAACGGCAATTGACCGAGGACGTTCTTGCACTCAAGATTTGTTTGGGTAGTATGGAACAAGGACAGAATGAGAATACTCGAATCTTGGGTGATTCTTTGAGCGGGCTCTTTTGATTGAGACGGATGTCTGTGTGGAAGAAAGTCAGAAAATTCACGTCCTTTTATATTCAACGAAACCCTGTGCAAAGTCCTTCCTCGAACGAATTGCATACAAGTCTGGAATGGCCTTTCACGAACGGCGGCACGCCGATGACGAGCGGTTGAGCACACGCAGCACGCACTTTCGTATCGTACAGATTCCGCATACGCCTTTTAAAATAAAGGAATCCGTAGGTTTTCAGCTGCCTCCTCCTTCAGCCACCAGAGTCAGGATTAAGTCGGAATGTAGATTGCACAAGAAGCATTGGCCTGGTTCAGCGATAAGTTGCCATTATTCGCGCACTCGTGAAAGAGTCTGAAGACGAGTTCTGGTGTACCTTAGCGTCAAAGGCTACCACTTCGGAACGAGCACATATGTTTAGACAGCAGGGAGATGAATCAATAGCCATTACTGGGAGGAGATCCAGATATGAAAAACCTGTCAATGTTTGTGAGAACCCAAGAATACTAAGCAATCTTGCCGTATGGATACAGAATGAGAAAAGTAGAATTAGTATGAGGCATGTAGACGCCAGGTTTCCAAGCAATCGGTATTCTTTTTTATTTTATTCTCTTGATTGAAAAGCCGTATTCATGAATCTACACATCCAATATGTTCCTTCGCATAAGATGAGCAGGTTGAGAGGAGGTTGTGTGTGAACTTGATTGGAAAGATCCTGATATCTTGGCTCCGTGTCTACGTATCATGACATCATCGAGTGATAAGGGTCCAAAATGCATTAGGGAAGCATAATGGAAACATCTTCGAGTCCAACATTCCTCATTCCTCCATACTCGTTCTTTGATAGTGAGTAGTCTCAGTCAACCTAGCAATCGCAAAGTAGGAGCACACACAGAGGTCTCATCAGTACAATATCTTTGAGTCTTCTCTTGTGATTGACTCTGGCTGGATGACGACGTGTACAACCTTCTACAGTGAGTTTATTGACTCACAACTTGAATGTACAGTAACAAAGCCTAGCGATTGTAGGAGTGAAGACCTAGGTGGTGCCTAACCCATATGCAGCCGTGATTTGCAAAATTCCCCGAAGAACATCAGCAATCAACCAATCAATTAACCATTTTTCCCTGTCATTGTGAAAACGCCCTACTTCAAACGCAAATACTACTATCAAATGTGTCACTCACGGCGAGCGTAACGCTGCTTCTAGCTTAGCATAATGACGGATCCATTCCCACCACGGACCATGAGGGCATGGCAGTACTCAAGCACCAAAGGGGGCCTTGAGAAAAATATCAAGATCAACCCTGCCGCACCATTGCCAAAGCCGAAGCCAGATCAGCACCTTGTCCAGGTCATAGCCACAGCACTCAATCCCGTCGACTACAAACCGGCCGAGATCCCTGGTGTCACCCGGTTTGCAGTCACCAAACCAGCAACACCTGGAATCGACTTCGCCGGCTCCATTGTCAAACCAGCACCCGCTTCTTCTCTGAAGGCCGGCCAATTGGTGTTTGGCTGTTGCGGCAATGTACCAATAGCCGGCAGCGCCCTCGCTGAGTTTTCTGTCGCCGGAATCAAAAGCGTTGCCGCTATTCCAGATCATCTCGACCCGGTCGATGCAGCGACTGTTGGGATAGCTGGTATTACGGCATATCAGTCCATCGTGCCGCGAGTCAAGGAGGGCGATAAAATCTTCATCAATGGAGGTTCAGGCGGTACAGGAACATTTGGCATTCAATTTGCCAAGGCGGTGGGATGCCATATAACGACGACTTGCTCGACACCGAATGTTGAATTTTGTAAGAGCTTAGGCGCGGACACGGTTGTGGATTACAAGAAAGAGAACGTTCTCGAAGCATTGAAAGCCAGTGGGCATAAATTCGATCATGCTGTAGATAATGTGGGGTCCAACAAGGAACTCTTGTGGCGTTGCCATGAGTTCATGAAGCCTGGAGCTGTCTGCATTGTGGTCGGAGGAGATCCCTCACTTGCTAACTTGGCTGATACTCTAAAGAGGAAGATCTTGCCTGGTTTTCTCGGCGGTGTGAAGGGTCAAGTTCTGGGTTTCTGGCCACAGCAAAAACCCGAAGACTTGCAGCAGATTGGGGAATGGATGAACAGCGGCAAAGTCAAGGCGGTAATTGATCATAAGTTCCCATTCGAGCAAGCGGTGCAGGCATTTGAGAAGTTGAAAACTGGGAGGGCAAGGGGAAAGATCGTGATCGAGATCGCCTCCGACATGCACAAGAAGGCGCCCAATCCAATTTAGCATCGTCTCCGCATCCCAAGTATCAAATGTTAAACATTGATTGATCTGGAGTATTCGTGCAAATACCCGGTCATTGTTTGGTTTAATCAATGCGCTGGAGTTATGACAAGAACGAAAGCTCGTAGCGACAGAGATATCCTTAGATATTCGAACCCTAGCAATACCACATGATTATTTGAGCCGGCCACCCCCGATGCCGATAGTCCCAACAGGCTGCCTCAACCAGCCATTGCCTACTAATGTCAAGTCTTCTGCGTTGAAACCCAACATTAGTATCAAGGAACGAGCTCCCTTTCTAAAGGACGGACTGTTCCCAGAGGGTTGAGAGTAATCTTAGGAGTCTACAGGCAGGAGCAAGTGAACAAGATAGCAAATGCCCGAACAAATACACCGAAACAGAGGATTTTGTGTAATGCAAAAATAGTGTATTTTGACGATAGAAGGAAAGAACCGTTGAATGTGGGTAGCATGATTGTCCTTGTTTCAGCAAAGAAGTCCGCATCACTCCATAGAGCATATTCCTCTTTTGAGCAATTGAAGATGTCTGCCGACAAGACATCGCGATAGGCTTCTAGGCCCTTTCGCTGGCGATGGATGGTCCAAGATGGCTCGTGTCTCTTCAGGGAGATTGGGCAGCTGCGATATTCATTGTATGGGACTTCCGTTCACAGGCTCGATGGCACTTCGGTCGCTTCTGCCAAGTGTGGCTGGTGTATATTTTTGAAGTCTGGTCGAGGGATTGAGGGATAGACGATTCTTTCACTAGTCAAGTAGCCGATCCCCAAACGGAAAGATGAACCGCGCTCTCTGGAAAGGCAAGATCAGCCGAACCTCGGTACTGAAAGGTCTGAGGGGGCACGAAACGTCCCCTTCGGTCAAGGAATATGACGAAAACGGCCATGCTTGACGTTTCTATACACTCTTTTTCAAGGAATAGCAGCGAGCGTTGTGTACACGCCGGCTAGGAAATGGAAGGAATCACAGTCAAAGGCTGGAGCATTGAGATGCTGAAGATATGCCCTCCAAGCATAACCCTTCCAAGCCTAACCTGATTGACCTCCATCTCTCCCTTTGACCGGAGAAATGGCTTCAATGGAAATCATGTGTCCAGCCTCGGCCGTCAGGAGCGGCTCAGCCGTTATGTTCCGATCCATTCCTATGACCAACTTTCATTCTTCTTCCTGCATGTTCTATTCCACACTTCTTCCTCTGCTTCCCTCCAAATCCAACGACCTCTGCTTTCTTCTCGAGACAGGCCCCCCACGCTCATACACAAACCCACACGAAACCACCAAAGAACACCCTTGGAAGAGGCAATGCCTTTCGTCTTCGCCAATCCAATGTCTTCCCTCGACCAAGAAGATCAAGTCTACGAAGCAGACGTCAATGCGGTGAAGAAGTGGTGGACAGACTCCCGATGGAGATACACAAAAAGACCATTTACGGCTGAGCAGATAGTTGCCAAGAGAGGGAACCTCGAAATAGTATACCCTAGCAACGCTCAAAGCAAGAAGCTGTGGAACATTATTGAGGGCCGATTTCAGGTCAGTCATTGTGGAAGTGGAATGTACAGAACCCGCTGATTGATGATAGAATGGCGAGGCCAGCTTCACATACGGATGCCTGGAACCGACTATGCTTACCCAAATGGCAAAATTCTTGGATACAGTGTATGTCTCAGGCTGGCAGTGCTCCTCAACTGCTTCCTCCACGGATGAACCCTCACCAGATCTTGCAGACTACCCCATGGTACAATCCTTCCCAGTAAAGTGGAATACTCCCTGACTGTACATAGAACACTGTCCCAAACAAAGTCCAACAACTCTTCATGGCCCAACTCTTCCACGACCGTAAGCAGCGCGAAGAACGCATCACCACCCCCAAAGCTTCCCGCGGCAGCGTAGCCAACACCGACTTCCTCCGCCCCATCATTGCCGATGCCGACACCGGCCATGGCGGCCTTACTGCAATCATGAAACTCACAAAGCTTTTCATCGAAAAAGGCGCCGCAGGAATCCACATCGAAGACCAAGCGCCTGGCACCAAGAAATGCGGCCACATGGCCGGCAAAGTCCTCGTCCCCATCTCCGAACACATCAACCGCCTTGTTGCCATCCGCGCCCAAGCAGACATAATGGGCACCGACCTCGTAGCCGTTGCCCGCACAGATTCCGAAGCTGCAACCCTAATCACATCGACCATCGACCCCCGCGACCACGCCTTCATCCTCGGCGCTACAAACCCCGCTCTCCAGCCCCTGAACGACCTGATGGTCGCAGCGGAACGAGCAGAAAAAACAGGGGACCAGCTCCAGGCAATAGAAGACCAATGGATCGCGCAAGCAGGGCTGAAACTCTTCGATAGCGCCGTCGAAGATGCCATCAACGCCGGTGTGCACGTCAATAGGGCCTCCTTGATTGCGGAATACCGCGCCAAAGTCCAAGGCAAAAGCAACAGCGAGTCGCGAGCCATCGCCAAGGGCCTGACGGGCGTGGATGTGCACTTCGATTGGGACTCCCCACGCACGCGGGAGGGATTCTATCGCTACCAAGGAGGCTGTGGATGCGCTGTCAACCGGGCTGTGGAGTACGCGCCGTACGCGGATATGATCTGGATGGAGAGCAAGCTGCCGGACTTTAAGCAAGCTGAGGAGTTTGCGAACGGAGTGCATGCCGTTTGGCCGGAGCAGAAGTGCGCACCCCCCTTCCTTTCCCCTTCTCCCTTCACTCCCGCCTTCCCCTTTACTCACTCCCAAATCTAACGCTCGTGACGCCCAACAGATTAGCCTACAACCTCTCCCCCTCCTTCAACTGGAAATCCGCCATGCCCCGCGCGGAGCAAGAAACCTACATCACGCGCCTCGCCCACCTGGGCTACTGCTGGCAATTCATCACCCTCGCCGGCCTGCACACCACCGCGCTCATCTCGCACCAGTTCAGTGAAGCCTTCGCCCAGCATGGCATGCGAGCGTACGGGGAATTGGTGCAGGAGCCCGAGATGGAGGGCAAGGTCGATGTGGTGACGCATCAGAAGTGGAGTGGGGCGAATTATGTGGATGGGTTGTTGAAGATGGTTACTGGGGGGGTGAGCAGTACGAGTGCGATGGGGAAGGGGGTCACGGAGGATCAGTTTAAGTAGCGGGGGGGAGTTTGTGGCTGTGGCATTGATTTTTTGGTGATTGGTTGGACTGAGAGCAAAAAGTGTACATCACTTTTCTTTTGGATGTAGTTGACCATTCCCGGTTGCTCGGACCAAGCCAACCTGCTTTCTTTCGCCTTGTGGCTTCCTCGTTGACTATTTAGTCTCGATGACCTTGTGATGATGTTTCATGGACCCCCCTTGGCGTAGCCATCTTGGCTCGGCCAATAGTGGAGCACCTTAGTGTTAGCAGCTTCCTGCCGCTGTTGCTGTTCTTCTGGACCGACAATCTCGAGAACAGCGCGACCGGTGCTCAGGTGGCCTCGCCAATATCGGTGCGACGGCGAGCGACAGCGCAAGCGAAGCTGCTGCAGAACGGGATCTTCTCGCCAGAACAGCACCTGCCCGCGACGATTCCCCAATGTCGGGGGACAGCCCCATGGTGCAGCACACGCGCACTCGAAAGTAGTAGTCCAGTTTCCCTTGCTTATCCCAGCCTGACGACCATATCTCCTCACCCGCCCCCCCCCACAAGCATCCCCAGCATCCCCTCCGTCTGCCACGCCTGCTGACTCCGCTCCACCTCCACCCTCACAACCTTGTGCAACCCTCCCATCAGCGCATCAATCTCGACACTCTCCCCCATATGTTCCGCGTACAGCTCCAAAATCAGCGTCCCCACATCCACGCACAGCTTCACGTACCGCGGGTCCGTGATGTGCTTGCACACCCACTTGAACACCGGCTGCAGGCTCACGTCGTCGCGGCCTTGGAGCGCGGTGCGCGTTGCGGAGCGGTGCCGCAGCGCGGTGAGGAGGGTGATGGTGTTGGTGAGGTTGTTTTCTAAGAGGACGAGGTCCAGCGCGGTGGCGTATTTGCCTTTGCGGAGGGAGGTTTCCCAGGGTTTGGGCTTGGGGTGCCCTTTCGGGCGGCCTTCGATGATGATGTCGGCGCCTTCGCCGGTGAAGTCTTGGCCTCGGAGGCGTTTTTCGAGCCCTCGCGATTTCTTTTGGGTTTTTTTGTCGAGTTCTTCGATGTTGCCTGAGAGTAAGGCTTGCATTTCTCTCTTGCGCGCTTTTTCTTTAACTTTTTGCTGGCCGGAGAGACGCGTTTTGAGGGATAGATTGCCGTTTTGTAGCCCGACGGCCAGGTGGCGGTCTTCCCTCGCGGCGCCGGCGGGGATGACACAGAGGGAGAGGATTGGGGAGGGGTATTTGGAACCGGCGACCACGTTCCAAGCGGTCGTCTCGAAGATCTTTACGTGCCCGTCTAGACCGCCGCTGATGAGCCGGTTGGAGTTCGAGGCGAGCGAGAGGGACGTGACTGTTTTTTGGTGGCTTTTTAATATGTGTAGTGGACGTGCGGCCACCAGGTCGAGCACGGAGACTTGGCTGTCGGCCGCGGCAAGGACTGTGGTGCCGGACGGCATTGGGATAACGCTCTCGACGGGGGCGGCGTGCTTGAAGGTCATGACTGCGCTTTTGGGAGATCGTGGATCCCAGAGTTTGACGGTTTGATCGTAGCTCCCTGAGAGGAGGAGATTCGAAGCCTGCCCAGGCATGAATCCTCCGCATCGAACGTAGTCTTGATGTCCAACGAACGTTGTCACACTCTCCTGCGAGGGAAGATCCCATAGCCTGACTGTCCGGTCATCGCTAACGCTCATCAACGCCGTAGGTTCCTTGGGGGAGAATTTCGTCGTCCACACCGGTTGTTTGTGCTCTTTCCATGTTTTCAATATGGCTCTCGAGCCGATGTCGAACACTTGAATGGCACCGCTCTCATCACCTGCCACCATGACTCGACTATCTCTTCTGATTTCGGCGCCGTGAGCAATGTCGTCGAACCGGGAGATTGTTTTCACTAGTTTGCGGGTGCGGATTGAGAAAATTTGGACTCGGGTGCCTGTGGTGACAGCGAAATGATCTGAGGCTTGCACTGCGGCATTTGAGGGGGCTGCTGGGCTTGATATGTGCGTTATGGGGTTGTTCGAGGGGGAGGGTACTAGGATTTGCGATTTAAAGGTGCGCCAGTAGGTTTGCTCTGGAGTGATTGGAGAGGGACCAGGAGGCAGCTTGACAGGCTGTAGAGGCAGTACTGGGGCAGCCATACCTGTTTGGCCAGGTCAGCGCCCAAGCAATACCTTGGTTGTCAAAGCTCTACCTACTTGCTGGTCTGGGATTGAAATTTGTCTAATAAATTTTTTGAATCTCTCGGCTAAGGGTCGGATATTTCCCATTATGAACAATTCATGGAGCTAAGTGCCTTAGCGTATGAATTAAAATGCATTGTAGGCCTAGTGGTCTATTACCTCGGACAGCAAATTACGTTCCACAGGACGCATATATACACCGAGAAGATTTTGAAAGGCTCGTTCTTAGCGGAAACTAATAGCTAGTACGAAGAAATACCCTCCTTTTCTATCTTGCAATGGAAACCCCTTGAATTTCCCGAATTAGTTTCTCCCTGTTCGCATCCAATGTCAATAGGACTTCTGGATCTCCTGATGCTTCTCAAATGACGCTTGCCCTTGCCATGTAGAGCACTGAGCCTAAAAACAGAGCACTGAGCCTAGAGCCATTGGCACGAGCTTCTGTGGTTTCTCAATGGGGGGTGAAAATGTTCGGACATTGAAAGGAATGGAAGTGCTGTGGTGACTGGAAGCTCTGCTCTACAATAGATTCTTCACAAGCCCGACGAAATGCACTAGTCTGGTTGATAGGCTATTTCAGTACTGATGCTCGCGTTCCCTAACCCGGCGATGTCTGTGGAGGGCTGTAATCAAACAAATGCCCTTCGCCAATGATGATTTGTCTTGGCGTCGAAATTTGTTCAACTGTGAAGCTTGCCATCAAATCCTTTCCATCCTCATACAACTTCATTCCACGCGCGATGTTGTCTACATCTTTCCAAGTGAGCGGCCTAGACCTGGACTCCACATAAAATTCGGCTCCCATCGCATCTGGCCACTGCACGATGTGTAAGTCAGCAGTAACTCTTTGCGGCAGAGCGGGGATGCATTAGACAGGTCCCTGTAACGTTTTGAGAGAGAGTGCTCCAAGGCAAGGGTCATGATCCTGACCACGAATGGCCAACTCACATTGAAACCCTTCTTAGGTATCTCATCGTTTGGCCTTTGCCCTCCTAGCCAAGACCTGCACGATCTTAAGCATGCAGCAATGGCGTCGGGCTTGAGCTCATCGCCAAGCGTCAGATGGAGACGCAGATTGGACTGGGGGATGTCGAATTGCCCGTAGGCTGGGTTTGGAGAACACGGAAACGGTAGTACTGTTGAGAGAGTAGCGACTGTTGAATTGGTGCCTGGATTGAACCGAGGCCTCAAAAGCGGTTCACTTATCGGACTTGATTGGACAAGAATTACTCTGTAGGAGCAGAGCAAAAACAATATTGAGATGAGGTCCCGCATCACAAAGATGGCGTGGGTAAGAAATACTCGGTACTGTAAGGCCTAACCAGGCCTGAAGTGACGACGAGCATGGCCTCCTATACATAGTCCTTATTCATACGGCATCCGAACGGATTGGCGATATGCGCACTTTGTCTTTTGAAAGAATGAGACTTGCGGCTAACAGCAAACAAATATCTCAAAACCCGCAAGAGGGCATTGAGTACGTGGGAAGGCGCCTCATGACTCATGACTCACTTCTGCAAGAGCCATCTTACTCGACCCGATATCCTCGGCGTTGACTTCTGAATTAGCGAATGGAGCGAGATTTTGATACTCGACAAAATATCTCCGAGCTAATCATGGCCCACCATCCATCCTCGCCAGCGGCCCATTGTCGATAAGCTTCGTTGCAGTCTTCAAGCTACTTCTGGTTAGCATATCCACCTCGGAGTGCAATTCCCCTGAAAGTGGAGTCTAGAATTAGATTCGTGCACGTCTCTTCATCAGGCACGTTCCTCAGGTTTATAATAGACTCGACCATTCACTGTTGCGATATTGTTGGAACGGTCGATAGCCCATCTCCGGAACAAAACCAGTTAGCTGGCAATCTGCATCAGGGTGACCAACATGAGCTGTAGCGACTCATAGATACATCGTGTGAAAGCCGACCATCCCTTATATTTCAGGACAGAAGGATATGCGACTCAATTCTCCCCCACCAGAAGCAGTGATAACCACTGGTTTATGACCCAGGGCATCTCTCGCAAAGCACGAAAAGGAACTGGAACATGTTGTAAGACCTATTGTGCATGAATAAACATCAAAGGTATTATCTGATACGTTCAATTTATTGGCATCGCCGACGTCGAGTGTCCATTGTTTCAATGCTCGTTCATTGGCAAGAGACTGAGCTTGATCGGGGACATCTGATCTCATGTCAACACCAACCACTCGTTCATTTAGGACCATGGCGGCGAAATCGATAGTGATGGTTCCGAGTCCAAAACCAACATCAAGGATGGAGGGGATTTGCACATCGCTACGAATTGAATCGAGCAAATAAGCAGCTGAGTTGGCAGTATTTTGCCAAGTATGGTATTCTAGCACCGATCTAGGAGGGTCTGACTCTTGAGTGTCCATTGTAGGTGCCATTTCATGTGGAATTTCCAGAAATGAAAAATGGGGGCTCGAAAACCGCTATAAGCTGTTCTTTAAGCCCACTCGAAATTAAAACCATGATTTGAATGTGTAGCACAAAGGAGTCACCTTACATGGGAATTGATTTCAAGGTGCTTGCTAAAAATTTTGCTGATGACCTTAGGTGTGTAGAATCAAAAATGGATTTGGTCGAGGTGGATCTTTTCGATGCCACTAGTCAGCCCTATAGCCATCCAAGGGCGCGCTGACTTTCGTGCGTGAAAGCCAGACGCCCACCTAACGACGTTGTCTCTCCTAACAAACGCCGAGGATAATGTCTTGTCAAATCTGTACTTCCTCTTCTGTTGATGCTCTCCTCATGCCGGATCTATAGGTCACTGCTGAGTGAGCTTCTCCTTGAAGTTTGAGAAGAGCCCGTCCCTTGAGCTCCAACCATACCATCCCGTCCCATTTATCTACACCACCAACGCTCGCATTGCCCTCGGATATCTACAATGACGACACCACAGCCAGGCTTCCCAGCTCAAGGGCAGCAAGGGTATGAGCAGCCCCAGCATGAGCAGTACGACGAGAATCAACAAGATGTCCCTGAAAATGCGTCTTCTGCTCACGGTGCACCACCTGCAGCTTCGCATGCAGGTCGGAAAAAACGAAACTATGCGGGGCAAGCTTATGACTTTGGAGGGGGCGCAAATTCAGCCTTAGGTGGCCAGCAACAAGGTGGTGGGCAGTATCCCCCGCCGCCTGCTGCAGGTTATGGAGGCTACGCTCAAGCACAACCTCACCAACCTCCGCAGCAACAGCCTGGCTGGAATCCAGCCCAGGGATTTACATCGAATCCTGTATCGCCGGCTGTCGGTGGCGCTCCGGGCTATAGTCACCGACCGCAAGCTGTCGGTGGCTACCAACCTCCAGAACCGGCCTACCCGGCTCACGGAACCCCCCAACCTCAACCTGGTGTGGGAGGACTTACTGAAGGAATGGGAAACATGCACATGGGTGGCCAGGCACCCAACCAAGCCCCCCAAATTCAAGGTCGTCCGCCTATGAACCAGCTGTATCCTACAGACCTTCTCAATCAATCGCTCAACGTCGAAGAGCTTGACTTTCCCCCACCTCCTATAATTCTACCTCCCAATGTGAGTCACTCTAGCCTGTAATAGAATGAAAGTAGGCTGAGAAGAACAGTCAAGCGTCACTCCTTCACCCGATGCAAATTGTCCGCCGAAATACGTACGGTCAACTTTGAATGCTGTCCCTACGACTCACTCGCTACTCAAAAAGTCCCGTTTACCGTTTGCCCTGGTCATACAGCCTTACAGCTCTTTGCACGATCACGAGGATCCCGTACCGGTCGTTCCCGACCAAGTGATTGCTAGGTGTCGAAGATGCAGATCATACATTAATCCTTTTGCAACTTTCCTCGATCAAGGCCATCGGTGGAGATGTAATATGTGCAACTTGACAAACGAAGTTCCTCAAACTTTTGATTGGGATGCTGCAACTCAGAAACAGCAAGACAGGTGGGGTCGTCCAGAATTGAATCATTCCGTGGTAGAATTCGTTGCGCCCCAAGAATACATGGTCCGCCCGCCACAGCCTTTGGTGTACTTGTTCCTTTTTGACGTCAGCTACGCCTCCGTGACAAACGGCCTTCTTGCTACAGCAGCTCGTTGCATCCTTGAGAGTTTGGATCGCATTCCAAATGCCGACAGGAGAACAAGGCTTGGATTTATTGCAGTCGACTCGAGTCTCCATTACTTTTCCATACCTCTGGATGGCAGCGAAAACAACGACACTAGCATGATGGTCGTCAGTGATTTAGACGAGCCGTTTTTGCCTACACCTACTGATCTCCTTGTTACATTGACCGAGTGCCGCCAAAATATTGAAAGTTTCCTCGAGAAGTTGCAGGAGATGTTCCAAAACACACAGAATGGAGGATCTTGTATGGGCTCCGCGTTGCGAGCTGGCCACAAACTCATCTCGCCCGTCGGCGGAAAACTCACAGTTCTTTCCGCCAGCCTCCCAAATCTCGGAGTCGGCAAGCTTGAAATGCGAGAAGATAAGAAGCTGCTTGGCACCAGCAAGGAAAACAGTCTACTCCAGACAGGGAACAGCTTCTACAAGAGCTTTGCTGTTGAATGCTCTAAGAACCAAGTCTCAATAGATATGTTCCTTTTCTCATCACAGTACCAGGACGTCGCGTCTCTGAGCAACTTGCCGCGATACACAGGGGGCCAAACCTATTTCTACCCTGGTTGGAATGCAGCAAGAGGCGAAGATGCCATCAAGTTCGCTCGTGAATTTTCCGATTATCTGTCGGCCGAGATTGGACTTGAAGCTGTTCTTCGTGTCAGAGCCACCACTGGTCTGAGGATGAGTACTTTCTATGGTAACTTCTTCAATAGAAGCTCCGATCTCTGTGCCTTTCCTGCCTTCCCACGCGATCAAGGATACGTGGTTGAGGTTGCGATCGACGAAAGCTTGACCAAGGGCGTCGTTTGCCTGCAGAGTGCGGTCCTTCACACTACTTGCAACGGTGAACGTAGAATACGGGTCATGACACTCGCTCTACCAACTACTCAATCACTTTCGGACGTGTATGCTTCCGCTGACCAAGATGCTATCGCTACAGTCTTCAGTCACAAAGCTGTAGAGCGAGCACTTGGAAGTGGTATTGAAGCCGCACGAGATGCCTTACAAGCCAAACTTGTCGAGCTTCTCCAGACATATCGGAAAGAATTGGCAGGTGGTAACATGGGAGGAGGTGGTCTTCAGTTCCCAGCAAACCTTAGATGCCTACCAGTTTTGTTTTTGGGCTTGAGGAAGAATCTTGGGTTACGCCATTCCACGCAAATACCCAGCGACATGCGCTCTGCAGCGCTCTGCCAGCTATCGACTTTACCGTTGCCCCTACTAATACAATTCATCTATCCAAAGTTCTATTCGCTCCACGATATGGAGCCGGAGTGCGGTGTGATTGATGAAAAGACCCGGGAGATCAAGATGCCGCCGGCCATCAATCTGTCTTCTCAAGGTATGAGACCCTATGGGCTCTATCTCATTGATGACGGTCAGACGCAATTCCTCTGGGTTGGTCGCGAAGCAGTGCCTCAGCTGACTATGGATGTCTTCGATGTACCGGATCGGACGCATCTCAAAGTTGGCAAGACTACTCTGCCAGTGCTGGAGAACGACTTCAATGAGAAGGTCCGAGCTGTTGTGGAGAAAAGCCGGGACCATCGATCAAGAGGGGTGGGAAGCATCATCGTGCCGCATCTGTATGTGGTACGAGAAGACGGCGAACCTGGGATGAGATTGTGGGCGCAGTCAATGCTGGTGGAGGACAGGGCGGAGCAAGGTGTCAGCCTGCAGCAATGGTTGGGTACTATGCGAGAGAAGGTACGAATGCTTTAGTATTTCTGATGTGTTGACACTTGGCTGACGGCTCGATCTTGCTACACAGATGAACGACTCCGAGGGTTTCTTGAGCTCATTCCAATAATTGACCGACGGGAGCATTGATATCAGCCAAGAATTTGTCCTTCATACCACTTACAGTGGACGATTCTATAGACTCAGGACTGTATTGTAAGAAGGAAGTGTGAATAGCCCATATTGGAACAACGGACTAGTGGGTAGAAGAATAAACGGCAGAAGTGACAATATGGCATCGAGAGAGAGAAAGTTCACCGGACCTCTGTTGCGAGCCGTAGTTACCACGAAATATCAACGGTCGCGGCAAAGCAAGATGTTTGTTCGTCGTAGGAGCCACGAGGGATACCTAAGATTCGGGACGATAGGCCGCCATCTCATCACATAGTCGAAAGCGAATCAGTGTAGAAGCCTCTATAATACCGGCAGTCGACCACATCTCAACAAAATCCATTGTTCGTCTTAAAGAAATTCGCCATGACAACTTACCACTACGCATAAAGCTGTAATGAATAGAAAGTCACTCCTTCTCCTTGTTCCATCTAAGGACGGCTACTGGTTGAAGTGCTGTACAAACTAGATACATAGTGTATGTCCCCCTGCATCTTTGGCCAGGGTCCGCTCCTTTCTCGACAATCCACTCCCCCCTCGTCCCCCACCTCTAGCTCCACACGTAGACGCTCAACTTCCACCAGTACCTGATCCTCCAACCAATGCTGGATCATCCTCCAAGACTTGAGACCCAACGATCTGTCGGTCTGCTATTTTTGACTCACCGAAGTCTGTGTTTCTCACTCCAAAAGACACCCCAAACGAGCAGAAGTGGAGTCAAGTCCATGTGAGTACTACCCCCGTTCCACAACCAACCGAGTACGGTGTGCGCATGCTGCTGCACCTCCACCTGAGCTTCAATGCATCTCCTGCACTCCCGAGCATTGAATTAATTGCTGACACTCTTAGACCCTCCCAGACCCTGCGCAGGCACCGTTCTCAGCTCTGCCTACTTGCAGCCCGTCCTCCTCTACTCTGCCCCCCCCTCTTGCAAGGACCAAGCACCTTAACACCACAGCCCAAGCGTCGCTCTATTCGTCCCCACAGCGTCTCACAGCCTCAGCACTTCCTTGGCGGCCCTCGAAACTCAAGCCTGCGTGAAAATCTCCAATTCATTAGTGTCGCAGACAAACGTACCATAGTCACCGAGACAGCCCACGGCCGCTCGCTGAAGTCTCTATACGCAATTGGAGAACTCAAGTGTCACCTTCTTTCCGCTCGGGCCATTTTTATTGTAAGCCTGATATTCTTTTCCCTGAATGACGTCGTGTACTTGAAGCCTGCGGTGGATCTAAATATATCAAGCCTGGATGCTTTTGGCTGTTGAAACATGCACACAATCGTTTCATCAACCGCTCAGCTATGATTCTCTATCGTTTGCTTCCTTCCTGCAAAATTCTATTGTCTGTTTCATGAGGCTGTGCTAGTTCAAAACATCTCTGACGTACATATTTCCCATTCTCGCAACATGAAGATTGTCACCGGCCACATTCGCTAACACAAGCCGCCTCAGAAGTTACCAAAACAGGTGAAGAGCATCTAGTCGTCGTCAGAAGTGACTAAAGTTCACCACTGTCGTTGAGACTGATCTCAACGTTCAATCAGTCGCTACCGCTCCGGACAATCGACCTCATCGTAAATCGTTCGGCTTGCTGGTTCTCAATTGGACCCCACCATGTCTCGTCAGCCGGCACCGCCTCCAGGCGGATCCCGGAAAATCTCTTTCAACGTCTCAGACCAATACGACATCCAAGATGTTGTTGGAGAGGGTGCATATGGAGTTGTATGGTAGGCGGACAATTCGTTGTGCAACATCTCCATATATCTCTCACTAATGCCCTCCAAGCTCGGCACTTCACAAGCCTTCAGGCCAAAAGGTAGCCATCAAGAAGATCACTCCATTCGACCACTCCATGTTTTGCCTACGTACGCTGAGAGAGATGAAACTGTTACGCTACTTTAATCACGAAAACATCATTTCCATCCTCGACATCCAGAAGCCCAGAAATTACGAGACCTTCTCCGAAGTCTACTTGATCCAGGTGTGCACCCCCCCCCGACTCATATCTTCTCATTGTCACCTAAGCTAACAGGTTCCAGGAACTCATGGAGACAGATATGCACCGTGTGATTCGCACCCAAGACCTATCCGACGACCACTGCCAATACTTCATCTACCAAACTCTACGCGCCCTCAAAGCCATGCACAGCGCCAACGTCCTGCACCGCGACCTGAAACCCTCGAACCTCCTCCTCAACGCCAACTGCGATCTCAAAGTCTGCGACTTCGGTCTCGCTCGCTCCGCAGCCAACGTCGAGGACAACTCCGGCTTCATGACCGAATACGTCGCGACACGATGGTACCGCGCGCCGGAAATTATGCTCACGTTTAAGGAATACACCAAAGCGATTGATGTGTGGAGTGTGGGCTGCATACTGGCGGAGATGTTGAACGGCAAACCGCTCTTCCCTGGCAAAGACTGTACGACCCTTCCCACTCATCCGCACTGCGCTCTCCGTTGCTAACCCGATATTCAGACCATCACCAATTGACCCTCATCCTCGACGTCCTCGGCACCCCCACAATGGAAGACTACTACGGCATCAAATCCCGCCGCGCACGGGAGTACATCCGCTCGCTCCCCTTCAAGAAGAAAATCCCCATGAAAGCCATGTTCCCCAAAACGTCCGACCTGGCCCTCGACCTGCTCGAGAAGCTACTGGCCTTCAACCCGGTGAAGCGCATCACGGTGGAGGACGCACTGAGGCATCCGTACCTGGAGCCGTACCATGACCCTGAGGACGAGCCGACAGCGGAGGCGATCCCGGAGGAGTTTTTCGACTTTGATAAGAACAAGGATAGCTTGACTAAAGAGCAGTTGAAACGTACGCACTTCTGTTCTGTGGGGGGATGCGAGTGTCTGCTTACCAAGTGTACAGAATTGATCTTTGCAGAGATTATGCGATAGATGGACATCAATCATGAGGTGGGGATGAAATGACGATGGTGCAGGCCGGGCGGGGAGGAATGTGCACGATGGTAGCTGAGGATCTGTCGGCTGGTGACGATGGATATGGCTGTTTTCTTTTCTCCTCGACCACTCGGTACTTGTGTTTACGGTATGGTATGCGATAAAGGGGAAAAGACGGGGTAGGGTATGAGAATCAGCATGCAAAGTTTACCTTGCACCCATCCCTCGTCCCAAGCCCAGGCCCCCAACCCAAAATCACATATAATAGTTCCCATCCTGCATCCCCCTCACCTCCATGAATCTCTCAATGCCCTCCCTCACCCCTTCAGGACTCGGCCTCTTAGCAACCACATCCGCCACGAACCCAAATTCCCGCTCCAAATACCCCCCAGTCGTAGGCCCAATGCACGCTAT
>JAABUQ010004672.1_pt1 | contig 23057 bp, 20 predicted proteins | sample 5560001 | NCBI WGS metagenome assembly JAABUQ01 (sample SAMN10711888, study PRJNA513371) | rock metagenome | isolation source: Antarctica rocks | place: Antarctica: Victoria Land, Finger Mt nord | collected 2015-12-18 | reverse complement strand
GCTCGCCGGGTTCGCGCTGGTCAGGTTGGGGGTTGGGGGAGTGCTGCGCGGCACCTGGGCTGGGCGGCTGTGGGCCGAGGCAGGGTTCGCGGGGGGTGGTGCCTGCGGGGCGGCTTGGGGCGGCGGCTCGGGCGCAGAGTTCGGCGATGTCGGCGGGGGTGCGGCGCTTCCAGGGGCGGGTGCCGGGGAGGGCTGCGAGGCCGAGGTCGCGGAGGATGTCCTTGATGATGTCGTCTATGGGGCGGTTGGCGATGTCCCTGTCGAGGTCTGGGGCGTCCATGCGGTCGAGGAGTTCGGCGTGGAGCGCCTCGGTGGGGTCGCAGACGCGGTAGCTGTCGTCGTAGTCCTGGCGCCCGAGGGTGTCCTCGACGGCGCGCAGGATGTGCTTGCGGGCGGCGGTGCGGTCGGCGGTGCGGTTTGGGGCCGGGGTGCGGGCGGGCTGCTTCGGGGTGTCGAGGCTTTGCGCGAGCATGATGCAGCGGCGGACGGTGCGGCTGATGCTGTCGAAGGCGGCGGCGAGGTCTTGCAGCGATGCTGCGGGTGTTGGGGCCTTGGTCGGGGCCGGCTGCGCTGCTGCGGCATGCGGCGCGGGGTGGGCGCCACCAGCTTGCGGCGCGAGGGCGGCGGACTGCTGCGCGGCCTGGGCGTGGGCCTGGTCGTGCAGCAGGCGGGCGATGCCGGTGCCCATGCTGATGAAGCCGTCCAGGGCCGCTCCGTGGCCGCGCGTATCCGCGGCGTGCGGGCCGGGGGCGTCTTGCGGGGTGGGCTGGGTCGCTGTTACGGACATGAACGGAGAAAGAACATTGTTGGGGTGGCGGCGTCAAGCATTGCGTGGAAGGTGGGGTGTCGCCGAGCACCTGGACGTATGCACGGTGGCTGGCGTCCAGGTCTGGGCCGAGCAGGAACAGGGCGGCCAGCCGGCGGGCGGCGTGCTGGAGGTGGTAGATTTCGGCTGAGATGGTGTCTTGGGTTGGGTGCCGGTGTTCGAGCCGGAGCATACCTTTCTACTTGGGTGGGGCCATGCGGGTCCTTTAACATTGGTGCATGAAGCACATCACGGCCGGAGCCTTGGACGTTGCCTACTTGGAGACGGGATCGCCAGATGGGATTCCGACCATTCTGCTGCATGGCTTCCCGTACGATGTGCATTCCTTCGACGACGCCGCCGAGAGACTTGTCTCGGCAGGTCATCGCTGCATCGTTCCGTTTCTACGGGGGTTCGGCCCTACAAAGTTCATCCATGCCGCCACGCCCCGTTCCGGGCAGCAGGCAGCGCTTGGTTTGGACTTGATAGCCCTGATGGATGCCATGGCGATCCAACAAGCCGTACTGGCTGGTTTTGATTGGGGAGGCCGTGCAGCCTGTATCGTTGCCGCTCTCTGGCCGCATCGTGTGAAGGCGCTGGTAAGCTGCGGCACGGGGTATAACATCCAGAATATCTCACAGGCCAATAAACCAGCGCTTCCCGACAAGGAGTTTCGTTATTGGTATATGTATTATTTCAACATGGAACGAGGGCGTGCTGGACTGACCCTTTATCGCCAGGAGCTATGCCGCTTGATTTGGCGGCTCTGGTCACCATCGTGGGACTGCGACGATGCAATGTTTTTGGAAACCGCGGCTTCGTTCGACAACCCTGATTTCGTGGATATCGTCATCCATTCTTATCGTCACCGGTTTGGCGAAGCCGCTGGTGATCCAGCATTCGATGATGTCGAAGCCCGCTTGGCAGCGCAGCCGCCCATCGGTGTGCCGACAATCGTGTTGCAGGGCGGTGACGACGGCGTGGAAGGGCCGCCGCCGGCTGGGGACCGCGATGCGGCTTTTTTCAGAGGTTTTTACGAACGGCGGATTTTACCCGGTGTGGGCCACAACCCACCGCAAGAGGCTCCCGAGGACTTTGCCGCCGCCGTTGTCGCTGTCACCGGCCAAGAACGGTGACCCGAAGCCGGACGGCTCCAGGAGCATATCCGGTTTCCGCCAGCCGCAGACGTTTAATACCAACCGTCATCTGCTCTGACCGTTTTCCAGATGGCGCTCGTACGGCCCAGGAGCGAAGCGCCATACGCCATCATGCAGCGCTGCGTGGCGGCGGAAGGCGCTGGCGCTTTTCCGCCCTACAAAGGCTATGGCCGCCAAAACGGCCAGAGCAAACCGCAGTTGGCATAATCCGGGGCATTGCCGGCGATTGGTATGAGGGTATGCGGCCCTGGCGCACGCCTATGTCAGCCTCACCATGGCGTCCCCCACCGAAACGTCGCCGGCCGACAGCACACGCGCGGTGATCCCGCCGCGGCTGCGCACGGCGTTGTAGCCACCGGGGCCAAGCAGCGCTTCCATCCGGGAGCAGGGGTGGCAGGCGCCGGTGTGCTCCAGCACGGCGGCTCCGAGCTGGAAGCGCCGGTCCCGCAACGCGTCCAGGTTGATGCCGGAGGTCACGATGTTGCGGCGGAGCAGCAGCGGGTCCGGCGGGCCGGCGCCGAGGTAGGAGAAGATGGCGGCCAGGCATTCCTGCTCGATCAGCGTGACGCCGCGGGCGGCGCCGGTGCGGCTGCTGTAGTGGTCGCCGGCGGCGCCATCCTCCGGTGTCAGATGCAGGGCGGGGGGCGTCAGCATCGGCGCGTGACGGGCCGGGCGCAGGCCGATCCAGGCGACGCGGCCCGGGCGCAGCGGTCCGTCCAGCAGGCGTGCGAGGGGGGAGGCGGGGTTGAGCAGGCCGCTACCGCATCAGCCCTTGCCGGGCCATCCAGTCCTGCACCAGCCCAGCAACCTGGTCCGAGTTGCGGTCCATCATCAGCATGTGCGTGTTGCCGCGGATGCCCTGGGCCGGCAGGTCAATGAGGCCGGTGACGCCGCCCTGGGCCGCCAGCGCCTTGCGGTAGCGGGTGGTGGCTTGCAGGATGCGCTGCCAGAACGGGCTTTCGCCGAGGTAGTCTCCATAGATCACGAGGTGGGGCACGGACTTCAGCGGCGCAATGGGCGCGGTCGCCGGGTCGGGCGCGCCGGACGGCTCGATGGAGATCAGGGCGCGCACCTTGTCCGGCGCGTGACGTGCTGCGGTAAGGCCGAAGTTGCCGCCTTGGCTGTGGGTCATGATGATGCAGGGGCAGACCCTCTGCACCAGGACGTCGTAGGCGGCCTGGGTCGCGGCGTCGTTGGTGGACCAGCGCGGGGGACGCCTTGCTTCATGAACTGGCCCAGCGCGTCCACCGCGGACTCGCCGTTGGGGTCCGCAGCCGCGGGGGGTGTTGCGGACGCCTGAGGTGTTCCGGTTCCGCGTGGCGGGGATGATGGCGACCTTCGCCGTCCTGATCGGCGCGGCGCTGGTGATCCTGGTCAGCCCGGGGCTGCAATAGGGCCTGGTCGGCGCATGCCCGCCGGCCAGGATGCCTTATGCGCGAAGCCTACCCCCTCCGGCCCCGTCCGCCGACGACCTGCAGCGCCGGGGTGCGTCCAGCCGGGCGTGCCGGCGGTACCGCCGGGCGTGACGGCGCGTCGTCGCCGACCTGGAACCGCTGCGCCAGTTGGGCCAGCTCCTCCGCTTCCTGCGCCAGGGCGTGCGATGCTGCCGTGCTCTGCTCCACCATGGCGGCGTTCTGCTGCGTCATCTGGTCCATCTGGTTCACGGCGGTGTTGACCTCGGCCAGGCCCGACGCCTGCTCGCGCGCCGACGAGGCGATGCCGGCGACCACGCCGCTGACCTCGCCGACCTGGGCCATGATGCGGCCCAGCGCCTGCCCGGCCTCCCCCACCAGCTTCACGCCGGAGCCGACCTGCTGGGTCGAGGTGTGGATCAGCGCCTTGATCTCCCGCGCCGCATCGGCAGAGCGCTGGGCGAGCGCCCGCACCTCGCTTGCCACCACCGCGAAGCCGCGCCCGGCGTCCCCGGCCCGTGCCGCCTCGACGCCGGCGTTCAGCGCCAGCAGGTTGGTCTGGAACGCGATCTCGTCAATCACGCCGATGATCTGGCTGATCTTCTGCGACGATTGCTCGATCCCGCCCATCGCCGCCACGGCCTCCTGGACGACGGCGCCCGAGCGCTCGGCGTCCTGCGTGGTGCGGGACACCAGGCTGCGCGCCTGCTCCGCCCCCTCGGCCGTCGCGCGCACCGTCGCGGTGATCTCGTCCAGCGCCGCCGCCGTCTGCTCCAGGCTGGCGGCCTGCTGCTCGGTCCGGCGGGATAGGTCGTCGGCGGCTTGGGTGATCTCGCCGGCACCGGACTGCAGGCCGGAGGTGTTGGCGACGATGCCGCGGATCAGCTCCTGCAGCCCGTCCATTGCCCCGTTCAGGTCCGCCCGCAGCTTCTCGTAGGCTGGCGGCAGCGCCGCCTCCACCCGGTAGGTGAGGTCCCCGGCCGCCAGCCGCTCCAGCCCGGCGCCGATGGAGCCGACGACCAGCGCCGCCGCCTCCGCCGCTGCTGCCTCTTCGGCTTCGGCCCGCACCCGCTCGTCCTCTGCGATACGGCGCACCTGCGCCTCGGCCTGCTCCCGCTCCAGCACCTTGGCGTGCACCGCGTTGTCCTTGAACACCTGCACCGCGCCGGCCATCGCCCCAATCTCGTCGCCGCGTCCCCCACCGGGGATCGCGACGTCCAGCTCCTGGGCCGCCAGGCGGCGCATCGCGGTCGTCATTATGGTGATGGGCTTGGCGACGCCGCGCACCATCGTCACGCCGATGCCCGTGCACAGCAGGGCCGTCAGCGCCAGGGCGGCAAGTATCCATCCCCGCGCCTGCACGTCCAGCGCCGTCCCCAGATCCGCTGCGGCGTTACCGCCGTTCACGTTCAGCGTCATGTCTGCGAGCAGCATGTTCCGCAGCCGGAGGAACACCGTACGTATCTCGCCCATGAACAGCGCGTGCGCCCCGGCGTCCCCGCTGGCGGACATGGCCGAGTATTTCGCGCCCAGCTCCCGGTACTGCGCCCACAGGCGGTTCACCTCATCCGCCAGCTTCCGCTCCGTCCCAGGCGTGACAAGCGGGGCATAGGCTTTCAGCGCCCGTGCGGCCGCTGCATCTGCCTCGTCGCTCAGGCGGTGCTGCGCGTCCAGTCGCGCCGGGTCAGTGACCAGGGCAAACGTTGCCTCCAATCCCCGGAGCCGTTCCATGTATTGTCCCATCTCCCCCAGGTAGCGGATGGATGGCATCCAGTTCTCCCGGATCTCCGCCGCTACGGCGTTGACCGCCGCGAGCCGCTGGATCGCGAAGCCGCCCAGCCCCGCCGTGCAGCATATGACGAGGATGAAGCCGACGATGACCTTGGTGCGGATGGTGATGCGTGTGACGAGGGATTTCATGATGCTCCTGGCGTGCTGCGACCGGGGCATCTTCAGTGGAAATCGTCAAGAAATCGTTCTATGCCGGCAGTCAGCGGCGTTGACCTGTCCGCGGCAATGAAGGTCCGTAGAGCGCAAGAGGATAGCGCCTTCCGTTAAGGGAGCAGCGCACGGTCAAGGCGGCGGGAGGTGCCGCGCCTTGCGCTGGAAGCGATTTGGCAACGCGGTGCTGGCACGAGCCGGAGGCCGGTGCTCCGGCGCAGCTCAGCAGATGGAGCAGCCGCAGGATTTCCGCCGGGCTTCGTTTTCCACAAGGCGCCGGTTGTCGGCCGTTGGTCCGCGGCCCAGTGCGCTCAGCAGGATATCGGCGGTGTTCTCCGCTACTGTGGGCGTCGTTGTGCGGGAACCGCGCACGCAGGTGGGCATTGGCGCCGGCGCGTATCCGGACGAAGCCGCCGCCTGCGGCGCCGGCTCCGCCGCGCAGCCGGCCAGGGCCAGGATGGCAGCTACGGCATGCCGCCGGGTCACCTAATGCAGCTCCTGCAACCGGGCCAGCAGGAAGTCGCGGAACACCGCCACCCGCTTGGAATTTCGCAGCTCCTCCGGATAGACGAAGAACACGTCCACCTTCGGGGCCTTCATCTCCGGCAGCAGCCGGGTCAGGCCGTCCAGCTCCCCGGCCATCCAGTCCGGCAGCACGCCGATGCCCATGCCGGAGCGTATCGCCATCGCCATCGCGTGCAGGTTGTTGACTTCCATCAGCGCGCGGCGGGGCGATCCCGCCCGGCGCCCGGCCTCGGCCAACCAGTTGATATCGGCAACCGGGGGGCGGTAGTCGCCGAACAGGATCAGCTTGTGGTCGTCGAGATCCTCCGGACGTGTGGGGGTGCCGGCGCGGGCCAGGTAGTCCGGATGCGCGACGACGACCCAGTGGATCTGCATCAGGTGCCGCTGCACCAGGTCCGGCTGCTTCGGCGCGTGCATGCGTATGGCCACGTCGGCTTCCCGCATCGCCAGGTCCAGGTCGGTGTCGTCCAGCAGCAGGCTCATGCTGACGTCGGGATACGTCTGCAGGAATTTCTGCAGGCGCGGCGCCAGCCAGGAGCTGCCGAAGCCGACGGTGGTCGTGACCTTGAGACGGCCGGCTGGCTTCTCCTTGCTTTCGGTCAGCAGCGCCTCGGTCATCGCCAGCTTGGCGAACACCTCGCGCACGGTGCGGTTCAGGCTTTCGCCCTGCTCGGTCAGGATCAGGCCGCGGGCGTGGCGGTGGAACAGCGGGACCTGCAGGTTCTCCTCCAGGGCCGAGATCTGGCGGCTGACGGCGGACTGGCTGAGGTTCAGGGTTTCACCGGCATGAGTGAAGCTGCCGGCCTCCGCCACCGCGTGGAACACGCGCAACTTGTCCCAATCCATGCCTTGAGCGTCCCCTGATGCGGCGCCGCCGCGATTCGGCGCACGGCGTAGCGGTTCAGCTAACACCAGTTGCGCGCCCGTTGCCAATTCGCGTTGGTGGAATTGTGAAGATGCCCGGTGCCGGCCGGCGTGCAGCCGGTCCTGGCCGACGGTGGAGAGTCCACGGCAGCGAAACCGGCTGGGCCGGTTCCAGACGGGAGCAAGGGGGGTGTTCCCGCCAGGGATGGACGCGGCACGGCGCGGGATCCGAGGATGCTGCCCTGGAATCGGGGTGCCTTGCCGCGGGGGTTCCCGCCGTGACAAGGAGTGGCCGAGCGTAGGCAGCGCCTGCGTCACCCGCTACCCTGCCTGGCCATGCGTCCTGCTCAGCCCCAACGCGCCCTTCTTGTTCTCGGGATGCATCGCGGCGGCACCTCTGCGCTCAGCCGGGTGGCCAGCCTGCTCGGCGCTGCCGGGCCGGCGCATCCTGTTCCGCCCGGGCCGGACAACCCGCGCGGCTTTTGGGAGCCGCAGGCGGTCGTCCGCCTGAACGATGAGGCGCTGCTGCTGGGCGGCTCCCATTGGGCGGACTGGACGCCGTTCGAGGCCGGCCGCCTGCCGGCCGCCGTGCAGGACATCCTGCGGCCGCGGATGGAAGCGGCGCTGCGGGCGGAGTATGGGGGTGCCGGGCTGTTCGTGCTGAAGGACCCGCGGCTGTCCCGGCTACTGCCGCTGTGGCTGCCTTTGCTGGCCCCGCCGGCGCTGCCCGCCGCCCCTTGCGCGCTGCTGGCGCTGCGGCAGCCGGCGGCGGTTGCTGCGTCGCTTGCCGCCCGCAACGGCTTCCCGGCGCGGCTGTCGCTGCTGTTGTGGCTGCGGCACATGCTGGACGCGGAGCGCGGCACACGCGGGATTGCCCGGGCGGTCGTGTCGTATGACGGGCTGCTGCAGGACTGGCGCGGCACGATGGCCCGGGCGGGTGTCCGGTTGGGCTTGGATTGGCCGGCGGGACTGGAGGCGCCTGCCGCCGGCATTGACGGCTTCCTTGATCCTGCGCTGCGGCACGCCCTGCCGGACGCCGCACTGGATACGGGGCTGGCCGGGTCCGCCTACGCCGAGGTTTGGACACGGCACGCCTGGACGGCGCTGCGCGCGCTTGAGACGGACGGGGAAAGCGCAGCCGCGCTGGAGACGCTGGACCGGGTGCGGGCGCAGTTCGACGATGCCTGCCGGCTGTTTGCGCCCGCCCCGGCGCGGATGGCGGCCCGGCCGGACCTGCGCCAGGTGACTCTGTGCGCCGCCGACAGCCGGTATGTTCCGCTGACAATGCTGGCCTTGCAGGGTTCTGCGATGGCCTGCCGTTTTGGCGATGCTGTGCTGTTCACCGATGCCCCCCAGGCTGCGCCGGGGGATGCGGCTGGAGCCGGGCTGTTCCGGGTCCAGCCGATCCCGCCGCTGGCGTCGCGGGACGCCTACTCGGCGTTCATGCTGCGCGGCCTGGCTGGGGAGATCGCGACGTCCCACGCCCTGGTGGTGCAGTGGGATGGCTGGGTGACGGACCCTGTTGCCTGGGACCCGGCCTTCCTTGAATGGGATTACATCGGCGCGCCCTGGCCGGGCGCCGGGGCGGCGGGGGAGGGGGGAGAGGTCGGGAATGGCGGCTTCTCCCTGCGGTCCCGCCGGCTGCTGGACGTCCTAGCCGGGCCGCGCTTCATGCCGGAGCCGGGGGTGGCGGAGGATGTGCTGGTCTGCCGGACCTGGCGCGGGATGCTGGAGCGCGAGCACGGCATCCGGTTTGCCCCGGCTGATGTGGCAGCCCGCTTCTCCTATGAGCGGGTGCCTCCGTCCGGCCCCACCTTCGGCTTCCACGGCCTGTTCAACGCCTGGCGCCACCTGGACGACGCCGGGCTGGCCGGGGTCGTGGCGCTGCTGCCCGGCCTGGCGCTGCACGGGCGGGAGTTCGCCGAGCTGGCGGCGCTATGCTTCCTGCACGGTCGGCATGCGGCGCTGCCGGGCATGGGCAGCAGGTGGGCGGCGGAGCAGGACCGTGGCGCGATGGCGGGGGCGCTGCGGGGCGTGCTGGGCGGGGACGGGCTGGTGGGGGACTGCCTGCGGCGGATGGGCGTCAGGTAATACCAACGGCCATCTACCCTGACCCTTACGCAACCGCGGCGTCATTGCGAGCCGCCCTTGCGGCGTGGCAATCCAGAAGCCGGGAGCACCGTGCTGGCGGCCCTGGATTGCCGCGGCGCTGCGCGCCTCGCAATGACGGGGAAAAGCGGTCAGAGCGGATGGCCCTCGGAATAAGAGTGCATGACGGCGGGGGTGCGGATCAGGACGGGGCCGGGACCGCTCGTTTGGGCCGGCATCGGCGGGGTGTTGGTGCTTGGATGGGCTGAACTCGCGCGCCAGGGGTGGGACTGGGACGTCAGGCGGTCAAGGCGCCATCCAGCCGGGCATCTGCCTGCCGGTTGCGGTGGTGGGCCGGGGCAGGGGGGCGGGCGCCGGCTGCCTGATTGAGGGCTGCACAGGTTTGCAGCACCTCTCCGGCTGGAACCGGGCGGCTGAACAGGAAGCCTTGCACCTCCGTGCAGCCGATCTGCCTGATCAAGGCAAGCTGCTCCTGGGTTTCCACGCCTTCGGCCGTCGTCGCCATGCCGAGCTTCCCGCACAGGCCGGCGATGGAGCCGACGATCGCGTCGCTGTCGCCGTTGCTGCCGAGTCCCTCGATGAAGGAACGGTCAATCTTGATCTTGTCAAACGGAAACCGGCGCAGGGAGCTTAGCGAGGAGTAACCCGTCCCGAAATCGTCCATGGCGATGCTGACCCCGAGCGCCCTGAGCTGCCGCAGGGTTGCCAGCGTCGCATCGGTGTCCTCCAGCATGGCGGTTTCGGTGATCTCAAGCTCAAGGCGCGCCGGTGCGAGGCCCGTCTCGTCCAGCGCGGCCGCCACGTCCCGGACCAGCGTCCGGTTGCCCAACTGAACCGGAGACAGGTTGACCGCAACCTTGACGTCCACGGGCCAGGACACTGCATCGCGGCAGGGCTGCAGCAGCACCCAGGCGCCGATCGGCACGATCAGGCCGACCTGCTCCGCCAACGGGATGAACTCCGCCGGGGAGATCATGCCGCGCTCGGGATGCCGCCACCGGATCAGGGCTTCCATGGCCGCGACGGCGCCGGACCGGACATTGATGAGCGGCTGGTAGAACACCTGGAACTCGCGGGTCAGCAAGGCCCGCCGCAGGTCCATTTCCAGCAGCCGCCGCGCCTGCATCAAGGCGTCCATCCCCGGCTCGAAGAAACGGTGGCAGCCGCGGCCGTCAGCCTTGGCGCGGTATAGGGCGAGATCGGCGTTCTTCAGCACCTCATCCGCACTGCTTCCGTCGTTCGGGACGACCGCGATGCCGATGCTGGTGCCGATGACGACCTGGTGCCCGTGCAGGTGATAGGGCTCGCTCAACGCCGCAATGACCCTTAGCGCGAGGGAAGCCGCGGTCGCTGGCTCGTGGAAACCTGACTGGATGATGGCGAACTCGTCTCCGCCCAGCCGGGCAACCGTGTCGCATTCCCGAACCTGGAGCTGCAGGCGCACAGTCACCGCGCGCAGCAGCGCGTCGCCGGTCGGATGGCCCAGCGTGTCGTTGACCGATTTGAACTGATCAAGGTCCAAGTAGAAGACCGCGCTCGGATCGCCGCGGAGTCCCCGGGCGATGGCATCCGTCAGCCGGTCATGGAACAGCACGCGGTTCGGCAGGCCGGTCAGCGCGTCGTGATGCGCCATATGCTGGATCCGGGCTTCGGCGCTGCAGCGTTCGGTGACGTCCTCGATAACCGCCAGCCAACCGTTCTCTGCGGCCGGCTGGCAGTTGACCGCGAAGGAGCGGCCATCCCCGAACATGCAGCCCTCATTGCCGTGGGCGCCCGGTGCCTTCAGCCGGTGGAGGATGCTGACGAGCTGCTCGACATCATGGGTAGGCAGCCCCGAACCGTCGGACGCCAGCCGGAACAGCGCCTCGAACGTGGTTCCGGAGGGAACCGCGGCTTCACGAATGCCGAGCACCTGGTAAAGGCGCTGGTTTGCCACGACCAGGCGGTCGTCCACGTCGAACATGCACAGCGCATGCGACATACTGCTCATTGCAACACCGAACCGTTCGTTCTGCAGGTGCATTGCCCGTTCCGCCGCCGCCCGCTCGTCCGAGAGCCTGAGCAGGCCTTCCGCGTTGAGCTTGGCCGCCTCCGCCGCGGCCTCGGACACTTGCGCCTGATGGAGGCGGCGTTGGCCGCGCACCATCCGAAGCGATATGAGGGCCGCCGCAACGATCAGGGCGCCAAGGAGGACGGCTGCCCCGCCGAGGCTTGCGGCTTCCTGCCGCCACGCTTGCAGGATGCCTGAGCTGCTGTTGGAAACGGTGAGCATGATCGGGAAGTGCTGAAGCAGGCGGCGGGCGTAGAGGCGGTCCATGCCGTCCACGACGCTCGTCTGGCGGATGATCTTTTCCTGCGCGCCAGGGTCTGCAATGCCCTGGAATATGGGCCGTCCAGAAAACGAGTCGCCGATGCGGGGTTCGACGTGCGGATACCGGGCCAGCAGCACGCCGTCGTTCCGAAACAGCGCCACCGAACCGTCTGGCTGGGACACGGCTGCCCCATAAAGCCGCTCGAGGTAAGAGAGGTTGATCGCCCCGACGATCAACCCCAGCGTGGCGCCGTCAGCCGCAACGAACTTGCGGGCGATGTAGATGTTCCAGCTATTGTTGCTCCGGTTCTGGATTGGCCTGGCGACGAAGCTTATGGGGCCTGACGGGTCTTTCAGCGCCTTGAAATAATCCCGGTCGGCGACGTTGACCGTGGGGATCGGCCAGAAGCGGCTGAAGTTTATGACATTGCCGCCGGCATCAACGGCGATCAGCGCGTCAACTTGCGGCAGGCCGGCGATACGGCTGCGGAGCTGCTCGTGGATGGCGCGGCCCTCCATCCAGCGGCGGAACTCATCGGGCGTGCTGACGCCGTCGTTCTGCAATTTTTCCACGATGCTGACCTCGATCAGCTCAATCGCCTCGAAGGCGCGTTCGGCCTGGTCCGCCAGGACCACCGCCAGGCTTTTTAGCTGGTTGCCGGCGGCGGTCAGCTCATGGTTGCGAAGTTGCGCGGTGATCGTGCCGATCGTCACCGCAAGGATGAGGACGAGCACGACGACGATGGCCAGGACCTGGCTGCTGAGGCCAGCCCATAGCCAAGACCGCCAATGGACAACCTGCCCGTTCCTCATTGACGCATGTCCGCCTGCAAGGTTGAACCGGATTTCAATTCAGGTGCCATGCCGCAATACTGCCGGTCCCGTATTGATTTATTGTAAACGGGGGCGCTGCCTCTGCTGCCGCCGATCCAGTGGGGCCGGGTGGTTGCATACCCCGAGTGGGCAGCCGCGACGGAAGCAGGCTTCGCGCCCGGCCGTGGTGCTGTTGCAACCCTGGCGCGGGCGTTGCATGGATATGACGTGACCCCTGCGGAAACCACTCAGCTTCCGGCCGTCTCCGTGCCGTTTGCCGGATCCGTCGCCGCTGCCGCTCCCCGGCGCAGGCTGCGCCTGCCGGCGGCTTGGCCCGGCCTGGTGTCCATCGGCGCGATGATCCTGGCCTGGTCAGGGCTGTCCGCCAGCGGCGCCGTGCCGCGCGACCTGCTGCCCACGCCCTGGGATGTCTGGGCGGCGGCGCGGGAGATCATGCGGGACGGCTACCGCGGCACGACGTTGCAGGGCAACGCGCTGTCCACGCTGGGCCGGATGGCCGGGGGCTTCGGGCTGGCGACGGTGCTGGGCGTGCCGCTGGGACTGTGGATGGGCCGGGTGCGTATGGCGCAGGCGGCGCTGGGCTGGCTGGTGCAGTTCACGCGTCCGCTGCCGCCGCTGTCATATATGATCCTGCTGATCCTGTGGCTCGGCACCGGGAACGGGTCGAAGACGGCGCTGCTGTTCCTGACGGCGTTCCCGATCATCGTTGCGGCCAGCGCTGCGGGCGCCGGCACGGTGGCGCTGCAGCGCATCCAGGCGGCGCAGGCGCTGGGCGCCTCACGCGGGCAGGTGCTGCGCCATGTCGTATTGCCCTCCGCCGCGCCGATGGTGCTGACGGGGCTGCAGATCGCGCTGGCGGCGGCGTTCAGCACCGTCGTGTCGGCCGAGCTGATGGCGGCGACGGACGGGCTGGGCTGGATGGTGATCTCGGCCAGCACATTCCTGCGCAACGACGTCATCATCCTGTGCATCCTGCTGCTGGGCGCGATGGGGGTGACGCTGGCGTGGGCGCTGCGGCTGCTGGACCGGCGGTTCGTCCACTGGCGCGGCCGGCTGTGAGCCGCGCGGCACCGCGGTCCGTGCCGTCCTGGGCGGTCACGCTGCTCGCGATGGCGGTTGTCGCCGCCGCCTGGGTTGGCGCGACCAATGGCGGGTTCGTGCGTGACCTGTTCCTGCCCAGCCCGGCCGATCTGTGGTCCGGGCTGCAGGAGCTGCTTGACGAGGGCTACAAGGGCCGCAGCCTGGGCGAGCATATCGGCATGAGCCTGCTGCGCGTCGGCGCCGGGTTCGTGACCGGGGCGGTGGTGGGCACTCTGCTGGGGCTGGGGATGGGGACGGTGCGGTGGCTGGATGCTGCGGCGGCGCCGTTCATCGAGTTCCTGCGCCCGCTGCCGCAGCTTGCCTATTTGGTGCTGCTGATCGTCTGGCTGGGCATCGGGGAGAGCAGCAAGATCACCATGCTGTTCCTGGCGGCGCTGCCGGTGTCGGCGGTGGCCGCCCGGGACGGGGTGCGGAACGTGGCGCCGGAGCGGATACGGGCCGCGCAGGCGCTGGGCGCGTCGCCGTGGCAGGTTTTCGTGCATGTGATTGCGCCAAGTGCATTGCCGGAAATCCTGACCGGGGCGCGGCTGGCGGCCGGGATCGTGTATGGGACGCTGATCGCGGCGGAGATCATCGCCGGGTCGAACGGCATCGGCTGGATGATCCTGGACGCCGGGCGGTTCCTGCGGTCGGATTACGTGTTTGCCGGGATACTGATCATCGGGGTGACCGGGCTGGCGATTGACCGCATCCTGCTGCTGGTCGAGCGGCGGGTCGTGCATTGGGCTGGGCGCTAATAACAGGAGCCAAAAGTTCTGACCCGTGACGTTTCTCGTCATTGCGAGCCGCCCTTGCGGCGTGGCAATCCAGTGGCGGCAGGGACTGTGCGGGCGGCCCTGGATTGGCGCGGTGCTGCGCGCCTCGCAATGACGGTTGCTGGCAGTGCGGCGCAGGTCAAAGCTTTTGGCGTTTGGTATAACTAGGGAGACCAGCATGGGTATGGTGACGACGCGGCGCACGGCGCTGGTGGGGATGGGTGCGCTGGGATGGGCCGGGCGGGCAAGGGCGGCGATGCCCGGCACGGTGAACCTGGGCTTCTTCACCGAGACCAAGCCGACCATGATCGCCAAGGGGCTGGGCTGGTTTGACGAGGCGGTGGGGTCCAAGATCAATTGGACCGAGATGGGCAGCGGCGCCGAGATCAACACCGCCATCGTGGCGGGAAGCTGCGACATCGGGCTGGCCACGGGATCGGTCGCCACTGCCGCGGGCATCGCCCAGGGGCTGCCGTTCCAGTTGATCGGCATGGTGGACAACATCGGCCCGGCGGAGGAGATGGTCGTCCGCACCAGCGCCGGGCTGAAGACGCCGGCCGACTTCAAGGGCAAGAAGCTGGCGACGCCGTTCGGTTCGACCAGCCACTTCCGGCTGCTGGGGTTCCTGAAGACCAACGGCATGACCCAGCGCGACGTGACGGTGCTGGACATGAAGCCGGCGGCGATCCAGGCGGCCTGGGCCAAGGGGGAGATTGACGGCGCCTATGTGTGGTCGCCGGCCAAGAGCAAGCTGATCGACGCCGGCGGCAGCCTGTACAAGACGTCCGAGGCGCTGGAGAAGGCGGGGTATGTGATCGCCGACCTGATCGTGGTCCGCACCGCGTTCGGGCAGATGTATCCGGATGCGGTGGTGGGCTTCCTGAAGGCGTATGGCCGGGCGCTGGACATGTGGCGGCAGAAGCCGGACGAGGCGGCGGAGATCGTCGGCAAGCAGGCGGGGGTCAGCACGGCGACTGCGAAGTCCGACATGGAGGAGTATGACTTCGTGCCGCTGGGCGACCAGGCCGGGGCGCGGTGGCTGGGCGGCAAGGGGACGGCGGGGAAGTTCGTGGAGACGCTGAAGAGCACGGCCGATTTCTTGGTCGAACAGCGGAGCATACGGACTGCGCCGGGGCTGGATGCGTTCCAGAAGGCGATCAATACGGAGTTTATTGTCAGGGCGACTGCGTGACATGAGGGCAGGACGCCTCCTGCTCCCTCTTCCTGCGGGAGAGGGTCGGGGTGAGGGGGCGGGCAAGCGCGGTCTTCGATGGCAGGCAGGACCGGTTCTGCTGCCCCGGCAGTGCCCCGCTCCGCAGCCTAGACCCCCTCACCCCGACACTCTCCCGGAGGGAGAGGGAGCTAGGGCGACGCATATGGTTGTGCGGTGAACCCGGGTTTTGTGAGCTTTGCCGGGGTTTCCGTGCGCTATGGGCAGGGGGCGTCGGCGGTCCGGGCGCTGGAGCATGCGGACCTGGCGTTTCCGGAGGGGAGCTTCGTCTGCATCGTCGGGCCGTCGGGGTGCGGGAAGACGACGCTGATGCAGACGCTGGCCGGGTTCCTGGAGCCGACGACGGGGACCGTCAGCCTGGATGGGCGCCAGGTGGACGGGCCGGGGCCGGAGCGGGGGGTGGTGTTCCAGCAGGCGGCGCTGTTCCCGTGGATGACGGTTGCCGGCAACGCCGGGTTCGGTCCGCGGATGCGGCGCGACCCCGGCACGGCCAAGCGGGTGGAGGGCTGGCTGAAGATCGTTGGGTTGTGGGAGTTCAGGGATCGTTATCCCTATGAGCTTTCGGGCGGGATGCAGCAGCGGCTGGCGATTGCCCGCGCGCTGTGCAACGAGCCGAAGGTGCTGCTGATGGACGAACCTTTCGGGGCGCTGGACGCGCTGACGCGGGAGCGGATGCAGGAGGAGCTGCACGCGGTCTGGCGGCGGACGGGGATGACGGTGGTGTTCATCACGCATAGCGTCGAGGAGGCGGTTTACCTGGGGACGGAGGTGGTGGTGATGTCGCCGCGGCCCGGACGCATCGTGGAGCGGATTCCGGTGCCGTTTGCCCGGGACATGGCCGATGCCGGGATACGGGTGGTGAAGAGCAACCTGGAGTTCGTGGCGATGCGGGAGCGGGTGTTGTCGCTGATCTGGGCGATGAGCGAGGGTTAGGCGTGCAGGAGGCATCGGCGTAGGGCGGGACAGCGCTGCACTTCCCGCTGGAGATTTTGCATACGGAGAAAGATGGCGGGAGGCGCTGCGCTGTCCCGCCCTACGGTTTCCGGGCAGGCTTGCGCGGCCTGACACAGGACTGACAGGGACAGACGGCGCAAGCCTGCCCAGAATTTTGCCCATGCCCAAGCTTCAAGAATGATTGCCTGGGCGCACAGGAGACGTTTGATGACCCCCAATTCGCTGCACGCCCGCGACATTGCCTCCCTGGTGCATCAGCAGACCAACCTGGATCAGCACGCCCGGGACGGCGCCGTCATCATCGAGCGCGGCGAGGGCTGCCGGGTGTGGGACAGCGAGGGCCGTGAGTATATCGAGGCGATGGCAGGGCTGTGGTGCGCCAGCCTGGGATTCAGCGAGCGCCGGCTGGCGGATGCCGCGCACAAGCAGATGCTGGAGCTGCCGTACTATCACACGTTCTTCCAGAAGGGTCACACGCCGGCGGTCGAGCTGGCGGAGAAGCTGCTGCAGGTGGCGCCGGCCGGGATGCGCCGCGTGCTGTTCCAGTGCAGCGGGTCGGAGGCGAACGACGCGGCGATCAAGCTGGCCTGGCTGTATTGGGGCATCCAGGGGCAGCCGGGACGCACCAAGATGATCGGGCGGGTGCGCGGCTACCACGGCAACACTGTGGCCAGCGTCAGCCTTTCGGGGCAGCCGCACATGCATGCCGGGTTCAACCTGCCGCTGCCGGGGTTCCTGCATACGGACAACCCGAACTACTACCGGTTCTCGCACGAGGGGGAGACGGAGGAGGCGTTCAGCGGGCGGATGGCGGACAGCCTGGAGGCGCTGATCGTCGCGGAAGGGCCGGAGACGATCGCGGCGTTCTTCGCCGAGCCGGTGCAGGGCGGGGGCGGCGCGATCACCCCGCCGCGCGGCTACTTCGAGCTGATTCAGGCGGTGCTGCGGAAGTACGGAATCTTGTTCGTTGCCGACGAGGTGATCTGCGGCTTTGGCCGTACGGGTAACATGTGGGGGTGCGACACGTATGGCCTGCAGCCGGACATGGTGAGCTGCGCCAAGCAGCTTTCGTCGGCATACCAGCCGATCAGCGCACTGATGGTCGGGGAGCGGGTGCATGAGGCGATGCTGGAGGCCAGCCGGCGGCATGGCAGCTTCGGGCACGGCTACACCTATGGCGGGCATCCCGTGGCGTGCGCGGTGGCGCTGGAGACGCTGCGGATTTATGAGGAGCGGGACATCGTGGGGCATGTCCGGGCCGTGTCGCCGGCGTTCTTGGATGGGCTGGCGGCCTATGCGGACCACCCGCTGGTGGGCGACGTGCGCGGGGTCGGGCTGATTGCGGGCGTCGAGCTGGTGGCGGACAAGGCGACGCGGGCGGCTTTTCCGGCGGGCGCGGGGGTGGGATTGCGGGTGCAGGCGGGGTGCGAGGCGGCCGGGCTGATCGTGCGCGCCATCAGCGACCGGATTGCGTTCACGCCGCCGCTGATCATGGACGAGGCGGAGATTGCCGAGATGTGCGGCCGGTTCGGGCAGGGGCTGGACGCGGCGTGGCGGGGGATGCAGGGGGCGCCGGGGTTGGCGGCGGAGTAGGGGGTGGGCCTGATGGGTATCGTGCAGATGGTGGTCGGCTCGCTCGCCCTCGGGATTATAGGGACGGCTTGGCTTGTGCCGGCGCTTCTGATCGCGATCATGTTTGTGATGGACCCACCATGGTCAGCGGATGCGCCCATCGTGAGCTCGTTGCTGCTGGGCGCATTCGTCGTCGTGCCGCCGTTGGTCTGCATCCTCTCAGTCAGGTGGTATGTTAGACGGGGCGCTGAGACCGGAATCCCCAAATAGTGCATTGTGTTTGCCAAGTGCTTAATCGCCCTTGGCAAGGGGAGCAGCAAGTATTTGCAACTGCCTGCGCTGAAGCCGGCCTGGTGCATGCGGCAGGTTGGCTGGCTGGCACGTGCCGCACCGGGAATAGCGCCCTGGTTCGGGGTGGGCGGAATAAACCGAGGATCAGCCGGGCCATTTGCCTACGCCCGATCTGTGCGCGAACCTTGAAGCCTTCCCAGCACGAAAGGCCCGATGTGACTGCCACCGACCCAGCGCTCCCCCGGCTGCAGGACGCGATCTCCTATGCGCTGGCCGCCCACGCCGGCCAGGTCCGCAAGGGGACGACGGTGCCCTACGCCAGCCACCTCCTGGCCGTTTGCGCCATCGTGCAGGAACATGGCGGGGACGAGGACCTGGCCTGCGCCGCCATGCTGCATGACACGATCGAGGATTGCGGCGCCGCGCACGGCCCCCTCATCGAGGCGCGGTTCGGCCCTCGTGTCGCTGCGATCGTGCGCGCCTGCAGCGACACCGACGTGCAGCCGAAGCCGCCCTGGACGGCGCGCAAGGAGGCTTACCTTGCCCATCTGGACCATGCAGACCCCGACGTCCTGCTGGTTAGTTGTGCCGACAAGTTGCACAACGCCCGCGCGATCGCTGCCGACCTGCGGACGCACGGCCCGGCGATGCTGGCCCGGTTCAACGCCCCGACTGGCGGCACAGCCTGGTATTACGGGGCGTGGGCGGAGGTTTTCGCTCGCCGCCTGCCCGGCCCGCTTTCGCGGGAGCTGAGCCTGGCGGCTGGCGAGGTAGCTCGCCTGGCCGATAGCTGACCGTCGCCTTAGTCGTCCTAACTGTCCCTTCCGGCCCGTCGCTGTTGCGAAAAGCTCGGGTCGTCTAAGCAAGCCTGCTTAGGTTGCAGCCGCGGGTGGCATGTCAGCTCCGATGCGGGCTGGCGTCACTCCGCCGCTTGCGCCGTGACGGCGGGCGCGGCCTCCACGGTCAGGAACCGCTCCGCCTCCAGCGCCGCAATGCAGCCCGTGCCCGCCGCGGTGATGGCCTGGCGCCAGTGCTTGTCCTGCACGTCGCCAGCGGCGAACACGCCGGGCACGCTGGTCTGCGTTAGGCCCGGCGGAGTCACGACGTAGCCGTCCGAGTCCAGCTCGACCTGGCCGCGGAACACCGACGTGTTCGGCGTGTGGCCGATGGCGATGAACACGCCGTCCACCGGCAGATCCTGCACCTCGCCGCTCTGCACGTGGCGGATGCGCAGGCCGGTTACGACCTCCGGGGTGCCGCCGCCCAGCACCTCCTCGACCGCGCTGTCCCAGATCACCTCGACCTTGGGGTGCTCGAACAGGCGGCGCTGCAGGATGCGCTCGGCGCGTAGCGAGCTGCGGCGGTGGACCAGGGTCACCTTCTCGGCGTGGTGGGTCAGGAACAGCGCCTCCTCGACGGCGGTGTTGCCGCCGCCGATGACGGCGACCTGCTTGCCCCGGTAGAAGAAGCCGTCGCAGGTGGCGCAGGCCGAGACGCCGGCGCCTTGCAGGCGCTTCTCGCTCGGCAGGCCGAGCCAGCGGGCCTGGGCGCCGGTCGCGATCACCACGGTGTCCGCCAGGTAGATGTCGCCGCTGTCGCCGGTGCAGCGGAATGGGCGGCGGCTGAAGTCTACCTCCATCACCAGGTCGCTGATGATGCGGGTGCCGACGTGCCGGGCCTGCTTCTCCATCTGGTCCATCAGGAACGGGCCTTGGATCGCGTGCTCGAAGCCCGGGTAGTTTTCGACGTCGGTGGTGATCATCAACTGGCCGCCGGGCTGCAGGCCGGACACCAGGACCGGGTCCATGCCGGCGCGGGCGGCGTAGATGGCAGCGGTGTAGCCTGCCGGCCCGGCGCCGATGATGAGCATGCGGGTGGGGATTGTTTCGGGCATCGGCGCGGAGTCCTTGGTGCGATGCTGGGAATATCGGCGCGGGCGCCAAGGCTTGCAAGCAACGGCCGGCGGTGGCCTGCCCCGCCCCGGCGTGATACCCACGGGCGGCACCAACACTGGATTCGAGCAGAATGGCCCATCCCCGGACGGACGCGCTGCGGCTGCGGCTGCTTGCCCACCTGCTCACCCGGTTCATCCGCAACGGCACCATGCGCCTGGTCGCGGCGGACGGCACGCCGCACCAGTTCGGCGGGCACGGCCCCGGCCCATCCGTCACGGTGCGGCTGCACGACGCCGGGCTGTATACCAAGCTGTTCCGGAATCCGGAGCTGCATGCGGGCGAGGCCTACATGGACGGCACCCTGACGTTCGAGGACGGGTCGGACGTGGGCGGCTTCATGGAACTGTTCGCCGCCAACCGCGGCGGGCTGGCCGCGCATCCGGTGCAGGCGATGCTGCGCCGGGGGTGGCGGGCGATGAAGGGCATCCACCAGGCCAATCCGGAGACGGCCGCCAAGGCGAACGCGCGGCACCATTACGACCTTTCGACCGACCTGTATCGCCTGTTCCTGGACGAGGGGCTGAACTACTCCTGCGCCGTGTTCGACGACCCGTCCGACACGCTGGAGGCCGCGCAGGACCGCAAGCTGCGCCGGGCCACCGCCAAGCTGCGGCTGCGGCCAGGCATGACGGTGGCGGAGATCGGGTCGGGGTGGGGGGCGTTTGCCATCCACATCGCGGCCACGACGGGGGCGCGGGTGACGGCGATCAACGTGTCGCCGGAGCAGCTTCGCATCGCCCGGGAGGCGGCGGCGGCGGCGGGCGTCGCCGATCTGGTGGAGTTCCGCGAGCTGGATTACCGCGAGCTGCAGGGCCGGTTCGACCGGGTGGTGTCGGTGGGCATGATGGAGCATGTCGGGGTGGGGCACTTCGACGAGTATCTCCGCAAAATACGCGGCCTACTGGCGCCGGACGGCTTCGCCTTCGTGCACTGCATCGGGCGGATGCGCCCGCCGGGCAGCACCGGGCCGTTCATCCGCAAGTATATCTTCCCCGGCGCCTACGTGCCGTCATTGTCAGAGGTGTTCGCCAGCACGGAGCGGGCGGGGCTGTGGGTCGCGGACATGGAGGTGCTGCGGCTGCACTACCATTACACCCTGCAGCACTGGCGGCGGCGGTTCGCCGCGAACCGGGCGCGGGCGGCGGAGCTGTATGACGAGCGGTTCTGCCGGATGTGGGAGTGGTATCTCGCCGCGGTGGACGTGGGCTTCTCCAACGGCAGCAACATGGTGTTCCAGTTGCTGCTGTCCGAGAAGATAGACGCCGTGCCGATCCTGCGCGACTACATCGTGGACGACCTGCGGGCGATGGCTGGCGAGGCGGGATAGCGGCAACCCGGCTGGTTGCGGAGGGTTCCCCCGGCGCGTCTCTTGTAATAAAGTTGCGCGGTAATCTGGGCTTGACGACTTCATGAAACTTGACGGGGACCAACCGGATCTGGATGCGATTGACCGCCGCATCCTGATCGAGCTGCAGCAGGACGGCCGCATGACCAACGTGGAGCTGGCCCGCCGCGCCGACATCACCGCCCCACCCTGCCTGCGCCGGGTCCGCCGGCTGGAGGAGGCCGGGATCATCCGCGGCTACCACGCCGACACCGACCCGGCCCGGCTGGGCTGGGAGATTGTGTTCTTTGCGCTGATCGGCCTGGATAGCCAGAAGGAGTCGGTGCTGTCCGCCTTCGAGGCGCTGGTGGACGGCTGGCCCGAGGTGCGCGAGTGCCACATGATCCGCGGCGGCGGTGACTTTCTGCTGCGCCTGGTGGCGCGGGACACGGCGCACCAGAACCAGTTGACTCAGCGCTTGACTGGGGCGGTGGCGGTCAGCCGGGTGCAGACGCTGCAGACGATACGCACCAGCCGGAGCCTGGCGGGGGTGCCGCTGTAGCGGGCAGTTAGATCGCCGCCAGGAACCGGTCCACCTCGTCCCAAACCATCCGCCGGTGCGAGTCATGCTCGCGCAGCAGTTCATGCCGGGCGCCTGGAAACTCCACCAGCGTGCCGTGCGGCAGGCGGGCGGCGAAGCGCCGGGTGGCGCGGTTGTCCACCAGCCGGTCGTCGCCGGCCAGCAGCACCAGGACCGGGCAAGTGATGGCGCGGGCGAAACCCGGGCGGTGCAGGGCGGCGATGCTGGCCGATGCCGCGCGCAGCCAGCCCCAGGTCGCCCCGCCCACCTGCAGTGCCGGCTGGTCGCGCATCCAGGCGGCGTCGGCGGCATAGCGGTCGGCGCAGGCGGTCAATGGGTTGTCATCGAATGGCCGGTCCAGCGGCGGAAGCCGGCTGGTGCCCGGGCCGGGACGCCCCGCCACCCCGGGGACCATGCATGCCGCCGAGGACAGCAGCCGTACCGACCGCAGCGATAATCCGCGCTTGTGCCGGAAATCCATCATGGGCGCGGACAGGATGGCCCGTGCGAACAGCGGCGCCCGCCGGGCCAGCAGGTGCGCGCCGAGGTGCCCGCCCATCGAGTGCGCCAGCAACACCAGCGGCCGCCCGCCCGCATCCGGCAGCACCAGCCGGTCTAGCAGCAGGTCCAGGTCATCCAGGTAATCGGTGAACCGCACGGCATGGCCCGGCACGGGGTCGGGCAGCAGGCGCGACGACTGGCCCTGGCCGCGCCAGTCCAATGACCACACGGCGAAGCCGCGGGATCGCAGCTCCGCCACCGGCTCCAGGTATTTCTCGATGAACTCGGTGCGGCCGTTCAGCAGCAGCACGGTTCCGCGGGGTCCGCCGGGCCAGGAGACGGCGCGAAGGCGTAGGCCGTCCGGCGTATCGAGCCAATGGATTGAGCCACCGGAGGCTTCGATGCCCAAGCCGCCCGCCCCGCCTAGAGCGCCGCGGACCTGGCCCGCCTCACCGGCCAGGATTTTGCCGGGGCGCACATGCAATCAGCGCCAGAACGTCCGGGTCAGGTAGCTGTGCTGCGTGGCGCCAGGTCCTGGCCCGGACACCGCGGCGCCAGGGGGCAGGCTGTTCGGCGGCTGCGGCTCGCTGGCATCGTTGACCAGGCCGGTGCCGGGCGGCGTTTGCGCGGACACCAGGTCCGGCCCCTGCTGGATGACGCCGCATCCGCCCAGCAGGGTAAGCGCCGCCAGGGCGATGCAGCGCACCATGCCTAGTACAGCTCGCCGGAATTCGCCACTCCGTTCCATGTGACGTCGGGGGCTGAGTCTGGGCGGCCACACGCTGGCAATAATCGTCACTGCCGGGCAGCACCGAGGCACGGCGTCCCGAGTCAG
>JAABUQ010004671.1_pt1 | contig 23060 bp, 19 predicted proteins | sample 5560001 | NCBI WGS metagenome assembly JAABUQ01 (sample SAMN10711888, study PRJNA513371) | rock metagenome | isolation source: Antarctica rocks | place: Antarctica: Victoria Land, Finger Mt nord | collected 2015-12-18 | reverse complement strand
CTCATCAACGAACGGCGATCCCAGAGACTTCGATCTTGTTTGAAGGGGGCTTGCTCCAAGCCAACTAATAAGTTCGTTGCCACAAGTGCTTACATGACAACGAACTCTTTGCCGGATAGCCTCTTACCCCGCCAAACCTCGTTAGCCATCCTCAGACACCACCCCTTTTCCTTGCGTTTTATGGATGACGGTTCGCCCTGGCGGCGGCGGTGGGCCAGGACACAGGACGATCAACCCGGGAAAACTTCGGCCGCCAGGATGGAGATATCGTCTTGAGGGCGCTCGGAGCCCTGCCATCGCGCGATCTCCCCCAGGAGGGTAGCAACACCCCCCTGGAGCGGTTCGAACCGCACGCGGCCGATCGCCTCCAGGAGCCGGGCGTCGCCGAACTGCTTGCCGGCGGGGTCCATCGCCTCGGGGACGCCATCGGAGTAGAGATACAGGCGGTCTCCCGGCCCCAGGCGAACCGATCGCTCTTTGTAGGCGTCGTCAGCCAGGCCGATCGGGAACCCTTGGCCCTCCAGGATCACCGGATCGGCGCCGGAGGGTAGATGCACCGGGCCGGGGTGCCCGGCGGAGACGTAGCGGAACTCCCCGGTCGTGGCGTCCAAGAGCCCGTAGACCATCGTAGCGAACTGCTCGGTCGCCGAGTCGAATGGAAAGAGCCGATTCAGGCGGGCGGCGACCTCAGCGGGCGGAGTGATGTCGAACCGCCCCTCAACGTCTCCATCTCGGGTCAGGATCGAGGACGGCTCCGACGGCGGCGAGAGGAGACGGCTCAGCGTCACCGACAGGAGGGCCGACGCGACGCCGTGGCCGCTGACGTCCAGGATGTAAAGAGCGACCTTGCCATCGACGAGTGGGATGACGTTCAGTCCATCACCGGCCAGCTCGTCGCAGGGCCGGTAGACCCACGCGAAGTCCGTGCCCGGGACGCGAGGCGTCTCGCGGGGCAGGAACGTCTCCTGGATCTTGGCCGCCGCCTTCAAGTCGCGGGACATCCGGACGTTGGCTTTGGCCAGTCGCGCGTTGGTCTCCGCCAACTCGATTTGCAGGCGGCGGAGCCTCAGGTGCGTTTCGACGCGGGCGTGCAATTCTTCCATCTGAAACGGCTTGGTGAGGTAATCCACCCCGCCGGTGGCAAAGGCCTTCACCTTATCCAACTGCTCGGTGAGGGCGCTGATGAAGATGACGGGAATCCCCTTGAGAGTCTCGTCGGCTTTGAGATGCTCGCACACCTCGTAGCCGTTCATCTCCGGCATATTGATGTCCAGCAGGATCAGGTCCGGGGGATCGCGCCGCGCCGCCAGCAGCGCCAGCTTGCCGCCGGGAACCGGGCGGACCTTATACCCGCGGTCCTTGAGCATACCGGCCAGCACCTGGAGATTGGCGGGGGTGTCGTCCACCGCCAAAATGCTGGCGGGTTGGTCGGCGCCACTTTTTTTCGGCTTCTCCGGGTTCAATGGGACATCCCCGTGCTAAACAGATCGAGAAGTTTCTGGTATTGGAAGCCCTCGGCCAAGCGGCGCAGCTCCTGAGCGATGCGGGGATCGCGGGCTTCAACATCCTGGATCTTTTCCAACAACTGATCCAGGTCCGCTGTGATGACGGCTTCACGCATCGGGTCGATGAGGTCTTGCGGCCAACCTGCGATGGACTCGGGTGTGAGCTCGGCCGCTTCCTCCTTGGCCGCGGCCGTGGAATCTTCCGCGTACTGGTACTCCACCCCCACATGGGCGTGAATCCTCTGGAACAGCTCGGCTTCCCTGAACGGCTTGCCGATGAAATCGTCGGCGCCGACCTCCATCAACTCCTGGCGGTTGTCGTCCATCGCACTGGCGGTCACCGCGATGATCTTGGGGTCGTTGCCGCCTGCCATGGCCCGGATTCGGCGGATCGCCTCATGCCCGTCCATCACCGGCATGCGGAAATCCATCAGGATCAGGTGGGGCCGCCACCGCTCAAACTCCTGGACGGCTTCTGCCCCGTTGGTCGCCAGCCGGATCTCGAAACCGATGGGGCCTAGAAGCTGCGCCAGTAGCTGGCGGTTTTCGTCGATGTCGTCGGTGATCAGGACCCGGCACGTCGCCTGGCCGGGCTGGAGCCTCAGGACATGCCGGGGGTTGGCTTTCGCTTGAACCGCCTGGGCCTCCCCCTCCTTCAGAGGCAGGTGGACCACGAAAACGCTACCCCTGCCGACCTCACTGCTCACCGTGATGTCCCCCCCCATCAGGCGAACGAACTCGCGGCTGATGGCCAGGCCCAGCCCCGTGCCGGTCCCCGCCTGTTGCCCGGTCTTGGTCTGCTCGAAATGCCGGAACAACTTTTCCTGGTCGTCCGTCGAAATGCCCTCGCCAGTGTCCTCGACTTCGACCCGTAGGTAAGGTCCAGCCGCGCCCTCGCGGTCCGCGAGCACGCGCAAGCCGATGCCCCCCTGCTCGGTGAACTTGACGGCGTTGCCGATCACGTTGATGAAGACCTGGCGCAGTTTGTTGATATCAGTCACGATGAATTGGGGAACGTCGCCGATCGTTTCCACCGAGAACGACAACTTTTTCTCATCCGTGCGGACGCGGAACATCATCTCCAGGTCGTTGAGCAGGACGGGCAGGTCGAACGTGGAGGGGTTCAGCGTCGTGCGACCCGCTTCGATCTTGGACATCTCCAGGATGTCGTTGATCAGGGCAAGGAGGTGCTCGCCGCTCCGGTTGATGGTCCCCAGGTACTGGCATTGCCTGGGGGTGATGTCCTGGTCGCGGAGCATCAACTGGGAGAACCCGAGGATGGCGTTCATGGGGGTGCGGATCTCGTGCGACATGTTGGCCAGGAAGACGCTTTTGGCGCGGTTGGCCTGCTGCAACGATTGCTCGTACCGCTTGCGCTCGGTGACGTCGCGGGCGGCGGCGAAGACCCCCTGGAGCTTCCGGTCGCGGTCGTGGAAGGTCGTCGCGTTGTAGGAGACCACGGTCTCCTTGCCGTCCCTGGCGCGCGCGGTGAGCTCGTAGTCGGTGACTTTACCTTCGCCCAGCACCAGCTTGATGCCGGCCTCGGCCCGCTCCGGGTCGGTGAAGTAGTCCTTGAATGGCGCGCCGATCAGCTCGTCGCGCGTGCCGCCGGTGAGCGCCTCCATCTGCTTGTTCACGTCGCTGATGATGCCGCGCGGGTCGGTGGTTATCAACGCGTCTATATTTGATTCTATCAGTGATCTTGTGTAAAATTGTTGATCTCTCACCCGCTGGTCGAGTAACATTCGCTCGGCTTCCACCTGCTTGCGTGCGGTGTTATCGGTGCCGATCAGCAGATAGCCAATGACCCCCCCCTGCGCCTCGCGCAGCGCGGTGACCGACACGATGGCCGGGAAACGGCTGCCGTCCTTGCGGATGTAGGTCAGTTCGTAGATGTCCTCGATCCCCCGCGAGGCCTTGAAAACAAGCGCCTCAAAGCCCGGGGTGATCGGGGTGGCGAGTTCCAGGCTCAATGCAGCGGCGCGCGCGATCACCTCCTGAGGATCGGAGATGTCAGCCGGGGTGATCTGGTTCATCACTTCGCTGGCCGCGTAGCCCAGCATCCGCTCGGCGCCGACGTTGAAGATCTGGATGACCCCCTTCTCGTCGGTGGCGATGCTCGAAAAGTTGGCGCTGTTGAAGATGGCATTCTGCAAGGCGCCGGCTTTGAGCAAAGCCTCTTCTGCCTGCTTGCGCGCGGTATTATCGGTGCCGATCAACAGATAACCGATGATCGCACTTTGATCGTCGCGCAGCGCCGTGACCGACACGACGGCCGGGAAACGGCTGCCGTCCTTGCGGATGTAGGTCAGTTCGTAGATGTCCTCGATCCCCCGCGCGGCCTTGAAGACCAAGGCCTCGAAGCCCGGGGTGATCGGGGTGGCGAGTTCCAGGCTCAACGCAGCGGCGCGCGCGATCACCTCCTGAGGATCGGAGATGTCAGCCGGGGTGATCTTGTTCATCACTTCGCTGGCCGCGTAGCCCAGCATCCGCTCGGCGCCGACGTTGAAGATCTGGATGACCCCCTTCTCGTCGGTGGCGATACTCGAAAAGTTGGCGCTGTTGAAGATGGCGCTTTGCAACGCCCCGGCTTTGAGTAAGGCTTCTTCCGCCAGCTTGCGCTCGGTCACGTCCCCCATCGCCAGGACGAGCAGCTCGCCGTGGTGGCCGGCCTGGAGCTTGCGGGCGTTGAGCAACATCACCCTGCGGCCGATGGCCGGGAAGGTGTGCTCCAGCTCGAAGTCGTCGAAGACCGAGCTCTTGGGGACGATGTCCTCCAGCAGGGTCCGCAGGTCGGGGATGTCCCACTGGCCGTTGCCCAGCTCGTAGATGAGGCGGCCCTCGGTCTCCGCGGGCGTGACGTGGAACGTCTGGTAGAAGGCACGGTTGGCGGAGCGGACGCGCAGGGTGGCGTCGAGGATCAGCAGGGGCTCGCGCACCGTGTCCACGATGTTCTGGGCGTAGTTCTGAATATCCTCGACCAGCGGTTTTTGTTCCATGATAACCATCCATCTGCATTTCGATCATCGTCGCTTTGAGGTAGGCATCGGTTGCCGCCACGATCCAGGAGTCGGGTGCGAGCACGAGCTGTAGCGAGTGAAAAGCTTCAGAAGAGGGGCAGAAACGCCTGGCCAGCTATTGTGAAATTGCTCAAAGGAGAAAAGGGGTCAAAGGAGAAAAGGGGTCAAAGGAGAAAAGGGGTCAGAGGAGAAAAGGGGTCAGGAGCCGTTTTGGGATTTCTTTCGTGAGAAGGAGAAAAGGGGTCAGAAGGAGAAAAGGGGTCAGGAGCCGTTTTGGGATTTCTTTCGTGGGCGACCCTGGGCCCGGAGGGTGGAGGCGAGGCCGAGCCGGCTCGCGGTTGACTGCTGCCAACCGGCCTCGCCGAAGGGCTGACCTCGTCGGGCGGAACGGCGGAGGGCGTCCTCCTCGATCGGGGTTAAGGGGGTGTTGACGCGGCTGGCCCAATCTCCGGGCAGCTCCAGCGGCCAGGGGCTCAGGACCAGACCGGCCTGGACCCTAGACGGGGCGACTCGGCGGTGCAGGCTGCCCCAGGACCAATCCTCCGCGCGTTCGACCAGGCCGGCACGCAGGGCGTTCCGCTCGACATAGCGGCATGCGGTGTAGAAGTGCCCTTCGTCCTGGATCGGGAAGGATTTGTATCGCCCTTGATAGAGGTGGCCCGTCCCGGCGGAGTGTCGGAATGCATGCCAGCGCTGGGCATGAGTCATGGTCAGCCATCGCATGAAGCGGGGCAGGTCGCCGTCGGCACGGGGCCAGACCATGAGATGGAAGTGGTTGGGCATGACGCAATAAGCGAGCCGTCGCATCTCATGGCGGGCGACCGCCTCGGTCAAGACTCGCTCGAAGGCGGCGTAGTCGCCGTCGCCGTCGAAGAGCGCAAGCCGCGCACTACCGCGATTCAGGGCATGATAGATCAGGCCGCCTTCGGCGACACGGGGTGGACGGCTCATAATCCGAGCTTAGCAACCTCAAGGAGAAAAGGCTAACGGCTCCTGACCCCTTTTTGATCGGCCGCCGGCCGGCATGGGGAGCGGACGAGTCGCCAGCCCCGGTGGGATCTCGAAACGGCGAAATCCGCCGTTGACATCGGGGGCGGGCCCGGTTTTAATCACCGCCGCTCCGCACCCGTCCGCCGAAGCTGGCGAGGCCGGGTTGCTCGCACGACGAAGCCTCAATGGATGAGGGCCGCGTGGCATACCAGGGGCAGGCACCGAAACGGAACGGATTCCGGATGGTCCAACCACACATCTTGCACGACCCCCACGATTGACTCAGGTTGGCCCGGACACCCCGACCCCGCTCGCGGGCGTCGGCGTGCCGCCCAATCGCACCGTCGTCGTCACCTTCGCCATCGTCAACGACTAATGAGCTGGCAACGGACCCCCGGCGCCCGGAGGGCGTGGCCTCGGCCTCTCGTCGGCACCTGTCGCCGCCGGAGGAGCGAGCCCGGAAGGTTCGGATGAGTCGGACCCGCTGAACTCGCGCCGTGTTACGCATCTTTCCTGATCGCTCGACCCGCACCAAGGAAAGATCCGCAAGCGTCGGCCGACACCCAAGGATGAACCTCCCATGCACCGGATGCACCGCCCCTCCTTCCTCGCCGGCGTGATCGCCCTGATCCTCGCCGCGTCCGCCCGGCCCGCCTCGGCCGACTTGCTCCGGCCCAACGACCAGCGCGAGTATCCCGACATCTCCGCCTTCGCCAACGGCTTCCAGTCGTATTCGTACAACGCCTCGACCGGCACAGGCGTCTTCCAGCTCTCGAACTCGCCGTTCCTCCTGACCAACGGCAAGACCGCCGGGGGGACCTTTGACGAGGCCCCCGTCTCGGCCAACGACGGCGGGGTCAAGAGCCAGACCCTCACCGCCGTGCTCGACTCGCAAGGCCGGCTGGTCGACAGCCCCTTGAACTCGTTCACGATCTACGGCAAGGTCACCGTCGACGGCCAGACCTACTCCGGCCTGCTCCTCCAGGGGACGCCGACCGCCTTCGGCTCGCAGACCCTCAAGCCGAGCGTCGGCAACGAGGACCTCTTCGACCTCAAGCTCCAGATCACCGGCGGGGCGATGGCGAGCCTTTATGGGCCGAACGCGTACATGCGGGTCACCAGCGAGGCCAACAGCACCTTCGACGGGGTGTTCACGACCGACTTCTCCAGCGAGAAGGTCCTGACCAGCACCCACGCGCTCTCCTCGCTCCTGCCCCAGCCCGCCCCCGAGCCGACCGCGCTCTACGTCCTGCTCGCCGCCGGGGCCGGCCTGTTCTACCGAGGGCGTCGCCGGATCGCCCCACGCGACCTCCAGGCCTGAGCAAATCCCCGAAAAGACAAAGCGATCCGCCCCCGCCGGCCACATTCCAGGCCGGCGGGGGCGGATCGCTTCGAACTGGTCACGGCGGTCGCGCCGGGTCGGTCGGGTCAGTCGGCCGCGAAGGTGGCGGAGAGCTTGCCGAGGGCCTCGTTCTCGATCTGGCGGACCCGCTCGCGGGTCAGGCCGAGGGACTCGCCGATCTCCTTGAGGGTCTTCGGCGGGGCGTCATTGAGGCCGAACCGCATCCGGAGGACGGTCGCCTCGCGCTTGTCCATCTCGTCGAGCCGGTGCATCACGAGCTTGAGGTTGTCGGCCTCGACCATCTCGACGTCGGGGGCCTTGGTCCGCTCGTCCATGAGCATCTCGCCCAGGCTCCAGCCGTTCTCGGGCTGGTCGGTCTGGGGAACGAGGTTGTAGACCTTGATCGCCTTCTTGACGATCGCTAGCTTTTTCTTGGGCACTTCCAGGGCCAGGGCGATCTCGTCGACCGTCGCCGGCCGGCCGAACTTGTCGGTCAGGTCGGCGGCCATCCGCCGCCACTTGCAGAGCAGCTCGACCATGTAGGCCGGAATCCGGATCGGCTTGGCCGTGTTGACCAGCGCCCGCTTGATGGATTGCTTGATCCAGTAGCTGGCGTAGGTGCTGAACCGGGTGCCGACGTTGGGGTCGAACCCCTCGACGGCGCGGAGCAGGCCGAGGTTCCCCTCCTCGATCAGGTCCTGGAGCGCCAGGCCCTTGCCGACGTACCCCCGGGCGATGTTCACGACCAAGCGGAGGTTGGCGCGGACCATCCGGTCTCGGGCCGACCGGTCACCCTCGGCGATCCGCCTGGCCAGCATCTTCTCTTCGTCCGCGGTCAAGAGCGCCGTCTCGTTGATCTCCCGGAGATAGGTCTCGAGCGGGCTCTGCACCGTGTCTCGGCGGTGTCGGCGAATACGGGCCATGAAGTCCTCGTCGTCGGTCGTTCGTGAAGGAGTCCGCCCTCGGGACGGTTCGGCCCGAGCCCGTCGGGTGCGCGGGGGTTCCCCCCTCGGCGCTCGATGGCAAGCCGTCCGCTCCACGTCGGGCCGCGAAAAACCGGAATGGTCGGCGAAGAACCGGGGCCGTCGCGGAGTCCGCCGCCGTCCCCGGGTCGCCCGCTAGTCGACTCACCGCGAAGAAGACGCCCGGACCCACCCCCACGCCCGATCGCCCGACCCACACCGCCGTCCGCCCTCGTGGGCCTCGGCAACCGACCGCGACGATCAACCGCGGGTTGAACGACCGTTTCCCGCCTGAGATTGGATATCGGAAGTTAAGGCTGGCAACTTAAGATGGTTTGGAAGTGTGGGAGCTATTGGGGATTTGTGGGACATAGCGGTTTTGTGGGTCGTTTGATCTGGGAGGGCTGGGCAATACCGGCGGAGAGTCTCCGATCGGCCGCGCCGGAGCCATCGAACCGCCCGGCGATAATGACGGGGTCGCGGTGCCCGGATCGGCCAGGCGAGATCCCGGCCCGGGCTCGACCGGCCGGGTCGCAAGGCCGCCGACCCGAGGGGTTTCGATCACGCCAGCCCGGTGCCGATGCGGCGATTTTACCGGTTCGGCATTTGTTCAACTTTGCCGCGCGTTCATTCGACCGAATCTTCATGTCACGTCCTATGGCTCCCCCGCGTATCCGCTCCCAAGTTGCGGACAGTCTCCTTCAGGATGAGTTACCGATGAAGATCCTGTTTTCCGCGGTCCCCGTCTCCGGCCACATGAACCCGGTCCTCTCCATCGCCCGGATGGCCAGGGCCCGGGGCCATACCACGATCTTCGCCGCCGCCTCGCACTTCGCCGGGGAGGTCGAGGCCGCCGGGGCCCGCTTCATGCCGCTCCTCGGCGCCGCGGACGTCGACTACCGCGAGATCGAGAAGCTCGTCCCCGAGCGGGCTTTGCTGCCGCCCGGGCCGGCCCAGTTGAGGATCCAACTCGAGCGGATCTTCATCGATCGGATGGCCCCGCAGGCCGAGACGCTCCGCGGCATCATCGACGCCGAGGCCCCCAACGTGATCGTGGCCGACTACGTCTTCACCGGCAAGACGCCGCTGTTCCTCGACCGCTCGCGGCCGCGCCCGCCGATCGTCTCCTGCGGGGTCTCGGTCCTGCCGCTGGACCGCCCCGACGGCGCCCCGACCCTCGCGGGCCTGCCGCCGGCGCGCGACGAGGCCGACCGGGCCCGCTACGCGGCGATGGCCGCGCAGGTCGACCCGGTCCTGAACCAGCCGCTCCGCGACTACACCGACGCGAAGCTCGCCGAGATGGGCCTGCCGCCCCTGCCCTGCTCCTTCTTCCAATCCTGGGCGACCATGGCCGACGCCTACTTGCAGCCGACCGTCCCGGCCTTCGAGTATGATCTCGGCCCCCTGCCGCCCTCCATCCACTTCATCGGCGCCCTGCCGCCGCCGCCGAGCACCGCGCCCACGCCCGACTGGTGGGCCGACCTCGACGGCCCGCGCAAGGTCGTCCTCGTGACCCAGGGGACGGTCGCGAACATCGACTTCGGAGAGGTGGTCGAGCCCACCCTGGCGGCGCTGGCCCACCGCGACGACCTGATCGTCGTCGTCACCACCGGCGGCCGACCCTTCGAGAACATCAAGGGCCCGATCCCGGCCAACGCCCGCCTGGCCAGCTTCCTCGACTACGAGGCGCTCCTGCCCAAGCTCGCCCTGCTGGTCACCAACGGCGGCTACGGCACCGTCTCGCTGGCGTTGCGCGCCGGCGTGCCGATCGTCGCCGCCGGCGTGACCGAGGACAAGGCCGATATCGGGGCCCGGATCGGCTGGTCGGGCGTCGGCATCCCCCTGGGCTCGAACAACCCGGGCGTCGAGGCGATCCGCGAAGCCGTCGAGCGGGTGCTCGTCGAGCCGTCGTTCCGCGAGCGGGCGCGGGCGATGGCGGCCGACTTCGCCGCGTTGGACACCCCCCGGGAGATCTTCGCGATCCTCGATCGCCTCGTCGCCGCCGTCTCTTGAACTGGGCCCCTCCGGCGGGGAGCTACCCGTCATGGGCCTCGGATTCCCGGCGTGGCCCGCCCGCGAGTCCTGGCCTCTTTCCTTCTGGATGACTTGCCGATGAAGATCCTCTTCGCCTCGGTCCCCGCCTCCGGGCACATGAACCCGGTCCTCTCCATCGCGAGGATGGCCAAGGCGCGGGGCGACACCACGATCTTCGCCGCCGCCTCGCACTTCGCCGGTGCGGTCGAGGCCGCCGGGGCGCGGTTCATGCCGCTCCTCGGGGCCGCGGACATCGACCACCGCGAGGTCGAGAAGATCGTCCCCGAGCGGGCTTTGCTGCCGCCCGGGCCGGCCCAGTTGAGGATCCAACTCGAGCGGATCTTCATCGATCGGATGGCCCCGCAGGCCGAGACGCTCCGCGGCATCATCGACGCCGAGGCCCCCGATGTGATCGTGGCCAGTTCCCTCTTCACCGGCAAGATGCCGCTGTTCCTCGACCGATCGCGGCCGCGCCCGCCGATCGTCTCCTGCGGGATCACGTTCCTGCCGCTGGACCGCCCCGACGGCGCCCCGACCGTCATGGGCCTGCCGCCGGCGCGCGACGAGGCCGAGCGGGCCCGCTACGCGGCGATGGCCGCGCAGGTCGACCCGGTCCTGAACCAGCCGCTCCGCGACTACGCCGACGCGAAGCTCGGGGAGATGGGCCTGCCGCCCCTGCCCTGCTCGTTCTTCGCGGCGGGCGTCCTGCTGGCCGACGCCTACCTCCAGCCGACCGTCCCGGCCTTCGAGTACGACTACAGCCCCCTGCCGACCTCGATCCACTTCATCGGAGCCCTGCCGGCGCCGCCCAGCACCGCGCCCACGCCCGAGTGGTGGGGCGAGATCGACGGCGCCCGCAAGCTCGTCCTGGTGACCCAGGGCACCGTCGCCAACTTCGACTTCGGCGAGCTCGTCGAGCCGACCCTGGCGGCCCTGGCCCACCGCGATGATCTCCTGGTGATCGTCACCACCGGGGGCCGCCCTTTCGAGAACATCAAGGGCCCGATCCCGGCCAACGCCCGCCTGGCCAGCTTCGTCGACTACGAGGCCCTGCTGCCCAGGCTCACCCTGCTGGTCACCAACGGCGGCTATGGCACCGTCTCGCTGGCGTTGCGCGCCGGCGTGCCGATCGTCGCCTCGGGCGTGACCGAGGACAAGGCCGAGATCGGCACCCGGATCGGCTGGTCGGGCGTGGGCATCCCCCTGGGCTCGAACAACCCGAGCGTCGAGGCGATCCGCGAAGCCGTCGAGCGGGTGCTCGTCGAGCCGTCGTTCCGCGAGCGGGCGCGGGCGATGGCGGCCGACTTCGCGGCCCTGGACACCCCCCGGGAGATCTTCGCGATCCTCGATCGCCTCGTCGCCAGGGCGGCCTCCTGATCGACTCGCTCGTTCGCGGCGGGCACGAAGTCGGGGGGCTCGGCCCCTCGACGTATCCATTCCCGAGTCCCGGTCCCTATCCTTCAGGGATGACTTGCCGATGAAGATCCTCTTCGCCGCGCTCCCCGCCTCCGGCCACATGAACCCGGTGCTCGCCATCGCCCAGATGGCCAGGGCCCGGGGCCATACCACGCTCTTCGCCGCCGCCTCGCATTTCTCGGGCGCGGTCGAGGCCGCCGGCGCTCGCTTCCTGCCGCTCCTGGGGGAGGCGGACGCCGACTATCGCGAGGTCGAGAAGCACCTCCCCGAGCGGGCCTCGCTCCCCCCCGGGCCGGCCCAGATGCGGGTCATGCTCGAACGAGCCACGATCGACGTGATGGTCTCGCAGGCCGAGACGCTCCGCCAGATCATCGACGCCGAGGCCCCCGACATCCTCGTGGTCGACAACTTTTTCCGTGGCACGACACCGCTGTTCCTCGACCAAGCGAATCCGTGTCCGCCGATCGTCGCTTGCGGGATCAGCTGCCTGACGCTCGACCGGCCGGATGGCGCCCCGACCCTCTCGGGCCTGCCGCCGGCGCGCGACGAGGCCGACCGGGCGCGCTATGCGGCGATGGCCGCCGAGATCGATTCGCTCATCACCCATCCGCTCCGGCATAAGACCGATGTCAAACTCAAGGGCCTGGGCCTGCCGCCGCTACCCTGCTCCTTCCTCGCCTCGGGTGTCCTGCTGGCCGACGCCTACCTCCAGCCGACCGTGCCGGCCTTCGAGTACGACTTCGGCACCCTGCTGCCCACCATCCACTTCATCGGAGCCCTGCCGCCGCCGCCCAGCACCGCGCCCACGCCCGACTGGTGGGCCGACCTCGACGGCCCGCGCAAGCTCGTCCTGGTGACCCAGGGCACCCTCGCCAACTTCGACTTCGGCGAGCTCGTCGAGCCCACCCTGGCGGCCCTGGCCGGCCGCGACGACCTGCTCGTCGTCGTCACCACCGGCGGCCGGCCGCTGGAGAACATCAAGGGCCCGATCCCGGCCAACGCCCGGCTCGCCAGCTTCCTTGACTACGAGGAGCTGCTGCCCAGGCTCGCCCTGCTGGTCACCAACGGCGGCTATGGCACCGTCTCGCTGGCGTTGCGGGCCGGCGTGCCGATCGTCTCCGCCGGCGTGACTGAGGAGAAGGCCGAGATCGGCACCCGGATCGGCTGGTCGGGCGTGGGCATCCCCTTGGGATCGAACAACCCGGGCGTCGAGGCGATCCGCGACGCCGTCGAGCGGGTGCTCGTCGAGCCGTCGTTCCGCGAGCGGGCGCGGGCGATGGCGGCCGATTTCGCCGCGTTGGACACCCCTCGGGAGATCTTCGCGATCCTCGATCGCCTCGTCGCCGCCGGCCCCCGCTGACGGCGATTCCCCGGCGCGTGCTAGCGGGCGGGCCTCATCGCCGGATGAGGACCGCCCGCTCGATCGAAGGACCCGGGCCGGCCGGTTCAGGCTTGCAGGTGGGCTTCGAGGAACCAGAGCCGCTTATCGGCGACGCGGACGAGGTCGGTGTAGAGGTCGGCCGTGCCCGGGTCGCCGATCTCGTCGGCATCTTCCGAGTTCGTCCGGATCTTGCCGACATAGTGGCCGAACCGCTCGACCAGGGCTTCGACGTGGTCCATGCCCTGGGTGATGTCGGTGGGGTACTCGGGCAGGGTCGAGCTGCTGGCGGCCATCCGGGCGGTCCCGTTGGCGTAGCCGCCCATCAGGGTGGCGCGCTCGGCGAGGAGGTCGATGAACGGCTCGATCTCCTCGGCGATCTCGTCGAAGAGGAGGTGGAGCTGGTAGAAGTCCTTCCCCTTGACGTTCCAGTGGGCCTGCTTGACCTGCGAGTACAGGTCGAACGTGTCCGCAAGGCTCTGGTTGAGCATCTCGATCAGGGCCGAGCGCTTCTCGGGCGCAAGGTCGATGTGCGTGGCGAAGGTCTTGCCGGCGGTCTTGTGCTTGGTGGCCATCGAAGTCAGCTCCTCCCGGGCAAAGGGGCGGGGGACGTGGGCAGTCCCGTTTAACCCCTGATCGCCTTGCGTGAACAGGCAAACTCCGGGCCGAACGAAACCGGACTCGCGTGAGGCCGGGTCATCGGCCCCGGAAGAAGGCGATGGCCCGTCGGATCGCCTCGGGGACGGACGAGAAGTGGTCGCCGGGGACCGGGACCGCCTCGACATCGAGGCCGCCGCCCTTCGCGCGCTCCGCGGTCATGACGCTGCTGCCCTCGACCCAGAACTCGTCCTCGCCGTGGTACAGGCGGGTCGGGCAGCGGAAGCTCCGCGCGAACGCGACGGGCGAGCGCATCCGGACCTCGCGGATGTCGCGAGGGTCGAAGGGCGTCCGCTCGGGCCGGTCCTGGGTATAGACCACCTGATCCGGCGAACCCGAGAACGCCGACGCCGCCCGGAACCGGGGCGAGGCCATCGCCGCCAGCAAGGTCAAGGTCCCGCCCGCGCTGTGGCCGGCGACGAACAGCCGCCCGGGATCGACGTAAGGCAGCGCGGCCAGGCGATCCGCCGCCGCCAGGACGTCGTCGACCTCGTCGTGGAACAGCGAGAAGTCGCCGCCCTGGCCGTTCTCGCCGCGGAGCAAAGGGACCATGACCGCGAAGCCGGCCTCGGCGAACGGGCGAGTCATCGCCCAATCCCCACCGCCGAAGGCGAAGCCCCCGTGGAGGAACAGCACGGCGGGCCGACGGACGCCGTCGCCGGGGTCGGGCGTGACGAACGCCGACAGCTCCCGACCGGCCGACCGGTAGGCGATCGCGATCGAGCCGGCCGGAGTCTCGGGGAACGGCTCAGGCTGCGGCGACGGGCCGTGCCGGTTCAGCGTCGTCCGGAACCCGAGCCGGGCCCGACCATAATCCTCCGAGGCCAGCTCCAGGCCCGGCGACGCGGACGGGGTCGCCGGGACGCCCGAGGGATCGCCTCGCCCCCCGCATCCGACCAGGAAGACGACCCAGGCCAGCCGGCGCCTTCGCACGATGGACCTCCGACCCAGCCGATCGAGGCCGAGCCGTCGGGCCGGCTCGGGGGCGGAAGTGCGAGAGGAGGGACTTGAACCCTCACGCCTTGCGGCACAGGAACCTAAATCCTGCGTGTCTGCCGTTCCACCACTCTCGCGAGGCCGATCCCCATCCTATCCCGACGCGGCACGACGGTCCACCGCCGGGTTTGACGACCGGCATTCCGACTTCGAGGGAAATTCCTGCCAGCGGCGACGCGGCTTCGGCATCTCAATAAGAGGATATGGCTGCCATGAAAGGGTGACCTAGGATCGAGCAACGGGCCGGATCGAGGGCAATCACGGCCGTCCTCAAGGGCACACGTCACCCGGTCAAATCGCCTTCTTTCGCCATCTTGCCCGGTCCCTTGATGGCGACCGGGAGGGTTGGAACGAAGAGTTGGTCATTTGATCGCTTGTCGGCGAAAAATAGATGACGGGTGTGGCGGAATTGGTGTCACTCTGGCACCATACTTTCGAGAGAATATCGCCGGTCCTTTACCAACCAGGAGGCTATTCATGCGTCGGACCCTTCGCCCAAGCGTCGATCAGCTCGAAGGTAAGGCCCTGATGTCGGGCTTCGGGGCACCGATCCACGCCCCGGCCGCGCCGGCGGTCCCCCCCGGCGTGACGGCATCGGTCGTGGTCAGCACGCCGACGATCGCCCCCCATGGATCGGTCACTTTCTCGCTGGTCGAGACCAACACCACCGCCAGCCCGGTGAGCTTCGCCGTCCCGGTGAGCAGGGAAGGTTTCCAGGTTTATGAAGGCGGGGTCAAGGTCTGGACGTCGAACCCCGGCCCGCCCAGCCAGCTCGTCCAGCTCGTGACGCTCGCCCCGGGGGCGTCGACGACGGTCTTCTCGGCCACCTGGAATGACACGGGCAACGTCCACCCGATCAGCACCGTCGGCACGTTCTCGGTCGTCAACGAGTTCGACCCGTCGGTCCCGGCCGCCACCGTGACCGTCACGGACCCCGGCTCGAGCGGGACCGGCACGCCGGTGACCCCGCCGACCTCGCCGCAGTTCCCGAGGTTCGCGCCCAAGCTCCACCCCACCTTCTGAGTGGGGCCGGGCTGGTCCGATCAACTGATCGCATGATGGAGGGGCCGAGGGTTGATCCTCGGCCCCTCTTGTTCGTCGTCGTCACTTCATCTTCTTGAAGACCAGGAGCATCGGGTGCGTGTCGAGGCCGGCCCGGAACTCTGCCGGGCGGTCGCCGCCGGGCTCGCCGATGCAGACCCTGATGTCGTCCCCTTCGACGGCGTAGATCCCCGGTGTGTCCTTGATCTCGTCGCCGTCCTCACGCCGGAATTGGACGAAGTCGATCCGGGCCGGCTTGGCCGACTCGTCGAGCTTGACCTTCCCCTTGAGCAGGAGGATGCCCCCGTCCGCCTCCGGCCAGCGGACCGTGGCGGCTTCCCCCTTCACCTCCATGGCGAGCTTCCGATCCTTGTCGGGGCCGGCGGCGGCGGTCCAGGCCCCCTGGAACTTCATCAGGTCGCCGGCGATCGCCTCGTCCTTGCCCTTCGGCTTGACCCGGGTCCAGGTGGCCAGCCTGGGCGGCCCGTCGGTCCCTTCCTTGAACTCGGCCGGGCGGTCGGCCCCCGGGCCGCCGCTGCAAATCGTCAGCACGTCGCCTTCGAGCTTGTAGAGGGCCTTGGTCTCGGGCAGGTCGTCGCCGTTGGGCAAGGTGAACTTGACCCAGTCGAGCGTCTTGGGGCTGGCCTTGTCGTCGAGCTTGAGCTCCCCCTTGATCGTGACGTCGTCCTCGCCGGGGCGGGCGATGACGAGCTCGGCGGCGTTCCCTTTGAGGACCAGGGTGGCGTCGATGACGCGGTCGGGCCCGATCTTGCCCGACCAGGACCCCTGGAGCAGAGCGAGGTCCCCTTTCGGTTCGTCGGCCGGGGCGGCGCCGAGGGTGATCGCGCAGAGACCCAGGCAGAGGAGCGTTTTCGATCCGATCATGGCGGGTCCCTTCGGGAAAAAGATCGACCCGGAGCCGAGCCGGGCCGGTCGCCATGATGTCAGGCAGGCCCCCAGACCGCCAGGGGTGGGTGGCTAAAGGTCAGGATCGTTCGATTCGTAGATCCGGCTTGGTTCGACCCTCGCCGGATGCCAGCAAACATGTCGTAGACCATCCAACCCGGATTGAGGGGTGGCAGGGACAAGCGCCGCTCACCACGGATCGCCACAAGTCGAAGCACCGGGGTAAGCCGCGCTTATCCCTGCCACCGGTGGACGGATCGATCTTCCGGATCGAGAGTATCGCTGGGGAGGGGGTTCAGGCGAGGTAGGGGATCGCGGAGTGGTCCCGGCCGCCTTCGCCGGCCCGGACGAGCGAGGGCGGGAGGGGCAGGTCCTCGGCGTGGGTGACCCGGTTCCGCCCTTCGGCCTTGGAGCGGTAGAGCGACCGGTCGGCCTCCTCGATCATCGCCATCGGCCGGCGGGGGGCGTGGCCGAGGGTGGCGATCCCCAGGCTGATCGTGACCGGCCTGAGCTGCCAGGGGTGCACCTCGATGGCCAGGCGGAGCCGCTCGGCCAGGGCCTTGCCGGACTCCACGTCGGTCGCCGGCAGGAGCACGGCGAACTCCTCGCCGCCGTACCGGGCGACCACGTCGTGATCGCGGACGCTCGCCCGGAGCAGCCGGGCGACGTCGCAGAGCACCTCGTCGCCGGCGGGGTGGCCGTAGCTGTCGTTGAACGGCTTGAACTGGTCGACGTCGATCATCACCACCGAGAGGGGCAGCCCCTTCCTCCTCGACAGCGAGACGTGCGATTCCAGGGCCTCGCGGAAGAACCGGTGGTTCTTCAGGCCCGTCAAGCCGTCCGACGAGGCGATCTCGGCGAGCAGGATGTTGCGACGCTCGAGCTCGCCGTTGATCCGCTCGAGCTCGGTCGACCGCTTCCGGAGCTGGTCCTCCACGGCGATCAGGCGGCGGATCGCCCGGACCTTCGAGAGCAGCTCGCACCGGTCGATCGGCCGGGCCAGGTAGCCGTCGACCCCGGCCCGATACGCCTCCACCCGAGCCCTGCGCTCGCGGCGGGTGGCGATCACGATGATGTGGAGATAGGGGCCGCCCGACCGGATCGTCCGGAGGTCGCGGCAAAGCTCCGTGCAGTCGAGCCCGGGCATCGCCCAGCCGGCGATCACCAGGCGGACCTCGTGCGAGGCCGCGTAGGCCAGCAGCTCGATCCGACCGTCGATCGGGGCGACGTCGTGCCCCTCACGCTCGAGGATCTTGCACAAGGTCAGGCGCAATTCGGGGTCACTCTGGGCGATCACGATCTTCATCGTCTTGGAGATCTCCCCGACACATGGCCGCCCATTCGCGAGCCACGACGAGCCCAGGCATCGGCACGAACCGCACAATTGGCAGGCCCGCCCCCGGCGGTCGACCCCCGGCCATTCCGGGGCCGAGGTCGATGCCCGGTTGGGAGAATCTTAGGTCGCTTCTGGCGGGCCGCCGCGCCCGCGTCGCGCGAGTTCTATGGTTTCCGGCGCGATCGAGACCAGGCGCGGACCTCGCCGTCGACCGGGATCGGCTCGTAGTCGCGGGCGAGGATCGCGTCGAGCGTCCGGTCCGACCCCCACTCGATCACCACGTCGATCGCCGGGCCGTGCTCCCGGAGCAGGTCCGCCCAGAGCTGTGCCCGCTTGGCGGCGTCGACCGGGTCGTCGAGCACCGCCAGTCGCTCGAACCGGGCGGCCGGGGGGTGGTCCAGGCCGGCCCGGACCTTCACCGGGAAGTAGTAGTGCGTCGTCTCGTAGTTGGTCCAGAGGACCGCGTCGGTCGAGAGCCCGAGCAGGCAGTCGGCGTGGAGCAAGGGGTTGGAGCGGAACCGCCCGCGGATGTCGACCAGGAGCGTGCCGACCCTCGACCCGTCGACCACCGCCGGGGCGGCCCTGAGCATCGGCCCGACCCGCCTCCGGCACTCCATCGCGTAATCCCAGACGAAGGCCGACTGCACCACCAGGGCCAAGGCGAGGATCGCCGCCGCCACCCTGCCGGGCCATCGGCCGGGGTCCAGGTCGAGCCAGGGGACCAGCGTCATCAGTCCCAGCAGCGCCACCCGCTGCGGCAAGTAGTGGCCGTGCTTCAGGCCGAGCGTGTCGGGCCCGAACAGGCCGAGGGCCAGCAGGAGCGCGGCGAGCCAGCCCCAGGGGCGGCGCCCGGACCCCCTCATCCAGGTCGAGGCCGCCAGGATCGCCAGGGCCAGGGCCATCCATGCGGCCGGAGCGATCAGGCCGTTGGCGGCCGAGGGGGTCGCGCTGAACGGCCGGAACGACTTCGCCGCCAGCGAGATCGGGTCGACCCAGCCGACCTGGGCGACCCACGACGCCAGCGACCACCGGCCCGAGAGGTGCTCCCAGACCGGCTCCAGGCCCCCGCCCGACCGGGTCAAGAGCCGATACGCCAGGCCCAGGGGGACCAGGGGGAGCAGGCTCGACGCCGTCCACAACCCCCGACTCGGGCGGTCGGGGCCGGGCGTCGCGACCGCCAGGATGCCCAGGCCCGCCACCGACAGGGCCAGGCCGATCGGGTGGCAGAAGTAGCCGAGCACCAGGAGCCCGGCGATGCCCAGGGCGCGGGCCGGGCCGAACCCATCCCGGCCGCCCCACCAGGCCCCCAGGGTCGCCGGCACCAGGGCGGCGCCGAGCAGGAAGCTGGTGAACCCCAGGAGCCACGTCACGTTCATTGACAGCAACGCCGCCGCGAGCGAGGCGACCCAGAGCCCCCGGGGGCCGGCGACGACCCAGCGGAGCCAGGCGACCGACCCCGCCACCACGAGCAGGGTCAGCGCCGTGATCGCCCGGCCGGCCAGGCCAGGCGGCAGGGCCCGGACTGCCGCCATCGTGGCCAACTGGCCCATCCAGTTGGGCAGGGGCTGCCAGGTGACCTCGAACGTCTTCCGGAACGGAGAGTTCGGGCCGAGCGAGTCGGCGATGATCCGCGCGCTGTACAGGTGCGCCGGGCCGTCCTGGGTCGAGAACTCGGGCACCCATGCCACGGCCGCCAGGCTCGGGGCGAGGGCGAGGGCCAGGACGATCAGCCCAAGGTTGAGGTCGCGATCGGCGGGCGTCGCCTGGGGGTCACGGAGTTGGGGGGCATCCAAGCTCGTCGGTTCCGTGGCCTCATCCCTAAACACCAAACCGACCCTCCCGGCGGGCAGGCCGCCGGGAGGATCGACCCGGGATGCGTAACAACCGGACTGACGCCCGTTTCGATCCAACGGGAGAGGACCGAAGTCGTCCCCGAAGGCCGGGTCGCAGCCGCTTCGAGATGTGCGGCAAGGTCCTAAATCACGCGGTGCGAGCGTCGGGAACAGGCGGCCCGACCTGGCGATGTGACCAGCATATCGCGCCCCGGCCCGCTCCGCAAAAGATTTCCTCAAGATTCGCGAGACCGACAACTTCGAGCGACGATTGCCCCGCGCCCTTACAATGATCGTTGAGACGCCCAGGGGCGGACATCCCGCCCGGAGCAGCACCCGAGTGGAGCCATCCGACGATGTCCATCGCGATCCAGGAGAAAACTTCGAGCGCCATCCTCGCCCGCGGTGAAGAGGGCAAGCAGGTCATGAAGTTCGAGGGGAACTGGTACTTCGAGCCCGCCGCGATCAACCGGACGCTCCTGGTCACCACCGAGCGGACGTATACCTGCCCGATGAAGGGGACCTGCAACTGGGTCGACTTCGTCGCCCCCGACGGCCGGACCGTCAAGGATGTCGCCTGGGTCTACCCCAAGACCAAGGCCGGCTACGAGCAGATCGCCGGCCGGTTCGCGTTCTACGCCGGGACCAAGGGCGGCACCAAGCAGGCCGACTGACCCCTCCGAACGCGAAAAGGGGGCGGGCCGCATGGCCCGCCCCCTTTGATTTCCCGAAAATCCGACCCGCTCCGCCGATCAACGGCGGCTCTGGAGCTTCTGGAGCAGACGGAGGACTTCCAGGTAGAGCCAGACCAGGGTGACCATCAGGCCGAAGGCGCCGTACCACTCCATCGACTTCGACAGGCCGCTCTGGGCCCCTCGGTCGATGAAGTCGAAGTCGAGCAGGAGGTTGAACGCGGCCAGGCCGACCACGAACAGGCTGAAGCCGATCCCGATCGGGCCGGCGTCGTGGATGTAGGGGAAGTGCCCGCCGAACAGGTTGATGACCATCGACACGAGGTAGACCAGGGCGATCGCCCCCGTCGCGGCGACGATGGCGCCTCGGAGCTGGCCGGTCACCTTGATCAGGCCGGTCGCGTAGACGACGAGCATCGTGAACGTCACGCCGCCCGTCACGGCGACCGCCTGCATGGCGATCCCGGGGAAGCGGAGGTCGACCTGCTGCGACAGCGCGCCCAGGAAGATCCCCTCGAGCGCGGCATAGACCGGCGAGGTCCAGGGGGCCAGGGTCGGCTTGAAGATCGTGATCAGGGCCAGCACGAAGCCGCCGATCCCCGCGCCCAGCAGCATCCCCTGGCCCAGCTCGCCGGCCTCGGCGGTCTTCCAGGACCAGGCCGCGCCGACCATCAGGATCGCCAGGAGCACGAACGACTTGAGGGCGGTCCCCTGCACCGTCATGGTGGTGGAACGGGTGCCCGTCTGGTCGAAGTGCGAGAGCAGGTCACCGTTGAAAGCAGGATTGTTGGTGAAGGCGGGATTGGAAGACTGCAAGGGTCGGACCTCCAACGGTTCGGGAAGGGGAAGGGCCCCGGTCGGAGCGACCGGGCCGGGCGCGGACCGTCCACGCGGTTCATCCCCTAATTGTGTGCGATCGACGGTCACTTGACAATTAGTTCGCTCGAAACGGCCCGGATGTTCATCGGGCCGCCGGCTTGGGGGGGAGGACCGGCCGGGCCACGGCGGCGGCGAGCCCCTCGCGCGACCTGAGCAGGTCGCGGACGTTGCCGACGGTCGAGAAGATCCCGATCTTCTTCCCCTTGCGGATATCGGCCTTGCCCACGCAGACGCCGACGAGCGTCCCCTTCGCCCCGAACAGGCCGCCGCCGGAGCGGCCGAACTCGGGCGGGTCCTCGGTGATGACGAACGGCCGTTCGCCGCCCCCTCGGTTCATGTCGATCCGGTCGATGGCTCGGACCTTGGTGTCGAAGCCGATCAGCCGCTCGCCCCGGTCGAAGCCGATCGTGGTCACGGGCAGGCCGGCCTCGGGGACGTCGAGGCGGTCGATCCGGGCCACGTAGGGCATCCGGAGCTGCCCCTTGACCCGGAGCACGGCGAGGTCGGCGGCCGGGTCTCGGGCGGCGATCGTCGCCGGGAGCAGCCTGGGGAATCCGGTGGCGTACCGCTCGCGCTCCAGGCCGAGGTTGTACCGGAACAGCTCGACGAGCACTGGGCCCGGCTCGTCCAGGACGTGCGAGGCGGTCAGGACCAGGGTCTCCCCCTCGACCGAGGCGACGATCGTGCCGGTGCCGAGGGTCGCCCCCCGGTGGATCATCACGGTCGGCCGGAAGGTGGCGTCGTCGCCCGGTTTGGGGGCGTCGTTGCCGGCCAGGATCGCGCCCGAGGCGAGCGTCGCCGCCACGAACCCGACCCGGGCGAACTGCCTGAACCACGATCCGAGCATGGTCGATCCCCCGATCACGCCCGAGAAGCCCGGGCGAGGAGGTCGATCTCCTTCTCCCGCCTGAGCCTCCGGGCGGTCGCCTCCTCCCAGTCGATCGCCTCGTCGCGGAGCCAGGCGAGGGCCCGCTCGCGTTCTCCGGCCGGGATCGGCACCCCGAGCTCGGCGTGGCGGACGACCACGCCGGCGAACCCGAGCCGCTCGACCTCGTCCCAGTCCTCCTCGGGCAGCCCGACCTCCTCGCGGAGCGCCCCGAGCGCCGCGAGCAGCGTGGCGGGGCTGGCGAGCTGGCGGTGGACCTGGTCCACCGTCATCGGGTTGCCGTCGTCCATCAGGTCTTCGTAGGTCGAGCCGTGGACCCGCTCGAAGCCGGCGTCGAGCGCATCGGCCGCCTCGTCGTTCTCGTCGCTCCGGACGCCCCATTGCCCCATCGTTCGGCGACCCCGTCCCGAGTGCTTCGATCGTTATCCCGAGTCTAGCCCCGATCAGGTGCGCCCGGCCCGGCGATCGAGCCGGTCGCGGCTGGTCGTCATCCGGCCCACCGCGGGGCCGGTCGGGCCGAAGCTCGCCAGGCCGACCGGCGGGGTGTTCAGGTAGATCGACTCGACGTTCGCCCTCGGGACGAGGTACGTCTCGTGGTAGATCCCGAAGTCCCCCCGGGTCCGCATCCGCTCCGCGGCCCCCTTCCACCACTCGGAGTGGGGAGGCCGGTGCGACCAGGCCTCCAGGGCGTCGAAGCTCGACCAGTACTGGAGCACGACGAGGTGCCCGAACCCCGCGAACATCAGGTCCGACTTCAACAGCCCGGCGCCCGAGCGGATCGCCTCGCTCGCCGACCGCTCGATCGCCCGGCCCAGCCTCAGCGCGTAAGGCCACGCCCCGACCTTGCGGATCATCAGCCCGAGCCGGACCAGGCAGAGCTCCTCGACCGGCTCCGGCAGCGTGGCGACCGACCGCTCCATGCGAGACCCCTCCCGGGTGCGTGCGACGACCGGCCCATTCTATCCGCCGGGCCGGCCCCAGACACCGGCCAGCCCCAGGTCTTGGGGTCGATTGGGTTCCTTTTGGTGCGGCCCGGATCAATGGTCGCGGGACGCAAGCAGTCATGTAGGGTGGGTCGAGCGGAGCGAGCCCCACCATCAGCCGAGACCGACAGGCCCAACTCGGGGGGTGGCAGGGGTAAGCTTGCTTACCCCGGATCGCCACAAATCGAGCCACCGGGGTAAGCTG
>JAABUQ010004670.1_pt1 | contig 23063 bp, 15 predicted proteins | sample 5560001 | NCBI WGS metagenome assembly JAABUQ01 (sample SAMN10711888, study PRJNA513371) | rock metagenome | isolation source: Antarctica rocks | place: Antarctica: Victoria Land, Finger Mt nord | collected 2015-12-18 | reverse complement strand
GTTGGCGCAGGTTCATTGTTTATCTCACTCTCGGGTTGTCTAGAGGTTAGTCTAGACTCTACACGGGGGCTTTTCTTTGCCTGGCCTCTCTTGGTACAACTGTCCCGCTTTAGGTTGGTAGCCGTTTGCGATCGCGCTCAGCGTCCTTGTCTCACTTGGGATGTTGCTGATGGCTTTCAATCTTTGACTAATTGGCGCAGCTCCTTACCGTCTGCTAAAGATCCCATGACTGCCCTAAAACAGGTAGATAAAGTAGAGGGCGATGTCTTGTTTGTCCTCAAGGATTTTCACGATTGCTGGAGTAATCCCCGTGGTTTAACATGACCAACGTGCCAGTTTTGAATACTAAGATCATCACCTACTGCTAACTCTGGATTATTGGTAAATTCATCAACAATAATATATCCACTTTCTTTATTAAGTTCTCCGGCAAAATTGATTAGAAGGCAAACTCTATATTTTATAGAAATTGGAATAGAAATTGGAGATTCAGATTTTATTTATATCATATTGGAAACAGCATCACATTCAACAAAATACTCGTATGACTGTGGATCAAGCTGAAAATTGAGAAGCTTTTGAAAATACTCTATCTGTTCAGAAGTCTCCACAGGATAACAATCATACATTGGATTGTCATGAGAAATTTTAAATAAGTGTTGCAGTTGTTCTAGCTTGATATTATCTAAAAATTTTTCTCCAACTAAATTGCTTTCCTCTTTTTCAAACCAGCGAAGTACTCTCTCAACTTTCGGTCCTGGTGTTTGCGTGTCAATGACATTAACGGTGGTTGAAGGCGATATCTCGCCAATGGATTGTTGCTTTGACAAGCTAAAACTCATTCAAAACCTCAGCTTAAGCATTAAAAAGATAATTAAGGTTCTATTCTTGGACGGTTGGGATTGGCTGGTTTAGTTTGCTCACCTGTATCAGGGTCGAACTCACCGAGATGATTTCCCCGCTTATCATATTTTTCTACTCTACCATGCAACGAATCCCACTCATAAATATATTCTTCATCCTTCCATCTCTTACGAAGCCCACCTCCCGATATAAGGGTCTTTGGTTTGACAATCCTAGCCTTGGGAAAGGCTGGTAGAAGCTTGGGGGGTGGTATATAACTCACTACTAAGGTAACAACATTTTTGCTGCCCTATTATCACTCATCTTTGAATAAGCGAACAATGTAGATGCTCAGGGTTCGTCATAGGCTAGGACGCACCAGCAACCTTCATTGACAAACTGCTGCAAATGCCAATTCAAAAAAAATTAGACTTTAACGCTTTCTACTGTTATTTTTCCAAGATTTGAGGAACTCTATTACTATAGCCCCCTTCCAATTCATTCGATCTATGCCTGGACGCTTAGCCATTGACTTTGGTACTTCAAATACTGTAGTTGCCGTATGGGACGAAGCCCAGCAAGAAGGCGTACCGCTGCACGTCCCCGATTACGGTCAGCTTTATCAGCAAGGGAATGAAAAAATCTCTGTTATCCCTTCGCAGATCCACTACGGGGCAGACCGCTATCGCTGGATTGGTTATCTTATTGCCTTTCGGAGCTGCTTTGAAGAAACTGCAGTGTAGGTAGGTAAGGGTTCTGCGATCATGATGATAGAGCTAGTGAGTGCAGCAACCAGCTGAGTGTTAATATCGCCAATGGCTAACGAGCCTGCAAGGTTTCGCTGTCGTAAGGATTCTCCGGCAGAGAAATTACGCAAGCGCAAAACGACCAAATCATACTTCCGGGCTGCTAAAAGCAGCGCTTGAGCTACATTCTCATGGGGCGTTACTTGAATATCTAATTGATTTGGTACCAGCTTAGAAACTAACAGGGACAGTTGCGATCGCATCCAAGCTATTTTACTAGCAGAAGCTCGGCGATCGCAGATATGCAACAAAGTCACTTGAGCCTGATTTGCCTTGGCCAGCATCAGAGCAAACCGTAATGGTTGCACCATTTGCGCCGTTAAGTTTTCCACTGGTACCAAGATGCGCTGAATTTTTGTGGGTGAATCCTGGAGGCGTGTCACGGCAACCGGGCAATGGGAGGTCGAAATGACACTATCAATCAGATTACCGAACAAGCGAGCGCGCAAGCCATTACGTTTACCCCAGCCCATAACAATCAAACTAGCGTTTTGTTCTCGACTGGCACGACTAATGCCAACGGCGACAGCATCATCAATTCGCAGCAATGGTTCGGCCTCAATCCCCAGCTCCAGGGCTTGTGCCGCTGCTTTGTCCAGTAGCACGCGACTGCGTTGAAAAGCAGTTTCCATCTGGGGTGCATTCATCTGCGCGGATGCCCTCGTAACCGCTAAAGGCACAATTCGTCCATCTGTTTGACGCGCCAGTAACGCTGCCATTTCAATTAGATACTGCTCCGTTTTAGGATTATAGACAGGGACCATCACCGTAAAAGGGCTGTCTGCTTCAGTATCCCAGTCAGGCGAGGTTGTTTCTGCCTCAACGTTAGTTTTCGGGGGAGCCAGCCCCACCGCCACTCGACTCGTAATCACTGGTCCTAAAGTCGCTGTGACCAACATCAAGACGATCACACTGTTAAAGACCGATTCGTTCAACAACCCAACCCGGTAGCCGACCAGCGTCGCTGCCAGCGTTGCTGCTACCTGTGGTAAGGACAGAGACCACATGGTGAGCATCTCCTGCCAGTTGTAGCGGTAGATGAGTTTGGCGAGCAGTGCTGCCACCAGCTTCCCGAAAATTGGCCCTAATACCAGTGCTAGTGTTAGCCCGATTGAACCGATGCTGCTGATAAAGGCAGGGAGATTGATTAGCAAACCCACATTCACAAAGAAAATGGGAATGAAGAGGACGCTGCCGACGAAAACTACCTTGTCCTTCACAGGTCCTTCGCCTACGACATCATTCACTGCTAGACCGGCCAGGAAGGCACCCACGATTTTTTCCACCCCAATCAGCTGAGCGCCTACGGCGGCAAGAAATAAAGCCAGGAGAACAAACAAAAACTGATTGCCTTCTTCGTTTCCAGAGCGGCGGAAAAATTCTCTCCCCACTCGATCAAAGCCAAACAAGATGACCGCAGAGTAGACAATCAATGACCCCAAAAGGGTAAGCAGCTTGATAATTGAGAAATTTCCGGCATGAATCCCGACACAAATTGCTAATACTAGCAGCGATGCAATATCTGTAAAGATTGTGGCCCCAATTGTCACAATGATGGCTTCGTTCCCAATCACTCCCAGGCGGCTGATGATGGGATAGGCCAAGAGAGTATGGGAAGCAAACAAAGAGCCAATCAAAATTGCCGCTATCCAGTTAAAGCCAAAAAAACGGCTAACCAGCACTCCAATCAGCAAGGGCACTAAGAAACCTAAGCTGCCATATCCCATGGAGCGATACTTGGTTTTGCGAAACTGCTCCATGTCAATTTCCAGCCCAGCGACGAACATCAGGTAGACCAACCCAATATCCGATAGCAGCTTCATTGTCGGTGATTCATTCTGGAGTAAATTGAGTGCATGGGGGCCAAGCACTACTCCGGCGGCCAAGAGACCCACTAATCCTGGTAGTCGTAGCCGCTCAAACAGAATCGGCACGACTAGGATGACCACTAGCAGAATGGCAAAAGGAACAATTGGTTCCTGGCCGAGAACTTGTGAAACTGGTTCCAGGGCAAGAACTTGTAAGATGTGTTCCATAGGTAGCAGTCGGTGAACCAATGGCGATGCCATGTGACAAGATCAACCAAGCAGCTTTTTGCCGCCGAGTTGGCAAATTAAGAAATATTAAGATAACTGGGAGAGCGCCTTAAAAATACCTGCCTCTGGATGGATCTGCCTAAAATGGACCTGCAGTAATTGTAGTTGTCCTGGAGAGCAGTTTGTAGATGACTGAGATAGATTGAGAGTCACCGCCCATAGAGTAGCACTAAATATTGCTATGCAGTCGGTTTTAACCGATTTTCGCTGTTAGCTTTGAACTAAAGTTCAAGGCGGGTGGTAGGCAAGGTACTCCCCCGATTCAGGGTAGACAGGCTGATGGCTGAGCACTCCACCTGGACACCTCTCCACGCACAGCTGCATCGGACACTGCGCTCGCGCCGACTCCTGCCGCGCCGTGAGCGGTTACTGGTGGCAGTCTCCGGCGGGCAAGATTCGCTATGCCTGATCAAATTACTGCTAGATTTGCAACCGAAGTGGGGTTGGCAGTTAGGAATTGCTCACTGCGACCATCGCTGGCGTCCCGACTCAGAAGCCAATGCCAAGCACGTAGAACAACTGGCTTATACTTGGAAACTAGCGTTTCATTGTTGTACAGCGAAACAACTGCTGCCAAGTGAGGCAGCAGCGCGGCAATGGCGCTATCAAGCTCTGAGGGCGATCGCCCAAGAACACAATTACAACTGGATTGTGACTGGTCACACGGCGAGCGATCGCACTGAAACCCTACTTTACAACTTAATTCGCGGCAGTGGTGCGGACGGCTTGCAAGCCCTAACTTGGCAACGCTTACTGGATTCTGGACTTGTGTTGGTGCGTCCACTCCTAGAGATCACAAGGGCTCAAACCGCCCAATTTTGCCGCGATTTACAGATCGAGGTTTGGGAAGATGCCACCAATCAAGATTTGAAGTATGCCCGTAATCGCATCCGTCAGGAGTTAATACCCTATTTGCAAACCCATTTCAACCCTCAAGTCGAGCAAGCCTTAGCCCAAACAGCTGAGCTTTTACAAGCGGAAGTGGAATATCTTGAACTTGCTGCCCACGCTCTCAAGCAACAGGCGATGCCACCAACTAGCGGTGGTGAACAGTCCCCGAATCAGTTGGGACTGAATCGCCGCGTATTGCAGACAGTTCCCTTGGCGCTCCAACGGCGCGTCATGCGTCAGATGTTACAACAAGCACTTACCACCGCTCCCAGTTTCGAGCAGGTGGAAAAGCTGACAGCCCTGATTACAGCCTCCAATCGTTCGCGGACCGATCCATTTCCAGGCGGTGCGATCGCAGAAGTAGACGGCGACTGGATCTGGATCAAAGTTCAATGATCTGCCGCATTTGGGCAATAGTTTGGAGTTGATCGTTACTAGTTTCCTCTACCTGAGCCAGGGTACTTGCTAGAGCCTCTAGCCTGTGCCGCAGCCCATCAAGGCTGTCCTGAACTGGCTGTAGCATCTCTTGATAGAGATTAACCCGTCCCCAACTTTCCGCTGTTGCAGTTCGGAGGGATAGTAAATTCTGCTCTAGGCTTTGCAACTCTTGCCACTGCATTTCCTGTTCTTGAGACTGATGCTCGACCATCTCCAGTGCTTGCTGAATATTGGAGCGCATTTGCTCAATCTGATGTTCCAGCTCTTGCAGTTCCCCGGACTGTTGTTGTTTGTAACTTGCAACTTGAGTCAGAATCGGTTCGAGGTCTATTTTCTGCTCCTCTTGTCTATGAACGCTGTTTCCTTGTCGCCGCGATAGTACCCGGCGGTGCTGATTCAGCATCTCCTCTCGCTCTCGCAAATTTTGGCGTTGACCCACTAGTGTTTCGTTGAGCATCTGGTAGTGGTCTTGCTCCTCTGCTAGTTCCGTCTCTAGGTGCTGGCGGTCACCATCTACAGCCTGCTGAAGCTTTGCCTGCAATTCGGCAATTGTCTCGTGCAGGCATCTCAGCTCTTCTTCCTGCTCACTGACAAACCGACTGGCCTTTTCCATAATATTAGAGTAGCTCTGTACAAGTTGCTCTAGTTGGTCTAGAGGCATCTCTTCCAGCGCTGATACATCCACTGTCTGGCTAACCTCGTCGTTAGAAGACGTTTCTGCCATGCCGTGAATCTGCTGGTATAACTCCTTGTAGTGGCGCAGTTGTATCCTCAGTATCTGAAACTGCTCTTGCTTGGTCATCAAAACTGACCTCTGTACCTGCAATTCTGATTTAGTCTGCTCCAGAAAACTTTGAGCTTGCTGCCACTCCCGAAGACGGTTTTGTAACGCTTGGGCAAGGCTATCAACTTCCTCTTGCCGCTGGTGGGTAGAGTCGCGTTGCCGATCTAGTTGTTGCCAGTGTTGATTCAGGAGACTTTGCTGAGTGGTAATCATCTCAAAAGCAAGATCCAGCTCTAAAAGCAATGCTTTGGCGGGAGGCACGCCCCTTTCTGTGCAGGCAATTAATTCCTGGACTTGGCGAGTTCGATCTTCATCCCACCCTGTTGTCTGCCGTTCATTGAGACGGTGTTGCTCACCCAGCAGATGTTCCCAGGCTCCCTCTAGCTCTTTACGTTTACGCTCAATTTCTTCTCGCAGTCGCTGCGTCTCTTCCTGTGCCGTGTTGATTTCCTGCCGCTGCACCTCCAACTGCTCAAAGTCTTCCTCCATTTGTTGCATCTGTTCCCAGCGTGCTTCCATTTCCATCTGGCGGCTATTCAGCTCTTGACTTTGATAAGTTAAGGACTGCTTCCACTGGGCAATTTCTTCTTCCTGGCTTTTAGACTTTTCCAACTGGCGAGAGAAATTTTGCAAAATGCTGACTAACGGACGCCCTGCCTCCTGAATCCGCTGCACCTGTCGCTGCGGATTTAAATCAGCTAGCACCAACACACCATCGCTCAAATTATTGGTTTCCTCGGCGGTAACCGGAATCAATTCTTCTCTTGGCAAAGGATTCCAACTTAGATCGGCCCGCTGACAAGCCAGCAGTTTGAGTTCTGCCTTGGCAGACCCCATAAACCCAGTCTTCTGCTTTTGTACTTCTGCTAGATACAGCACACTGCTCGCCCTTTTGATGTATCATCTGATGCCCAGTCTTCGGGATAAACCCTTCCCCAATTGTTTAAGTCTGCCTGATCAAATCCATTTTTGGGAGACTACAATAGCAAGACTATATCAACTTTATTCTGGACTGAGCGCGACCGCCATTACTATTGAGTAAATCACTAACTACATCCTATCGGGAATGAAGCTCTCAACGTTCCGCCGGAGCTGCCTCCAGCGGAACGTTGAGCAAGTTCAAATGTATACCGTAAATTTACTGAATAAAGCAGTGTTGAAGCTTAAGACAATCTTAGAGTTCTCAGTAAAATTTCGCTTGAAAACAGAGTAGATATAGCGTTAAGCTCTTGAGGTATAGTTATTTCATCTTTTTCGAGCTGAAATTTTTACATTCGCAATTTATCAAGGTTTTTAAGCTTTTCTACTGTAGACACTATTTGTTCAGGTGCTTTATAAATGAGAAGCAATTGAGATTACACAATCAGCTCAGATTTTGGCGGCATCATTCTAGGCAATTAGTAAGCAACTTAAGGTACTCTGTTGATTAAAGTTTTTCGAGTGGATAATCGTAGCTCGTTCCGGTTGAGGAACGTTTAAGCCAGGAGGTAGACTAATGGTTATGAGTACGATTCTGGTTGTGGAAGATAGTCATACCCAAAGGGAGATAATCATAGATATCCTGAAGGGGACTGGTTTAAAGGTTACGGTAGCCAATGATGGGGTTGAAGCGCTAGAGCAAATTCAGCTCTCTTGCCCAGACATAGTAGTGATGGATATTGTCATGCCCAAGATGAACGGTTATGAACTTTGCCGTAAGCTTAAGACCGACCCTAAGACTCAAAAAGTCAGGGTGTTAATGTGTTCGACAAAGGGTGAAGAATTTGATCGCTACTGGGGTATGAAGCAAGGTGCAGACGCCTACATTGTCAAACCGTTTCAACCAAAGGATCTCCTGGGAACGGTTAAACAATTACTTCAAGGATTGAGCGAGCGCGCATGACCGGAAATCTAGACCTATCGGCTGGCAGTGTTAGAGGCCAGATTTCACCCGAGTTTCAGGAATTAGAAAGACCTGAGGGAGAACTTCACTTACGCTTTTATATTTCTTCTATAGATTATCAGGAGTTTGCACTGAGTGCAACGGGAATCCGGGAGGTCATCGCCTCGCCCCCCGACCGCATTACCCCAATTCCAAATGCCTCTCCTTTGCTTTTGGGTACTATAAACTTGCGTGGGCGAGTGATTTGGGTGGCTGACCTCGGTCAATTGTTAGGGGAGTCAACTAGCTTAAATACAGAAAGAGCAGAGATTCCGGTGATTGCCGTTGAAGATCAAGACACAACACTAGGATTGGCGGTTGACCAGATTGTCGGCATGGGTTGGATCAATTTGGAAACAGTGCAGGCAGCAGCAAATGTTTCGCAGACCATAGCTCCATTCCTCCGGGGGGAGTGGTTGTTAGATGAAAAGACTCAACAGTACATCCGACTGTTGGATCGGACAGCAATTTTGCATAGCGAACGGTGGACAGCATGAAATGAAGGCAAGCGGAGGCGGTAAATGACATCAAGTGCAGCTCACGATCAGGAGTATCAACAGGCTCAAAAAGCCTATATTCAAGGCAACTATGAGGAAGCGGCGAAACTGGTCGATCGGTTAGTCCAGAAATTCCCGGAAGATGCTAGTAGCCGTCTGTTAAAGGGTCACATCTACTGCGTTCTACAGCAGTATGATGTAGCCCAAGAACAGTATCAGGCAGTGCTGAACCTGACAGAAGATCCAGAAATTATTGATTGTTCTCACAAGGGTTTAGAAACGATCAACCAATACGAAAGCTACGATCGATCAGCCAGCAATGCGGCGTACAACAAAAACCTAGTTGATGACCCCACCTTTAGTGTTTCTTCAGAGTGGACTGAACATCCAGCGATTCGGCAATCGGAAGCGACACTGGAACCAGAACTGGAAGATTTGGCGGTGTTGGATGATTTCGATCCCAGCAGCCTTGATTTCAACTCTTTCGACCATGGCAGAGAACAGGGGGCTAGACGGGAAGAATTGCACCACTATAATCCCTTTGAGACTTCTAGGGAGGCTGCTGGGGAAAGGAGTGCTGAGGAACCGTCGCTAAACGCTTTTTCCGATCCCTTTGCCCCTAGAAGAGAGCAGGGGGAGCAGGGGGAGCAGGGGGAGCAGGGGGAGCATGACCACAATGCTTATGAGAGTGGCGATTTAGGTCTTGAAGCAGCTGATTTTCCTTTGCGATCGCTGGCGGCAGAAGATGAAACTTTGTTGCTGGGAAGAAAACCGTCCAGGGAGACATCCGATAACCAGAATGGATTTCATGGGTTAGATTTCGACTTGAATGTACCTAACGCTAGCCTCGGCTCGACTGGGGTGGCGAAGGTAGCGAATGAATTTGATGCTCCAAGCAATACCTTGGAGTTGGAACCGTCAGCCGGAGAGTCTAAATTCACCGATTCAGCGTCGAAGGTTGAGCTTCGTAGCCCTGTCTCTGAGGCTGCCTCTCTAACGCAGTCAACTCCTGTGGTGGTTGCCAGTACGGTAGAAACCCCTGAACCCGGTCAGAGCGCCCAGCCGAGCGGGTCAGCATTTAATGCCGCTTGGGAAAAAAGGCAATTGCTTACAGCAGGTGCTGTGGGGGCAATTTCGGCCTTAGTCGTGGCAGTAGGTAGCTTCACGGCAGCAATGATGGTACCGCAACCAAGTCGGGCTGCTGTACGGAACACTGGTGGAGCTATGGCAGTGGTAGCGCTGATTGCTAGCGGCGGTGCCACTCTATTGCTAGGACGGAAGACAGCAAAGCAGATCCAGCGGACAACAATAGATCTTAAAAACCAGTTTGAGGCTATGCGAGCCGGAAATTTTAATGCCAAAGCCACGATTTATCCAGAAGATGACTTTGGCTTCTTGGCATCTGGGTTCAACGAGATGACCAAAGTCATGTCTACAACCATCAGGGACACGCAGCGCAAGGCCGAAGAGCAGGAGCGAGCCAAAGAGGACTTGCAGCGCCAGGTGATCCGACTCCTAGATGATGTCGAAGGAGCGGCTCGGGGCGATCTGACAGTGCAAGCCACTGTCAGCGCTGACGTCTTAGGGGCAGTGGCCGACTCTTTTAACTTGACCATTTACAACCTGCGGGAGATCGTGCAACAGGTGAAGCTGGCGGCGCGCCAAGTTAGCAAAGGCGCGGTTGACAGTGAGACGTTCGCCCGAGCCTTGTCTAGTGATGCCTTGCGGCAGGCAGAGGAACTGGCGGTGACTCTGAACTCAGTTCAGGTGATGACGGACGCGATTCAACGGATAGCGGAAAGTGCGCGGGAAGCCGAGGCTGTAGCTCGGTCTGCCTCAGCCACAGCCAAAAAAGGCGGTGAGGCTGTCGAGCGAACAGTGGCAGGGATTTTAGAAATTCGTCAAACCGTGGCGCATACAACCCGCAAAGTCAAGCGACTGGCGGAATCGTCTCAAGAAATCTCTAAAATTGTGGCATTAATTTCCCAGATTGCCTCTAGGACGAATTTGTTAGCGCTCAATGCCAGTATTGAGGCTGCCCGAGCTGGTGAATCCGGTCGAGGCTTTGCCATCGTGGCTGACGAGGTGCGCCAACTGGCAGATCGGGTGGCTAAGGCGCTGAAGGAAATTGAACAGATAGTTAGACAAATCCAGAGTGAAACGGGTTCTGTGATGACAGCAATGGAGGAAGGCACCCAGCAAGTGATTCAAGGAACGCATCTGGCAGAACAAGCCAAGCGCTCGCTAGAAGATATCGTGCAAGTGTCGAATCGCATTGACACTCTGGTGCGCTCAATTAATGCTGATACGGTAGAGCAAACTGAGAGTTCCCGGGCCGTGGCGACTGTGATGCAATCGGTGGAGCTGACAGCGCAAGAAACCTCCCAGGAAGCCCAGCGCGTCTCCGGTTCCCTCCACAGCTTGGCGAGAGTAGCGGGTGACTTGCTCAACTCTGTGGAGCGCTTCCGGGTAGAGACCACAGAATCAAGGTAGGAGAGTGACTTATATGCTGCCGGAACAAGAACAGCGGATCCTAAGCTACTTCATTGAGGAGGCCAAAGACCACCTGCAGGTGATCGAGCAGGCGGTGCTGAATCTGCAACACGCGCTCAAAGAGCCAGAAATGATCAATGAAATCTTCCGGGCAGCTCACTCCATTAAAGGAGGGGCAGCGATGCTAGGAATCAATAGCATCCAGCAAACGGCGCACCACCTGGAAGACTATTTCAAAGTCCTCCAAGAATGTCAGACGCTGCAGGTGGACCAAAAGTTGGAGTCCCTGCTGCTGCGAGTGTTTGATACCCTCCAAGAGCTGATAGAACAGCTAGAGCGCACCTCTGGTTTAAGTGAAGAGGTGGCTCGGCGCTTGATGTCAGAGGTAGAACCAGTCTTTGCCGTACTTGAACAGCACTTGGCATTGCTGGTAAATCAGGTTGGGGACAGAAGAGCAAGTGATAATCTGTTTGGTGAGGCCGAGGTGGCACCCCGGCACTCGGCTACCGGAGAACCTGAAGGCAGAGATCTATTTAACGATTTATTTGGTCCGGCAGAAGCAGCAGGTCTTGACTTCCTAGAAGCTTTTACTCATGCTTCCTCAACAGAAGAAGTTGGCATGAGCGCTAGCTCACCCCAGTCGCACGCCACTCCCCAAATCGGAGGACCCTCTGTTGAGGGAACTGACGTCGAACTGCCTGTTGAGGATGATTGGTTTACCTCCTTAGAGGAAATTTTCTCCGCCCCGGAAGAGCTACCTGCGCCACTTGTGGGGGTTGAGCAAGTTGCCTTAGACTTGGATTTGGTCGAAGGTGGAAGTCTAGCTGCTGAGTTGAGCGACCAAGAAGATTTTGACGAGTTGGCGGCGTTACTGGACATCGCCCCCAGCGCCGCGTCTGAAGCAGCAACGACCGATACATTTTCTCAACGGGAAGCCTTACTAGGCTCGGACATGCCTGATGAGGTGCCGGTGACACAAGCCGCTGCTGAGGCATTGACCGTAACAGAATCAAACAGAGATGATGAATTTGGTGACTTGGACAAGCTGATAGAGGCAACTGACCAGACGGCCGCTGATCTAGATAGCTCTGCCACAGTCACGCAGAATCAAGAACAAGCTGCTGCTACTCATCCCCGTCGGGCAGCGTTTGAACAAACAATGCGGGTGCCGGTCAGGCAATTGGACAATGTCAGTAACCTGGTAGGGGAACTGGTCGTATATCGCAACAGCTTAGAGCAGGATCAACTCCGGCTACGGCAATTTTTAGATAATCTGCTGCATCAGGTGCAACAACTCAGCGATGTGGGTTCTAGGATGCAGGCACTATACGAGCGATCGCTACTGGAAGCCTCGCTCCTCAATGGCCGCTACAGTTCCCGTCCAGCATCGCCCTCAGAAACCACACCAAAAGAGCAGCATGCCACTGGTGTGAACTTTGATGCCCTGGAAATGGACCAGTTTACCAGCTTCCATACCCTATCCCAGGAAATGATCGAGCTGATTGTTCGGGTGCGAGAGTCGTCCTCTGATATCGAGTTTATTACGGATGAAACCGACCAAGTGGCGCGTCAGTTTCGGCAGGTGACGAACCAGCTGCAAGAAGGGCTGACGCGATCGCGCATGGTCCCCTTTGCTCAGATCGCTGACAGATTGCCCCGGGCGGTGCGAGACATTTCCCTGCAATATGGCAAGCACGCAGCGCTACATCTCGAGGGTCGAGAAACCTTGATCGACAAGGTGATTTTGGAGCAACTCCACGACCCGATAACCCATTTGGTGAATAATGCCATTACTCACGGGATTGAGGCCCCAGAGGACCGCTCTAATCGGGGCAAGTCGCCTGTCGGTCAAATTACGATCCGGGCTTTCCACCAAGGCAATCAGACTGCGATCGTTGTTGCCGATGATGGAGCTGGGATTGACACGGAACAGGTCAAGGCGAAGGCGATAAAAAAGGGTCTGGTAACCTCAGAGCAGGCCAAAACGCTAGCCCGCCTGGATGTGTATAACCTCCTGTTCCATCCAGGTTTTAGTACGAAAGACCAGGTCGATAATTTCGCTGGTCGAGGCGTAGGGATGGATATCGTGCGCACCAGCTTACGTGAAATGCACGGAGCAATCAACATTGATTCTACTCTAGGCAAGGGCACGACCTTTACCATTCGACTGCCGCTGACTCTCAGTATTTGCAAAGCGCTCTGCTGCCTGAGCGATAAGGCTCGGATCGCCTTCCCTATGGATGGTGTGGAAGACATGCTGGACGTACCGGAAACAGACGTGCAGCTTAATGCAGAAGGGCAATCCTGTGTTCCCTGGCGTGATTCATTGCTGGCATTCCGACCCCTAAAGGAACTCTTAACATACAATCGCCAACTCAGCCGAGGCAACGTCTATGGTGGCAACCGCGAGGACGGCATGATTTCCATTTTGATCCTCCGCTCGGCTAGTAAGCTGATTGCCCTGCAAGTTGACCAGGTGCTAGGCGAGCAAGAAATTGTGATTAAGCAATTTGAAGGTCCAGTGCCAAAGCCCATTGGGGTTGCTGGTGCCACTGTCATGGGAGATGGTCGGATCGTGCCCATTGCTGACGTGTTGGAGCTGATTGACCTCTCAATGGGACGGATCAGTCGAGAAGACAGTACTAAGCTTTGGGCTCAGGGTCAACAGGCCATGCCACCGGAGCCGCCACCCATATTTAAGATTGAACCTACGGTTCTGATCGTGGACGACTCAATTACCGTGCGCGAACTCCTCTCCCTGACGTTCAACAAGGCAGGTTACCGTGTGGAGCAGGCTCGTGACGGTCAGGAAGCCTGGGACAAACTCCGTGATGGTCTCCCCTGCGACATCGTCTTTTGTGATATCGAAATGCCCAGAATGGACGGTTTTGAGCTGCTATCACGTATGCAGAAAGCTCCCAACCTCAGTCAGATACCGATCGCGATGCTAACCTCACGGGGTGCAGACCGACATCGGCAAATGGCAATCCAGCTAGGGGCCTCCGGCTACTTTACTAAACCCTATCTAGAAGAAGCCATGTTAGATGCAGCGAAACGGATGCTTAGGGGTGAGGTGATGGTGGCCAGCGGTTTTTAGTGTCCATAGTTCTCCGCTATGAATGCTGCTGCTGATTGGTCATCCAACGGCCTAGAGAAGAAGTATCCCTGACCATACTTGCATCCCAACGCCCGGAGCTGATTAAATTGGTCTACCGTCTCGACTCCTTCGGCGACCACATCGATTCTGAGGTTGTTAGCTAGAGTGACAATCGTCTGAACAATCTCCGCGTTGTCACTAGCCACACCGATGCGGTTGACGAAGGAGCGGTCAATCTTCAAAGCATCAACGGGAAATCGGTGTAGATAACTTAAGGATGAATAACCAGTACCAAAGTCATCCATATGTAACTGAATATTCATGGCTTTGAGTTTATGGAGCATAGCAGCTGCAGATTCAGCATTCTCCATCAGTGCGCTTTCTGTGAGTTCTAGCTTCAAACTATGTGCCTCCAGCTCGGTCTGCTGCAAAATTTGGCCGATTTGCTCCACTAGAGCTGGTTGTGACAACTGTTTACTGGAGATATTCACACTGATAGTCAGCGATCGCAGCACCCGAGATCGTAGTTGCCATTCACGCATTTGACGGCAGGCTTCGCGGAGTACCCAGTCGCCGATTGGGAGAATCAGCCCAGTTTCTTCGGCGACTGGAATAAATTCTGCTGGAGCAATCAGTCCTCGTAGGAGGTGTTGCCAGCGTACTAGCGCTTCAAAACCTGTAACTCTGCCAGTTTCTAAGGTGATAATTGGTTGGTAATGGAGTAAAAACTCTTGGTGCTTGATAGCTCGACGCAAGTCATTTTCCAACTGCAAGATGGTGAGTGCACTTTCGTGCATAGCTTTGTTGAAGATTTCAAATCGGGCCTTGCCAAGCCCTTTAGCACAATACATAGCCGTGTCAGCATCTCGCAGGATGTCATCTGCGTTGTCATAACTATGGGCGCTGAACGCAATACCAATGCTGACGGTTGTAAATACCTCATATCCGTTTAAGTTAAGTGGCAAGCTCAGTTCCTGCTGAAGTCGATTGGCAATGTCAGTAGCGTCACTAACACTTCTAATATCTTTTAGCAAAATCGCAAATTCGTCCCCACCCAGACGTGCTACTATATCGCCCGCTCGCGAATTTGCGGCTAACTTTTTAGCAGTTGCCGTCAACAGTTGGTCACCCACAAGATGCCCAAGGCTATCGTTGATGTTCTTAAATCGGTCCAGATCTAAGAACAGAACGGCAAATAAATAGTTCTTGCACCTTTGAGATTGTTGAATAGCAGCTTCTAAATGCTTCAGAAACAGAGCCCGGTTGGGCAGATCGGTAAGGACATCATAAAAGGCATTATGTAGCAGTTTATCTTCGGCCTGCTTGCGTTCAGTGATATTCTCGATCATAGCGACCGCGAACAGGATTTCATTCTCGTTCCCTCGGACTGCGGAAACAGTCATGCGACCCCAGGCTAACTGACCATTCTTACAGATAAAGCGCTTTTCTATCTGGTACTGGTCGAGTCTTCCTGCTACGAGTTTTCTGAAGAGTTCTGAATCTGCTGCCACGTCATCTGGATGAGTGTAATCTGCAAAAGATGACATATGGCGATCTTCACTGCTGTAGCCAAATATCTTTTGCGTAGCTGAGTTGACCTCTACAGGTCTTCCTTCTACATCGGTGAGCCCGATGCCGATGGCGGCATTTTCAAAGATGGCCCGGAAGCGCTGCTCGCTCTGCCGCAAGGCTGACTCCGCCTGTTTACGTTCTGTATTTTCATTCAGCAATTCCGAGTTAGCTTTAACCAGCTCAGATGTTCGTTCTCTCACCCGAATTTCTAGCTCGTTTTTCGCTTTGAGCAGCGCCTCCTCGGCCCACTTACGTTGGATGCCCAAACCAAGCGCATTTGCCACTGATGCCATCGCTTTCAGAGTGACTTCCGGCAGTGGCTGTCTAGCAAACATCGCGATCACACCCACGACTCCATCCTCAACAATTAAAGGGTAGCCAGCAAAGGCAACTAACCCCTCCCGCGTGGCCCATTCTTGGTCATGGACGCGAGGATCGCCAACAACCCTATTAGTCAAATGTGGCTGGCGTTCTTGAGCAATTAGGCCGATCTTGAACTGACCAACAGGTATCCGACCATGGCGACCATTGATGTGGGTGTACATCCCCGCGCTAGCTTGCAATTCCAGCACATCCTCCTCAAGATTAAGCGTCCAGATGCGGACTAAGGCAGCATTGAGGTGTCGGACCTGAGCTTCAGCACACTGCTGTAGCATGTTCTGTAAAGCGTCGCTCTGGGTTAGCGAAATCCCTACATCCGCTTCTAATGCTGCTAAGCGCGACCGTTGCAACAGCAACTCCTCGGTGCGCTGGCGTTCCTTGACTTCCCTTCCCAGTTCGGTGTTGGCTTCGACTAATTCCGCAGTTCTGGTTTTCACCAATTGCTTAACTGAGTAGGTTCGCTGAGCAGCATGGATTAAGTAGAGGCACAGGAGAGTTGTGAGCAATAAGCCTCCCACTAGGGTTTCCAATGGCTGCCATGTTCTTTGACTATCGAAGAATTGCGTTGTTGGCAGAAACTGGAGCAACCACTGGTGCCCAGCCACATCAATCGTAGTGGTTGCATGCAGTTCTTTCTGGAGTGCTGCCTGGTCTAATTCCTGGAGTGAGCCATTGACATACTTGCCATGGCGCTTCTTGTGGATGTGGAGCAAACGTTTCCCTAAAGGAGCAGTTGGGTCTTCTACGTAGACATCGATCCCCCCCATATTTAACTCATTCAAAGAGCCTCTAACCAGGTTGAAGATGCGCATTTCTCCAACAAAAAAGCCAACTAAGTTCTGACGGCGCTCGGCTAGGGTGCCTTTGGCACCTCCCTGGTTGTAAAGCGGCAGAAACACCAGAAAGCTAAACTGCTCTGATGATGCTTGTCTGCCATCCTCAATTCGGGCAGTGGCAATCGGAGTCCCGGAGTCTCTGGCCTGTTCCAGCGCGGCTTTAAAAGCCGGAGATGATGCTAGGTCAAAGCCTAAAAGTGCCTCATTGCCCTGGAGTGGCTCGATAGAGTAGACCGGAAAATAATCATCTCGTCGCGCCGCTCGGACAAACTGATCTTGAGTATTCCTTTGAGTAATCTGAAAGTCATGGTTACCATAGCTTTGGGCTGTTACCTCAAATGTCATTCGCTGTCTGTCTAAGACTCGGGGTACCCAGCTCAAGGCTTTAATGTCTGAATGTCCCCGAATTTCATTCAAAGCAAACAATCGAAAGTCATCTTGATCAAATTCAGGGGAAACGACAGAGAAACTTTTGACCGCACTTAAAACTTCCAGATTGCTGCTGATACTCCGCTCTAGGACAACAGATACCAGGCTGGCACGGCGCTGTAATTCAAGCTGCATCCGGGTCTGTTCCCAATAACGCACTGCGATTGAGGCAGTAATAGACAGGACCACACCAGTAGCAAGGGTTGAGATCGCAACAGTATGTCTTTGCAGAAAAAACATTCCTGTCCCTTACCTATTGTGGGAGCCAAGCAGAGAAAACATCAATGGCATTCGCCCTAATGCTTTGACCTTTTGTTCCCTGAATCCTTTAATTTCCATTAATCCGCCCTTGAGTAACAACAGATAGACCACTGAGCTAGGCTATTCAGGTAAGCGGTTTGGGCTTGTTGCGACCCAATCAGCTGTGGGCAAACACGCGAAACAACAAAGCAGTTCCCACCCCCCAGACTCCATTGAGGATTAAGCCAGTGGCTATTCCCGCCGGTTGCCACCCGCCCCCAGGGGGTTGACCTTTGAGCGGCATGACGACAAACCAGTTAACTAGAGTCGGTCCCAAAGCGCCGAATAGCAACGCTGTCCCCCAAGATTGCATGCTTTGACGGAAGCGGGGGGCGAACACAGCAAATACCATGCCCCAAACTCCTCCCCAAAATGCCAGTGACCAGATGCGTAGGATTCCGAATGGCTGGGTTGGCTGAATTGGATAGGGGGCAAGAGGGGTCAAACCTCTGGCATGTAGCAGTGCAAGCATCCCTTGGTGGAAGAGCAAAACAGAGAGAAACCCAGCGGCAAACGCAACGAGTAAACGTAATAGAGCCTTCTGCTGAGACATACAGCGGTTGCCGCTCGAATAAGCCACGCAATCTGTCAGAGAAAGCCACTGTGTGGTACTACACCTGTGGCTTACTAATCTGAAAATCGCTGTAACAAAGTTGAGTTAATGTTAAAGGACTTAACAATATCGGTGGCAATTGAATTTCATAGGAGAGAAAATGAACTTCTTAATTATGATGCAGTTGCTTCAGAAGCTTATACGTGAGATTACTGAGACTGTTGGATCTATCCACTCGCTAGTGTCTTGGATTTGTTGTTAGACTGGCGATCGCGTTTACAGAAAGTTGAGCTTTTCGGAGGCGAGAGTGAGCCATTTGGTAGCAACAATCATCTGGTTACGTTTAAGCTAAAGGTTGGACAGTGCTGCTTAGATCACACCATGCCTTATCCCGACCAATCCCTCGTTTACCCCAGCAGTAGCCCAATCGACCAAGTTGATGACTACCACGGTACGCAAGTTGAGGACCCTTACCGTTGGCTAGAAGACCCGGATTCAGAAGTAACTAAGGCTTGGGTCGATGCTCAGAATAAAGTTACCTTTGACTATCTCGGCGAAATACCAACGCGGGAGCAGATTAAGCAGCGTCTAACCCAGTTGTGGGACTACGAAAAGTTTGGCATTCCGTTCAAAGAGGGCGATCGCTACTTCTACTTTAAGAATGATGGTCTCCAGAACCAGAGTGTTTTGTATACCTTCGCCTCCCTTGATGCTGAGCCGAGAGTGCTAATCGACCCCAACCAACTCTCAGAGGATGGCACAGTTGCCCTATCAGGCATAGCAATCAGCGAAGACGGCAAGTTAATGGCGTATGGCTTATCCACCTCTGGCTCAGATTGGCAAGAGTGGAAAGTGCGGGATGTGGAGACTGGCGTTGACTTAATCGACTATCTGAAGTGGATTAAATTTTCTGGAGCATCTTGGACTCAGAACAGTCAGGGCTTTTTCTACAGCCGCTACGATGAGCCAAATGAGAAGACCAAATTAGAAGACGTCAATTATTTCCAAAAGCTGTACTATCACCAGTTGGGTAAGCCCCAGTCAGAAGATGTGCTGATTTATCAGCGCCCCGATCAGAAGGAATGGGGCTTCAACGGAGGTGTTACCGAGGACGGACGCTACTTGATTATTTCTGTGTCCCAAGGGACTGACCCCAAGAATCTGGTGTTTTATCAGGATTTGACCAACCCAGATGCCTCGATTGTGGAACTCATTAGCGAGTTTGAAGCTAGCTACAGCTTTATTGACAATGAGGGCTCAGTTTTCTGGTTCAGGACTGACCTGGATGCTCCCCGTGGTCGCGTTATCGCAATTGATACTAGCAATCCAGCGCGCGAACAGTGGCAAGAAGTCATCCCTCAAGCAACTGAGACTCTCGAAGGTGTCGGCCTGCTCAACAATCAGTTCGTAGTTGACTACCTTAAAGATGCCCAGACTCAAATCAAAATTTTCGATCTCAAAGGCTCCTTTATCCGTGAGGTCGCCTTACCCGCAATTGGTTCAGCTGGTGGCTTCGGCGGCAAGCGCTACGATACAGAAACTTTTTATAGCTTCACCAGTTTTACGACACCAGCAACTATCTATCGTTATGACATGGTGAGTGGCGAAAGTACCGTCTTCCGTCAGCCCCAGGTTGATTTCAACCCAGCTGATTACGAGACGAAACAGATTTTCTACAACAGCAAAGATGGCACTCAGGTGCCGATGTTTATCACCCATAAAAAGGGAATGCATCTAGATGGGAATCATCCCACTTTTCTATACGCTTATGGCGGTTTCAATATCTCGATAACGCCCAGCTTCTCTGTTGGCAGCTTGGTGTGGATGGAGATGGGTGGTGTCTATACCGTACCGAATCTGCGCGGTGGCGGCGAGTATGGTGAGGCATGGCACCAAGCAGGAACGAAGCTGAATAAGCAAAATGTCTTTGATGATTTCATCGCGGCAGCTGAGTGGCTGATCGCCAACAAGTACACGTCTCCAGCCAAACTGGCGATCAGCGGCGGTAGTAATGGGGGATTGTTGGTAGGTGCTTGCATGACTCAGCGCCCTGATTTGTTTGGTGCCGCGCTGCCAGCAGTAGGGGTGATGGATATGTTGCGGTTCCACAAGTTCACTATTGGTTGGGCTTGGGCGTCTGAGTATGGTTCCCCTGATAACCCGGAGGAATTCAAAGCTCTATATGCCTATTCGCCACTGCACAACCTCAAACCTGGGACACCCTACCCAGCCACAATGATTACCACAGCAGATCATGATGACCGGGTGGTCCCTGCCCATAGCTTCAAGTTTGCGGCTGCCTTGCAAGCGGCTCATCATGGTGCAGCTCCGGTGTTAATCAGAATTGAAACGAAGGCGGGGCATGGGGCTGGTAAGCCGACTACTAAAATTATTGAGGAAATTGCCGATCGCTCGGCTTTTTTGGTGCGATCGCTCTCAATGTCGGCGGAGCCATCAGCCCATTGAGGAGTTCTCCCGCAGATCAACGGCTGGAGAACGCCACATAACTTAGTCTCATAACTTACACTACTGGAGATTTACTGATTCAATTGATAGCGAGGCGGAAGTCAAGCTTTATGCCTCAGTGTGATTACTGTTGTGTTCAGTGTCAAGAGCTCTAGATTTTTAGAGGTTGGGTAAAAACGATAACAAAACCAACTATTTCACAGTCAGGAATAGGGTCAATGATGGACAATGTGGTTAGGATACCCAGCCCAGTCAATCAGACATCGGAAGTGTTGATCATGAAGCCGTGCAAGTTTGAAGAAATATCTCAGGTGATTCAAGCTTTACGAGAACGTAAGACAGTGGTGTTGAATCTAACAATGATGGACCCAGAGCTAGCGCAACGGGCGGTTGACTTTGCTGCCGGTGGGACATACTCGATCGAGGGGGAGCTAGCCCGCATCGGTCAAAGTATTTTTCTGTTTACGCCAAGCTGCGTTCAGTTAAGACTTTTGAACCTCTGAGAACAAGCTATCGCTTATCGCTATTGAATTAAAACTATCGCCTCTTCTGCCTTGGTATGCAAGGCTCGTTTCAGCTCTTGCCCAACTTTCCCAATCAGTTCGTCAAAAGCCTCCCGTTTTTGTATCAGTTTTTCTCTGAGACTTGACTCTAATTCGGAATTCATTTTCTCGCACATCCTGTCGATCTGCCTGTCCCCCAATGAAATAAAACGAATCCAACTAGGAATATCCACCTTTTTCTTGAGCGCATCTTCAATGCTCTCGCGATTTAGCCTCACTCCCTCGCCAAGTAATGCTGCGCCATACACGAGTGCAATAGGTAAGACCAAATGCCCGGTTAATAGCAGAGCGATGATGCTCCCGATCGTCCCCCCAGCAATGACTAGATTGACTAGAAATGCCACTGTCACGCCAAGGATATCGTCTCCAATGGACAGCTCTGGATTAATCGCGGTTGGGTCAATACCATCGTCAAACCTCAAGCTGCTTTTAGAAATCTGGAACTTTTGACAAATAGGGTCAGTTTCTGCAGCTAATTTGGGTTGGAGCTTGCTGTTAAACCAATTGACGCATTTAGTATTGATGATCTGCTGAGCCTGATTGCTTTTAAGCCACTGCTCTGCCCGCCGCTCAATCGAGCTTTCGAGGTCGGCCAAAGTCCGAATTTGGTTATTTTGCCAGTCTTTCAAACCAGGTTTAACTGCATTTTCGATCAAACCGTGTGACAGTGGCTCGGTCAGCAGTTCGATCAGCGCCGGGATCTGTTTCTCGATCAGAGCTTTTAGCTGCTGCGAGTTGCAGAGTTTGTTAACCTCTGCTTTAAATCCAGCAGCGCGCAGCTCCCATCGTCCTACACGCGCTAAGCCCATGGCAATGCACCGCTCCGGCTCCGGGTCAGGGCGCACTTGGGTTTCAGGTTCGGGGAAGATCTCCTGGCAAATCTGACGAGTGAACTTCATGCGAGATGCGCCGCCGGTCATCAGCAGAACTTTCGGCACAATCCCTTGTGCTTCGAGCGTTTCCTTTGCCTCATTTACCGCCTCCCGAAAAGTCTGAATCCAACTCTTGTGTTCCAGTTCAGCCAGGGGCTGGTTTAAGATCTCCTCCATGCTCAGTCTATTGACTTGGGGGATAAAGTAAAGCTGTGGGCTGATACACTCAAAGCCGCGCGCGAATGATTGGGGATCGCTGTATAGCTGTTCATTAGAAAAGTAGTCTTCCTTAGCCTTGCGGCATTGGATTTCACAGCGGAATTTGTGGTGCGGATGTGCCGCAAACACTTCTTTAAGTAACGCTTGATGTTCGTGGGTTGCCAGAGTCTGGGCAAAAATCGCCTTGTCAATCAAGCTTGCTCCTAGAGCGTTGCGCCCAAAATCGAGTGGGATTTCAGACAAGCTCTTGACGAGAGTGAAATCCGTGGTCGAAGAGCCAATGTCAACGAGCAACACCGCTGATTTGAGTTCGTCATAGTCGAGCTTACCGGCTTCCTTGGCTTGCATGAACGCCGCCCGTGACTCGGGAACGACGCTTAGTAGCTTAATACCAGCTTCCTTAAGTAGCTTTTGGTATTCCTCCCGTTCCCCAGTTGACCATCCGGAAGGGCAACCGACGTAAAAGTGGCAGGTCATCCCTCCACTTTCAATCTGTTTGCTTTCTTGCAAAAGGTGGTAGTAAGTTGCCAGAAAACTGCGGATTGTCTGCCTGTAATTCGGATAATTATTTGGTTTTTGCTTAAAACCAATTTGGAGCTGGCTGACACCGGCATGGATTAACGCTTGTTCGCCGATTAGAGTGCCGAGTTCAGCATGCCAACCAATAGCCGTGATTTGGATCTTCTTATTGTTAATCTCGAGCATCTCTGGGGTCTCGATGCTATCCACCTTCGCCTTAGCCACAGCTGTTTCACCGTGCCCCAAATCGAACCCAATTATTTCTGTAACTTGCGTGTTCATCCTATCCCTTAATTTTTAATCAGGAAATTGACTCAACGTTCCACTGGAGCCAGTTGAATAATGATGATTGCGCTCCAACCAACCGCAACAAAAAAGTGGGTTAGTCTTTAACCCTATCTGCTGGCTCAATTACCCGACCGCGTCGGAGCACCCGTTCGCCCTTCAACAAGGCGGGAGTTAGGGTAACGTAGTCTTTGGTAGAGCG
>JAABUQ010004669.1_pt1 | contig 23064 bp, 21 predicted proteins | sample 5560001 | NCBI WGS metagenome assembly JAABUQ01 (sample SAMN10711888, study PRJNA513371) | rock metagenome | isolation source: Antarctica rocks | place: Antarctica: Victoria Land, Finger Mt nord | collected 2015-12-18 | reverse complement strand
GGGGGGACCGGGCGGCGGCGCGCCACGACCTCGCTCAGGACGCCGCGTGGCTGGCCGGCCTGGTGGCGCGCCTGCTGCCGGAGCAGCCCGAGGCGCTCGGCCTGCTCGCGCTCATCCGGCTGCACCGCGCCCGCGCGGCGGCGCGCTTCGACGAGGCGGGCCAACTCGTCCTCTTGCGCGACCAGGATCGCGGTCTATGGGACCAGGCCGCGATCGCGGCGGCCTCGGCCCTCGTCGAGAGGGCCCTACGCCTGCGGGCGCCGGGACCCTACCAGATCCAGGCCGCGATCGCGGCCTGCCACGCCGACGCCGCGTCGTGGGACGCGACCGATTGGCCGCAGATCTTGGCCCTGTACGAGGGGTTGGCCCGGCTCTCGCCGTCCCCGATCGTGGCGCTCAACCGGGCCATCGCGCTTCGCTATGTCGCGGGGCCGGAGACCGCGCTAGCAGAGGTGGAGACCCTGAAGGACGCGTTACAGGGTTATCATCTCTACCATGCCACGCGCGCCGAACTCCTCGCGGCCCTGGGGCAGGAGTCCGCGGCGCACGCGGCTAACCATCGTGCCCTCGATCTGGCGGCGAATCCCGCCGAGCGCGCTCTGCTGACGCAGCGGCTGTTTGGGGGCGTGCCATCGCCAAAGTGTGCCCATGCAGGAGCGTAGCAGGCAATCCAAACCAATGGCATACCTCATGTCGTTATGGTCCCGGCATGGGATCGTCGGCCGGTGACTCGAAACTGCGCAGGAGGGTGCGCAGCAGGTTCGCGAGCGTCGCGCGCTCGGCCGGCGCGAGGGCGGCGAGCAGCCGCTCCTCGTTCGCCAGGTGGGCGGGCGCCACGTCGTCGACGAGGCGGTGGCCCGCCTCCGTCAGGGCAACGAAGACGTTGCGGACGTCCGCCGGGTCCGGCTCCCGGCGCACCCAGCCCGCGCGCTCCAGCCGGTCGACGCGGAAGCTCACCGTCCCTGACGCGCGCATCAGTTCGCCCATCAGGGCCTTCTGCGGCAGGCGGTAGGGCGGGCCGCCGCGGCGTAGTGCCGCGAGCATGTCCCAGCCCGCGCGCGAGAGGCCGTAGCGGCGGAAGGCGACCTCCAGGCCCGCGTCGAGGTAGGCGCCAAGCCGCCCGATGCGGCCGACGACCGCCGTGGGCGACGTGTCGAGCTCCGGCCACTCGCGCCCACGCCTCGCGTACGCGGTCCACATGGTCGCGCGGGTCACGCGGGTCGCGCTGCCCGTCATCGGCGTTTCCCGTATCATCCCTGCCCATCTTTCCAGTGTACGCCGCGCGCCACATACTATCCTACCCACGTGGATTGCTCTAAGTGTAGAGATCAACTGTTCCGTCAGACGGACCGCCAGTCGATGACGTGGGCCTTCGACCTCTGGGCGTACAAAGACGTATAGGCGCACGCCCCGGGCCCCGGCGATCCTGGACCGCTTGCGCGCGGGGACGATGCCGTGCGACGCCGCGTGGCCAAAGGAGAAGGTGGAGGTCTTCGCGCGCTGGGTCGCCGCCGGCACGCCGGGGTAGCCGGAGTAGTCGGGGTAGCCGGAGTAGGCCCAGGGACGCTGATGGACGCGCAACCGTCATCGACTCTTTGCATTTGACCTCGTACTATCTTCATCTCCGATCGTTAGATTGGACGATAGAGGATGTCTCCGCATCGCGCGGGGCGCGGAGTGACCGCGGAGGAGGGTGCGCTAGATGCAAAACATGATTGACGACGTTGCCGCCGTTGGCGCGCTGGGGACGGCGGCTGGCCTGGGGCTGCGGTCCCTGGTACGCTCACCGGCGGTCCGCTTCGCGCGCATGAGCGGCCTGTCGATTGCCGCACCGGGCGCGGCGGCCTGGGTCACGGACTTCCTCAACGCGGCCTACTACCAGCGGCCGCCGGATGAGCGCGCGGTCGACGACCTGCGCCTGGCCTATGCCATCCTGGCCACGCGCTGGCAGCGCGGGGGCTACTGTCGCCTGCGCGCCGCCGATGTCGTGCCCTTCCACCGGGCCTTCGGGCACGACCGTTTCCTCGTCGCCACGGGCTCGGCGCGTGGGACCCTGAGCCGGGAACAACTGCTCGAGGGCGCGACGCGCCTCCACGGGTCCTGGTTTCCCTCCGCCTATGCCGACGACGCGCGGCGCGCCTGGGGGATCGCCTTCCCCTCGCGGGAGGAGCGCGACGCCTACGACCCGGCGGCGCGGCTGCGGGCGGGCGCGTTGCACGCGCTCACGCCTCCGGTCGCGCCGCTCGCGCAACAGACGTGGCACACCTACGATCCCGTCGCGGTCTCCCGGCCCGACGCCTTGCCACGGCTGATCGCGCGCCCGGAGACCTGGCCGGATTACGCGTCGGAACTGGGACGGTTCACTCCGGTGCGTCGGGGCGGTCTGTTGGGCCAGACCTTCGAGATCGATGTCGTGGCGCGCGTCGTGCCGCGCGCGCCGCTGTCCACGCGCGGCTACGTGACGGTGACCCGCCAGGCCGACAGATCGGACGAACGGGAGCTGCGGGCCTACATGGAGGAGGCCAACGAGTCCCTGGCGCGCTACGGCAAGGGCGAGCCGCCCGCGGTCCCGCCTGGCGCTACCCTGCTGCTGGGGCTGGACCTCACCACACACGCCGGCCACTTCCTGGGACGGGCCGTCAGCAAGCTGCTCGTCTACCGGCAGGATGGGCAGGGCTACCTGCGCGAAGTGGGAGTCTGGGACCCCATGCCGTGGCATATCCGTCGCGCCTACGAGGCCGCCGGGGCGGACGCGCAGCGCGCGTTCTGGGGCATGGGCCGCGCCGACGAGAGCATGCTGCACCAGATGGCCTTGCGCTGTCGGTAGAGCAACCCTCACCCCCGACCCCTCTCCCGTGCGCGGGCGAGGGCGAGGGGAGTAGCGGCGATGATTCCCGCGGCCTGCGACTGAAGTCGCATGGCAAACGACGGACACTGAAGTGTCTTTGGTGGGGCGGCCCGAGCGACTTCAGTCGCAGGCCGTTTGCCATGCGATTTCAATCGCAGGCCGCGTCTCGCAATCTCGGGGCGCATCCTGATCCATGAGATAGCCTTGCATTGTAGGCAGCCGCCGGGGAAGATTGTAGCCATGGATACGGATATGCAGTTGCCGCGCCAGCTCTATCATCTGGCCGAGGCGGACAACTGGCCCTCCATCGAGCGGCATGGCCTGCTCAGCACGCGCGCCCTGCTCGAGCGCGCCGGGCTGCATGGGGCCGAGCGGGCACGGTTCGAGGACCAGTGGCGGCCCGACCGCGTGGCGCTGCCAGACGGGGCCGTGGTGCGCGATCAGAAGCCGATGCCGCCCGCGGCGCTGGAGCGATGCTTGCGCGGGGTCACGCCTGCCGCGTGGTACGCCTTGCTCAACGAGCGGGTCTTCTTCTGGCTCGATGTCGAGCGGCTGAACCGCATGCGGCGCGCCTATGTGGAGTTGCCCCAGGTCGTGATGACGGTCGACGCCGAGCGGCTGCTGGCGCGGCACGCCGCGCGGGTGGCGCTGACGCCGATCAACACCGGCAACGCCCGTCGCTTCCCCGCGCCGCGCGGTCCGCGCACCTTCGTGCCCTATGAGACGTGGCTCCGGTCGGGCTGGGCCAGCGAGACGGAGGCGCTGGGCACGCGCCCGCGTCCGCGTGGCCACCCTCCCGTGGAGCTGACCGTCGCGGACGCCGTGCCCGACGCGCTGGACCTCGTGACCGACGTGCGCCAACTCGGGCCGGGGGAACTGTTTCACCCGACCGACTAAACTCGACCGCTACAGTCCCTTTGCGGACCAGTCGTGCGACGCTTTTGTGTTGTCCCTGCCGCTATTGTCGAGCCCATCGTGCTGAGCGTTGCGCATCTTCTTGCGCGCTCGGTACTCTTTCGCCCCGCGCGCCCCGCGCGACGGGCGGTACTCCGGGGCACAGGCGCTTGTCCCAGAACGGGGCGACCACGCGCGGTTGCCCCGTCAGGGAGGAGGCTACGCTCAGCTCCATCGTGAGCAGTTCAGCCAGGAACGCAGCTAACCTGCATTATCATCGTATGCCGCACCCGATAGGAGATATCCGCGCCGAGGGTGCGCCACAAGAAAGTTCCCCTGCACGCGCACAGCGGCCATGCCAGTTTGCCGCCGCACCGCATAAGGGAACTTTGCTGTGGCGCACCCGGAGATATCTTCCTCCTTGCCCTCTCGGCTCCTTTGATATATAATGTATAGTGTAGTAAGAAAGTAGACCATCGTGACGCCGCTACATAGCGCGCGACCACCGTTTCTCTCCGCTGATGGCGGACATCCTGGAGACCTATCCCTCATGACAACCGCGACGCTTATTCGGCCCCTCGAGAAGCCGGCCGACACGCACCATCCCATCCACCCCTACCTGCAACACCGCTGGAGCCCGCGCGCCTTTGACGAGCGGCCGGTGGACCCCGCGACGCTGCGCAGCATCCTGGAGGCGGCGCGCTGGGCGCCCTCCGCCAACAACCGGCAGCCATGGCGCTTTATCGTGGCCACCAAGGACGACCCCGAGTCCTACGCGCGTCTGCTCGGCGTCCTGAACGAGAGGAACGCCGCCTGGGCGCGGCAGGCCCCCGTGCTGATGCTGGTGGTGGCCCAACTCTACCAGGGGCCGGATGGCCAGCCCAGCATGCGCTCGCTCTACGACGTCGGCCTTGCCGTGGGCAACCTGAGCACCCAGGCCTCGGCGCACGACCTCGCCGTGCATCAGATGGGCGGGTTCGACGGCGACCGGGCCCGCGCCGACCTGGGTATCCCGGAGGGGTACGAGCCGGTTGCCGCCATCGCCCTGGGCTACGCCGGCGACCCCACGACCCTCCCCGACGACCTGCGCGAGCGCGAGTCCGCGCCGCGCGCCCGCAAGCCCCTCCAGGACATCGTCTTCGAGGGCGAGTGGGACCGGCCGCTGCCGCAACTGAGTGACCGGTAGCGATAGTCTCCCGCAGACATCGCTCCGCATGCCAGGGGCGGGCCATCCAACAGTAGTGGATAGCCTGCCCTTTTTCTATTGGCTCCCGCAACGACCGCAAGCCCACGTCGATCCGCCGAGGCTGCATGTCAGGCAAACACCTTGATGTGGTGGTCTTCGAGCAGGTGGGCCACCGCGTCGCGCTCGGGAATGTCGTCGAGGTTGACGCCCAGATGCACATTGAGCAACTCGATGCCGATAGGCTGGCCGTCAGCGCCGTAGTCGATGTTCCGGTCATCGTCCAGAACTTTCCCGTAGGCGTAGGGCACATCACGCAGTTCGATGTACAATGCGTTGACGCTCTCGTCATAGTCGAGTCTCATATGCCTTCTCCCTGCTCACTCGTCTACGTCGATCACGGTGATGACTTTCGAGGGATTCGATCCCTATCCTACATCAATCGTGCTCTTGGATTGCATGGCGTTTGACCGTGATCTCCCGGTCTTCTCGCGCCGTCATGGTCTCGGCTTGCGCCTGCTCCAGCGGGGTGACGCCGGTGATGACGATATCCGACGGTGATTGAGCCGGGAGCGCCGTCTGGCCAGCTGGGTCGCGCGGGCTGCGGTGGCGCGGGCGCGCGGCCAGGACGGCGGCCACGGACATTTCGCTCATGTGCTGGCGCGGTCCGGACCAGGGCGCGGGCACGGCCACGAAGTAGTCGGCCAGATCGTAGCAGACCGCCTCGTAGTTGACCCGCCAGCCGCGGAAGTCCGGCCAGGCCTCCTCGGCCGAGCGCTCCAGCGGGAAGCCAAGTCTCTCCAGGGTGGCCACGGCCTCGGCAAACGCCTGGTAGGTCAGCGCCAGCGGCCCATCGGGGCGCGGGTCCTCGTCATACCGTCCCCCGGTGATGCGCGAGATCGCGCGCAGCCCCATGAAGCCGCCGCGCAGACATTGCCGCGCCTCCGCCGGGGCGCGCGAGGGCGTCAGGGCCAGGTACAGGGCGGCCGAGTCCAGCACGGCCAGCAGGCTGACGATCCACGAGCGCATCGGGTTGGGCGAGCGGAAGGACATCAGCCAGGGATAGCTGGAGTGGCTCTCGGCGACATCGGCCGACCAGCCCTCCCAGGCCGCGTAGAGGGCGGGCAGGGTACCCAGCCCGTCGGCGAGGTGGTGCCGGGCCAGAATCTCCGGTCCCCACACGGGCACATTGGGCGCCCCGGCCCGGTGGGCCAGAACCGTTACCAGCGACTCGCGCCGGTTGTAGGCGCTGTAGATGGTGGGCAAGTACCCGATCTCCAGCGCCACGATCACAAGGCCCGTCGCCGCGGCCATGACCTCCAGCACCGTGGGCACGACGCGCGCGTCCGAGGCGATGCCGAGGGTGACGAGCGATGATCCGCTCAGGCGCAGGGCATCGCCGATGCCCCCGCCGATGAACGGCCAGAACAGCAGCGCGTAGCCCAGCAAGGCCATCAGCAGCCAGTTGCCCAGCAGTATCAGCAGCGAGACCGGTCCCAGCAGGGCCAGCACGCGGTCCTTGCTCTCGTAGTCCGGCCGCCTAGCGGCGGCGGCCATGAACGCGCGATGCGCCGCCCGCCAGGTCAGGTAGCTGATCTTGGAGGGCAGCAGGCGCGGGACGACCAGGGTGGTGACGATGCTGCTGACGACGGCGCCGACCGTGATGACCCCGGCCACGAAGCCGATCCACCTCACCACGCTTATCACATCCAAGCGATTCCTCCCATTCCATGTATCTCCGCGTATCTCCGTGAACTCTGCCTCGTCAGTAACCCGGTGCCGCCCCCTGGATCGCCTCAAGATACCCTGGCATCCATCCTTTGTCACGCGGCGTGGGTTAAGCGGGCCAACGATCCTACAACCTTGGTGAGACGCTTTGCTTGACGCACGCGCCCGCGTACCGAATACTATAGCCGTCCCTTGCGTTGTCGCGGCCCGTGCTGGCCTCGCCGGCGCGGGCAGGATGACCCCGGCGACCCGGTTGCCGGAGTGTACCGGATACCAAGGAGAGTGGCCGGCAGGCGTGGCGTCCCATGACGCTGTGAGCCGGCGTACGCGCACTGCCGCGATGCATCGTAGCGGTGCGAGATAAGATGCAATAGCAGCGATGCAAGATTAAGAGGGAGTGAAAAGACTGATGGTGACCGAGGAGACAACTCGCCGGCTGACAGCGATGATCCGCGACGTGCCGGACTTCCCGCAGCCGGGCATCCTGTTCAAGGACATCGCGCCGATCCTACAAAACCCTGATGGGCTGCGCGAAGCGATCGACGCCATGGCCGCCCCGTTCCGCGACGCGGAGATCGACGTGATCGTCGGGCTGGAGTCGCGCGGCTTCCTGTTTGGCGCGCCCATCGCCTACAACATGGGCCTTGGCTTTGTCATCGTGCGCAAGCCGGGCAAGCTGCCGGCGGAGAAGCTGTCCATCGAGTACGAACTGGAGTACGGCAGCAACGTGCTGGAGATTCACCGCGACGCCATTACACCGGGGCAGCGCTGCCTGGTCGTCGACGACTTGCTGGCCACCGGCGGGACGGCCCGCGCCGCCGTCTCGTTGGTCGAGCAGTTGGGCGGGAAGGTCATCGGCCTGAGCTTCCTGATCGAGCTTGGCTTCCTCCACGGACGTGACCAACTGCAAGGGCACGACATCCACACCGTGGTCAGCGCGTGACAGGGCGGACCCGCCGTGGGCGAGGCGCCACGGGCGGGAAGGCGGGCGACCCGCAGCTCTCTCGGCGCTAGCGGACGCGCCAGGTGATACGGCCGCGGGTCAGGTCGTAGGGCGAGAGTTCGACGCGCACGGTGTCTCCCAACACCACGCGCACGTAGCGCTGGCGCATCTTACCGGCGAGGTGGGCCAGCACCTCGTGGTTGTTCTCAAGCTTCACTTTAAAAGTGGTGTTGGGAAGGGCCTCGACGACGGTCCCCTCCAATTCGATAACGTCGTCGCGTTTGCTATTTCTTGGTGCGTTTGACAATGATCACCTCTCGGTCGATTGGGTTCGGCGTCCCCGCCACGTAGATATATCGGTCGTGGACGCGCGTACAGTGTTGCTCCTCACAGTATATCACCCGGCTATAAGTGGCTAATAGGGTGAGGCCGCGCCGCGCGCCTTCACATGCATCATGAGGTGTGGGGATCGTACCCGCCATCGAGTCGTCAGTTATCGCGACGCTCGTAGCGTCGCTCCCACCTGACCCTCACCTGGTCTGGAACGAACCGAGCGCACGGTCCGACAATCATCGGAACAAATACTCGCGGTCCGCACGATCGCGCAACGACAAACACTCCAAGCGGCCAACGTACGCGATGTCACACCAGTCCATCGCCGACCTCCCATAGATGGATTGTCCATTAATGGATAATATGGTATGATTTTCCCGAAGGGCATCGATAAGCGGGAGGGTTCCACACATGGATGAGTTGACCGCGGAACATCGCAAGCTCGCCGCGTTTGCCGGCCTGTGGATCGGCGACGATATCATCCACCCGGCGCCGTGGGCGCCGCATGGCGGCACTGGGACGACAACATACACGGGCCGCCTTGCCCTCGACGGCTTCGTCGTCATCGGCGACGATGTCCAGGTGCGTCCCGGCCTCGACAACTATCTGGCCCACAAGGTCTTCGGGTGGGACCCGCTGGGGCGATGCTACACCTTTTATCTCGTCGATTCGACTGGGCAGGCCCCGCCCGCAGCGGCGCTCGGCGTGTGGGAGGGCGACACCGTGACGTTCGAGCAGCCGACCGCGCATGGGCGGGTGCGCTATCGCTACACCTTCGACCATGAGCGCCAGTACACGTTCCAAATGGCGGTCTCCGCCGACGGCGCGTCCTGGCGTCCGCTCATCGATGGTGTCTACCACCGGCGGGACACGCCGTGAGTGGGCCATGACCGAGGACACGGCGCGGCGCGGCGCGCCAGCGGCCAGACCGCCCGGGGATACTGGACCGTCGCCAGGCGATCCGGCGACGCCGCCCGAGCACAGCCTGGGCTTCCTGTTGCCGCGCGTGGCCCACTCGTTGGATCGCGCGTTCGAGGAGATGCTGGTGGCTTATGACATCCGTGGCAGCCACCTGGGCGTGCTGAGCACCCTGCGCGCCTACGGGCCGCTCGCGCAGCAGCGTATCGCAGCGTACCTGGGCCTGGAGCGCCAGACGCTGGTCAACGTGGCCGACGACCTGGAGCGCCGGGGGCTGGTGGAGCGCCATCCGCACCCGCGGGATCGGCGCCTCCAGGTCCTGCGCCTGACCGCGGCCGGCCGCGCCTTCCACGACCGCGTAGACGCGGCCGCCGAGGCGCACCAACACCGCGTGTATGGGGCGCTGTCGGAGGCAGAGCAGGAGACGCTCAGCCGGATCTTGCGCAAACTGGCGCCAAGCGGGCACTTCGAGGCGCTTTTCACGACGCCACGGCGCGACGACGAGAAACGATGAAAAAGGAGAGCATGATGGCAACCGACGTGATGGAGCTGATGCGGCAACTCGACGTCGCAGCGGGGCCGCCCGTGGCCACCGGCGACGGCCGGGCGGACTAGGGCGCGAGGGCTGGCGATGCCTGGGCTGCCTCCATCGGGGACGCCGGACGCCCATGAGTTCGCGCTGCAGTTCTGGTCGGCGCTCTACGCCGCGCTCGTGGCCAGCCTGGTCACGGGGCTGGTGGTCGGCGTGGTCCTCTGGCGCCTCCAAACGCGCGCGGAGGCGCGCGCGCAACGCCGGGCCGACACGCGCGAGGTGGATATCTTCCGCGAACGCCTGCGGCTGGCGCTCGATCAGCCGGAAGCATTGAACCCGAAGAGCGCGCGCGAGACGGCGCCGGCGGCGACACGGGCGGTGAGCGCGCTTAGCGCGGACGCCCCGCTCCGGGCATGGCGGCGGAGCGTCCCGGACACTGCGTCCCTCCTCGACGGCGTGGAGCGCGTGCAGCGCGCCCATGCCACGTTCGGGGCCATGGCGGACAAGCTCGAGTTCCGCTTGCACCAGGTTATCCGCGCGCGCCACGCGGCGCGGGGCGTCGCCGCGACGGACGATCCCGCGGCGGAGTTCTTCGCGCTCGGGCAGCTGCACGGTGTGCCTGGGAGCGAGTTGCTCCCCTGGATGGACCAACCAGCGGCGGCGCTGCCCCATCTGGAGGAGGACTATGCCGCCATCGCGGCGGATACGCACATCGGCGCGCTCGTGCCCCCCTATCGCGCGGCGCGGCAAGGCGTCATCGACGCCACGGAGGCGCTGCGCCGGCTCGTCCAAGACGAGGGCGTGGGCGCCGCGCGCTAGCCGGCCATCCTATCTCACTGCTCACTGGTCACTGCTCACTGGTCACTGGTCACTGGTCACTGCTCACTGCTCACTGGTCACTGGTCACTGCCTGCTCGCCCCCTCCGTCCCGGCCATAGAGGCCGTGGAGTTGATCATCGACTGGATGATCGGCAGGCCATCGGCCGGGCTGGCCCAGTGCGGCTGCGAGTAGTCGTCGATCATCACCGGCTTGTAGCGCACCGCGACCAGGCGCGTGCCGTAGAAGGTGTAGATACCGACCACCCCCTGGCGCGTCTCCAGCGACCACATCTGGTCGAAGATAAAGTTGCCGTGCGCGTAGGTGATCAGGTGTCCGTGATACATCTCGACCCCCTGCACGTGGTGGGGATGGTTGCCGATCACCAGATCGGCGCCGCTGTCGATGATCCAGTGGCCCACCTGGCGCGGATCGTCGTCGGCGATGCCCGGCGCGGTCTCGGGGACGGACACATACTCCTTGCCCCAGTGCACCGAGACGATGACCACGTCGGCGTTGTGCCGCGCGGCCTGGATATCGCGGCGCGCCTGGGCGTAGTCGAAGCGCTGCCCGACGGTGTTATAGGCCAGGAAGGCGAAGCGTAGTCCGCGTACGACCTTGGTGTCCACGGCGTCCCAGCCGCACCAGCCAATCCCGGCGGCGCGCAGGTGCTGGCGCGTCTCGTCAATGCCCTGGAAGCCGTAGTTGCCGGCGTGGTTGTTGGCCATACAGGCGGTGGAGATCCCGGCGTACTGCAGGCCCTGCACCGCGCGGGGATCGCCGCAGAAGGTCATGCCCTCGGTCGTGACGGGGCACCCGTCGATCAGGGGCGCCTCCAGGTTGATCAGCCGGATGTCGCCCGTGGTGCGCAAAAAGTCCGCGGTGCGCCGCCAGGGATAGAGGAAGTCGCCATAGGTAACCATCTTGTAGTTCACGCTGCGCGCGGGGATCACGTCTCCAGTGGCGACGAGGGTGCGGATGTTGCGCTGGTCGTAGCCCGCCAGCGACGGCGGCTGGGCGGCAAAGATGGAGGCCAGCGTCAGGGGCGGCGGGTCATGCGGCTGCGCCCGTGTGATGCCTGCCGGCGCGGCGCCGGTTCTTGCCGTCCGGCTGTTCGGTGCGCCAAGGTTTGGGTGCGTCCGTGTGATGTCGGCAGGCGCAATGGGGGTGGTGTGTCGTTTCCCCACGGGCGCTGTCGTCGTGGAGGCCGCGCGCGTCGTGGTGGCATCCTGCCGCCGTGACCCGACGACCCGCCGCACGGGGGCAGGCGCGACGGGTCCGCCGCGCCAGGATAACACCGGCGGCGCGGTGGTCAGCGTCGAGACGTTGGCCAGGACGCTCGTGGCGCGCAATGCGCTTGTCGTGTTCCTATTGCTGGAGGCGCCGGCGCCCGCCAGGCTTTGCGCGCGGGTTACCGGTCGATTGGCGGCGTTCGGGGGCGCCCATAGGGCAGTCCCAAGCAGCAAGAGAGCAAGCAACGCGGCGACGGCGACGGGACGGGCGTGGCGCATGACGATCCTCCTACAGCCATTGGTCAGTCGTTGTTAGCGTATGATGGCCCAACGTGATCGAAGTTGGCAAGCCGGGTCGGCACTGTCCCTTCATAGTACTGTATCGTGCTGTGCCATGGCTCCACGCGTCATTTTGACCCTCCTTGACTCTCCCCCTTGGGGAGGCCGTACGCTATACCTATGAACCTCGCGGGAACACGGCTGCTGTCCATCGGCCACGTCGCGCGCGTCACGCTGCTCTCGGTGAAGGCGCTGCGGCTCTACGATCAACTCGGCGTCCTGACGCCGGCCTACACGGACCCCGACTCGGGGTACCGCTACTACCACGCCGACCAGCTGCGCGACGCGCGCCTGATCCGCACGATGCGTCAGATCGGCATGCCGCTGGCCGCCATTCGCCGGGTGCTCGCGGCCTCGCCCGCGGAGGCCGAAGCGCTGCTGGACGACTACCTGCGCGCGATGGAAGCGCGGGTGGCGCAGGCGCGCCGCACGGTTCCGGAGCTTGTATCCGCTTTACAGAAGGAGGAAAACCATATGTCGCTACAACCAAAGCAACCAGAGGTACACGTGCGTATGGAGGAGAGCCAGCCGATCGTCAGCGTGACCCACCGCGTCCGGGTAGGCGAACTCGATCGACGTATCCGCGAGAGCCTGGAGGCCCTCCGCGGCTTCGTCGAGGATCAGGGCGGGACCGTGGCCGGCGCCCCCTTTGGCCTCTACCACGGTCCGATCAACGCGGAGGAGGACGGCCCAATAGAGATATGCGTGCCCGTGGAACGGGAACTGCCTACTGGCGGCGAGGTCGCGTCGCGGGTGCTGCCGGGAGGTCAGGTGGCCTACGCCGTTCTGCGTGGGGATGAGTGCGTGTTCCCCGCCGTGCTCAAGGGTTATGACGCGGTGTACGACTGGATCGCCGGCAACGGCTACGAGGCGGAGGACGCGCCGCGCGAGGTCTGGCGCTCGGGACCGGAGGACCGGCAGGCCGAGATGGAGGTGTCCTGGCGGTTTCACACACCCACCGACGCCTGATACGACATAGGCGCCGCCCCTTTAATCGAACGGAGGCCGCTGCCCCTGCCCCTCAATTAATCGAACGGAGGCCGCTGCCCCTGCCCCTCAATTAATCGAACGGAGGCCGCTGCCCCTCAATGAGCTCCAGCACCTCCCGCGTGGCCCCCTCGGCCAGGGCAGCGAGGGCGGGGTCGAGGCCCGCCGCCAGCGCGGCCGCCAGGTCGTCGCGGTCGAGCACCTCGGTGCGCCCATCGGGCAGCAGCAGGACGTCGAGCAGCAGGTCGCGGAAGGTGATCGTGCCGTCGCCGAACTCCGCCGGCGTGGAGATGTTGCAGTACCAGCACTTGAGCCGGTCCTCGTCGGGCGAGAGCACCTGCCACAGGCCGTAGGGCTTACCGGCGTCGTAGTGCTCGTAGAAGACGTCGCCCGGCTCGAACGTGACGCCCTCGGCGATGCGCGCCGTGCCCGGCCCAGCCCATACCGCCCGCAACACCACGGACGCCCCGTCGCGGCCGCTCGCCCACACCTCGCCCTGCCACGAGTAGACGAACTCGCCGCGCCAGTTCAGCTTTGTCACTATCACTGCGGTTCCATCGTCGCGGTGAGACCGAAGCTGGTGAGGCGCTCACAGTAGAACTCGGCCAGTTCCTTGGGGCACACGATCACCAGGGCCACGCCGCGCAGGTGCGCCAGCAGCATGATCTTTTGCGCGTCGCGCCTGGTCAGCTTGGGCACCGCTTTGAGCAGGGCCCGCACGACGTACAGCATGTCGTTGTGGTCATCGTTGTGCAGCAAGACGCGGTAGGGCGGCAGCAGGCGCGTCAGCGCCTCGGTGTCGGTCTCCTCGTGCGGCCGCGTCTTTGTCTCAGGCGTGGTGGTCTCGGGCGGCCGCGTTTCCGTCTCGGTCGGCATAACTCTTCGATCCTCCTGTCACCCTCAACCCTACACTATCCGCGTGCCACGGTACAGGAGCGCACGTCCTCCCACGAGACTAAGTAGGTGTTGGTACGTTCCTGGGAGCGCCGGCTGGAAGCCGGCCCGTCGTTTGCCGGCTGGACGCCGGCGCTCCCAGGTGGAACTCCTGTGCCTCTATGCCGCAAGAACGTAGCAGCATCCACTTAGCCCGCATTATTCATGAGGGGAACGTCCTGGGAGCGCCGTCTCTCGCTGCGCTCCCAAGGGGCACGTGCATCGTCACCGCACCGGTCATGAATAATCCAGGCTAGCGCACCGCGAGCCTAACGGCAAGGGCTCCGATGCAGGGCCAGAGGAGATCAGCTCATGGGTCCTTCCGTGTGTGTCCACGGCCCCAGTCCCGCCCCCAGCATACCAGCGCGCCATCGCCAAGCGCGGCCCCGTCCTGCACAGCGATGCGCTCACGCTCGTGACGCGCCCGTCGTTTGCACCGCGAGGAATCGGGGAGGTACTTTACGGCCGTAGCCCTTTGCGGGCGGCCTGGCGCACCTCCTCCGTGAGCAGGTAGCCGAAGCTGGCCCGCTCCATGCGGCGTACCAACTCGTCGCGGTCGGCGCCCAGCGAGGCGGCCGTGGCGTCGAGGTTCCAGTTGTGGGCGGCGAGTTGGCCGAGCAGATAGGCGCGCCGCGTCTGCGCTGCCGAGAGGCGGTAGGTCTTGAGGTACTCCAGCGTGCCGTCGTCGCGCACGATGGCCTCGCCAATGTGGTTCTCCTCGTCGGGCCGCAGGTCGGTGATGAAGCGATGCAGCGTGAACGGGCCGGCCGTGTAGACGATCCTGGCGTCGACGTCGCGCCCCAGCAGGTCGCCGGCCATGACGCCGGTCCCAAACGCGGCCCACTCCCGGCGCGCCTCGACCAGCGCGGCGCGCAGCGCGGTCAGGCTGTCGACCGACGCCGCGTCGAGCGCCACATCCATGGGCGCGACCATCTCGTTGTCGTGGGCGTAGTAGGCGAGCAGCTCGCCGTAGAAGTCCTCCAGCAGGCTATCGTGCAGGGCGCGGTAGTCCTCCGGCGTGGGGACCACGAAGGCCGAGGCCAGCGCGTCGGCCACGAACAGCAACACCCCCACCTGCCCGTCGTGGATCTCGAACACGCGCAGCACGTCCTCGAGCCCCCGGATGCCGCGCCCCGTGACCGACGTCTCCGAGCGGACGCCCAGCCCGCGCGACAGGGCGTAGCGGGAATACTCGCGCCAGGCCACGTCCGGCCCGGAGAAGAACAGGCCCAGGAAGCCCTCCATGGCCAGGTGCAGCGGCAGGAAACGCAGCTGGTTGCCCGCCTCGCGTTTGGCCATGCGGTGCAGCAGCCGCACGCCGACCGGCCCGAAGGACAGGCGCTTGCCGTCCTTACCCTCCTGACCGGGACGGCCGTCCCTGCGCTCCATGCGCGCGCCATAGGAAGCCACCGGAGCGCCGTCGTCGCTCCACGAGAGCACCAGGCCGTGCGGGACGTAGGAGATGTAGGCCAAGTCGGGCCGTTCGAGTTGGCCTTCCAGGGCCACCACCGTCAGGTCCTCGCCGTAGCCGCGCCGCCACAGCCGCAGGTCGCGCCGCGGCTCGCGTCGCACCAGCGGAACGATGCGCACCGCTCCGCGGACCTGCGCGGGCGCGGCCTCGAGCCCGCGCAACTGCACCTCCTTGAGCAGCATCGTACGCCGTGCCATCAGTCCATCACCTCCCGCTCAGCCGGCGCATCGCCCGCGCCCACACCGCGCCGCAAGACCTCCTCGACGGCGGCCATGGCCTCCTCATCGAGCTCGGATTCCTGCTGTCCTGTCTCCACCGCCGGCAGTATCGCATCATCGCCGCTTCTCGTAGCAATGGGCGCGTCGGGACCGGTCAGCATCCGCCGCACCCTGGACGCCAGGTAGTCCTCCAGGTCGGCCAGCGGCGCGGACCCCTCGGCGAAGCGGGCGAAGCCCAGCACCGTGGGCAGGTCCTCCGCGTCGCGCAGGCCCACGGTGGGCACGACCGTGCTCAGCGCCTGCACGCTCAGGTCGTCGGGGTTGAAGACTGGATTGCACTGCACGATGGAGGTGCGCGCGGCGGGGTCGAGCCGCTCGCGGTAGACACGCAGCACGTGTGCGGCGCCGTGGGGCGGGTCGTTCTCGTAGCCGTCGGAGACGATCACCACCAGTTCGGCGCCCCACTCCAGCGCATCGAGCAGCGGCGTGGCCAGATCGCTCTGCCCGCGCGCCGTGACCAGCAGCGGGTCCTCGACCGGGCGGGTCCAGAAGGCCCGGTACTCTCGCGCCGCCGCTTGCAGCAGGTAGTGCGCGGCCAGCGCCACGCCCAGCGGGCGGCGGCGCTTCTCGGCCGAGCCGGAGCTGGAGTAGCTGCAATCGAGCACGGCGGCCACGCGGCCCAGCCGCAATGGCGCGCGCGCCAGGGCACGCCGCGCCGTGCGCTCCAAGGCGGGACGCAGCACGCCGGCGCGCTCCAGCCGCGTCTCGCACGGCAGCGAGAGCGCATAGAGCGCCAGGCGGGTCAGCGGCAGGCGGCCAAAGTCGAGTTCCAGCGCCACCCCGTGGCGGCCGGCGCGCTCGGCGCTGCCTTGCAGGCGCAGGCGCTCACCAGGGGTCATGCGCGCCTCGGCGCGCTGCAAGAAGACATCGCGCTTGATCTCGTGTGTAGCCGCCAACCCCTCGGCCACGGTGAACGGCAGCTCATAGACCGCCTTGGCGCTGTAGCGGGCCTGCCGGACGCTCTCGAACAGCGGGGTCTGGTAGGAGCGCTGCTGCCAGCGGCGGAACAGAAACGGCCCCAACTCACCCTGCAGCCGGAGGTGCGCGTGGACGGCGACGGAGCGCACGCGGGCGCGGTACTTAACGGCGTCGAAGCTGCTATCGGGCCGGCCGCGCAGGTAGTCCCGGGCGATGGCGCGGGCGCGGCGGTTATTGACGCCGCGCTCGCGCAGACCCTCCAGCAGCCGCCAGGCGCGCTGCGGCGGCAGGGCCTGGAGGGCGGCGGCGATCAGCGCCCCTTCCTCGGCGCGGTGCTCGTGTACGGTCTGCCGCCCCGTGGCCAGCAGCTTCAGGATGATCTGGGCCGTGTTGAAGTGGTTGATGCCCGCGGCGAGCGTGCGCGCGTAGAGCAGGCGGTAGTTGTGCAGGATGTAGTCGTGCAGAAAGTCGATCGAGACGCGCTGGCCATAGGCGTCGTCGTAGAACTCGCGCTGTCCGGTGCAGGACAGGCAGGCGTTGATAAACATGACCAAATCTTCGCGCGCCACCTGCGCCGCGCGGCTCGCCCAGCGCCGCTCCAGTTCCGTCTCCATGCGTGCCATAGGGAGTGCGGGCCTCCGGCCCCTCGATGCTGATGCCGCGGCCGGGGAGAGGCTGGTCCGACCAACCCATAGTGAGGGGCCGGGAGGTCGGTCAGCCATGGGGTCGCGGACGGGACGGCGAACGCACGTGGAGCGTGCTTTGCGTGACCCCCGCTTTGCATGTGCAAGGGTCGTTCGGAAGAGCGAGAGCTGTTCGGGGAATGGCGGCGCGACTAGCTATGACAGCTTCAGAGGCTGGGTTCGGAAATCGCACCAAAGTCCCGCGAACAGCGCCGGCAACGGCCGAGCCCTCGCGGGTCTCAACGCGTTGTAGAGAGTAGGATACCATATCGGACAGGCAACACTCGGTATCTAACCGCTCTTCATCTAACCGCACGTCCAGCAGGGTCTGTGAATTGTTGGGAGCGCGCATAAGGTCTGGGACAAGGCGTCGGCAGGCCGTCGTCCTGGGAGCGCCGGCATCTTGCCGGCCAGCGCCTGCCGGCTGGAAGCCGGCGCTCCCAGGGGTGTCGTTGCCCATCCCACACCTTCCGCGCGCCTACGACTTTTCACAGACCCTGTGTTGGTAGCGCGCGGAGGGGCTGGGACGACGGGGAACGCGGGCATCCCTCCCGGCCCCGGCGGGATGCCCGCGTTCCCCGAACTTCTGAGTGTGCGCTACATCGCTCGTGTGCTGGCCGAGATCCAGCCGCCCCAGTTGTTCACCCGATCACGGGCGCGCACCCGGAAGGTATAGGTGTGGCCGGCGCGCGCCTTGATGTAGTCGAAGCTCCTGGAGCGCGTGACGCCCCGCACGACGTTCCGCCAGGCGCCGCCATCCTCCTTGACCTGCACCTCGTAGTAGGCCACGCCGGAGCCGGGCGTGGGGTCCTGGGCGCTCCAGCTCAGCGGGACCGAGGGGGCCGTCGTCGTGGCGGGAACGCGCAGGCTCGTCATCGTCGGGCCAACCACGTCGAGGAACTCCTCTTGGTAGTAGAGGAACGTGTTGGCCTTGGCCACGTAACCGCAGTCGGCGACAAGGCGGAAGATGTCGCCATCCGTGGCCAGCCCCGGGTGATCGCAGTTCGCATCGGCGGCGAGGGTCGTCCGCGCGAGGGTCAAGTTCCCCGGCGTGCCGGTCGCGACGCGCAGGGTGTCGTGGGCGCAATCGAGCCGTGAGCTGTAGCCCTCGATGTAGGCCAGGCCGATCCGCCCCGCGCGCGCCACCAGCGCCGGGGCGTATTTCTGGCAGTGGACGCTGGCGTCCCGCGTCACGTTCAACGGGACGGTCCACCCCCCGCCCGGCGCGTGACTGGTGAGGAAGATGTCGTAGTAGCCAGGGGCGGTCCCGTTGGTACCCACGTAGGCGATATAGACGACGCCCTTGCTCGCGGCGATGGCCTGGGCGGCGTCACCCGATCCAGGGGGGCTGCCGCCGATGTTGCGGGCGATGCGGACCGGCGTCGTCCACGCGCCGCCGGCGTTGTCCGCGTAATACAACTCATCGTGGTTCGTCGTGGCGATCAGGTACAGGCGGCCGTCCTCGTCGCGCGTGAGCCTGATGTATTCGAACTCGGGTTGATGGGCCGCGGTGAGGCAACTGGTGAGATTCTGGCCCCTGGACCAACCGCGGCCATCATACCGCGCGACGAAAACGTTGTCGTAGCCACGGCGGTTGTCGCACGACCCGGTGGGCACATCTATCTGGCTGGACGTGAAGGCGACATAGGCTGTGCCGCCGCCGGCCACCACCGACGGGATGCCGAGGCCCGTGGTCGTGAGGTCGATCGGGCCGCTCCAGGTCGCGCCACCGTCGGACGAGGTCCGGACGCCCGCCGCATCCCCGGCCACTTTCGACTTTGTGTACCACCACACGGCGAAAAGCCGGTGTGTGCTGGGGTCGACGGCCAGCGACACATTGCCGCTCGGCGTGACGATGTAGGCGGGTCCCTGCGAGGAGATTTTGTGTGTCGTCCATGTGAGCGATCCCGGGGCACGGCCACGCGCGCCGACGCTGAGATAGACGTCGGTCTCATCATCGGATAGATGGGGACGCGCGCGCGTGCTCAGGATGTAGGTGTCGCGGTCGGTGGCGATAACCGGGTGCAGATTGTTGTACGTGTCGTCCACGGAGGGGCGGTTGGCTTGCACACCCGGCAACCAGATGGGGCCGGCGGCCACGGCGCGTGTCTGGGGCAGCAGGGCGGTTAGGAGGGCAGCGATCGCGACGATGGCCGCGCCTCTGGGGTGAACACTGGTCATGAGAAAACTCCTTCGGAAACTCTTTTGTGTCTACAATCCTACGATCTACTCTACATTGCCGGGCGCACCGACGCCACCGACAACTCATACAGATAGCCCATACAGTTGTAAGTGTCGGCGCGCCCGGCCGTGGCGCGGCGGCGTGCTATCATAGCGACAAGAGCGGCGGCGCCTGGGATAACGGCCGCGCCAGGAATAGGCGGGAGGCGGGGGGCCGTGGGACCGGACACCAACGCGCGTGGGGTCAGAAACGGGGAGACAGACGGCGGGCGAGAGGCGTCTTTTGGGGCGTTGCTCAGGCGTTATCGACGGGCAGCAGGGCTCTCGCAGGAGGCGCTAGCCGAGCGGGCGGGCTTGACGGCGCAGGGCATCAGCGCGCTGGAACGCGGGCTACGGCAGGCGCCGTACAGGGAAACGGTGCGGCTGCTGGCCGAGGCGCTGGACCTGTCGAGAGAGGAGCGCGCCAGCCTCGACGCCGCGGTCACGCGGCGACGCGGCCCGTCGCGACCCGCTGCTGCCCGCCCGGACGAGCAACGGCGTTCCGGTCTGTTGCCCGCGGCGCCCAACCCGTTACTTGGGCGCGAGCACGACGAGGCGGCGGCCGTGCACCTGTTGACGCGCGACGAGGCGCGGGTACTCACGCTGACGGGACCGGGAGGCGTTGGTAAGACGCGGCTGGCCATGCAGGTCGCGGAGGGGTTGCGCGATCACTACGCCGACGGCGTCGTCTTTGTGTCGCTCGCCTCCCTGAACGACCCCGGCCTTGTCATCGCTGCGGTCGCGGGGGCGCTGGGCGTCCCGGCGGTGGGTGAGCCCTCCCTGCTCGAGATCGTGAGTGCGCAGCTACGGGACAGGCGGCTGCTCCTCGTGCTCGACAACTTCGAGCACGTCCTGGAGGCCGCGTCAACGGTGAGCGCGCTGCTGGCGGCGGGCCGCCGGCTCACGGTGCTCATCACGAGCCGCGCCCCGCTGCACATCCAGGGCGAGCACGAATTGGCGGTGCCGCCGTTGGCGACCCCCGACGTGTCTCCCCTGCCGCCGGCGGCGGACCTGGCGCGGTACGCGTCGGTCGCGCTTTTCGTGAGCAGGGCGCGCGCGGCGCAACCGTCTTTCGCGTTGACGGAGGCGAACGCGGCGGCGATCGTGACGATCTGCCGGCGGCTGGATGGGTTGCCGCTGGCCATCGAACTGGCGGCCGCGCGGGTCAAGCTGCTGCCCCCACCCGCGCTGCTGGCCCGCCTGGATGGAGGCCTCGATGCGACGCCGCTACGGTTGCTCACGGGTGGCGCGCGCGACGCGCCGGCGCGCCAGCAGACCTTGCGCAACACCATCGCGTGGAGCTATGATCTGCTGCCGGCCGAGGAGCGACGGGTTTTCCAGGGCCTGGCCGTTTTCGCGGGCGGCGCGACCCTGGAGGCCGCCGAGGCCGTGTGCGCGGCGGACGCCGCCGACGCGCTGGGGGTACCCAACATGCTGGATGTGCTGTCCTCGCTCGTCGACAAGAGCCTGGCGCGGGTAGACGAACCGGTGGGAGACGCGGCCGTGGACGGCGGTGCGCGCGTCACGATGCTGCAGACGATTCGTGAGTACGGGCTCGAGTGTCTGGAGGCAAGCGGAGAGTGGGCGGAGATCGGAGCGCGGCACGCGACCTACTACCTGGCGCTCGCGGAGCAAGCCGCGCCAGGGCTCACCGGACCTGAGCAGAGCCTCTGGCTGGCGCGACTGGGGCGGGAAGAGGACAACCTGCGCGCCGCTCTGGACTGGGCCAGCCGCAACGGCGGACACGGCGGACACGACGGACGCGACGAGGGGGCTGTGTTAAACGGGAACGGCGCACGGATAGAGATAGGGCTGCGGCTGGGGAGCGCATTGTGGCGCTTCTGGCACGCGCGCGGCCGGGCCAGCGAGGGACGGGCATGGCTCGAGAAGCTCTTGGCGCTGTCTCGACCGGTCGGCGACGACGCGCCGTCGCTCGCGCCGCGGGCACGGGCGCTCGACGCAGCATCGGCCCTGGCGACGGAACAAGGCGACCACCGACGCGCGGCAACGCTCTCGGAGGAGAGCTTGCGCCTGTATCGTCGTCTGGGCGACCGGTGGGGCGCCGCCACCGCCACCAACATCCTGGGCAGCGTCGCCTTGCGGCAGGGCGACTATCGGCGCGCGACGGCGCTGTACGAGGAATGCCTGGCGGCGCGGCGTGACCTCGACGATCCATGGGGGACGGCGGCCGCGCTCAACAATCTGGGCATCGTGGCCCGCTACGAGGGCGGCCACCAACGCGCGGCGTCGCTGCACGAGGAGAGCCTGGCGATCAAGCGGACGCTGGGCGATGCGCGCGGCATCGCCTTTTCGCTGAACAACCTGGGCGAGGTGGCGCTCGATCGGGGTGATGACGAGCGTGCCGCCGCGCTCTTCGCGGAGAGCCTGGCGCTCTTCGAGGCGCAAGAGGGACGCTGGGGCATCGCCCTCCTGCTGACGAATCTCGGAAACCTGGCGCGCCGCCAGGGGCAGTATGAGCGGGCGGCCATGCAGTATAAGAAGAGCCTGGCTCTCTACAGAGAGATGGACAATCGCGTGGATGTCGGTGAATGTCTGGAGGGTCTGGCGAACGTGACCGACGCCCAGGGGCAGCCGCAACGCGCCGTCCAGTTGTTCGGAGCGTCGGCGGCGTTGCGCGCGGCGACGGGAACCTCTGTCCAGCCGGTGGACCGCGCCGCCATCGACGCCGCCATCGGTCGCGCACGGGCCGCTCTCGGGGACGAGGCGTTCGCGCGAGCCTGGGCGGCGGGAGAGGCCCTGCCCCTGGAGCGCGTCATCGCCCAGATCCTGGACGAGATGCAAGGAACTGGTCACTAACCGGCCCGTTCTCCGGTTTGTTACCGGGCCGTCGCGCCGGCTCAAATGGCTGGTAGGCGCTATCCGGCATATCTTAAGCCGATGTGCGACATATGGCGGCATCACCTGCTGGGTCAGCGGTGGAAGGCGTGGCTGGTCACGACTGCGCATACCTACGGTCTTGATGCGAGCCAATTGGCCGGCTTGCACGTACACTTTTTCCTTGCAACAGCACAACATGCGCGGGCGGGTGATGTGGGCGTCTTTTTACCCGAGTCCGTCCTGTTCCATGCCGTTGACCACGCAGACCAACTATGACGGCGACGGCAACGTGGCCCAGGTCAAGCAGCCCAACGGCGACACCGTCTACCATCTGACCGACCTGCCCGACCTGCCCGACCTGCCCGACCTGCCCGACCTGCCCAGATCGACCCCAGCCCTGTGGGCAAGAGCCAGGCGCAACAGGCGCCCACCTACGAGACGTATAGCTACGACGCGGCCGGCAATCAGGTCAGCCACACCGACGCCGACAACCGCACCGACACGACCACCCTCGACGCTGACAACCGCGCCGTGCAGGACGTGGCGACCGCGCTTGGCCCCAGCGGGACCACCACCATCACCACGACAAACAGCTTCGACCCCGACGGCAACACCGTCTCCTGGACGCGCCAGACGCAGCCCCCGACCGGTCCCGTGCAGACCCAGACCGACAGCGCCACCTTCGACGCCGCCGACCGTCAGAGCCTGTCTGCAATCGCTTTTTTGGCCCCGTGAGCCGGGCAAACAGGGTGGGGCATCACCGTTCAGCTATCTCCCGAATCACATAACGCGCCAATTGAGAGGCTTCCAGCGCACTTTTTGTCGATTGCAGACAGGCTCTCAGCTAGACTTTGGCCAACTCAGGCGGCATAGCAGAGCATCTCACTGAGGTGATCGAGGAAGGCCCGGGGAACTTTAATGGTATCCTGCTCCAGGGCGACATGCAAAAAGTGACCCTCGTCCACAAGG
>JAABUQ010004668.1_pt1 | contig 23065 bp, 25 predicted proteins | sample 5560001 | NCBI WGS metagenome assembly JAABUQ01 (sample SAMN10711888, study PRJNA513371) | rock metagenome | isolation source: Antarctica rocks | place: Antarctica: Victoria Land, Finger Mt nord | collected 2015-12-18 | reverse complement strand
CGAGGGGTTGACCCGTTTTGGATTGCAAGCGAATCTCATCACCGTCGCAGAAGGCGATGCAGCGGAACCCGTCCCACTTGGGCTCGTACTGATAGCCCGCTTCACGCGGTATCGCATCGACTAAACGTGCTTCCATCGGCGGAATTCCGAAGGGAATCTCAGGGTGTCCTCTCACAGTGGGTGTCTTACGCTCGCCAGGGCCGGAATCATGGGATGCCGACTGACCTGGGAATCGCACTCAGGTAGTGATTTCGCTGACGTCCTAGAGCTTAAGGAATTGATGCAAGTAATCGCCCGCGATGCCGCGCGAGCGATAAGCGATACAAATGCACCCGACGTCAATATCGGCTTGCGCGACCTATCGCTATCGGACCGGGCTCGTGGTCGTGGCGTTCGTCCTGTTTGTCACTGATCTGTTAGCGATGTTGGCTGGCGGATCTCGACCCGCGTTATTCGAATGCGCGGACTACCGGCCGCGTGGTTTACAGCCCGGACCCGCTGGCGGAGGAGGCGGCGGAGCTCCTATTGGTCCCGCAGCTGCAGTGACTGGTTGCGGCGGACCTCCTGCCGGTTCCCGGGTCGTATTGGGGAGCTCACGATGAGCGATCGCGCTGCCACGAATCCGCCGAGCGTCACGAGCGCAACGAGAACGAAGACGAGCGTCGGCCGCTCGACAAAAAGGCGCGTTAAGCTCACTCGCGCACCGTCACTTTGTCACCGTCGCTCACGCTTGACGTACCATCGACGATTACGCGCGTGCCCGCCGGTAAGCCGCTGACGATCGCGGTCGTACTGTCACTCGAACGTTCCGCGATGCGGACCGTTTTCGCGGCGCCATTCCGTACAGCGAGCACGCTGTTGGTTTTCATCGAGGTAGGCCGACGTCGGGACCGCAACCCCGTTTACCGGTGGAAGGGCGATTTGGGCCGTGACCGGCATCCCGGCATGGAGGAGCCGTTGTTCGTTTGGAACGTCGACCTTAACGGCGAAGTTCGTCGAGCCGGGGACGACTTGATCGAGCACGGCGGTGACCGTGCCGGGAAGCTGGAACTTTCTTCGCTCGGCCGTCCGGTAACCGCCGCACCTTCTCGAATTTTGAAGGCTTGCGAGCTCGAGGCATTGAGGATCGCGTAAACGTGCGCGTTTTCCTCGATCGTAAAGAGTTGGCGCCCCGAGGGATATTCACCGGGGTCGATATTGACGTTGGCCACCACTCCGTCGACTGGTGAAACAATCGTTGCCCGTGCGATCTGTCGCGCGATTTGTTCGACGCTTACGAGCGCCGCTCGATGTGTTGCGCGTGCCGCAGCCATATTCGCGCCTTGAAGACCGGCGTTCATGCTGCCGTTCGCGCGGGCATTCGAAACGGCGCCAGTCAGCGCTGCCCGTGCAGTTCGGACCGCCTGCAGATCGTTGTCGATGGCGGTGCGCGGTTGATCGAGCGTTTGCTGCGGCAGATATCCTTCCGCTGCCAGAGTTTGCGCCCGCGTGAAGTCATGCTGTGCGGCCGCAAGCGTTATTTGGGCCCGCGCCAGGGCTGCTTGAGCCGTTCGAACGTCGTTATTGCCCTGCGCGAACGTTTGTTGCGCCGAGCATAGCGTCGCGGCCGTCCGTGCGTCATCTTCGGCACCGACGCTTTGTGCGGATAGCAGGCTTGCTTCAAGGTCGTCGGTCTTGAGCTGCGCGAGGAGCATGCCGCGTCGAACGTGGTCGCCTTCGCGGACGTTCACTGCGGTCACCGGCTCCGCCAGCTCGCTTGAGATCCCAATGCTGCGGTACGGAGCGATCATGCCGGGCAGCGTTTGGCTCGGATGGATAACGGTCGCTAAAGCAATCGTCGTTTGTACGGGAGCTGCGGTTGGGGCAGGGACCAGTTGTGTTTTTGCGGCGCACCCACTGCTTAGAAGTGCGCCCGAAATAAACAGGGCTCTCGCACTGCGCGAGCCTTCGTCGACCCTATCTCGGCGTGGCGACCTCCTTCGAATCGGCATGTACTTCGCGTTGCAAGTTCCATGCCAAACTCGCCAGCGCTGCTGGAATTTACGCGACGGCTGCCATTGGCACGAATCTTGCAGATATGACTCCGTGCCGCTTCCAAAGGAGGACGACGTTGCCACCCAAGCACGAGACCGATCAGAAACCGCGACCCAAAGGCCCGAAAGAGCGTGAGCTTGCCGTCGCGCTGACCATCGCCGTAATAACCGCCGCCAAGCCGACCGGATCGCTTGCGGAAATCGAGCAAACGACGCTGGCGGTCTATGAGCGCATGGTCGCGGCGGTCACAAAGCCTGGTGCGTCCGAACCGACTTCGGATGAGTGACGCGCCGCATCCGTCTCGACGAAGCATCCTTGCGCTCGACGCCTTCAACTTCTTCTTAGCCGATTTGCAGACTGGCGTCGGCCCGTACCTCGCGGTTTTCCTCTCAAGTGTCCGGCATTTCAACCCTGCCGCCGTCGGCATCGCGACGTCGGCCGGTGGCTGCGCGACGGTGCTGATGCAGACTCCCGCGGGCGCGATTACGGACGCGACGACGCGCAAGCGCCTCGTGGTCGCGATCGCCGCGGCGGTTGGCGCGGCCGGGGCGATCGTACTTGCTAACGCGACCGCCTTCTGCATCATCGTCGCCGTGCAGATTGTCGTCGGCGCAGCATTCGCATTTCTTCCCTGCGCCGTCGGAGCACTTAGCCTCGGCCTCGTCGGTCGCGACGCATTACCGAAGCGACAGGGTACCAATCAAGCCTTCAATAGCGGTGGAAACATCATGTACGCGGTCGTTGCCGGGTTGCTCGGGAAATTCGTCTCGCTCGGAGCGGCGCTTTACGCCGTCGCCGTTTTCGGCGTGTTGACGGCCGCGATCGCGCTCGGTATCCGCGAGCGCGACATCGATCACCAGCGCGCGCGCGAGGCGGACGACGACGATGAGACTGACGGCAAGGCGAAGTTTCGCGCGCTCTTCGGCGACCGAAACGTCGTGACGTTTACCGTCGTCATTTTGCTCTTCCATCTCGCAAATGCGTCGATGCTCTTACTATTCGGGCAGCTACTGCCCAAGAACGGCGGCGCCGGTCCGTCGTTGTACCTATCGACCGGCATTGTAGCCGCACAGATCCTGATGGCCGGCGTGGCGCTCGTTGCATCGCGGTACGCCGATCGCCTCGGGCGCAAACCCGTTTTTGCATTCGGTATCGGCGTGCTTATCGCGCGCGGCGTGCTCTTCGCACTGTTTACAAAATCGCCGGCGCTAATGGTCGGTGTCCAGGCTCTCGACGGGCTCGGTGCTGGGATTTACAACGTCATCTGGGTCTTAGTTGCTGCCGATTTGGCACGCGGAACCGGCCGCTTCAACCTAACCCAAGGCGTCTTTGCAACCGCGCAAGGTCTCGGCGGCGCATTCAGTAATTTCGCGGCCGGTTTTCTGGCCACGGCGTTCGGCTTCCCGACAACGTTCCTGACGCTCGCGGCCGTTGCGGGCTGTGCCTTGAACCTTTTCTTCGTCGCGATGCCGGAGACGCGAAATATAGCGGATCAAACGGGCCGGCCCAAGCCTGCGGCTGCATAGGAGTCGCGACATTTCAGCAGCTGCTATCTGGACGATCTGTGCCGTAAGCATTTGTGGCGTCCTAACCCGCCCGCGCGGGATTCCTGAATGGATCTGGGCGGTGCTCGGTGCCCTGACGCTTTTGCTATTTGGCCTCGTGCCGCTGCACGACTTCATCCAAGCTGTCGGCAAGGGCACCGATGTCTATCTATTCCTGACCGGCATGATGCTGCTCGCGGAGCTCGCCCGTCGTGAGGGCGTCTTCGATTGGGTTGCGAGTCACGCCGTCCGCGCGTCGGGCGGTTCGCGCTTTCGTCTCTTCGGACTAGTTTACGGAGTCGGCATCTTGGTAACGACCGTCCTTTCGAATGACGCGACGGCGGTTGTTTTGACGCCTGCCGTTGCAGCGGCCGTTCGCAAAGCAAAAGCCGAGCCGCTACCCTATCTTTTTGCTTGCGCGTTCATAGCAAACGCCGCGAGCTTCGTACTGCCGATCTCTAATCCGGCGAATCTTGTCGTCTTCGCGAACAACATGCCGGCGTTGCCTCGTTGGCTGGCCGCCTTCGCCCTACCGTCCCTACTCTCGATCGCGGCGACCTTCGCAATGCTGGCGCTCATCTCGCATCGCGAGCTTCGCGGCTCGGTTACAGGCGACGTCGAACAGCCCGCGCTCGAGACCGGAGGTCGCATCACGCTTTTCGGCATCGGCATCACCGCCGCCGCTCTCGTTATTGCCTCGGCGTTGAGCGCGGCGCTCGGACTCGTCACCTGCATCTGCGGCGTTACCGTTTTTGCAATCGCCTGTGTCCGAAAGCGAGACGCGTTCGCCGACGTTATGCGTTCCGTGTCATGGACCGTGCTCGCGCTCGTCGCCGGGCTATTTGTGCTCGTGCAGGGACTCGAAGTGACGGGACTCCTGCAATTCACGCGACAGGCAAGTAAAGCGATGGCTTCGTGGCCTGCCGCGTTCTCCGTCCTTGGCGCGGCCGGCACGACGGCCCTCGCCTCCAATCTTATGAATAATCTACCCGCGGGTTTGATCGCGGGCTCGAGCGTTGCGTCGCTGCACGGTTACGACGCGTTCCGCTCGGCCGTCGCAATCGGCATCGACTTAGGGCCGAACCTTTCCGTCACCGGCTCACTTGCGACGGTTCTTTGGCTGATCGCGCTTCGGCGCGAGCAGATCGATATCAACGCGTGGACGTTCCTGCGCGCCGGCTTGCTCGTCATGCCGCCCGCGCTGATTCTCGCAGTTGAAAGCCTTTTACTCACAACGCACTGACCACAAGGAGACGCAGCGAAAATGCCGGACCCACTCGCGCGCACAGTCAGCTGGTTGCACTTCGGCGACCTGCATATCACGACCGAAGTCGAGCAAAATTATCGCGACTTCTGCGAACTCATCGCCGACGCAAATACGCATCTCGCGGGCAACGTGCACTTCGCCATTCTTCCCGATGACAATGCCGACGACGGTACGGATGAACAGTACCATTCCATCCGTCGCGCGGTCGAACAGCTTAAGATTCCGCTCGAGATCCGACCGGGTGACCACGATCGCAAGAGCGGAACGCTCGACGCCTACCAACGCCTGCTCGAGCCACGCTTATGGCGTACTCAGAGCGTTGGTCCGTATCGCGGCCTGTTCCTGAATTCAATTGACGGCGTAGCGAAGGACGAGTTCGAACTCGGACCAGAGCAACTCGGGTGGTTCATCGACGAATGTGAAGGTGCGCAACGCCACAAGTAAGCGCTCGCGCTCTTCATGCACGTGTATCCGAGCGAATTTGGCGGCGTCAACGCGCCGGACGTGCGCGCTGCGATTGCGCGTTTCCCCGTCGCCGTCGTCGATATGGGCCATACGCATTATAACGAACTCGGTAACGACGGGCACACCATCTATATGGCGACACGCTCGACGGGCCAAATCGAGGAACGTCCGGTGGGATTCTCGATCGCCACGATCGACCGCGGCGTGGTGAGTTGGAAATTTAACGAACTCGGGCATTGGCCATTCGTCAAGATTATTTCGCCAGCCGATGGCAAGCTCGTGATTGATCCAACTTCGCGCGATCAGGTTGTGCGCGGCAACGTCGAAATCCGTGCACGCGTCTGGGGCGGCGGCGAGCGAACCGTCGTGTCCGCCCAAATTGACGACGGCTACTCCGAACCGATGACCAGTGTGGAGCACACGAATCTCTATCGGCTCGCTTGGCCGTCAACGAGCGTTGCCGACGGCCAGCATCGCGTTACGGTTCGCGCCGTCACGCAAAACGGCCCGGGCAGCGACACGGTCGTCGTGCTGTGCAGTCAGTCCGGTACGTACAACGCGCTCAAGCGCGCGGATCGCGATCTTGACAACGCCCTCGATGAATACCCCTAGAAAGGCGTTCTTGGAACGCGACTTGGGCCGAATGCCAATGGAAGGAAGTGGTAAGGGCGATGAACAGCTTTCTCATCAATCCATTCATCTTAATCGCGGGCGCCATGCAAGCTATGGGCAACGCGATGAATGCGCAACTCAAAAATTCAGTGTCGAACCCATGGCTCGCAAGCGTCATCTCATTCGCGCTCGTGCTCGTATTTTTTATAGGCGCGTTGTTTGTCTCGCAAAACCTTTTCCAACGCTGGACGCCTTGCTCAATGCCACGGTGGGCGCCGCTCGGGGGTCTCGTCGGAGCGGTCGCGGTTTTTGCCGGCTTGACACTTACGTCGACGGTGGGCTCCGGCCCGTTTATCGGACTGACCGTTCGCCAATCCGACGCGCGTCATTCTGGATGCTGCCGTGCGGACCAATCGCGCTCGAGAGGCGCCTGATGCTGTTGGCGAAGCCGCACCCTACGAGAGTGCGATACGTCCGTTCTTCGACTTGCCGCTTGCGCTGAAAATAGGTGGCGTTTTCCTTGCCGCAAGTGCCCTCGTTCGCAAAACACAGTCCGGCGTGATCGCGCTCTATTTATCGTATATTCTTGGGTTCGTGATTCTGGCGCTGATGTCGTATCAGTCGCTTCGACGGTGGTAGGAGCGGAATGTTCACGCATGTCATGGTGTCTTGGGACGGCTCGAAGGGCGCTCGGCGCGCCATGGACTACGCACGCGCATTTGCGGAACGCTTCGACTCGCGCACGCTCGTGGTCGCTGTTGCCGGCAGCGCGGCCGACGCTTTTCACTTCGAAGACGCCAAGGACGAGGCGCTTGCAGTGCTTGGGGCAGGGATAGCAAAAGCGCGATTCGCGGTTGTCCGCTCCAGCGGAGATCACGGGGCGAGCTTGAGGAGCGCTGCGCACAAGGCGGGCGTCGATCTGATCATCGTTGGTCGCCGTCAGCTCTCCGGCAGCGCTCGAGTGATGCTGGGCGGCCCCTCTTCGCGCTTGCTCGAAAATTCCGCTTGTCCCGTACTCGTGGTGCATGAGGAAGATTGAGAAGTCGCCGATCGCGAGCGTCTTTGTATTTCGTTCGAACGGTTCGACATTTCATATAGCGGCTCATAAGGGCAGTGCGGCACCGACTCACGTGGGGATTGTGGTCACTAGCGTCGCGCATACCGAACAGATCGCGACGCGAAAGCTTCCTCGACGTCTATGGACCGCTCACGATGATGCTGCTTTTCGCCTTATGGGGGCTTTGTCTCATTGTCGGCTTTGGTTTCCTGCAATGGAGATTGCAGATCGGCTCGCATAACAGGATCAGCTTGGAGCGGACGTTGTTCGCGAGCGGCGCAGCATTTTTCACGCTGGTCTACGCAGAGTGAATGAACGGGCTTCACCAAACCGAACCTACAGTTCGGCGCTATCAGCTAAAAAGGGCCACGCCGGGCGGTTCCCCGGAGCAGCCCTTCAGCGATCCGCTGTTACGTTTAGAACAGGTCCCAGAGGGTCGAGATTCTGGGATCTGCGGAATGACCGAGCAACGGGAGATTAAAGCCCTGTTCAATCGTCTTCAGCAATGAATAGTGGTTCATCGGAACCGCTGAACGTTTCCCCGCCGACGTCTTCGAAACGACGATCGTCACGGTATGGCCGCCGCCGAGTGCCGGAAGCGAGTCACAGCAGCCGAAGTTCGAACTATAGTCGTCTTCGTCCCATACGACGAAAATTGCCGAGCGCGTGGTGAATGTCGGCGCCGAAGTGATCGTGCTTACGAGCGTCTTCACCGTGGCGTCGCCTTGCTTAAGGAGCGGATCCAAGGTTGGACACGTCGTCGTTCCATGCATGTCATCACACTGATTTGGCACGAGATACTCGAAGTTCGCCGGCTTTGCGACAGCCTCTGTCAACGTGGCCTTCGTCATCGGCCGAATCTTATTTAAACGCGACGGGCTATGCACGATATCGGAGAAGTATACGAACGGATTGTGTTTCTGCGCATAAAGCCGCGGCGCGGGACCCGGATATTGGCCGCCGAGAAAACCGGTCGAGGGCATCGATTCCATCAGCGCCCCCCAGCTCAGCCCGTGCGATTCGAGCGAGTCGACAATATTGGGTGCGCTGACCTTGTTGCAGCCCGGCTCGTTCGCCGGTTTGGCAAAACAGCTGTCGTTATCGTTCTGGACCCCGAAGTAGTCACCCGCGATCGTTGCCAAGTAGTTCGGCTCGCTCGGATGCGTCACGCCGAAATACAAAGTTGCTAGGCCTTGGGTCGACGCTAAATGGTTGAGGTATGGGGTGTCCGGTTCGAGAATGTTGCCATTCGCGTCAACACGATTGCGCCCAAGCGCGATGTCGAAGCTCTGATTTTCCATCATAATGATCCAAACGTGATCGAACGTGCGATCTTGTGACGCAGCTGCTGCTGGAAGCGAGCTGCACGTGACGAACAGCGTCGCCGCAGCGACCGCCGCAGCCCTAAAAAGCCGCCGGAACATAAAAACACCTCCACGGAGCAAGGCAGTAACGGAGGTAAGGTAACACACTGACATTATAGCGAGTTTAAGACAGGGCAAAGGACGCGCCCATATCACGGTGGCGGGTGCGAAACGCTATCGTAACCCGTACAACCCGAAGTCATCAGACGGTTCATTGACCGACGTCCTCCCTCGAGCGTTCTGCGATGAATCGCTTCAGGTCTCGCGAACGTTCCGCTGCTAGCGCGGCGCTCATTATTGTGGATGAGCTTGGAGTTGAGTGCAGGGTAGGCAAGAGGAACGACCTCTTTCGTTATGGGACGCCAAGGGAGCCTTGCAACTTGAGATCGGTCTGGTTGTCATGGTCAGCGCTCTACTTAGATCTATCTGAGCATCGCTATCCTAATTGCTAGGACTCTCGACAATGCGTGTTGCGCGATTTTCTCAGCGAAGCAGCGCCGTCGCCCTATACTGAGCTTTAACCCCAACTTAATCTGTGATGCTTATTATGAAAGCCGGGGGACGCTTAGCGCGGCCTACGTCGAGTGAGGGGTCTTAAATGGTTCGAGAGATGCGGAAGCGCGTGATATGCGCTACGGCTGCTTCTATATTCGCTGCCTCGTTGTCCCTGCCGGCGGGCGCTGCACATCTTCATGTGCAGGCTGCTGTCGGCGGAGGACCGGCCGGACCCGCTTTGCTTCCCACCGGCCAGTATATCAGCGCCCTTGTGTCGCCGGGTTCTTCGTTTCAACGGCTACAGACGGGACTTCGTCCCGACGGAACGGCTGACGCTAACGGTGCGATGACGACAGCGTTAAGTCCGGATGGCAAAACACTTCTCGTGTTGACCAGCGGCTACAATGCGTACTTTTCGACACCTGAAGGTGCGCCGATCACGATTCCCTTTCCCGATCTAAAGACGGGCAAGCCGAGTTCGACGAAGGCGTACTCGTTTCAATGGGTGTTTATCTATAACGTTAGCGACAGTAACGTGCCGCGAAAGCTGCAACAGATTGCGATCCCGAGCTCGTTTGCCGGGCTGGCGTGGGATCCGAGCGGATCGAAATTTTACGTCTCCGGCGGCCAAGACGACCGCGTCTACGCGTACAAACGAAGCGGCTCGGGCTACGTTTCCGACGAGCCCTTCGCGATACTCAAGCACAACACTAACGATACATCGCCACAACCCAATTATGACGGCGGACTTCTTGCGAAGACGCCGGCCGGCAAGACCGCCGGCTTTAAAGCGCTGTACCTCAACTATGGTGCCGAAACTGCGGGCGTCGCCGTTAGCGCAGACGGTAAGACGCTCTATGCTGCGAATATCCAGAACGATTCGGTTTCGATCATCGACGCGAAGACGCGCCAAGTTACGAGCGAATTCCGCACGTACCGGCCCGGCTCACTGCTTGCCCAAGGAGAGTATCCATATTGGGTAACGCCGCACGCAAGCGCGGATGGCGCGACGGACAGGCTCTACGTGACATCATTGCGTGACGCTCAGGTCATCTCAATTTCGACGTCCGGCGCCGAGAAAGTGATTGATTTGGGCGGCGAACCGATGAAGATGCTGCTCTCGCGCGATGGTCGGCGTTTGTACGTTGCGAATCCAGATATCGACGAAGTCGATGAGATCGCTACCGCGACGGACACGCTGACGCGCCGCATTTCGGTTAAGCGTCCCGGCTATACGTATCGCGGAGCAAACCCAAACTCGCTCGCGCTGACAAAGGACGGTGCCACACTTTTCGTCACGCTGGGCGGCGAAAATGCAGTCGCGATTATCGATGTCGCCGGCGGTACCGTTCTCGGCCGTATACCGACCGGTTGGAACCCCAACTCCGTGACGATAAGCGCCGACGGAAAGAAACTTTACATCGTAAATACGAAGTCGGATAGCGGTCCGAATCCCGCGAACGGCAAGACGACGGCGTACGGCACGTCGACCAACCCGACACATGTCGAAGAATACGTCTACGCGCTCGAGAAGGCTGGCCTTTTAACCGTCCCAATTCCCGATCGCCCGACGCTAACGTATCTTTCGGCGATCGTCGACGCGAATAACAACTTCTACGGTGGACGGAACGACACGAAGATGGCGTTTCTGCGCACGAAGATCAAGCACGTGATCTATATCGAGAAGGAAAATCGCACCTACGATCAGGTTCTTGGCGACCTCGGTCGCGGAAACGGTGACCGGCGATTAGCCCTTTTCGGCGAACCGATCACCCCAAATTTGCATGCGATCGCGCGCCAGTTTAACGACCTCGACAACTATTACGATCCGGGCGATGTCAGTGGTGATGGTTGGAACTGGACCGTTCAAGGCCATGCCAATGACTACACGCAGAAATACATACCGATCAACTACGCCGGCAACGGATTTACCTACGACGCCAGTGGTGACGTCCGCGGCATCAATCTCGCTTCACCGATCTTCGGTGGATCGAAGTTCGATCCTGAGCGCGTAACGACGCTTTTGGATCCGACCGGCAAGTCAACGATCCTCCCCGGCTCGAAAGACCCTTCAGCGAACGTAGGTGCTGATGACGAGCGTCCGAGTCAAACCGGCGGCTACATCTGGGACACGGTCCTGCGCGCTGGTCTATCGCTGCGCCATTATGGCTTTTATGACGATGAAACGTTCTATACGCCCGGGGCGCCCGGCTATCTCCCGATCGTTCGGAACGCTTTCGCGAAGGGCGTCGTGCAGGGCGTTCCGCTCAAGATCGCGCTTCAGGGGCGCACCGACCCCTACTACCGCGGCTGGGATCTCAACGTCCCCGACGAGTACCGTTATGAAGAATGGAAACGCGAGTTCGACGGTTACGTGAAGCACCGCGACTTGCCGAGTTTCGAAATACTGACGCTCATGATGAACCACACCGGTGACTACGGTTCCAACGTCGCGCATCTCGACACCCCTGAACTTGACCAGTCGAGCAACGACCACGCCGTAGGCGAACTCGTTGATGCGGTTTCACACTCTCCGTATTGGGCGAGCACGGCAATCTTCATAACCGAAGACGACGCGCAAGACGGTCCCGATCATGTCGACTCGCATCGCTCGACCGCTTTCGTGATCTCTCCATGGGTCGCTCACAACGCGGTCGTCCACACGAACTACAATACAGACAGCATGCTGCACACGATGGAAGATATTCTTGGCGTTAACTATCTTGGCTTCAACGATGCTAACGCCGAACCGATGTCCGATGTGTTCGCAATGACGCCGAACTTGCAGCCGTACAATGTGATCATTCCAGGCGCGCTGTGTCTGCCACCGGTCGATCCGGCCCTTGTCCCGGGATGTCATGATCCGAGCGTGCGGAAATTCAATGCATATCATTCTTTGCATGCCGGCGCGTGGTGGGAGGAAGAGTCCGAAGCCCGTCACTTGGTATGGAACGGACCGGACAAAAATGATAGCTCACTGTACAATCGGCTCCTGTGGGACGGCGTCGTCGGCGACGGCCGATATCCAGCGATTGTGGGTGCCAATACCGTTGCCGAGGAACCACACGACTCCGAATAAACTACGATACGGGACTGTAGCGTCGCACGGCGGAAGCCGGCCCGCGCCACGAAGGTCGCCGCTCGTCGGCGCCCTTCGTCTATGCCGCCAACGAGATCAACCTGTACGCAATTCGTCTACTGGCAGGCAAGACAGGGCCGGCCGCAGATGCCCGTTCAGATTTCTCCAGTGGTCATTTAAGTCGCAGTAGCGATACAAAATCGTAACACGCTGGTGAGCTGCCGCTCCGCTTGCTTTCTTGCCTTTTGTAAAGTGCGTAGTTTGTGCAGCAGCGTTCTCTTCGTGGCAACCGCGCGTGCAGTGAAATGCATTAGTGGCTGGCGCTCAGCATTGCAGGACGGATACGCGCCGGAAAGAAGTTACGCGAGTAAGGTGATGGGTTCACTACAATCGCCGGTGACGGCTGATGACTCCTGGTTTTTTCGCAGGGATACACATCTGGTCCGGAAGAGCGGTATGAAGCGTGCACATCCACGATGGCGAAGATAGGCAGATCTGCGATTTCTCCGAATGCGCGTTCCTGCAACGTCGGCGCGCTCAAGCGGTAGTCTCGAGAAACGTAGCAATTGGTAATCCTATTCGCCATGTTATACGCCGATGCGTTGACCATCTGCACCGACATGATCGACGCCATTGTTTACCTGACTCTACTCGTTATGGTCGCTCCGTAAGCCCATGAGCAACTTATGAGCGACAAGGTCTTTTCGGGCTTCCCCCTTAGTGGCTCTGTCTTGTGACGCTGGAATATTCGAAAGAGCTATCGTCGACGAAGAACGGAGAGGACTCGTGCTTCCTCCGGGTGCAGCCGCTCTGCCATCGCCGAGGCAAACGCTTGCAGTTCGTCGTGCGCGAAGAACGAGCGATCCAGTTCCCACGCGGTTGGCGTCCCTCGGGTGAGTAACGTCGTTGACCGCATGAGCCCCAAGTCCTCGTATCGCCGACAGGCAATGTTGGCTGAACTCGCCGATGTGAATAGACCAACGTGCTCGAGCTCTCGGGCGGCTAGTGTTCCAGAGACGGCTGTCAAATACAGTGCGCGTGTGCTGACCTCGGTTCCAAATAGCGAACAGGGCACGACTGTTGGAAGGGCGACCGGCTCCATCGATACGTGTGCCTCCCGAACAGGCGGCGGCGGCCATTTCAACGCCAGCGCACGCAGAAAGCATTTTAACTCGCCGTGTGCCGGATGCGCCGGATTCAAATAGACGGCCAAATTCCGAGGATGTATCGGTTGGCGGGCGATGACACCCAGCTGCTCAAGGGTTCGAATCCCCTTAATCAGTGCGTAGTGGGTTTCAATAGCGACGCTTCGATAGAGGTCGCTCATGGTTACAGGTCCGTTCGTCCCAATAGCAATCAACAAGCGGGTATACTTCGCCGAGCGGACAATTGTCGGAACCGCCGCAACGAACTCCACCGCCCCGGGAGCGGTCAAATAATTGTCGCGCCTCCAGGCCGACATCACTTCGTTCATCCGCGCGATCTTCTCAACGAAATCTCAGCTATAGGGCATCATAAAACGTTGCACCTTACGTCGACAATGCTCTTTACACTTGCCGATCATATCGGAAGCCTGTCACGAGGATCGCTCTTAACCGCAGCGCAGGTGATGCAGGTACACTTCAAGAGACATTACGATTGCGTTCCCCTCGCCTCGAACGCCTTCGGGCGCGTATTGAGAATCGGCGATAACACGTTCTTAACGTTCTTATGATAGCAGGACCGTATGAAGCGAACATTTCTCGGTATCGGCGCAGCTGCAATCGTCGCGGCCACTCTCGCTATTTCTAGCCTTCCTCATTCGGGTCGCGCGGTTGCCGCAATGCGTGACGACCCGGTGATTGCAGCGGCGGGGGACGTCGCCTGCGATCAAACGGCGGGGGCGTCTCAGACAGCGGGTGATAAAGATGACTACAGCATGAACGGCTGCCAGCAGGGCAGTACGGCAAAGCTGCTCGGTTTTAAGAAGTTTGCTGCTATCCTTCCTCTGGGGGACGAACAGTATCCGGACGGAAGTTCGGCCGAGTTTGCGAGCAGTTACGCGAAGACGTGGGGATCGGCGGCTGTCGCGGTTCATCCGGTGCCGGGAAATCATGAATATCACACCCCGATGGCTGCCGGTTATTACGGCTACTTTAAGGCTGCCGCGGGCGATGCGGCGAAGGGCTATTACAGTTGGGACCTGGCCGGCTGGCATTTCATTGCGATCAATGCGAATTGCGCGGCAGTAGGTGGTTGCAACGCCGGCTCTTCCGAGGAGCAATGGCTGAAGGCGGACCTGGCGTCGCATCCCGCAGCCTGCACGCTCGCATATTGGCATCAGCCGCGCTTCTCATCGGCCCATCATCATAGCGATGCGACATATCAGCCGTTCTGGGAAGATTTGTACGCGGCGAAAAGCGACGTCGTCCTCAACGGTCACGATCACGACTACGAGCGCTTCGCGCCGCAGACGGCCACAGGGGCTGCAGACGCAACTGGAGGCATTCGAGAGTTCGTCGTCGGTACCGGCGGCAAAAGCCACTACGTCTTCACGACGATCGAACCAAACAGTGAAGTCAGAAACAACACGACGTTCGGAATCATCGAGTTGACTCTGCACGCACACGGCTACGACTGGAGTTTCGTACCCGCACCGGGAACCGGCACTTTCACGGACAGCGGCTCCGGAGCGTGTCACGGCCGCGCGTAAGCATCAACATTCTTTTCCAGGAGAGACATGCCGGATAAATCCCATGAAGGTCCAAAGCCAAAGCATCCGCCCGGACGGGGACCAAAAGAAAGAGAATTAGCGTCGGCGCTCACGCTCGCCGCATTGCAAGCCGCATCTTCGTCTGTCACCTTCGGCTCGCTCGACGAAGCCGGAGATGCGTTGCAAGCTGTTTCTGCGGATGCTGGCTACGGTCGCCGAGTCGGAGCGTGCCGACGTATCGACGCTTGGTAACGGCGCTCAAGACTGATCCTGCCGACGGATCGTACGTGCCTTCATGGTTCGCAGGTGCTCTCACGCGGATAACATAGTCTGACCACGGCGCATTCTCGCTGTAATATGAAGTTCTGGTGGGAGACGTGCCGGCAGCACATCAACTATTCGTGAAGCGACGAAATCCCAGCCACTCTACTGTTCAGGTATCGCTCGCACGAGATTCTGAAGCAGCTCGTTGAGCTCATCGAGAAGTTTTTGACGACGCACGGTCAGCGGTAGCGAACGATCTATCAAATACGGACCGCCCAAGTCCACATGCGGAATTAGGCCGTCCCATCGCCATATCGCCGTAACGACTCGAGCTTCGCCGGCATCGGCGATCAACCCAGTGCCGTTGCAAGCGGTGATGTGAGCGGCGAGAAACGGCACGATGCGACGACCGTCATGCGTATGATCGAACATGAACATAACAACCGTGCGCGGCCGAGCTTTTAGCGTTCGAAGTAGCACGCGAACGGAGTCCGGGGAATCGAAGGCGATTTCGAAGCCGAAGCGTTGCAGCAACGGTATGACTTGGCGCAAGTAAAACGCGCCTTGCCGCAACACCACGACCACGTGGCGCTCTCGCGTCAGTCGTCGAAGCACGAGCAGTTCAAAAAAGAGTGGTCCGAAATGCGCAGAACCGATGACCACCGGCGCATTCGATTCAAATAACGACTTGATGTTGCGGGAAGAGCGCAAAGGCACGAGTCTAGCGACTAAGCCGGCAACGCTCGGCAGTATCGAATGGAAGTGGAATATCACGCGCTCGCCGAGTCGGTGTCGAACGGCGCTGCGAACGATTGCCTCCCGTTCTTCAGCCGAGACGTGCGGCAACAGGCGCTCGATCGCTTTGCGCGTATGCGTCCCGTACTCACCCGGCGCTAAGCGCCTGGACTCCGGAAGTTGGTCGACGATTGTTTCAAGCATCGTTAGCAGCAGTCCGCCGCGCGGCTGTCGCAAAATGTGCGGCTCGCCTTCCTCTTTTGCGGTCATCGTACGTCTCGCGCGGCGTAAGGCAGCATTCGACTAACGGCGCCCAGCATATCGATTTCCGCAGCGTCGGCCTGCCGAGACGATCGGCCAAAGGGTGAAAGCAGAGCAAAAATCAAGGGAGTGCCATGCGTTCTTCTGACACTCCGTTAATCGGTACGATTGGAAAGCGATGCTAGTCGTCGATGTCGTGCGCAGCTCGAACGATCGCACGCGTATCGATCGCCTTGACCATCGGACTCGTCGGATCGGTTCCCGGACGTGGATTGAAGTCGGCCGGAATGTTATTCGTGATGCCGCGCGAGTAGTCCACCGGCACGGCGCCGATAGCCTTACATCCGATCCCGGTCTGCGCCGGCAAATTGTCGACATAGCGCGGATTTACGTACGCGTAGCTGGGGCGAAGCGGCGCAGTGGTTCCGGAAAGGCGCCCGTAGTCGAAGGCGTCAAGCAGGTCGGTAACACCGTTATCGCCGTCATCGGGACCGAAATTAGACTTGCCGAGGTACTCGCCCGCCTTGAGCCCCTTTTTGTCATCAGGTAAATCTGCGAGCGCACCGAGGCTGGGAAGCGCTGCGTTCGCACAGGCTCCCTCGCGGCCGATGGCCGCTGCCGCGCCACTGCCGCTCGGTATCAATAAAGAAATGGCGCCTACCAGCCGCTAGCCGATTTAGAGACAAAAAGCAACTCCCGGCAACGAGAACGCAGCGCAGCAGCTCACACCGTGCGCCTAACCACCATATCGCGGCAAGATTAAATTCGACTTAAGCGTAACGGGCGCTCGCTTGGCTATCCCGGAAGGGAGGATAAGCAAACGTTAACGTTTTGCTAAGGAAGCCCGCGTATCGTTACGGTGTCTCAGCGTGAAAGGAGATACCGTGTACGTTGCTACTCGTACCCGCCTTAGCGGCGCGGCGCTGTCAGCCGTGCTGCTCTCGACTCTTACCCCAGCCGTGGCTGCGCCGCGCGCCCTTGCCGTCGGCGGATCGCCGACGCAAGCGTTGCTCCCAACCGGCCAATATATTACGGCAACCGCTGCTCCGCAATCCCAGTTCATCGGGCTCCATACAGACCTACGGCCCGATGGAAACGCCGACGCCGCCGACGCGACCGCGACGGCCCTCAGTCCTGATGGAAAGACGCTGCTCGTACTTACGAGCGGTTTCAATCTGGACTACTACACCGAATCCGGTGCTCCGATCACGCACAAAGTGCCGAACCCGGTCGACGGATCGCTTTCGACAACGACCACGACCAAATCGGAGTGGGTATTCGTTTACGACGTCACGTCCGGTACGCCAAGAAAACAGCAGCAAATCTCGATACCGAACACCTACGACGGTATTGCTTGGGCACCGGACACCAAATCATTTTACGTTTCCGGCGGGATCGACGACCGGATTCTTGTTTATACGAAGACCGCGGCCGGATCGAGCGCTGCCGCGACGGGTGTTTCCGGCGGCACGCTCTATACCGCAAGCTACCCGTCCGTGATCCTCGGTCACAATCCGCTCGATAACACCGCATTTCCGACTTACAAGGGAAGCATCCTCAAGGACACTCCCGCCGGAGCCGGCGGCAAAGGCGCCCTTCCGATTGCGGCAGTCGCTGCAAACATCGCCGTTAGCGGTGACGGCAAGAAGCTCGTCGTCGCAAATATGGAAAACGATTCGCTCAGCGTTGTCGACACGACGACGCGGAAAATCTTTGCGGAGGTGCACTTCTTTCGTCCCGGCCAATCGAGCGCTCGGGGAGAATTCCCCTACGGTGTTGCGATTCGCTCGGATGCCAAAGGCGTGGCTCAAAAAGTTTATGTGACGAGCCTACGTGACGATCAAGTCGATGTCATCGATACCTCCGGCCGAATACGTGTCATTCCCGTCGGCTCCGGGCCGAACAACGTGGTAATGTCCAAAGATCAGCGTCGCCTCTACGTTGCCGACGGCAATGCCGACGCGGTCTCGGTTATCGACACCGATAAGGACGCACTGATTGGAACCTACTCGATCGCGCGCCCCGGAGACCACTTTAAGGGCTCGAATCCGAATGGCTTGGCGCTATCGCCTGACGAAAAAACGCTGTACGTAACGCTCGGCGGCGAAAACGCGGTTGCCGTCTGCGACGTCCCCTCGCGTCGCGTCATTGGCCGCATCCCGACGGGTTGGTATCCGACCGGAGTTAGCGTCAGTAACGACGGGCGGCATCTCTACATCGTGAACGAAAAGAGCGTTCCGGGACCGAACCCTGGGAACGCCGATGGCCAGAACACCGCAGCCGGCTTAGCGACGAATACCACATTTCGCAACGAATATACGTGGGCGTTGCAGAAGGCGGGATTACTTGTTGTTCCGACTCCCGACGCTTCGACTCTAGGGTATCTTTCGCGCCTTGTGGACGACAACAACGGCTTCTATAACCGTCACCCGTCTGCGATGATGTCCTACCTGCATCGGCGTATCGATCACGTGATCTATATCGTGAAGGAGAATCGGACGTACGATCAGGTCCTTGGCGATCTGCGTGGAGCCAACGGTGCGCCGGCGCTGACGCTGTTTCCCCAGCCGATCTCGCCAAATCATCACAAGCTCGCAGCCGATTACGTCGCGCTCGACAACTTTTACGATCCAGGGGAGTCCAGCGGAGTCGGTTGGAACTGGTCCACGGCCGGGCACACGACCGATTACGTCGAGCGTAATCAAGCGGTCGATTATGGGAACGGCGGAGACGGGCTGTCGTATGACTACGAAGGCGTCGTTAGGAACATCAACCTCGGTCTGCCGCAAACCGGGCCGCGGTCGCCGTTCTCCGTTCGAGAGACGGGTCTGCTCGACCCGAGTGGAGCCTCTTCGATTATGCCGGGTCGCAAAGACGTTTCGGCACCGGAAGAAGACGGCGTTCTCGATCCTCATGTCGTCGGCGGCTACATCTGGGACGAAGCGTTGCGCCGCAGCAAATCCCTTCGCAACTACGGCTTCTTCGTCGATCTAAACTATTATAGGCCGACGAGCCCGGCGTTCATTCCGATAACCGACAAGCCGTACGAGCAGCACGTGCCTCAAGCGCCGTACGACAAGCCGGCTTTGTTCAACTACTCGGACGTCTATTTTCGTGGATTCGATCAAAAGGTTCCCGACAAGTATCGCTACGACGAGTGGTCGCGTGAATTCGATCAATATGTCAAAGGCAGAAACCTACCGGCGCTCGAGTTAGTGAGATTCGAGCACGACCACTTCGGCGCGTTTTCAAGCGCCGTCGCTAACCTTAATACGCCACAGCTGCAAATGGCCGACAATGATTATGCTCTTGGAAAACTTGTCGATAAGGTAACGCATTCACCCTACGCGGCCTCTACCGCAATCTTCGTCCTCGAAGATGACTCTCAAAACGGTCCCGATCACGTCGACTCCCATCGTTCCTTTGCGTTCGTCGTGAGCCCGTACACGCGGCGCAAGACGCTGCTTCACACGACGTATACGACTGAAAACGTACTACGCACCATGGAAGACCTGTTGGGCTTAGAGCCGCTCGGACAACAGGACGCCGACGCGGCACCCATGGACGACGCCTTCCAAACGACTGCTAACGCGATGCCATACGAGGCGATCTTGCCGGGCTCGCTTTGCGCGCCACCCGTTACCCCGGGCTTCATACCTGAATGCTCATCCCGGACGACGATCCGCACCCGGAGCGTGGCGAGTCTTCAAAACGGTGACTGGTGGGCTGGTGCTACCGACGGTATGGACTTCGAACATCCCGATAGTCTGGATTCGGGTAAGTTCAATTCCATTCTGTGGTATGGAATGACCGGCTCGCTAGCGCCGAACACCTAAACCAACAGTACGATCTTGGTGAGAGCTGTATGGCTAATCATACCTGCAGCTCTTTTCTATAGCCTTGAGCGGGCACGAAACGACTTATTCGCTTCGCGTCCGTCACGAGTGCATCCACGGACTCGCCCGTCCACGCGCCGTCCAGGGCGCGCACTGTGACGTTGCTGAAACCCGCCAATGCCATCTCGGCCTCCAGCGCGTCAGCGGTGCGTCCTGTATAGGCGGCAAGCCGTTCCGACAGACGCGCAACCATACCCGGCGACAAGTCGGTCGCCACGACCTGCGCCCCTGCCTCGGCGGCCAGTAGCCTCAGCGAGCCCGTGCCAGCCGCGACGTCCAGTACTTTTGTACCGTGCAAGATGCCGCCTACCATCGCGAGAGCCGCCCGAGCGTATTGTCGGCTGAGGGGTTCCGCGAGTGTCTCGCAATCGGCAACAGATCAGTCCAGCGCGACGCGTCGTTCGAAGCCTCGATCCGAGGTGCCATAATGCAGTCTCCTTCGAAATCCAGTGCGGCCATATCTCCACTTCATCGAGGAAAACCGACGCGTGTCAGTGATACGACGGTAGGGACGACGACTTCGACCGCTTAGGATTATAACGAACGAGATAATTGAAATGATTCAGTCGACTGATCGTGCACCCGAGCACGATCCGTTTCGCGTCGGCGTTCATTGTTCGACGCCCGATCACATGCTAACCACCGTTACAACACCAACCCGTCGGCGCGTTCGGCATGACGCCGCCCCGATCACGAGGGCACCGATAACCGTGAGTTGGTCTTTGTATGATGATCGATGAATTCGGTGGGCATCAAGCCGTTAAGGGCGGTGTGAGGGGGCGCCCATTGTAGTCGCGACGCCGTTCCTCGATCGCCGCGCGTGCATGTCGCGCAGCGATCGCACACCCGTGCGCGCGAAGATTCCCCGACGCGTAGACTGCCGCACCCGGTCGGCCCCCTCGTTCGCTTTTGCCTGATGACGACGGAGGCAGCGTTAGCTCGAAGTCGCGTGACGACAAAGGACGTATTTGAAACAACGAAGTCGCACGTGAACTTCGTCACCTCGGATAGCGATCTGGAAACACGTGTGGCGGAAGCACTGGAATCGTTGCCCGAGGTCGTCGTCGCGTACGTTAAAGGCACTGTCGATTCAACTCCGGCGCATGCTCCGGCAGGTTACTGACCACTATGACTATGTGTTTATCGACTGCGCACGCCGGATCGACATCATGTCGATTAATGCCTTAGCCGCGGCGACCGACGTTATTGCGCCGATCGACGGCGACCCGATGGCGGTCGCCGGCCTCGGTCAGATCCGGCAATCGCTCCTGGAGCTCGCTGAAGCGGAAGTCATCAGCGCCTCTGCGCCGTTTCATCCGCACGATGAAACTCAAGCAGCGAAGCCGTTGTCAGTACAACGGAGCCGCGATGACAGAGGTTCGCGACGCGGATCGTCACCTGTGTTCGGTGCCGCGAATATACCGCAAACCGGCGATCGCGGCGAGCGAGCACGCTAGGGCGACGATGCTAAGACCAACGCGTAGCCCCGCGAATTGTGCGATGCCGCCGATAAGTGGCGGCCCGGCGAGAAACCCCGCGTAACCGAGAGTCGAGACGGTGGCAACGCCGACGCCGTCCGGGACCTCTTCACCGGCCGCACCGAAGATGACTGGGACCGCGTTGCTAAGGCCGATGCCGACCAGCGTAAAGCCGGCAATCGTTGTCCAGTAGGAGGGCAGGATGAGCAGGAGCGCCATCCCGGCGGCGGCGGTTAAACTCCCGTAGGCCACGACCGTACGCGGACCAAGCGCATGTACGATGCGATCGCCTGCAAAACGTCCGGCCATCATGGCAAGCGAGAACGCCGCGTAGCCCGTCGCGGCCGCAGTTACGGTGACGCCGATGACGGTACGCAGGAAGACCGCGCTCCAGTCGGCTAGGGCGCCCTCGCCGAGCAGCACACAGAATGCCGCCACACCCAGAGCAACTAATGCCGGCGTGACGACTCGACGGCGCGCAAGCTTACTCATTTCGCCGGCAGCTACCACCCGATCTTCATACACGCTGCGTCCGGCAACGGCGGCAACCAGAGCGAGCCCGAGCCCGACCGCCGCTAGATGCTCGAACGTGGTCCCGCCTAGAGCAAGCTCGAGTGCGCCAATCCCTGCGCCCGCGAAACCGCCCAGGCTGAAGCAGCCATGAAAGCTCGAAAGGATCGGACGCCCGGTATCCCGCTGCAGCGCGATCGCATTGGCATTCATTGCCACCTCCACCAGACCGCGCGTTAGCCCGAATATAAAGGTGCCCGCTACGAGCCAGAAGAGCGACGTTGCCGCGCCCGGTGCCGCAAGCGCTGCGAGTGAAACGATTGCTCCGAAATTTGTCAGCCGGCTGCTGCCGATGCGCGCCACGATCGCGCCTGCGGTCGGCATTGCGATCATCGCGCCGCCGACAAGTCCGAAGAGTGCGATTGCAAGGCCGCCGGCTCGTAAGCCTAAATTCTGCTGAATCTGTGGAATATGAGCGGCCCAGATACCAAAGGCGCAGCCATCGGCAAAGAATATGACGGCAAGAGCGATACGTTCTCTGCTTTTGCGAGTCACACGTTCACGGTTGATGCTGCTTGTATCTGCGGTTTCCACGTTGTGATACTTGCACAAAAAGGGACAAAGTAGCTGTAACGCGCGGGCTTGTGGAACAAGGAAGTTCGCTAGATATACTTAAAAAACGTATATCTAAGGGGAGCGAGTCGCGTGCAAGTAAGCAAATGGGGAAATAGTTTAGCGATCCGAATCCCGGCGTCGGTCGTCCAGTTGCTCGAGCTTGAAGAGGGCGACGAGATCGAGATTCAGATTGCCGGACCTCGCCACCTTAGGATCGGGCGCGATACTCGCCGAGAGAAAGCGCTCGAGCGGCTGAAAGCCCTCAATTGGAAACTGCCGCCCGGCTTTGCATTCAGCCGCGACGACGCGAATGAGCGGTAAGATATTCTTCGACACCAATGTAGTCGTCTATGCGGCGACGAACAACGACGCTCGCGCCCCGCTCGCCCAAGCATTTCTCGCCGCAGGCGGCAGTATCAGTGCGCAAGTCTTGAACGAGTTTGCGAACACGGCACGACGCAAGCTCGAGCGCTCATGGCCGGAGGTGATCGACGCAGTGCGAACGTTGCGGGCGCTGTGCACGGAATGCCTCCCGGTCACCGAACAGACGCATGAATCTGCTACGCGTATCGGAACTTGTCAAGCCGTCTGGTACCGGAGGTGGGCGCGGAATAGTGTGCGGTCACGCTACTGCGCTGTCGTCGGTAGGTTGATTTATCCACACGCTTCCCGGTAGCGTGTTTTTCCGTGGCTCGCC
>JAABUQ010004667.1_pt1 | contig 23066 bp, 24 predicted proteins | sample 5560001 | NCBI WGS metagenome assembly JAABUQ01 (sample SAMN10711888, study PRJNA513371) | rock metagenome | isolation source: Antarctica rocks | place: Antarctica: Victoria Land, Finger Mt nord | collected 2015-12-18 | reverse complement strand
TCCCACACCGCCCCTGCGTCGCGCCGTAGGCGGCCGAACAGGCCTTGGTCAAGGGGAAGCGGATCATCCGTCATGCCCCAGTCTGCCCACCGTCCCTGCCACCCGCAAGCGGCGCAACTGCTAGTTAGACTCGAACGCCTCAATCCATCGAGTGCTCGCCCCCAAGGGGGTGGATCGTTAGCGAATGTAGCTCGGCCGGCCATAATAGCCGTATCTTGGGCCGTAGAACCGCGGTCCACCGTAGTAGCGTGGGCGTCCCTACCATTGGATCGCGCGTGGGGTGGACGAGCGTCCGGCCAGGGCCGACCGCATCCGCAAGTCGGTCGGTGCCGAGACCACATTCATGCAGGACCTTCGCAGCTTCGACGCACTGCGCGAGCGGCTGCGCCCGCTGGCCGAGAAGGTTTGGGCACACTGCGAGCGGTCGGGCACGTGGGGGCGAGCAGTGACGCTGAGGGTCAAGTACGCCGACTTCCAGCAGATCACGCGCGGCCGCCCCTTCGCTGACGTCGTGCCGAGCCTTGCGATGCTGGAAGGCATCGCGTTCGACCTGCTCACGCCGCTCCTTCCGGTGCGGATGGGCGTGCGCCTGCTCGGCGTCACCCTGTCCTCGCTCAACACCGAAGAGGCAAGCACCGGCCAGCAGCTGACGCTCACGTTGTAGGCCGTCAGCCGGAGCCGGCGCCGGTGGTCTGACAGGCTTCCGCAGCGGCGCGGCACTCGCGTCCGCCGATGCCATCGTGGCCTTACCGAACCACAGGGCAAACGGAGAAGGCAATGGACCAGCAGCACGCTCTCGATCCCGCCATGGGGCAAGCCGGCATCCGCGCCGGCGATGCCGGCTTGCCCGAGGCACGCGGCATGCCCGCCCCAGCCGCCCTTTCCGAGGGCGAGCGGCTTGCCGTCCCGACGGAAGGCTTCTCCAAGCAGCAGCGCGGCCGCCCACTTGTGAAGATGCAGCGCCAGCGCCTCGTGGCGGACGCTCCGGGAGCGGTCGCAGGCGCACGCGGCTGACCAGCCGCAACTGACATGGCCAGGCCCTCGGCATGGCCGGAAGGCAGGGCCGTGCCGAGAGCATCACCCCGGGCGGCGCGAGCTGCAAAGGGAGTTCCTCCCGCCCGCCCGCATCCATCGCAACATCCAGAAGGACGTGTCCATGGCGATCTACCATTTCCGGCTTGGCGTGGTGCAGCGCTCGAAAGGGCAGAGCGTCGTGGCCGTCGCCGCGGACCGCGCCCGCGTGCGGCTGCATGACCGGCGCCTGGGCCGCACGCAGGTCCCCCTGCCCGCCAAGCGCGGCACCATGCCCATCCTGTCCAAGGTGCTGCTGCCGGACGGCGCACCGGCCCGCTGGCACGACCGGGAGGTGCTATGGAACGAGGTCGAGGCGTGCGGGCAACGACGCGACGCCTGCCTCGCGCGCGAGGTGGAGTTCGCGCTTCCGGCCGAACTCCTGCCATACCAGGCTGCGGCGCTCGCCCGCGACTACGTCGGCGTGGCGTTCGTTGCTGAGGGGATGGCGGCCGACCTGAATGTGCATTGGGCACTGCGGCCCGACGGGCAGCCCAGGCCCTATGCCCAGGTCCTGCTCACGACGCGCCGCATCGGCGCCGAGGGCTTCGGGTTCAAGGAACGGGCTTGGAACGACCGCGCCGCAGCCCTGCGATGGCGGCAACTGTGGGCGGCGATGGCCAACATCTGCCTGGCCGCGCATGGCCTTCCGTCGCGGATCGACCATCGTTCCCATGCCGAGCGCGGGATCGCGCTGGAGCCGCAGAACAAGATCGGCCCCAACGCCGTCCGCCGTGCTGCCCGCGGCGAGCCGTCCGAGCGGATGGACGAGCATCGCGCCATCGCCCGCCGCAATGCCGGGCGGCCTGCCGGACGCGCCGTTGAGAAGCGGTCTCGATGACAGGCGAAAGTCGGGGCCCGCCCCGACGTGCAGCCGCGTGCTGGCCCTCGCCTAGGGCCAGCGCTTCCTTGCCGACTTGAGCCACCACTTCACGGGTTGCGGCTCGCGCTGCCGCGGTTTGGCGGCGGACTTGCGCGACCGCACGGCCGCGCGCTTGGCAGGAGCTTTCGCCAGGGGCGCCGGCGAGGCGTCCTGCAGGTCAGGGGCCGGCTGTGCGGCTGGCGCCGACACCCGGGTCCGCTGGGCAGGCTCGCGGGCGCGCGTTGCCTCGGCCAGGGCAGCTTCGGCCAGGAGCCGTGCGGCGCGCTCGGCCCCGAGGTCCTCGTGCCAGCCCAGCTCGCGCTCCCGGTGTTGGGCCCGCAAGGCGTTCTCGGCGGCACATGCCGATTCCGCTGTCCCGGACGCCTCCCGACGCGCCAGCTCCGCATGGCCTAGCTTGGTTTGTAGGTCGTGGACCGTCGCAAGCGCCTCCTGCAGCGATCGTTCGGCTTTTGCCCGCGCGGCGCGCTCGTCCTGCAGCGCGACCTCGATGGCAGCGCGGCTTGCGGACAGCCCGTCTGCGTCGTCGGGGCGGTGCCGGTTGACAAGCGTGACCGGCACGGCGCCGTCCAGCACGAAGCGGCGGCGCGGCTTGTCGGCAGAGGACCGGCCCGTAGGCCGGGTCGGCGGACCCGCCTGCGGCCGCTCAGGCGGGGGCGGACTGCTTCGGCCGGCACGGTCGCCGGTCAAGCCGAGTGCACGGCGCATGCGTTCCTCGACGGACGCGGTGTCAGGGGCATCCGGGGGGAGGTGAAATGGGCAAGGGCGGCATCGGTCTTTCACGCAGGTTGAAGGTGGGTCAGGCCAGGGCTTGGCGTCGTCAGTCTTCGGGCCTCGATCATCGGCACATGTCCGTTGCAGTGCGCAACGTCCTTGCAATGCCGCATCGAAATGACAATCTCATACCCGGCACCGTCGTTCGACGCGCGCCGGACGTTTCCTCCCTAAACTCGGCGGCGCCCTCGCGGCGTCGCCATTCTTTCAGGTCGGATCACGGTCGAAGCGGCCAGACCGGCTCCCGGCGAGGAACGTCATCTCCGCAGCGCACGATATCTGCCCCGCAGCATCCTGAACAAGACCTGGCCGTCGGCTGCTGCCCGGATTGGAACGGGAGACCCGTCGCTGCAAGAACGAACGGTCGGAAACGAGGACACGGGTAGGATCCTGGCGGTGCCGAGCGGAAAAGGCCGACTCCGTTCTGATATCAGTCTGAACTACCTGTCCAGCTCCGGCAAGCCGAATGGCAGGCCCATTGCGCCAGCAAATCCGTTGCCGCGCCGCCGCCCGCCTTTTATCGTCCTGCCGGTCGCCCCGGATCCGCAGCGCCGATGCGGGCCTGCGGAGGTCAGCGGCTCCCTGCCAGACTGAGAGGATGGTTGGCCCATGCCCAGCACGCCGTTCGACACCGCCCACCAGGACAGCCTCCGCACGCTGATCGGCAAGGTGCTGCCCGACGCCGGGGCGCAGCCCATCGCCGAGGCCGTCGCTGCCGGGTATGGCTACCGCACGCACGACGCGCTGTTGGAGGCGGTCCGCGCCGTCGAGGCCGGAGGTCCTGCCCCGGTGCATGACTTCGACGCGGACCGGCTGATCGACCGGCTGCAGGCGTTGGGCGAGCAGGTCGGCGCGCAGGACGAGGCGCTCCGCTTCCTGCTCAGGGTCATGATGGATGGCCCGCGGTCGGGCGCACCGCCGAAGCAGACTGCGCCGGACGAGACGCTGGCACGGCACTATCTGCGCACCGGGCGCTTGTATATCGAGGTTGGCCTGTGGGAGGACGCAGGCTCCCTCCTCGGCATCGCCATGAGCGTTGCGCCGATCAACCTGAAGGCCGAGGTCGCCACTGCCTTGGAGCGGGCGGCGTCACACGCGGAGACTGCCGCGACCAACCTGGCCCTTGCCCTGCTGTTCGCGGACGGCCTGGCACGTGATGTGCCCCGAGCGGGCGCGCTGCTCCAATCGCTCACGCAGGCGCAAACGCGGGAGGTACGCGGCATCGCGCACAACTGGCTCGGGTACATCGCCTCGGGGCGGCTTGGTGGCGCCCCTGCCCCTCCGGCGGCGCTGCCCCACTTCGAGCAGGCAGCTAGGCTCGGGCACGCGGAAGCGGCCTTCAACGCCGGGCTGATGCACGAGCAGGGCCAGGGAGTGTCGCCGTCGCAAGACAAAGCCCGCGACCTCTACCGCTGCGGCGCGGAGCTGGGCCACGTGGCGTCGATGACCAACCTTGCCTGCAAGATCATGGGGCAGGACCCCGAGGAGGCCATCACTCTCCTGGAGCGGGCAGCGGCAGCCGGCGACGACAAGGCGGCCGGGCTGCTGGACGCCTGGACGGAGACAGGCATGGCGGCGGCGGCCAAGAGCGGCATTGACCTGGAAGAGGACGGTCCCCCTCCCCCGCTCGTCCGCGTCGTGCCCTCCGGGGCGTGGCGGCCCAAGGCGATCGTCGCGGCGTTGCGGGACGGTGCCGGCGCATCGTCGACGGAAGCGGAGGGGATCGCCGCCTTCATGTTCGGCTTCGGCAGCTGGCGCGAGCTGGTGCGGGCGGCGACGAAGGGCAAGGCGGACCCGCCGGACGAGGCGTGCGACGCCGTGGAGGTCCGTCGTCGCCGGACGTACCAGGCCTATGTGCTTGCCGAGTGCAGCGACATGGGGCCGGAGGCCGCCTCGATCGCCATCGAGGCGTTGCGGCCCACGGCCAAGGCAGGGCGGCCCGTGCTGGACAGAGATACGCAGGCACGCATGCGGGCGGCATCGCAGGCCTATGCCGAGATCTGGGGCGATGAGGAGCTGGACGACGAGGGCGATCTCGACGTTCTGGAGGACCTGGACGCGGCTGACGTCGCCGCCGCGGTGGGCATCGTCATGAGGGCCGCCGGCGTCGATCCGGAAGGCGACCCGCTGGGCATGCTCGACGAGCTGAGGCGCATGGGGCCGATCCAGCCGGAGGTGTGGCTCGGACTGATGGAGGAGCGCCTTGGGTGGGCGTTCGCCGAGGTGGACGAGGACGCGGAGGAGGATGGCGACCAGGTTGCGGTTGCGGTCGGCAGTGGCGGGCGGCGCGTGCCGGTCATCATGTCGGCCATGGCCTGCATCCCGGGCGACCCCAGCGACAAGCAGGTCGCGCGCTTGAAGGCCGACATCGGCGCGGCGCACCCGGCCGGCGCGGTGCTGGTCTTCAACAAGCCTGCAGGTTGGCTGCCGGAGCAGGGCGGAAACTGCCTGGTGTATGGCGGGGTGCTGTGGTCGGACAACTTGTGGTCCGACTTCGTGCTGCGGCCGGGGGGCGGGCTCGACGACACACTCGCCCAGCGCGGGCGCGACCTGGCCCATCCAAGTGCCGGCGTCGTGGCAGAGCTTGGGTTTGCCGAAGCGTCAGGTGTTCTGCACAGTTTGGCGGCTTACTTGGCCGGCTTGGAACCGGACGAGGCCGACGTGCAGCTTCTGCGCTCTGCTAATGGCTGGCTGATGCCACTGGTAACGCTCACAGGATGAGGACGACCGGCTGACCGTGGTGCGGAACCGGGACCACCGGGCCTCTCCAGCAGCTCCCAAACCGCCATTGTTGACGCAGCGCCTGCCCGCTTCCGATGTCTCTAGCATTACAGTTGCAAGGCACGATTGGTGGTGCTGCACTCCCGTATAGCTGGGAGTGTAGGGATGGCGAGTGCCTCGATGGAGATGATGCTGGAGCTTTGGGCATCGTCGTTGCGCGACGCCAAAGCCCGTATCCGTCCCTTGTTCACGCAAGAGCGCGTGGCGGCGTCGGCGGGTCTGTTTTTGGATGGCTTGCTCGGGCCGGAGCGTCGCAAGACCGGGTGGATGCGGGCCGAGGCTGCGGGCGATCCCGGGCCGTGGCGCCAGCAGGCGATTTTGGGCCGTGGGCGGTGGGATGCGGAGGCGCTGCGCGACGTGGTGCGCGACTACGCGCTGGAGACGCTGGCTGACCCGGAGGCGGTGCTGGTGATCGACGAGACCGGGTTTCTCAAGCAGGGCAAGTCGTCCTGCGGGGTGGGGCGGCAATACACAGGCTCGGCCGGCAAGATCACCAACTGCCAGATCGGGGTGTTTGCGGCCTATGTGTCCCGGCACGGCCATGCCTTTGTCGACCGGGCGCTCTACCTGCCGAAGGCCTGGACGGACGACCCCGCCCGCCTGGCCGCAGCGCATGTGCCGGCCGACGTCGGCTTTGCCACGAAGCCGCGCCTGGCCCGGCGCATGGTCGAGCGCGCCATGGCGAGCGGAGTGCCGTTTGCTTGGGTCGCGGCTGACACGGTCTATGGGGTGAGCGAGTTCGAGATGGCGCTGCGCCATGCGGGCAAGGGCTACGTGCTCGGCATGCCCAGGACCCAGGAGGTCTGGTCGTCGGGGACGCGCCCTGACGTCGCCGGCACGGCCGAAGATGTCGCGGCCACACTCGATCCGGCCGCTTGGCGGCGGCTTTCGGCCGGCGCCGGCACCAAGGGGCCGCGCGTTTACGACTGGGCATATGTGGAACTCGCTGATCTCGACGCCCAAGCCCAAGGCTATGCCGGCAGCCATGGCCTGTGGACCCGCGGCCTGCTGGTCCGGCGCAGCATCGCCGACGGCGTGTGCGCGTTCTTCGCCACCTGGTGCCCGGCAGGCACGGGCATCGACACGCTGGTCGCCGTCGAAGGCCACCGCTGGTCGATCGAGGACAGTTTCGAGACCGCCAAGAATGAGTTCGGCCTCGACCACAACGAAAGCCGCTCCTGGCATGGCTGGCACCGCCACGTTTCTCTGGTCATGCTGGCGTTCGCCATGCTGGCCACCGTCCGCCACCACGCGAACCTGCCGGCCTTCTCGCAAACTGCGCGCCGCCCGACTCATGCGCGCCAAGCCTTATCCGTTGGTCGCTCCAGGAAATCCGTCGCGTCGCCACCCGTCTTGCGCAACGACGCATCTGGCCAGCTCACATCATCGCCTGGTCGCTTTGGCGACGAGCACACCAAGCTGCCGCACAACGTTCGCATATGAAACGAAAAATGCAACTGTAATGCTAGGGCCTGTTAGCATTTGAGCCAATCGAAGGCTGCGGCCATGCAGAGGACGCCCATGAAGGAGTTGGCGGTCTTCTCGTAGCGTGTGGCCACCGCACGCCACTCCTTGAGCCTGGCCCAGAGCCGCTCGACCTGGTTGCGATGGGTGTAGATCCAGTCCGGACAGGCCACGGGCGCTTCGTTCTGCTTGGGCGGGATCGCGGGCCGTGCGCCCAAGTCCCAGATGTGCTCGCGGAAGCCGTGGCTACTGTAGCCGCGGTCGGCGACCACCCAGCCGGGCACGCCCGGCAGTTGGTCGAGCAGCGCCGCGGCGTGCGGCAACTCGTGCGCCTGGCCCGGCGCCAGCACGAAGGCCACGGCCCGGCCGATGGCGTCCGTGATCACGCAAGCCTTGGTGCCATAGCCGCCGCGAGACCGGCCAAGCGCCTCACGATGGTCCCGTTGCGCTGAAGTGCCGGCTTTTTGGCCGCCCCGGCCGCCTTCTGGTGCGCCCGGATGCTGGTGCCGTCGAGGAAGGTCATCCCAAGCTGCACGCCCTGCTCTTGGACCAGCGTCAGCAGCCGTTCCCAAACCCCGAGCCGCGACCAACGGATAAAGGTTTGTGCCGCCATCCACCACGGTCCAAGCTCGGCTGGAACACTACGCCACTTGGCGCCATTATCATGCCGCCATACGATCGCGCTGACCGTGCGCCGCAGATGCTGGGGCGGCACCTTGGCCGGCGGACGGCAAGCCTCGATCAAAGGTTCAAGCACCATCCATTGCGCGTCCGTCAGCATCCAGTCCACCCCACCAAAAAAGCAGGGTAATGCGCAACCAAGCCAAAAGTTCAGCCGCTAACAGGCTCTAGAACCACGCGGCCATGGAGGCCCACTTACCAAGTTCATACGCGGCCATCGATCAGGGCCATAGGTCCAAATGAGCTGAACAGCAAAAATGCTTGCATGTGGAATGTTCGGCATGTCAGCATACAAGCCTACTGACATGGTGGCATTTTAACATGCTGACAGTTTCTGTGATCAGCCAAAAGGGCGGTGCGGGAAAATCAACACTGGCCATTCATCTTGCGAGCGAGGGAGCGGCTCAGGGTCTGCGTAGCCTACTGATTGACCTTGACCCCCAGGGGAACGCCGCAAAGTGGGGCGACCGTCGAGGCGACAAGTCACCTGATGTTTCCGCTGAGCATCCTGCAAAGCTCTCCACCGTGCTTGCCGCAGCCCGTTCCGAGGGATACGGCTTGGTTATCTTCGACACCGCTCCTCATGCTGACCAAACAGCACTGCAGGCGGCGCGAGCTTCTGATCTGGTCCTGATCCCGTGTCGTCCTGCGACCTTCGATCTCGAGGCGATCCAGGCCACTCTCGACCTTTGTGTTCTCGCCAGGAAACAGGGGCTTGTCGTCATCAATGCCGCTCCCGTGCGGTCCAAAGTGGTGGACGAAGCGTTTCACGCCATTATTGGTCATGGTGGGGCTGTGAGCGCGGTGACCGTGCGGCAGCGTGTGGCTTTTCAGCACTGCATGATTGACGGCAGGACGGCAGGGGAGTTCGAGCCGGGCGGAGTTGCCGCGCAAGAAATCACCGAGCTATATGCTGACATGATGACACATGCAAAAGCTGGTGTGTCAGCATTGCAACATATCAGCACGTTAAAAGGGTAGGACAATGGCGCGTCGCCCAAGTTTGACAATGGGTCCATCACCACGCGCGGCGGCGGTCGAACAGGCACCGCCGCCCTTACCGGAAACAGTCCAAGACCCAAAAGTCCCAAAGCCCCCCTCCCGGGTAGGGAAGGTTCAACTCGGCGGCTACATCTCGCCTGAGGCGAAGCGCCAACTTGATATCTTTGCTGCGGTCAATGGACGGACCATCCAATCCTTGTTCGAAGAAATGGTGGATGACTTTTCGCGTAAGCACGGGCTCCATCGATTGGTCGGGAATAGCCAGGCTTAGCCGCTTCTGCTGAATTGTCAGCATGCGAGCATGCTAGTAAATTTTTATGCTGACATATCAGCATGCCGCAATGCTGACGTGTCGGCAAGTCTGAGTGCTGAAGCGTGAGCAGAACGTGGTTGGACGCATATTACCTGCGCGCGAAAGATACGTATTGCCGGGAACGCCGTTGACAAAGAGCGGCTTGATCTGTGACAGGGGTAGCGCTCGCTCGCTGCTCTGTGAACAGCGCGGCGATCCTCAGAGCCATCAACTCCGATTGTGCTTGCCACGCCGTTTCCCGCACTGGTGCGCCGGAATGCCTCGTGTTGTGTTGGGCAAACGAGTTCTGCGACGTGCTTGGAGATTGCGCGGCGGTCGTGTCCTGCGTGCTTGGGAAGCTGCGGCCAGGCGACACCAGACAGACACTCCCGACATCCCCAGGTGCAGCCTCCGTTCCAGGGTGACCGGATCGAAATCAATCGGCTGCTGGGAGTGTCAAAACCCTGGGACGTTACGCTGCGAGCTGGATTGCTTGCTGGCGGAAGCACGCCAACCGTCCATCTTGTAACCGAGGCCACGATACTCGGCGAGCCTGCCACTCGGTGCAAGGCGCCACGACCGTCCGCTCTGCGCCCACCTCGGACGTTCAGCACCGTCCATCGTTTGCTCCATAGCGGACATGGCCGAAGCGGCTGCTTCGCGCCCCAGACCCTTAGGCGCTTTGGGCGGTTCCCGTGAGCGAACCTTCTCAATTGCTGCCAAATTGTCTGATCCGAATAGCACCTTTAGATCATGCTGCTGTTCATCGCTCCGTTGGGCAAGAAAGGAAGAGCGTGACTGTGCCCACGTCGTCGTTCGCAACCGCGGCCTGATCTGCTACAGTGCCTATATGGCCCTTCGCCCGCCACCGCCGCGCCCTCCTCGTATGCCACCGCCTACCGGAATTGCGGGCAGGCCACCTGCGCCACCCCGGCCACCTGCTCCATCCAGGCCACCGCCGCCGGCCATCCGCAGAGGGTAGCTGTAACCTTATAGGCGCTGCCTCCAGCCAATGGCGCGCAGATCAGCAGCCAGCCCGCCCAGCGGAGCATTGTTCCCATGCGATCCAGGCGTTTGTTGTTGACCTTGATCCCATCGGCCAACCCGCCGCTGAGGGCTTCCAACACCTCCAGCTCGGTTGCGACATTCAGGGTTTCGGGCATGGCAAGCACGGGGTCGGGTTCATAGCCCACCAGCGACCATACTCGCGGGCGCGCTGCTATGATACCGACGGCGCCAGCGGCAAACAGGAAGCCTGCCGCGGTGATGGCTCCAAAGAATACCGGCGCGAGCTGGGCCGTGAACCCGGCGCCGATTGTGGCCAGGAAGCCAACTGCAGCCCATCCTGTGATAGCCGTTGCTCTTGCTTCCAGGGCAGTTCGCACACCGTTCTGTGCATTTAAGCGACTCTCGCCCTGCCTGACCGCCTCCTTTGCCAGCCAGTAGCGTAGTCCCTTCTCTGCAGCGCCGACCTCAATAGCGCCAGGAGCCGGGCTGCTCGCGTCAGCTTCGGGCGTGTCGTCGTCGGGTGTTGGATTGTCCATCATATGCTGAGACGGTAGCGCCTTATTGACGACAGAACAGGGCCATGTTGGGTGAAAACAGGGAACAAGCTGGCGAGCAGCTACTCCGCCCCGAACGCTTGCGATCGATGATCTTCGTACAAGATCGCTGCACGATAATCTCCAGTGCGTGAGGTCTGCATTGGGTCGAATCCGACGGACTACGCCTTCAACTGGCCACCATCCGCTTTTCCGGCCTGTGCACTCCGAAGCGGACCGGCCGCTCTCGGCCAGTTCGCGTTCTTCTTTGCCGCGCGACCACAGCGGTCTGAGCTCCATTCCGCCGACGATCGCGAAAGGTGGTCAGCGGCTGAGCATTTCCGGGAAAGGTCCATGCGTGCCTGATCCGCGAGACGGGAACGCGAGTGTGCAAACCCGGTTGTGCCTTCATGACCCCGATGCCGCTTCTCCCCGCCCTGCTCCTGCTGCTTCTCGCCGGCTGCGCCATCCCCGCGCAGCTCGGGGCCGGCGACCGCGACCGCGTCGCCGGGCGCACCTACGTGATCACCGGCGCGTCCAGCGGCATCGGCCGGGGCGTGGCGCTGCGCTTCGCCTCCTACGGTGCCAACGTCGTGCTCGCCGCCCGGCGCACGGCCGTGCTGGACGAGGTGGCGCAGCAGGTGCGCGCGGCGGGCGGGCAACCCTTGGTGGTCACGACCGACACCAGCGATCCCGACCAGATGGCCCGGCTGCGGCAAGCCGCGTTGCAGCGATTCGGCCGCATCGACGTGTGGATCAACGATGCCGCCGTGGCCGCCATCGGCCCGTTCGACGCCGTGCCGCTGCGCGACCACGGCCGGGTCGTCGACGTGAACCTGAAGGGATACATCGCCGGCAGCTACCTCGCCCTTCAGCAGTTCCGCCGGCAAGGGTTCGGCACCCTGGTCAACATCAGCTCCGTGGAAGGCAAGGTCGGCGTCCCGTTTCACGCCAGCTATTCCGCCACCAAGTTCGCGATCATCGGGCTGGACCGCGCCATGAGCCAGGAGCTGCGGCTCCAGGGGCTGTCCGACCGCATCCACGTCGTGTCGGTCCTGCCCTGGGGCCTCGACACGCCGTTCTGGGACCACGCGGCCAACTACAGCGGCGGCACGCCCCGCTTCTACACCATGGACGGCCCGGAGCAGGCGGTGAACGCCGTGGTGTATGCCTCCATCCACCCGCAGAAGGAGCTGGCCGTGGGCTGGAAGGCGAAGGGCGCGGTGCTAGGCGCCCAGATCTGGCCCGGCCTCGCCGACCACGCCGCCGGCGACCTGGCCTACCGCTCGCAGGTCGAAACCGCCCCGCCCGCCCCCGCCACGGACGGCGCGCTGTTCGCGCCGGTGCCCGCCGGCACGGGGGTGGAAGGCGGCGCCCGGGCGCGCATGGAGCGGGAGGACGCGGTGCGCGGGGCGCGCTGATGCTCGCGCTGTCCACCCTGCCGCCTTTGCCCTATACCGGCGGGCCATCCCGCCAGGACGCACACCCATGAACCCAGCACCGCCCTTCGCCCTCGCCGTTTGCGGCATCGGAGAGCTGGCCGGGCACGGCGCGCTCGGCGCCACCCACGTCCTGTCCATCCTCGACCCCGACCACCCCGTGCCCGAAGCCTTCGGCACCTTCGGCGAGCACGCGAAGCTGGAGCTGCGCTTCCACGACATCGTGGACCCCCGCCCCGGCGAGATCGTGCCCGACCGCACGCACGTGGACGCCATCCTGGCGTTCGGCCGCACGCTGCGGACGGAACGGGCCAGCCTTCTGGTCCACTGCCACGCGGGCGTCTCGCGCTCCACCGCGTCCATGGCGCTGCTGATCGCCCAGGCGGCGCCGGACATGCCGGCAGCCGACGTGCTGCGGGCCGTGCACGGCCTGCGCGAGAAGGCCTGGCCCAACCTGCGCCTGGTCGAGCTGGGCGACGCCGCCCTGAACCGCGGCGGGACCCTGGTGGCGGCCACCCACGCGCTGCACCGGCTGCAACTGGAGGTGCGGCCGCACATCGCCGAGTTCATGACGACTGCCGGCCGGGAGCGCGAAGTCGTGGCCGCCCGGGCGTCGGCGCCCTTGTAGGCAAGTGGCGGCGCGCACGTCCTGCGGCGTCCTGGTCACGGACGGGCCGCACGTCCTGCTCGGCCACGCCACCCGCACCCCGCGCTGGGACATCCCCAAGGGCCTGGCCGACCCCGGCGAGGCTCTGGCCACCGCAGCCGCCCGCGAGCTGCGGGAAGAGACGGGCCTGCTTGCCGAGCCGCACGCCTTGGTCCCGCTCGGCACCCACGCCTACCTTCGCGGCAAGGAGCTGGCCCTGTTCGCTTGGCGCGTTCCCGCGATGCCGGACCCAACGGCCCTGCGCTGCGCGTCGATGGTGTCGCGCCCGGGGCAGGCGCCGTTCCCCGAGCTGGACCGCTTCGCCGTCCTGTCTTGGAACGAGGCGCTGGAGCGCGTGGGCCGCAACATGGCGCGCGTGCTGGCATCGGTGCGCCCCGGGCTGGCGCCATGACTGCTGTCACGTCAGCCACGAGCGGTGGCTGGACAACGGGAAGGCCGCGACCGCGCGAGGGGCGCCCACTTGGAACCACAGATGGCACGATGCACCGGAGACGGCGGCTTACACGCCCGCCCGCCACTATGGAGGGCAGGTCACCCATAGTGGCGGCCGCGACCCGAAGCGGACTGGTGAATCGGCAGGCCATGGTCTAGGTCTCCTCACCTTTGAACGAGAGAGACAAGCGATGGCGGCCGGCACGGTGAAATGGTTCAACGCGGACAAGGGTTTCGGCTTCATCCAGCCGCAGGACGGCAGCAAGGACGTATTCGTGCACATCACGGCCGTGCAGGCGGCGGGGCTGCAGGGCCTGAACGACGGCCAGAAGGTCAGCTACGACGTCATCGCCGAGCGCGGCAAGCAGGCGGCCTCGAACCTGAAGCTCGCCTGAACCGGGGCAGGGCCGGCCCGCGGGAGCGGGGCAGGCCCTCGCCACGTGTGCCTCGGCCGGGACGACCTGGTCCGCCAGTGCGCCGATGGTGACTGCGCCGTGGCTGGATCGCGCCCCACGTCCCACGCGTGTCCAGGAGGCGCGCATTGATGGTCAAACGTCGCAAACAGGAAGACATCGCCGGGGTGCTCGAATTCGAGGGCCGGACCAGCGAGGACCCGGAGATCGTGGCGTGGCTGGCTGAGCACAAGGCAAGCAAGGGGGGCAAAGTCCGGGTGAGCCAGGGCGGCACGGGTGTGCGCGTGATGTTCAACGAAAAAGCCGACATGGCGTTGTGGGAAGCGCGGGCTGGACAGGCGGCCCGGGGCAAGAAGCTTTCTGCTTCGTGAGCGATGCTGCGACGACGTGACTGCGCGTGAGCTGGGCTTGGCTGCGCTCTGCTTTCTGGACGCGCGTCGCCGGGGCGGGCCTTCAACGGACGGCGGAAGCGAACCGCCATACCCGACCTTTCCGAGACATTGACCGCTTCGGCCCCGAAGTTTGCTTACAAGGGGCAGAGCTGCCATGGGATGTCAGTCGCAAGGACCGGCCGCATTGCGCCCATGTCGACCATACCGCGGCAACTGTGGCAGAGCCAATGCCGGCACGGCTGTGTTGAGGCTGTGGGTCCTCGCGCATATCGTCAGCGCGCCATCCACATGGATCAACGGCGCAGCCATGCAGGCGGCCTCCGGCCCAACAGAAATGCAATCACCCTGCTGCGTCCTCCCGCGTCCCATACCGTTGTGGCGACACCGACGCGGCCAAGCGCGCCCGTACCGTCTCGTCTAGCGCCGTGTGCTGCCCCGCCTCCTTGGCGATGAAGCTGGACACCCCACGATCCACCGGCATCTCGTTGCACCAGTTGCATTGTCGGTGATTGCACGAGCCCGGCCAGGAACGAACCCAAGGCCATCACCCCGGCCACCTTACTCTCGCGCAGGGCGGAAAGGATGGCGGCGACCAGGTGAAAGAACGTGGTGGCCGGCACAGCGCCGCCCCGATCCCGGAACTCCTCCAGTGATGACGGGGACGGTCACGACGTGATCAGCTTCATGTAGCGCTGGGCCGAGTGGGCCACGATGGCCGGGCCGCCGGCGAGAATGTCCTGGCCAGGGAAGGCACCGAAGATCCGTTCATAACGCCAAGATCGCAGCCGCTCCTCGATCTGTCGGATCGCCGCTGCCGGCAAGGGCATCATGTTCGGATAGCTCCACATGAAGGAGATGCGATGCGCGCCGGGCGTCACTTGCAGGACGTCCCCGGTCAGAAGCGTGCCCGCCCCCTCCGCCCAATGCAGCACCGTGCCACCCGGGAAGTGGCCGCCGACACAGATCAGCGTCACCCCCGGCAAGATCTCGCGCGCCTCACCCTCCCAGAACCGGATCGAGGGGTGCGGGCGCACCACCCACGCGCAGTCGGCCGCATGCAGATGGATCGGCGCCGCGAACGCCTCCGCCCAGTCCTGCATCGTCGTGTAGTAATGCGGATGGGAGATCGCGATCGCAGCGACCCCGCCAAGCGCACGAACCAGCGTCTCCGTCGCCTTGTCGAGCAGGGCAATGCAGTCCCACAGCACGTTGCCCGCCGGCGTTTGCAGCAGGAACGCACGCTGGCCGATGGCGAAGTTCGGCTGCGACTGCAGGCTGAGCACCCCTTCGTCGTGCTGCTTCCAGGCATTGCGATGTTGCCCGGCCAGCGCCTCGCGCATGGTCCAGCTCTGGCCGGCCGCCGGCACGTATTGCCGCTCATCCGTGCAAATGCGGCACTCGGTCGGCGGATCGACCCCATTCGGATAGGAGGTGCCGCAGGCATTGCAGAGGAAGATGGTCATCGGCCCACAGCCTCGCTCCGGCCGCGGCCGGAAGCAACCAGATCGCCGTAAGGGATTTATTGAGGGCATGAGCACCTTCGACCTCGATCGCTTCATCGCAGCCCAAGCGCCCGTGATCGAGCAGGTCCGGCGGGAGCTTGAAGCCGGCAGCAAGCGCACGCATTGGATGTGGTTCATCTTCCCGCAACTCCGCGGTCTGGGCCGCAGCCCGACGGCGCAGCATTTCGGCCTCGTTGGACAGGATGAAGCCCGCGCCTACCTCGCCGATCCCGTGCTCGGCCCCCGCCTGGTTGAATGCACGGTGCTGGTGAACCAGGTGGAGCGTAAGACCGCGGATGAGATCTTCGGAAGTCCCGACCACGTGAAGTTCCGCTCCTGCACGACCTTGTTCGCAACCCTTCAGCCCCAGCCCTTCGAGGACGCTTTGCGCAAATATTATGACGGCAAGCCCGACCCGATGACGCTCGAGCTGCTGCATGTCGCTTGACCAGGCCGGGCCGCGCATCCCGTTCGACAACACGTATGCGCGGCTCCCCGCCCATTTCTATTCTCGCGTCGAGCCCACCCATGTCGCCGCCCCGCGGATCGTCCGCGTCAACCGCGACCTCGCCGTGCTGCTCGGCATCGACCCGACGGCGTTGGACGCCGACGTGCTCGCAGGCAACCGGCTGCCCATCGGCGCCGAGCCAATCGCCCAGGCCTACTCGGGCCATCAGTTCGGCCATTTCTCGCCGACCCTCGGCGATGGCCGCGCGGTCCTGCTCGGCGAGGTCGTCGGCTTGGACGGCCGGCGCTACGACATCCAGCTGAAGGGCTCCGGCCCCACCCCGTTCTCCCGTCGCGGCGACGGCCGCGCCGCCTTAGGCCCGGTCCTGCGCGAGTATCTGATCGGCGAGGCCATGCACGCGCTCGGCATCCCGACCACGCGCGCCCTGGCCGCGGTGACCACGGGCGAGCCCGTCTACCGCGAGACCCCGCTTCCTGGCGCCGTGCTGACCCGCGTCGCCGCCAGCCACATCCGCGTGGGCACGTTCCAGTTCTTCGCCTCCCAGGGTGACGCCGAGGCCGTTCGAGTGCTGGCCGATTACGCGATCGCCCGCCACTACCCGGACCTTGCCGGCAACTATCGCGGCTTCCTCGACGCGGTGATCGCGCGCCAGGCCGAGCTGGTCGCGCGTTGGCTCCATATCGGCTTCATCCACGGAGTGATGAACACCGATAACATGGCGATCTCCGGCGAGACGATCGACTACGGCCCCTGCGCCTTCATGGACACCTACAACCCGGCGACCGTCTTCAGCTCCATCGACGAGGCCGGCCGCTACGCCTATGGCCACCAGCCCCGCGTCGCCGCCTGGAACCTGGCCCGGTTGGCCGAGGCGCTGCTGCCGCTTCTGGGGCCGGACCAGGAGGCAGCGATCGAGTCGGCTAAGGACGCGATCGGCGGCTTCGCCCCAAGCTTCGAGCCCGCCTACCAGAGCGGGCTGCGCCGCAAGATCGGTCTTGAGACCGAGCAGGAGGGCGATGGCGAGCTGATCCAGGACCTGCTGCGCCATATGCAGGAGGGCGGCGCCGACTGGACCCTGACCTTCCGCGCCCTCGCCGACGCCGCCGAGGGCAACGACGCGCCCGCCCGCGCCCTGTTCAGCCCCGGCGCCGCGTGGGACGCCTGGGGCGAGCGCTGGAACACGCGCCTCGCCCGCGAGCCCGGCTTTCCGGCTGAGCGCGCCGCCATAATGCGCGGCCTAAACCCACTCTATATTCCCCGCAACCACCTGGTCGAAGCGGCTCTGAACGCGGCAATCCATTCCGACGATTATCGCCCGTTTGAGGAGCTGCTCGGCGTCATTGCCAAACCCTATGAGCAGCGCCCCGGCGTCGAGCGCTTCGCTCAGCCGCCCCGGCCGGAAGAACGCGTCTTGGCAACTTTCTGCGGCACCTGATACCGTCGCTTCTCCATCTTCTCCGGGAGAAGGTCAGAATGAGAGCTTGCCTGCGCGAGCACGGGTGAGGACCTGAGTTGCGGCGGAACGCGGTGTCTGCTTCAGCCGTCGTTCACCCCAAAGCTGCCAGTCCGCTCTCGGCCATGCACTACCTCGTCACTTCAGCGCAGCCAGCGCTCTGACGGCCGCCGAAAGGGATGATGCCTGTAGATCTGGTGGGCGCATTGTGCTGACGAACGGCCGGTCTGCCGTGACATAAACCCCGATGCAGCCCGCCGCCTTGGCGCCGTTGATGTCCCAGGGATGTACTGCGACCAGTGCCATCCGGTTCGGCCGGACCCGGCATTGCCGTGCTGCGTGAGCATAGACCTCAGGACGGGGCTTGAATAACTTCACGTCCTCCACGGACACGACCCGTTCCGCTAGCCGCTCCAGCCCCGATTGCCGCAACAGGGACTTGGTTCCCGCTTCGTTGCCGTTAGGGCCCAGCCGGATACAAACGCTCGAATTGACAGAAAAGTATCAAGCGTTTTCAGGTGGTTGAAGTAATCAATAAGAGCGGTTATTCCCGGCTGGGCCCTTAGTCAGCAGGATCGGGCGCATCCGGGCCTGTGCCACAAGGCACAATGCAGCCCGCGCGTCAGCACGGGCGGGCAGGTGCTTGAATTGTGCCAGCAAGGCTTGCCGTGCTGCACGAGGTGGGGCGAGACCCTGCTCGCCCAGCACCTGATCCAGCGCGCCCTCCAACACCGTGGTGAACGGCTTGAAGTCGCCAGAGGCGGTCAAAGCGAGGGCATCACGCACGGCGGTGGCATACCAGCCCTCCAGCCCGGCCCACGGCAGGCCGAGCGCCATCAGCGAGGGGCGCAACGGGTCCAGCGGGAACATCGTTCCGATGGCATCGAATGCGACAACTTTGGGCCGCTTGGGCTCGCCCCAGCCAAACATCGCTCGATCTCCAAACTGCCTTTCGCCCACAACGCATGCGGCGGGGGTTGGGTGCACAAGCTGTGCACGGGCACATTCTGTCTGCTTACTACGCCTACTTCCTCTGAAGCGAACCGTCGGCTTTCGGCCATTGCCGCACCTATCTACGTAAAGCACTGCAGGCGCAGCACATCCGTACCGTCCTGCAAGCCCGGTGGGGTAGTTGAGCCGTGCTTCAGATGCTGTTGCATCCCAGCCGCGCTTGGGTGCTCGCGGTGCGCCGCTTCCGAGAGCTGATGCGCGAGCGGGCGAGCGCGGGCGCATGGAACTGACGACGGCGCACTTGGGATCTTGGGATTTAGCAAACCGGCTGGTTGCTCGATGACGACGCCGTTTCGAAGCAAGCATCAAGAAGCCGCACCGGTTTGCAGGAACGCCACGAACGCTGCCAGCGCGGCCGACTTATGGCGCTGGCTGATGTAGTAGAGGTAGAGCGAGGCGAGCGGTTGATGCCAGTCCGGCAGCACCCGGCGCAGCGCGCCCGACCTCAGGTGGTCCGCGATGCTGGTGACCGGTAGGCAGGCGACACCGAGGCCTCGCACGGTGAGGTCGATCTCCGACACCAGGTCGTGCACGATCACCCGGGCACGAGGCGCCACCAGCACTGGCTCGCCGTCGGACTGCAGCCTCCAAGCGATCACTCGCCCGTCCAGGGCGCTGCGGCCCATCACCGCGCGGCCCGCTACCAGGTCCGCCAGCTCGGCCGGGGTGCCGTGCCGCGCCAGGTAATCCGGCGCGGCGACGAGCACCGCTTCCGACGGTTCCGAGAGCTTCACCGCGACCGTGTCGCGCTCCAGCATGTCGCCGTAGCGAATGCCCGCGTCGAAACGGTGCTGCACGATGTCGATCAGCCGTCCCTCGACGTTCACCTCGACTCCGATCTCCGGATAGGTGCGACAAAAGGCGGCGAGCACGGGGGCGACGCGCGCGTTGAAGGCGGCGCGCGGTACGGTGAGCCGCAGCGGGCCGGATGGGGCGAGGTGGCGGCCGGCGACGTCCCGCGCCGCTGCCTGCAGCTCCGTCAGCGCCGGACGCACCCGTGCCAGGTACTCCGACCCTGCTTCCGTTAGGCGGATGCTGCGCGTGGACCGGTGCAGCAGCAGGGTGCCGAGCCGCTTCTCCAGCGTCCGCACGGCTTGGCTGACGGCGGAAGGCGAGATGCCCAGGCGCTGCGCCGCGGCTGTGAAGCTCAGTGCCTCAGCCACCGCCACAAACACCGGAAGTCCGTCGAGGGAGGTCAGCTGGGGCATGATACCTTGAAGCGGCGCTTCACGCTTCATGCGGCATTCCCCGGCTAATAGCCAGGTTCACGAGACCCATCTCGGAAAGGACAGCGCAGGAGCGATTGGTTCATGGCGGGAAACAGCCCGATCGAGCACCTCCGGGTCCCGGTGGAAGGCGCGACGCTACACGTCGCTCGGTCCGGCACCGGGGCGCCTCTCCTGCTGCTGCATGGCTGGCCGGAAGCAGGGTTCACCTGGCATCCGGTCATGGCACGGCTGGCCGGGCAATTCACTCTGATCGCGCCGGACCTGCGCGGCTTCGGCGACAGCGACAAGCCGGCAGGCCCGTTCGGGCCCGCCGAGCAGGTTGCCGACGTCGTCGCCCTGATCGACAGGCTCGTGCCGGGTCCGGTCGGCCTCGTCGCGCACGACGTTGGCGCATCGGTCGCCCAGGCGCTGGCGCGCAGCCGCCCGGAGCTGGTTGCCGGGTTGTTCCTGTTCAACTTCGTTTATCCCGGCATCGGCGACCGCTTCAACGAGCCTGGCCACCTGCCGAAGGTGTGGCACACCTACTTCAACCAGAGCGACCTCGCCCCGCACCTGCTCCGGGCCTCGCCGGACGGCATCCGGATGTACGTCACGCATTGGCTAGACACCTGGGCGCACCGCAAGGATGCCTTCGACCCGGCGACCATCGATACGTTCGTCCGGACCATGGAGCAGCCCGGCAACCTGGAGGGCGGCTTCACCTGGTACCGCAGCGTCGCCGAGCAGCGGGCGCGGGAAGCGGCCGGCGCAATGCCGCCGCCCATCGCGCTACCGACCTGCGTGCGCTGGACCGAGTGCGACGCCGCGCTGCCCTTCGCCTGGACCGACCGCCTCGGCGAGTTCTTCACCGACCTCGATTTCGCACCCTTCCCAGGGGCCGGCCACTTCCCGCATCACGAGGCCCCGGACCGGGCGGCGGCGGAGATCGCCGGCTTCTTCGGCCGCCTCGAACGCCGTGGGCAGCCGGCATGAACGACATGTCCGTCCGCCAGGACGAGCTTGCGGGAGGAGAGGTCGCGGCGCTCGGCGTGCTCACGGCCGTCGCGGTCGCCAACGGCTACTACATCCAGCCGCTGCTGAACGAGGTCGGCGCCGCCGTCGCGCTGCCGCCAAGCCTACTTGGCTTGCTGCCCGCCTGCACGCAACTCGGCTTTGCCATCGGCTTGGTGGCGGTGCTGCCGCTGGCCGATAACCTGACCGCGCGCCGGGTGCTGCTGGCGGTCGTCCCGCTGCAGGTCGCGGCCTTGCTATTCGTCGCCGCCAGCCGCGGCGCGGCCATGCTGATGATCGGCTGCCTTGGGATCGGCGTCGCCGGCATGACCCCTTACATCCTGCCGCCCTACGCCTCGCTGCGGGTGCCGCCGGGCCGCCTCGGCTACGTCACCGGCATGCTGACCCGCGGCGTGAACTGCGGCATCCTGCTGGCGCGCGCGGCGGCCGGCATCGTGGCCGTGCACCTGGGATGGCGGGCGGTCTACGTCATGGCGGCGGTCGCCATGTCGGGCGTGCTGGTGGGCCTCGCCCGGATCGTCACGCCCCAGCCCCGCGGCGCCAGGATCGGCTACGGGCGGCTGATCGCCTCGATGGCCGGGCTGCTGCGGTCGGAACCGAGGCTGCGCGCCGCTGCGCTGTGCCAGGGACTCAACTTCGGCTCGTTCAACACCTTCTGGCTGGGATCGACGCTGTACTTGCACGACCGGTTCGGATGGTCGCCGGACCAGATCGGCACCGTCAGCATCCTGGGCGCGGTGGCAGCATTCAGCGCGCCGCTGTTCGGGCGCGCCATCACCCGCGTCGGACCGGCCAGGGCGCGAGCGGCGGCAATGGCCGGCATCGTGCTGTCCTGGGTGCTGTTCGCGGCGCTGCGCGACAGCCTGGCCGGCATGGCAGCCGCGCTGATCCTGATCGACATCTGCGCGACCGTGCAGGACATCAGCAGCCGCACCATTCTCTACGCCTTCGCGCCGGACCAGCGGACCCGGCTGAACGCGGTTTACACCCTGGCGATGTTCGCCGGCGGCGGCGCGTCCTCAGCGCTGGTTGGCCTGTGCTGGGTCGCGGGCGGGTGGCTGGCGATCTGTGCACTGGGCGCCGCCTCGGCCGTGACGGGGCTTGCCGTCGCAGCTCGGGCCATCCGCCTCCGCCAATTCTACGCGACGAGGGAATAGCGATGCGCCCGTTCACAGTCTCCTGGCCCGAGGCCGGCGTCGAGCGGCTCCACGCCCGCGTCCGGGATTATTGCTTCCCGCCGGCGCCCGAGGCGGCTGGCTGGCGCTACGGCTGCGACCCGGATTACCTGCGGGCGCTGTGTGCTTACTGGAAAGACGGCTTCGACGTCGGCGCGGCCGAACGGTGCCTGAACCGCTTCCCACAGTTCATCCACCGCGTCGAGGGTCTGGACGTCCACGCGGTGCACGTGGTCGGCGAAGCCGGCGGGCGACGCCCGCTGCTGCTGAGCCACGGCTGGCCGGGCTCGGTGTTCGAGTTCTGGGAGGTGGTGGAGCCCCTGGCCTTCCCGTCGCGCTTCGGCGGGCGAGCGGAAGACGCGTTCGACCTGGTGATCCCGTCACTGCCGGGCTTCGGCTTCTCCGGCAAGCCGGCCGCGCCAGTCGGCGCCCGCACAGCCGCACGCCTGTTCAACGCACTGATGCGCGACGGCTTCGGCTACCACCGCTACCTAGCACAGGGTGGGGATTGGGGCGCGGCGGTGACGGCCTGGCTGGCGTTGGACCACGCCGACGCGCTACGCGGCATCCACCTCAACTCCGTGCTGGTGCACCCGGGCGGGGAGCCTGCGACCGCGGAGGAGGCGGCTTGGCACCGATCCCGAACGGAGGCGGAGGAGGCGCTTGGTGGCTACCAGCTCCTGCAGCGCACTCGGCCGCACGCACTGGCCTACGCCATGGCCGGCAACCCGGTCGCGCAGGCGGCGTGGATCGCCGAGCGGCTGCACGACTGGTCCGACTTGCGCGACCGCCCGTTCGAGGCCGTGTTCCCTTTGGACCGGGTGCTGACCGAAGTGATGATCTACGTGATGAACGACGCCTTCGCGACGGCGAGCTGGTTCTACGCCGGCGGCGCGGCCGAGGCGGTCAACGCCATGCCGCCCGGGCGGCGGGTGGCAACGCCGACGGCGGTAGCGGCCCACCCCGACCCGCGCGCCCCGTTCCCGCCGCGCAGTTGGGTGGAGCGCGGCTACGACGTGGTGCGCTGGACCGAGCTGCCCCGGGGCGGCCACTTCGTGGCGATGGAGGTGCCGGAGCTGTTCGTCGAGGACCTGCGTGGCTGGGCACGAGACTGTCGGCAGGCATGAGGACGAGTTGGACCAAAGATCGCAACGGAGCAGAAAGTCCGACTGGCAGGCCACTATGGTCTTGGCAAGGATTGCTACCACGAATGGCACCCGACTGGAGTATTCGACCATGACAGCCCTACTTCAGCCAATCAGCTACGGCATTCACACAATCTACTTGCGGCGGTGAAGACGCTTTGATTCCCTCTGGCCTATGTGGATTTGGGGGAATGTGTTGGTCATTCGAGAAGGCGCGCTGGGTGATTTTGGCGATGTCCGTC
>JAABUQ010004666.1_pt1 | contig 23067 bp, 20 predicted proteins | sample 5560001 | NCBI WGS metagenome assembly JAABUQ01 (sample SAMN10711888, study PRJNA513371) | rock metagenome | isolation source: Antarctica rocks | place: Antarctica: Victoria Land, Finger Mt nord | collected 2015-12-18 | reverse complement strand
CTACTACCTCTACGGAGCCAAGGACATCAAGCGCCGCAGCACCGAGCAGCTCGACCGCGTGGAGGTCACGCCGTACACGTTCGCCGTCGACCGCGCTCGAGCCGAGCAGCGCGCTCCCGCCAACCGCAGAGACGAGGTCCACAAGCTGATGACGGGGAGCGGTTCCACGATCTTGTCCATCACCGGGGAGGTGTGGCTCGACCGTCAGGGACACGTGCACCGCCTGCTGGCCAACGGCCGGCTCAGCCACAGGGCGGCCGGCAGTTCCGAGCTGACCTCCGCGGGCCGGATCGACTACCAGCTCCGCCAACGAGACTTCGACCGAAAGGTGACCATCGACCAGCCGTCGCCGTCGGAGACCGTGGACATCAAGTCGGTACCCGGTGTGCTGGACACGCTCAAGCAACAGGCCCGGTCGGACAGCGGCTCGGGCTCGGACAGCTCGAGCTGACCCACCGGCTTCTTGGCAGGCGCAGTCGCGCCAGACCGCGCTCAGGCTGCCAAGAACCGGTCAGTCGGTCAGGGCCATGGTGGCGATGGCGTGGGGGGCGAGCGTGAAGGTGGTCTCGAACGGTTCGGTGGCCCGACCGAGCAAGTCCACGAGGTGGCCGCGGCGACCGTCCACGACGACGGTGGTGGGCTCGGCGGTGGGGTTGAACACCCGCACCTCCAGGCGACCGTGGTGGCGCCGCACCGACGACACCTCGCCCCCGGAGATCGACAGGGCCGATCCGTGGTCGGAGGCGACACCGCCGTGGCACCCGTCGCCGGCACCGGCAGCAGGCGAGGGGACGGGCCGGGCCACGAGGAGGGGCAAGAAGGCGTCGTCGGCCACGGCGTAGGGGTTGCGGTCGCCGACGTGCACGGCGTACCGGAGCTGTTGTGGTCCGGGCATCTGGGCGGCCAGCGCTGGCAGGGGCGGCCCGGCGGGCACCGGACGGTTGGCCATGGGGCCCTGGGAGATGATCCCCGTGCAGCGCAGCAACGTGAGAGCGAGGGCGCGCGCCCCAGCCGCTGCCGCACCGGCCGGACCGCGGGCACCGGTCGGATCGGATGCAACGGCCGGGTCGATGTCGACCAGCTCGTACTCGAGCAGCCCCTCGTGCACGATGGTGAGACCGCCCGCGTGCACGAAGCGCCGTGACGGGAAGGTGGGTAGGCCCACCTCGGTGACGCCCCCTTCGGCGGTGAGCCCGCGCTCCACCACGGTGAACGCGCACTCGGCCCGCGACACGGTCGCCGGCTCGAGGAGCGGGAACCAGGCCCGGAGGCGATGGTCGCGACACACGTTGTCGAGCTCGACCGTGACCCGCACGAGGTCGTCACCGGCGCGCAGCTCGATGATGGTGCTCACCGGCACGGTGCGCTCACCCCGGCGACGGTCGTCAATGACCTCTACGGGCCAACGGTAGGTGGCGTCGATGCGTAGCCGGGCCCGCACCGGCCCGGCTTCGAGTACCGCCACGGCCACCTCGTGGGGCCGGTCGATGACGCCATCACCGGCTGGGGGGTTGTAGTTGTAGGTGTCGCCGCTGTCGCCGTCGTCCACCAGCCGGCCGAGACCGGCGTGCCCGTTGACCGCGAAGGTGCCGGTGGTGTCGTCCACGTCCACGCCGACCACCCCGTTGGACAGCGACCGCCCATCGGTGCCCACCAGCACAGGTGTGGTGAGCGGCTGCGGGTCGACGGCGCGCCAACCGAGCCCGGGGACGGCGTCGACGTGGGCCAGCACTCGCACCGCCGGCCGGCGGGCTAGCTCGATCATCACCGTGGCGTCGCCGGGACCGCGTTGGGCGACGGCCCGGGCGTGGCGGCGGATGTCGTGGGTGCGGGCGGGCATCGGCGTGGCGCGATCGGCCCACAAGGTGACCACCAGCGGCTCGTCGCGTCCCGGGGTGGAGCCGCCCGAGCCGCCGGTGTGGTCCGAGCTGCCGGTGTCGTTCGAGCTGCCGGTGTCGTCCGAGCTGCCGGTGTCGTCCGAGAAGGTCGCCCGGTGCACGAACGGGTTGTTCACGAGCTCGCGCAGCAACACGTCTTCCAAGTCGGCGCGAGTAGTGGTGACCCACGGGATGCGAGCCGGCGTGGCGGCCAGGAGCTGAGTGCCGTCGGGTGCCACCTCCCCGTCGAGGGAGAGCTCCACCATCCCGCGGCGCGATCGCGCCGAAGGGTTGATCACCAACGGCCGACCGTGGCTGACCCGCTGGGCCAGCGCCGCTACTGCTCGCCGGGTGAGCCCGTCGGCGACGGCCTCAGCCTCACCGAAGCGGTGCAGTACGGCGAGTCCCACCTCGTCGACGGAGCAGGCGCAGATGGAGTCGTGGGCGGCGTTGCGAATGACCTCGCGCCACGCTTCGGCCAGGAAGGGAGCGGGCCACTCGGAAGCCGGCCGGTAGAGGGCGCTCAACGGCTCGGCTTCACGTTCGAGGGCGCGAGTAACGCGGGCCTCCGCCTGACGCACGTCGACCCGGTTGGACGCCACGCCCATCAGCAGGCTGGCCCGAGCCCCTGAGCGCAGCTCACCTGCCCAACGCGGCAGGCCATCCGTCGGTGCCGCCGCCGTGTGGTCGGCCAGGGTCCCGATGCTGAGCCGGTAGTCGTCTTGCAGCCGGTTGGCCTCCTCCACCACCCGGCCCAGCCATGGTTGGGGAAGGAGGTGGTCGAAACCGTTCATCCACAACACCGGGTCACCAGCCAACGGGCCCTGGTCGGCCACGAACTCCTCGATGCGGGCGAGGAGCTCCTTGGCGTCGTCGGGCACCACCGCGCCGTTGCTGTACCCCTGGCTGAGGTAGGTGGCGCGCACGGTCGAGCCGTCGGGTGCCTCCCACCAGAACCCGTCGGTGTTGATCTCCCGCGGCACGCCCCGCCACACCACGGCGTGCTCGAAGCCGAACTGGGCCAGGAGCTGGGGCATCTGGGCGACGTGGCCGAACATGTCGGGCAGGTAGCCCACCTCCATGGCCCCGCCGAAGCGCGCCGCCGTGTCCAGGCCGAGCTCGAGGTCACGGATGAGGGTCTCGCCCGACACGAGGAACTCGTCGACGAGCACGTACCACGGCCCCACGCTCAGCCGGCCTTGCACAGCCAGGGCCCGCAGCCGGTCCTCCTGCTCGGGGCGGATGGCGAGGTAGTCGTCGATGACCGCCATTTGCCCGTCGAGCATGAAGTGCGTGTAGGAGGGGTCACCCTCTAGTTGGGGGAGGAGGTCGTCGATCATGTCGACCAGCCGCATCCGGAAGGCTTGGAAGGCCCGGTACCACTCCCGATCCCAGTGGGTGTGGGAGACGATGTGCACGCGGCGGGTCATGGCCGCGAGGTTAGGGAGCGATCGCTCAGGCGGTGGTGAGCAGGTCGTGGATCGAGTCGCGCCCGGCGCGGTAGGCGACGCGGGCCGCGGTGGTGGGCACGAGGGCGACGGCGCCGAGGCGCCCGAAGGTGCGAGCCAACTGATCGGCGCGGTCGAACACGGCGAAGGCCACCGCGTCGGTGGCGGCCAGCAGCGTGGTGCCGCTGACCCGGAAGACGGCCACGCCACCCGCCGCAGCCAGGCCGCCTGCCGCGGTCACGCCCAGCCGGTGGGCGGTCGCCGGCGCCGGCAGGGCACGCCGCCGCGAGGGATGGCTGGCCATTGACCGGCTGCGGCTCATCGAGGCCGAGACGGAGGACTGGACGTCGGTCATGGCGGCTCCCTGGTTCCTGGGCGGGGCGGCGTGGGTGGGGTCGGGGGCGCCGTTCTCGACGCCTCTTGCACGGTAGAGAGGGCACGTTTCCGCCTCGTGGCGCCCACGCTTCCTCGGCATGAACATCGTCTGTGTGTTTCTTGGCAGCCTGAGCTTGGCCGGGCCGCGCCAGGCTGCCAAGAACGCGAAGATGGGTCACGTGAGGATCGCCTTCGGGACCGACGAGCGCACACCGGTCACCGACGCCATGCAGCGCTGGCTGTCCGACGCCGGCCACGAAGCGGTGGTGGTGACCCAAGGCGACCCGTGGACCCACGTGGGTCACGCCGTGGGCCGGGCGGTGGCGACCGGTGCCGCCGACCGGGGCGTGGTGTGCTGCTGGACGGGCACGGGCGTCTCCATCGCCGCCAACAAGGAGCCCGGCGTGCGAGCGGCCCTGTGCACCGACGCCGAGACCGCTCGGGGCGCTCGCCGTTGGAACGACGCCAACGTGTTGGCCATCGGCCTGCGGCTCACATCAGAGGTGGTAGCGACAGAGCTGCTGGCCGCCTTCCTCGACACCGACGTCGATCACCCCGAGCGCGCCACCATCGCCGACGTCGAGCCCGGTTCGGCGCGGGGGCCGGCTCAATCCAGAGGCCGGTTCACCTCGACGTCATAGGCCGGCCAGATAGCGTGCGGTCATGCCGAAGTACGTCATGCTGTCCACCCTCGGTCCCGACGGGCACGCTCGCCTGCGCGAGAACCCTGAGCGGCTCCGGGAGGTGAACCGAGACGTCGAGGCCATGGGCGTGCGGGTGCTCGAGCAGTTCGCGCTGCTCGGCCAGTTCGACTTCCTCAACATCTTGGAAGCTCCCGACGAGCTGACCATGGCCAAGGTGGCCACCACCCTCGCCTCGCGAGGGACGCTCAAGACCCTCACGCTCACGGCCATGGACGTCGAGGACTTCGTGAAGGCCTTGGGATCGGGCGTCGGCTCCAGCAGCGACTGACGGTCCTCCCACGGCGGCTGAAGGTCAGGCGACGGCTTTGCCGGCATCTCCGACCACGTCGGCGAGAAGGTCCTCTTCGGGTGCTCCGAGCACGGCCCGGTAGATGAGGGCGCCGACCACCCCGCCGAGGATGGGCGCCACCCAGAACAACCAGAGCTGGGGCAGGTAATCACCTCTCGCGAAGACGGCCTGGGACGTGGACCGGGCCGGGTTCACCGACGTGTTGGTGACGGGGATGGAGATCAGGTGGATCAGGGTGAGGGCCAGCCCGATGGCCACCGGTGCCGTGCCGTTGGGCGCCCCCCTGCGGGTGGCGCCCATGACCACGATCAGGAACACGGCGGTCATGACCACCTCGCACACGAAGCAGGCCAGCAGGCTGTAGTGGCCCGGCGACTGGTCGCCATAGCCGTTGGCGGCGAAGCCCGAGTCCTTGATGGAGAAGCCGTCCACCCCCGAGGCGATCACGGCGAGCACTCCCGCGGCGGCGAGCCCGCCGAGGACCTGGGCGACGACGTACCCGGTGGCGTCGCGCACGGGGAACCGCCGCCCGGCGACGAGGCCGATGGTGATGGCGGGGTTGAAGTGCCCGCCCGAGATGTGACCCAACGCGTAGGCGCCGGTGAGCACCGACAGCCCGAAGGCCAAGCTCACGCCGACCAGACCGATGCCCAGGTTCGTGCGCGGCATGAACTTGGCGGCGAGCACAGCGGCGCCGCAGCCGCCGAGCACCAGCCAGAACGTCCCCAGCGCTTCCGCGCCCAACTTCCGACTGTCCACCCTGATCTCCTATCCGCTTCGGTTCCGGCTGCTTCGGTTCGGGCCACTGCGGACCACTTCGATCCCGCGCACGCTACTTCCGTCCCGAGCCCCGGCCCCCGGATCCGGTGGCGCCATCTCGCAAGCCTCAGCCCGATAGTCGTCGCTCTGTCGCTACACCCACCACATCGAGCGCCGCTCGCGGCGAACCTGGTCGGGCGGAAACCGGGTCGGCAACACCCGCTTGTCGGACTGGCGTCGCAGCCGGTAGCCGGGGTCCGAAACCTCCTCCACCAAGAACCCGCTCGCCCAACTTCCCGTGAAACGGTCCCGCACCTCCACCCGCGTGCCCGGCTCCAATTGCTCGTGTTCTGCGGACGTGTCCGGGACCTCGGTCACGACGGGAACCCTATGGCGCGAGGGCGTCGGATGGCTCCCGACTGAACACAGGTTCGGCTACCACGTCGCTCCGCAGGCTGTTGGCGATGAAGCATTCCCGATGGGCCACCTGGACCAGGTGGAACAGCCGCTCGTCGCTCACCTCTGATGCCACGTTGCGCACGGTGATCTGAGGGCGCAGCACGATCCGGGTGAGGCGCATCGGCGGGTCGTCCTCGGGCATCTCGGCCACGGCGTCGTCGCGGTAGGCGACCACGTCGATCCGGGCGCGGGCGGCCACAGCAAGGAAGGACAGGAGTTGGCAGGACGATGCGGCCAGCACGAGCAGCTGCTCGGGGTTCAACCGCGCCGGGTCACCACCAAAGGCGCGGTCACCGCTGAGCGCCAGGGAGCGGCCGCCGGGCACGCCGGCGTGATGATCCCGCTGGTAGCGCTCGTACCCCACCCCGGTGGAGCCCTGCCAAGTGACCTCGGCGCGGTAACGGTGCACGCCGGCCATCGCTCCATTGTGCCTGTTCACGGCGCCGGCGGTTGTGAGCTCGGCCCGAGGGTGGTGCGCCCGAGCGGGCAGAGGCCCGTGAGTGCATGTGCCTTCGCGTGTCGATCGGGCCGACGAGGGTGCTGATTCGCACCCGTCTCTAGTCTGAGAGCTATGTCCGCACCCGGCACCGAGGAGCTCGCGACCGAGCAGGTCGCCCTCACCGAGTGGACCGCGTGCGGGGGGTGCGCCGCCAAATGGGGGGCGGCCCCGTTGTCCGCGCTCGTCCGGTCGCTGGCCGCCAGCGGGGACCCGTCGCTGCTCGTCGGCTTGGCCCCCTTCGACGACGCCGCCGTCTACCGGGTGAGCGACGACGTGGCCTTGGTGTCCACCACCGACTTCTTCCCGCCGCTGGTCGACGACCCTGCCGACTTCGGGGCCATCGCCGCCGCCAACGCCTGCAGCGACGTGTTCGCCATGGGCGGGCGGGTGATCATGGCCCTCAACGTGGCCGCCTTCCCGGAGCGGCTGCCCACCAGCGCCATCGCCGCCATCTTCGCCGCCGCCGCCGAGGTGGTGGCCGAGGCGGGTGGCACGGTGGCCGGTGGGCACACCATCCGCAGCGAGGAACCCATCTTCGGCTTGGCCGTGCAGGGCATGGTGCACCCCGATCGCATCCTCACCAAAGGGGGCGCCGAGCCGGGTGACGTGCTGCTGCTGTCCAAGCCGCTCGGCTCGGGCATCGTGTTGGCCGCGGGTTCGGGCGAGCAGAAGGCGGCCGCCGTCGCGTGGATGCGGTCGTTGAACCGGGCGGCGTCGGAGGCGTTGGTCGCGGAGGCGGCGCGGTCGGAGAGCGGCGGGCGCGGCGGCGGTGTTCACGCCGCCACCGACGTCACCGGGTTCGGCTTGGCCGGTCACGCCTGGGAGATGGCTGACCGCTCCCGCGCTGCCCTGGTGGTCGACACCGCCGCGTTGCCCCTCGCCGACGGCGCGCTGCAACTGGCGACGGCCGGCACCCGCACCGGCGGCGACGCTCGTAACCGTGAGCACCTGCGAGGTCGAGTCACGTCGAGCGCATCAACGGCGCTCGACGCGCTGTGCCACGACCCCCAGACCTCGGGCGGCCTGTTGGCCGCGGTGGCGCCGTCCTCGGTGGAGGTCCTGCTCGGTGCCGGCGTGGGCTTTCAGCGCATCGGGTGCGTGGCCGCCGGGGACGCCCACGTCGAGCTCCGGTAGCGGTAGAGCACCTTGGTGGAGAGGAGCCGGACCCATCCCCACCACCCGCCGTTCGTCTCGGGCGATGGCCACGTGCTGGGAGCTCTGGAACGAGCGACACAGCGCATCGGGTGAACGTCCGTTGTCGAAGTCATCGGCGGCGAGATCGGCCTTGGCTTGTCCCCAGTCGATGCCGTCCAACGACGACGTGATGCGCACTGGCATGGGTACAGCATGTCGAAGCCGGCGACCGTGGCCTTCAACCTCGCCGGAGCGCTCCGACGACGACCGACAGCAGCGCGACCACGGCGGTGGCGGTGGCGAGGCCGGTGACGGCGGCAGAGTTGGATGCGTCGCCGCGGTGGCCGTCGTTCACCTCGTCGCCGCGGTACGCGAACTGGGCGCTTTGGGACATGATCGACCCGACGGAGCCGGTGGAGAGGATGCTGCCGGCCGAGCCGATGGACAGGATCGATCCGGCCGAACGAAACGACAGGATGGAACCGGCTGACCCGATGGACAGGATGCTGCCCGCCGACCCCAGCGACAGGATGCTGCCCACCGAGCCCACCGAGAGCTGGCTGCCCGCGGACAGCACCGACGCCGTCGACGCCACCGAGCAGGCCGACAGCTCGCTGTCCTTGGAGAACAGGGAGTTGGTGGACCCAATCGAGCCGACCGACCCGGAGGCGTCGCGCCGTCGGCGCTTGGGTTCTCGGACGTACCCACGAGGAAGTTGAAGGCCAGGGCCGCTCGTGCTCATGGACGGCGAGGGTAGCGGCGCTACATTCGCCGGGCGTGGCCGCCGTCGCACCGATGTTGCGCCCGGTCCTCAAACGCGGTGGACCTTCCTTGGCTGTGGAGCGCAGCTTGTGGGCCGACGGACACCGGGTGGTCGTCGGGGTCGACGAGGTGGGTCGCGGGAGTTGGGCCGGCCCTTTGAGCGTCGGCGCCGCCGTGCTGCCCGCCGACAAGCGGGTCTACAAGGTGCGCGACTCCAAGCAGCTCACCGAGCACGAGCGGGAAGCGCTGTTCAACCGCATCGCCACCTGGTGCGTCGCCTGGTCGGTGGGCCACGCCAGCCACACCGAGTGTGACGAGCTCGGCATGTCGGCGGCGCAGCGGCTGGCGGCCCGGCGCGCCATCGAGGGACTGGGCATGGTGCCAGACCGGGTCCTGCTCGACGGCAACTGGGACTTTGTGGGCGGCGGCAACACCCGTCGCATCGTGAAGGGCGACGCCACCTGCCTCTCGATCTCCGCGGCGTCGATCCTGGCCAAGGTGACCCGCGATCGCATCATGCGCGCCGAGGCGGCCAACTTCCCGGGCTATGACTTCGACTTCAACAAGGGCTACCCGTGCCCCCGCCACAAGCTGGCCCTGCGGGGGATGGGCCCCACGTCGATCCACCGGCGCAGCTGGGCCTTCATGGACGATCTGCCGTGGAACGGGGTGCGGCGCTACGTGAGGCCTGACGCCCAAGGGGCGCTGTTCCCGACCTGAAGACAACCAGCAGGGGCTCTGTCCCCCTGGCACTCGTCACGACGTCACAACGTCAGGACATGCGAGCCCCAAGGCGGCTAGGGCGGGGGCGGGTAGTTGGAGGCGTCCCCCGGCGGCGGCGTGGGTGGCGGGTAGCCCGGTGGCTGGTACCCGGGCGGCTGGTACCCGGGCGGCTGGTACCCGGGCGGCTGGTACCCGGGCGGCGGATCGGGGGAGCCAGGACCCCCGGCGTAGCCGGGTCCACCCGGGTATCCGGGGTACATGGGGCCGGCGGCGCGGCGCTTGCGGCGGGAGTTGCGCACCAGCAGCACGATCAACACGATGAGCCCGACGCAGACCAAGCCACCGATGGCCAGGGCGATGATCACGCCGATCCCGATGCTGCGGACGTCGTCGGCGATGCTCTTGTCGTCGAGGCGGGCGGGCCGCGGACCGAACCGGTTGGTCATCTCCGAGCGGGTGTAGCGCTGCTCGTTCCCGTCGATGTTGACCACGACCGCATCGACGCGGCGCGGGAACTTGGTCCACACCACCTGAGCCGCCTCGTTCTGGGCGTCACTGCTGCTGCCGCTGCGCTTGGCTTCCACAGTGACCGTCGAGAAGCCGTTGGTCTCGTCGGTGCGGACCTTCACATTGTCGAACCCGGCCCGCCGCAACCGGCTGCTGAGGTCGACCTGGGCGCGGATGGCGCCGCAAGAGGCCAACGCCACCAGGGCGACCGCTCCCACCACAAAGAGGATCCGCCGCCGCCGCCCGAGGCCAGCGCCGGGAGCGTCGGGGATCATGGGGGAGGCGGGAGCCATGGGCGAACGGTAGTTGGCCGACGTGCGGACCGGCGGGAAACCTTGCGCATCGCCCCGCGGGTAGGGTCAGTTCTTGAGGGTGTCCTTGAAGGGCACTTTGGCGTTGTCGCCCGGCTCCTTGGGCAGGCCCAGGACCCGCTCGCCCACGATGTTGCGCAGCACCTCGTCGGACCCGCCGGCGATGCGCATGGCGGGGGTGCCGAGCACGAACCGGCCCCAGGCGTAGGTGCCCCACTCGCCCGTGTCGGCCACCAAGCGAGGGCCCAGCACGTTGCCGACGAAGTCCGAGACGGCGGTGAGGTTCTGGGTGAGCGCCAGCTTGGCGATCGACATCTCGGGCCCGGGCAACCCGCCGGCCGCCACCTTGGCCATGGCCCGCTGGTTGGTGAACTTGGCCACCTGGAACCCGCAGTAGATGCGCATCAGCTCCTGGCGGAGTACCGCCTGGTCGTCGCCGCCGTAGAGGCGCAACATCTGGCCCAGCCGGGTGACGTCGGCAAGCCCCATGCCTCCACCGCCCCCGCCGCTGCCGATGGACGCCCGCTCGTTCATGAGCGTGGTGAGGGCCACGGACCATCCCCCGTTCACGTCGCCGAGGCGGTGGCTGTCGGGCACCCGCACGTCGTCGAAGAAGACCTCGTTGAACGACGCGCCACCGGTCATCTGGCGCAGCGGCCGCACCTCCACCCCCGGTGCCGACATGTCCACCACGAAGCCGGTCAGGCCCCGGTGCTTGGGGGCGTCGGGGTCGCTGCGGCAGATGATCTCGCCGATGTCGGCGTACTGCGCGCCCGAGGTCCAGACCTTCTGGCCGCTGACCCGCCACTCGTCTCCGTCTCGCACCGCCCGGCTCTGCAGGCCAGCCAGGTCGGAGCCGGCACCCGGCTCGCTGAACAGCTGGCAGGCCACCACATCACCCCGGTACAGCTTGGCCAGGTAGGCCGCCTGCACCTCCGGGATGGCGTGGGTGTGGATGGTGGGCGCCACCATGCCGAGGCCGATCCCGAAGAACGACTGGTCGGGGATGTCGTACCGCGCTTCGAGGCTGGCGTAGACGCGGTCGTGGTCGCGGGACAACTCACGGCCGCCGAACGCCCGTGGGCCAGTGATCCAGCCCAGGCCGGCATCGAAGCGCGCCGCCCGGAACGCCTTGCCCTTGGCCAGCTCTTGGCGCTCGATCTCAGGATCGATCTCCTCGAACAGCGCCACCTGGTCGTCGCCCTCACCCCACGCCGGCTTGGCTTCGGCACTGCGCAACGGTGCGTGCCGATCCAGGAACGACCGGCACTCGTCACGGAACGCATCGAGGGATAGGTCGGCCATGAACACCTCCGGGGCCGGCGAAAGGCCTCGAACTTGACGGTCTCAGCACCGTAGCCGAGGGTAGAGCGCTCGCTTCCCGACCCGAGGTGGAACATGGCCGACCGACCCGACAACGACGCACCCTCCCCCGACGACGCCCCCTCCCTGGAAGAGGTCGACGCCCAGATCGACAAGGCCCGCCACGCTCTGGACGACATCGAGGGCAAGGGGGAGGGCCGCTCCTTCATCCAGAAAGGCGAGGCCGCCGAGAGCGACGACGCCACCGACGACACCGTCGCTCCCCCCGGATGACCGCTCCTTTGCCGGCCTCTCCCTTGCTGGCCCGGTTGCGGCCCTACCCGGTGACCGCACTGGCCGCGGCCACGCTGCTGTCCTGGACCGGCCGCCTCGGTCTCGCCTGGTCGGACCGCACGCTCTCGGCCGCCGGCAAGGTGACGGCCACGGTCCCGGTCGTGATCTTCGTGGCTGTGGGAGCCGTGTTGGTGGCGGTGGTGGTGCGTCGCCGCGGCCCCGACGTGGGTGACGGTGGTCGCCGGTTCGTGCGCCTCGCCGTCCTCTGGACGACGGGGTATTGGCTGGTGCGCCTGCCCATCATCGTGACGCACCCGGCCGACGATCGGTACACCGTGGGGTTCAAGGCCTTCCACACGGTCTTGGCCGTCGTGGCATGGGCCTTGTCGGCGCTGGCGTGGCGATCGGTGCGCACCGCGAATGACTCGGGCGATGAGGTGACCAAGTCGCAAACGCATCTCAGTGGTGCGTTGCGCAAGGAACACGCTTGACGTCAGCCGGGTCGGCTACGCGTGGACTCTTGGTGCGCCGGCGGCCTGGGGAATGAGTCAACGCGTGGCGGTTTCCGCGACGGATTGACTCTTGGGGCCTGGGTCAGCGGGTGACAAGTGGGCCATAGAGCTGGCCGTGTCCGTCCGGGCGCGGTGAAGCCTTCGGGAGGTGGGCCGGCCGAGCAGGGACCGTCGCTGGCGAACAGCTCGTCGGTCTGGACTCCGCCAGCGCGTCGTTCCGGCACGGTCGGAGGTCATCGCGAGACGCCTTCAGTTCCTTGGCGTACACGAGTAGGTGCCATGCTCGGTCGGTGGGCCAGCCCGTCGTCGTCAGCGAGAAGGCTTCGACCGCACATCCGGGCGTGGTGCGCTTCGAGACCAACCGGGCCCTCACCGGCATGGGCCACGAGCGGTACCGGTCGGTGGCCGACATCAGCGGTGAGCGGCCGCCCGATGTGTTGGCTCGTCGCCTGTTCGAACAGGGTGGCATCGAAGGGGTCCACGTGAACGGCAACGTGGTGACCGTCGATGTGGCCCAGGGCCACTCCACCGACCGGCTCCGGGACGTGATCGAGGACTTGTACCGGTTCTACCCGGACGCAGACAATGCCGATGCAGGCGAGCCGGCCGGCACGGAGACCGAGGCCGACGTGGGCACGCCTGCCCCTGAGATGATGGCTGATACCGCAGACACTCCTGAGGCTCGCACCGCGGACCCACCGGCGGCCGATCCTTCCGCCGGAGAAGACTGAGGCCACTCCCACTCGCTTCCGCCATCCGGCAGAGCCACTTGCCAACTCGGAACTTGTGTTCGAAGATGGGGGGATGGCTCGTCTTGCCGGTCCCGAAGCAGCCGAAGCGGTGCGGCTCCTGGGGGAGCGGACCCAGCCGCTGAGCTTGGCCGTCGAGCGGACGGTACCGGTCATGCCGGCGTTGGCGGGGTTGATGCCGACCGGCGGGGTCCCGCAGGGATCCACCGTCGAGTTGAGCGGCCGGGCGGCCACCTCGTTGAGCCTGGCCCTGGTGGCGCGAGCGTCCCAGGAGGGGTCCTGGGTGGTGGCCGTCGGTCTGCCCGAGCTGGGCCTGGCGGCGGCCGCTGGGCTGGGGGTGGACCTCGAGCGGTTGGTGCTGGTGGACCGGCCGCCCCCATCGTCGTGGGCCACCGTGGTGGCCACCCTGGTGGAAGCGTTCGACGTGGTGCTGATCTGCCCCGACCGTCCCACTCCGCTCAACCACGCCCGACGTCTGCAGGCGCAGGGGCGTGAGCGCGGCGGCCTGGTGCTCGTGAGCGGAGCCGGGCCCAAGGCGTGGCCCGTGGCCGCCGACGTGGTGCTGCGCACGACCGACACCCGGTGGTCGGGGATCGGTGATGGCCACGGGCACCTGCAGCGCCGCCAGGTCACCGTCGAAGCCGGCGGGCGTCGGGGCGCCGCCCGCCTCCGCCGAGCCACCCTGTGGCTGCCAGGCCCCGATGGGAAGGTGGGCGTGGCTCGGCCATCGGTCGACGAGCGCAGCCCGCGGGCCGAGGACGGTGACACTGAGCGGGGCGTGGCGTGGCCGCGGGTGGGATGAGTCGGATGAGCCCAGGCGCGATGACGTGACCGGTTCGCCTGGTCCCGATGAGCGGGCCGAGCGGGTGCTCGCGGTGTGGTGCCCGGACTGGTCAGTGGCCGCCGCCGGCCGGGCGCCGCACGAGCCGGTGCTGGTCCTGCACGCCAACCGCGTGGTGTCCGCTTCGGCAGCGGCGCGAGCCGACGGGGTGGTGTGTGGCCTGCGCCGCCGTGAGGCCCAGGGTCGATGCCCGGCCGCAGAGGTCATGACCCACGATCCCGCCCGTGACGCCCGCGCCTTTGAGCCGGTGGTGACGGCACTGGAGGCGCTCACCCCTCGGATCGAGGTGGCCGACCCGGGGCGGTGCGGGTTCGCCACCCGCGGTCCGTCGCGTTACTTCGGAGGCGATGGCGCCCTGGCTCGACGGGCCGGAGCGGTGGTGACAGAGGCGTTGCTCCACACGGGCCTGGCCTCGTCGGTGGCGGTGGGGGTGGCCGACGGGATGTTCGCGGCCGGGTTGGCCGCGGCCCACGCTCACGCCGTTGTCGACGGCGCGGTTGCCGGCCCCGGCTGGTACATCGTGGCTCCGGGGGAGGGACCCGGGTTCCTGGAAGGGTGGCCCATCAGCGAGCTGCAAGCCGTTCTGGGTGACGGCCCGGCCCTGGTCGACGTGTGGCGCCGGCTCGGCCTGCGCACCTTGGGCGACCTGGCTGCCCTCCCCTCCGCCGACATGCTGGCCCGGTTCGGTCCCGACGGCGCCGAGGCCCATCGACTGGCCCGCGGCCTCGACGCTCGTCCCCTCGCTGCCCGCCGCCCCACCCCCGTCTTCACCGTGGGCACCGAGCTCGACCCGCCGGCCGAGCGGGTGGCCGCCGCCGCCTTTGTGGCCAAGGCCCTGGCCGACCAACTGCACCAACGTCTCGACGCCGACGGCTTGGCCTGCACCCGCATCGTCATCACCGCCGAGACCGAGCACGGTGAGCGCCTCGAACGGGTGTGGCGTCATGAGGGAGCGCTCAGCGCCGGGGCCATCGCCGACCGGACCCGCTGGCAGCTCGACGGGTGGTTGTCGGGCTCGTCGACCCATCGACCAACCGCCGGCATCTCCCGGTTGGTGTTGGCCCCCGATGAGGTGGTGGCCGCCCGGGGACGCCAACTGGGGTTCTGGGGTGGTGAAGCCCGAGTCGACGAACGAGCCGTGCGGGCGTTGGCCCGGGTGCAGGGCCTGCTCGGGGTGGAAGCGGTCACCGTGCCTGAGTGGCGGGGCGGTCGCGGTCCGGCCGATCAGGTGGTCACCGTGCCCGCAGCGTCGGTCGATCTCACCGTCGTGCGGCCAGCGGCGCGGGCGGCGGCGGTCACCCAACCGTGGCCGGGACGGTTGCCGGTTCCAACTCCGGCCCGGGTGTACCAGTCCGCTCGCCGTGCGGCGGTGGTCGACGGGCAACGTCTCCCCGTGGAGGTGAGCGGCCGCGGCACGGTCAACACCGCGCCGGCCGCCCTCTCGATCGAAGACGGGCCGTGGATGGCGGTGACGGCATGGGCCGGTCCCTGGCCGGTCGACGAACGCTGGTGGGACCCGGCCAGCCACCGCCGCCGGGCCCGTCTCCAACTCGTCACCGCCGACGGAACCGCCCACCTGGTCTGCCGGGAAGCCGGCGGTTGGTGGCTGGAGGCGACCTATGACTGATGGTCTCGAGGGTGCGGCTCCGGCTGGCGCCCCAACGGGCCGTTTGCAGCCAACCAGTGATCAGCACGCCGATCACCGTAAGCTGGCCGATTCTGGATCGCGTGCGGCTCGGGGGCGTGCAGTGCTGGGCTATGGGGGCGTGCACCGACAGCCCGACGTCACCAGCGACAGGCCTCGGGGCAGGGCGCCGGTCGCGCCCCGCCCTGCGCTGACCGGGGCCGCCGCTGACACCGTTGCCCTCGAGGTCTACGGGCGCGCCACCGACCAGCCCCACGCCACCCACAGGTGCCACCGGGCCACGACTGAGCCACCTGGCGACACTCCCTCGTCTCGCCTGCCCCACGAGCCGGCCCTCGACGGGCTGCGAGGCGTGGCCGTGGCCCTCGTCTTGGCTTTCCACGCCGGGTTCACGGGGCTGGCCGGTGGTTTCCTGGGGGTGAGCGCCTTCTTCACGCTCTCGGGTTTCCTGATCACCCGACTGCTGCTGGTCGAGCACGACCGCTACGGACGGATCGACCTCTTGGCCTTCTGGGGCCGGCGGTTCCGGCGCCTGTTGCCGGCGTCGTTGCTCTGCTTGGCCGGCGTCTTGCTGTTCGCGGCCACGGTGGCCACGACAGGCCAGCGTCACGCCCTCCCCGGTGACGTGCTGGCCGCCGTGCTCGACGTGGAGAACTGGCACTTCATCCTGGGGGGAGTCGGTTACGCCACGGTGGTGGCGGCGCCGAGCCCGCTGCAGCACTTCTGGTCGCTCGCCATCGAAGAGCAGTTCTACCTGCTGTTCCCACCGGTGATGGTGCTGCTCTTGGGCCGGCGGGCGGCGCTGACCCGGCGGGATCGACGCCGTCAACGGAGCCGGCTGCTGCGGGCTCTCGGGGCCGGCATCGTCGTGTCGGTCGCCCTCGGGGTGTGGCTCTTCCGTCCCGGCGGCTCACCGCTGCGGGCCTACTACGGCACCGGTGTGCGGGCCGCCGAGCTGCTGGTGGGCTGCCTGCTGGCCGTGGCCTTGCACTGGCGGGCGCCGTTCCGGCGTCAAGGGCAACGCTGGGCCCTCGCCGCCGCCTCGCTGGTGAGCCTGGTGGTGCTGACCTGGTTGTGGAGCACCCAGCACGTGGGCAGTGCCCTGCTGTACCGCGGTGGTTTGGTGCTGCACGCCGCGCTGGTCGGCGTGCTGATCGTCAGCGCCATCCAGCCGGCCAGCCCAGTGAAGACCGTCTTCGGCGTTCGGCCCCTGGCCGTCCTCGGACGCATCAGCTATGGCGTCTACCTGTTCCACTGGCCCATCTTCTTGTGGCTCGATCCGTCCCGAGCCAGTGCCCCCACATGGGTCGTGCAAGCGACGCGGGTGGCCCTCACCCTCGCCGTCGCCGCCCTCTCTTACCACCTCTTGGAGCTGCCCATCCGGCACCGCCGGGCCGGCACCAACCGAAGCCTGGCGTTCGCCCTTCCCGCCGCCGCCGCCGCCCTGTGTCTGGGAGCGGCAGGGTTGGCCTTCAACGCCGCCCCAGCGCGGGGCAACGCGGTCGAGGTCGGCTTGCGAGAGTCGGTGAGCAATGCTCCCGTGCACGTCGACGCCGCCCACGGAACGCCCCCGTCGCCACTCGGTCGACCGGTGCGGGTGGCGACGGCCGGTGATTCCTTGGCGTACCAGATCTCTTACGTCTTCTCCCCCTGGACCACGGTGCTCCGTGACCGCATCGATATCGTCGACACCACGGCCGTCCCCGGCTGTGGCCTGATCGAGCGGGGGGAACTGACTGAGCGCGATGCCGCCATCAGTGGGCAAAACCTCGAGCGGCTGCGCAAGGACGGCGACGCCTCGGGGCCTTGCCGCACCGTCACCGAGCGAAACGCGAAGCTCCTGCAACGGGCGCGACCCGACGTGGTCATCGCCATCAGCGGCGTGTGGGACACCGCCGATCATCGCTTTCCGGGTGACCACAAGTTCCGGGGGCCGGGCGATCCCGTGTACGACCAGGAGCTGCTCACCGAGTACCAGCAGCGGATCGACCAGTGGCGGTCGGGTGGGGCGGCGGTGGTGTGGGCCGAGTGGCCTTGCATCGCCCCCGCCCCGATGGCCGACGGGGGCACCATGCCCACCGGTTTCGATCCCGGCCGGATGCGCTACCTCAAGGACAACATCTTGGTCCGCCTGGCTCGGGCCAACCCGGACGTGCGCTTCGTCGACCTGTCGCGTGGCCTGTGTCCCGGCGGCGCCTTCCGGGCGCAGGATCAGAGCGGTCACCGCCTGCGCATGGACGACGGCATGCACATCACCGCCGACGGGGCCGCCCTTGCCCGCGACCAGTTGGTGCCCGAGGTGATGGCGGCAGCGGCCACCGTGGCCCATCGGCCACCCACGCAGATCTCCGCCACCTCGACGGCGCCGGGGGCCGCCCCACCGTAGCCAGGAGCCCGGGCTGGCGACGGTCGGCTCTCCCATGCCCACGGCGAACAATTGTTCGTTACCATGGCGAGCCCTATGGGATGGCGCAACCCTCCGGTGTCGTGGTCCGAGCTCGAGCGGCGACTGTCCGGCAGCGCCTCGAGCGAGGTGGTCGACTGGGCCAACGGCGGCGACAGCCCAGCCTGGTCCCGCAAGCGTCAGCCCTATCAGGCACCCACCGGCGTCGGCGGGAGAGAGGGTCGGCGCCTGGGCGCAGTGGGCTACGCCGAGCTGCACTGCCACTCCAACTTCAGCTTCCTCGACGGGGCCTCCCATCCGGAGGAGACTCGCTTGGGCCTCGAAGCGCTGGCCCTCACCGATCACGACGGGTTCTACGGCGTGGTCCGCTTCGCCGAGGCCGCCGCCACCGTCGGCCTGCCCACCGTCTTCGGTAGCGAGCTCACCGTGCTGGCTGGTCGCTCCGATTCGCCGTCGGGCGCCGCGCCTGCTGGCCGGTCGCACCTGGTGGTGCTCGCCCGCGGTCCCGAGGGGTATGGCCTCCTGGCCCGCACCATCAGCAAGGGACAGATGGCGGGCGAGAAGGCCGCACCCCGCCTGTCGTTCGTTGAGCTGGCCGATGCCGTATCGAACGCCAGCGGCGACCCGTGGCTGGTGCTCACCGGGTGCCGGCAGGGCACGGTGCCGGCGGCGCTGGTGCGTGACGGGCCAGCCGCCGCATCCCGTGAGCTGGCGCAGTTGACCGACGCCTTTGGTCGGGCCAACGTGGCTGTTGAGCTGTGGGATCACGGCGACCCGCTCGATTCGGCCCGCAACGACGCCCTTGCCGAGGTGGCGCTCAGAGCTGGGGTCGACGTGGTGGCCAGCAACAACGTCCACTACGCCACCCCCGCCCGCCGGCCCCTCGCCACCGCGCTGGCCGCGGTGGGAGCCCGGCGCAGCCTCGACGAGGCGGACGGCTGGCTCCCCGGCGGTGCCGGTGCCCACTTGCGGTCCGGTGCCGAGCAAGCCCGGCGCTTCGCCCGCTACCCCGGTGTGGTGCAACGAGCGGCCGAGCTGGGCCGTGGGTGTGCGTTCGATCTCAAGCTCGTCGCCCCTAACCTGCCGCCGTTCCCGTGCCCGCCTGGTCACGACGAGATGTCGTACCTGCGTCTGCTCACCGAGCACGGCGCCGCTCGGCCCACGCGGTACGGGCCTCGCGCCGCCGAGCGGGTCCGGGGCGCCTACGAACAGATCGACCACGAGCTGGACTTGATCGAGGTCCTCGGGTTCCCCGGCTACTTCCTCATCGTGTGGGACATCGTGCGCTTCTGCCGGGAGGCCGACATCTACTGCCAGGGCCGCGGGTCGGCAGCCAACTCGGCGGTCTGCTACGCCCTCGACGTCACCAAGGCCGACGCCGTCGCCCTCGGCCTGTTGTTCGAGCGCTTCTTGTCGCCCGAGCGCGACGGCCCCCCCGACATCGACCTCGACATCGAGAGCGGTCGCCGCGAGGAGGTCATCCAGTACGTCTATGACCGCTACGGCCGCCAGTACGCGGCCCAGGTGGCCAACGTCATCACCTACCGGGCCAAGTCGGCGGTGCGCGACATGGCCAAGGCCCTCGGTTTCGCTCCGGGCCAGCAGGACGCCTGGTCCAAACAGGTCGACCCCTGGCGCGACGTCGAGAAGGCCGTCGAGCACACCGACGTGCCCGAGGCGGTGATCGACCTGGCGTTGCAGGTGGAGCACTTCCCCCGGCACCTCGGCATCCACTCGGGCGGCATGGTGCTGTGTGACCGGCCAGTGGTGGAGGTGTGCCCGGTGGAGTGGGCCCGCATGAAGGACCGCAGCGTCCTGCAGTGGGACAAGGACGACTGCGCGGCGGTGGGGTTGGTGAAGTTCGACCTGCTCGGCCTCGGCATGCTCACCGCCCTGCACGAGGCGGTCGACCTCATCGCCGGCTACCGCGGCGAGGTCATCGACCTGGCCGACATCCCCCAGCAAGACGAGGTCTACGACATGCTGTGCCAAGCCGACTCCATCGGCGTTTTCCAAGTGGAGAGCCGAGCCCAGATGGCCACCCTGCCCCGGTTGCGGCCCCGCACTTTCTATGACCTCGTGGTGGAGGTGGCCCTGATCCGGCCCGGCCCCATCCAGGGCGGCTCGGTGCACCCCTACATCCGTCGCCGCAACGGCCAGGAGCCCGTCACCTACCTGCACCCGCTCACCGAGCCGGCGCTGCGCAAGACCCTCGGCGTGCCGCTGTTCCAGGAACAGCTCATGCAGATGGCCATCGACGTGGCCGGCTTCACCCCCGGCGAGGCCGACGAGCTGCGCCAGGCCATGGGCGCCAAACGGTCACGGGAGCGGATGGAACGGCTGCGCCAGCGGCTCTATGACGGCATGGCCGAGCGCGGCATCACCGGCGAGGTGGCCGACACCATCTACGACAAGCTGGCCGCCTTCGCCAACTACGGCTTCCCCGAGAGCCACTCGGTGAGCTTCGCCTACCTGGTGTACGCGTCGGCGTGGATCAAGTACCACGAGCCGGCCGCGTTCTGCGCTGCCCTGCTCAACGCCCAACCCATGGGCTTCTACTCACCGCACACGCTGGTGCAAGACGCTCGTCGCCACGGCGTCGAGGTGCGCACCCCCGACCTCAACGCCTCCGCCGCCAACGCCACCCTCGAGCTCCCCCCAAAAGATTTGGGGAAATGTGGCGGCATATCCGCTTCCCCAGTTACCCCAAAAGTTTTGGGGAAGGAAGAGCCGGCGGTGCGGCTGGGGATCTCGTCGGTGCGGGGGATCGGCGACGACTTGGCCGAGCGCATCGCCGAGGGCCGGCCGTACGCCGACATGGAGGACCTGGCCCGGCGCACCGGCGCTGGCCTCGAGGTGTTGGAGGCGCTGGCCACCGCGGGGGCGTTCGGCTGCTTCGGGCTGGAGCGACGAGCAGCGTTGTGGGCGGCCGGGGCGGTGGCCCAGTCCCGTCCCGGCCGCTTGGCCGGCGTGGTCACCGGCGCATCGCCGCCGCCGCTGCCCGGGATGCAGGAGTGGGAGGAGGCCAACGCCGACCTGTGGGCCACCGGCGTGGCGCCCAACGGCCACCCCACCCGCTTCGTGCGCCCCGAGCTCGAGCGCCTCGGTGCGGTGACAGCCAAGGGCCTGGCCACCGCGCCGCTCGGCAAGGTGGTGGTGGGCGGGGTGGTCACCCACCGCCAACGCCCGGCCACCGCCGGAGGCACCCTCTTCCTCAACCTGGAGGACGAGACAGGCCTGGTCAACGTGGTGTGCTCAAAGGGCTGTTGGGCCCACTTCCGCCGTATCGCCCAGTCGTCGCCCGCCCTGCTGGTGCGGGGTCGCTTGGAGCGCGCCGAAGGGGTGGTCAACGTGGTGGCCGAGAAGCTCGAACCTCTGTCGCTCTCATCGGCGGCGCTCAAGTCCCGCAACTTCCGCTGAGCGAAGCAGCGGACAAGACGATGTACGATCATACATCATGAAACGAACGCAGATCTACCTCGACGAACCAGGATCGCGCCTTGGTCGAGCGGGCGAAGGTCACGGCGCGCACCAAATCGAACCTCATCCGGGAAGCCATCGACGAGTACCTGAACGGCACGGCAGTCGAACACGCGCAAGCTATGGAGCACTATCGATCCGTGATCACCGAGGTGGCCGGCTCAGTCCCCCGACTTCCGGCCGGAGCGGCCTATGTAGACGGGCTTCGATCCGCTGATCGAGCGCGAGACGAGGCCTTGGAGAGCCGTTGGCGGCAATGACTCGGTCGATCATCGCCGACACCACGGTGCTCATCGACTGCCTCCGCGGCCTGCCCGCGGCGATCGGCTGGCTGACCGACCAGCCGCTTCGGCCAACGTGCGCAGAAGTCACCAGGGTTGAGGTGATTCGAGGGCTTCGCTCCCATGAACGTCGGCCGGCGGAACAACTCTTCAGCGTGCTCACGTGGGCACCGCTCAGCGAACCCATCTCACGGCGAGCCGGAGACCTCGGGCGTCGCTACCGCCGCAGCCAGACACTGGGGGTCGCCGACCTGATCATCGGTGCCACGGCGTTGGAGCTCAATGCCAGCTTGGCCACCACGAACGTGAAGCACTTCCCGATGTGGAAGGACCTGAAGCCGCCCTACTGACCAACGGCGCTACCGCCGGACGTCGTAGAAGGCGTTGACGGGGTGGTCAACCTCGAGACACCGAAACCGGCTGAAGCCGGCGTCGGCGGTGAGGCGGCGGGCCACCGACTCGGACAGGCCGAGCGTGCCCAGCCCGGCCCCGCCCGGCTCTGAGAGCGCGGACGGCAGGCAGGTGAGCAGCGACAGGCCATACATGAGCGAAGCCATCGGGTTGCGGGTCACGTTCTCGACGAACCCTTCTCCCGCCTTGATGTCCACCAGCAGCCACGATCCGTCCGGAGCCAGCGCCGCCCGGATGGCGGCTGCGGCGTCCTCGGGGTGGGCCATGTCATGGATGCAGTCGAAGGTGGACACGAAGGCTAGCGAGCCGTCGGCCGGCAACGGCTCTTGGCGGGGATCGACGAAGTCGACGTTGGCCGCGCCTTCCTCAGCCGCTCGCTGGCGGGCCCGGGCCAACGCGTGGGCGGAGATGTCGTAACCGATGAAGGTCGAAGCCGGGAACGAACGCGCCAGCAGGAGCACGGCCGAACCTGCACCGCAACCCACGTCAGCGGCCAGTGCACCCGTGTGCAGCTTCTCCACCACGCCGTCGAGCAGGGGCAGCACGCTCGGCACCAGGAACGCGCCGAACCACGGCTCGAACGCCCGCTCCATCCCCTCGGCTCCTTCGGCGCCGCCCGCGTCGTAGTCGAAGCCCAGTCCCGTGGCAAAGGCCTCGGGCAGCCGATTCACCAGCGCCAGCTCCCGTGGCAGGTGGTGGAAGTGTCCCATGCCGAACGCCGGGTGCGCCGGGTTGGCGGTGAAGGCCACCGCCGCCGGGGAGAGCCAGAACCGTGGCCACTCCCCGCCGCTGCTGTCGGTGCTGCCGTTTGCTGCCCACTCGATCAGCCCCGCGGCGGCTTGGTTGTGCAACCACTCACGCAGCCATCGCTCCTGCAGCCCGGTGGCGGCGGCCAGAGCGACGCTGGTCATCGGTCCTTCGACGCTGGTCTCGGCCATGGCGCGGTAGAGGCCGAGCCGGTCGCCCAGGTGCACCATCACCGCAGTGACGGCGCCGTCGAGCGTGCCGAACAGATGCCGGGCGTACTGGTCAAGCGGGTCAGGTCGGTCCTCGGGCATGCCCGATTGTGTCTGACTGCGCCGGGCGCCACTGGCCGGCTGGCAAGATGCGAGCCGTGAAAGATCTCGGGAGGTGATCCGCCGAAGCGGCGCGCTCGGTGCCGTCGCCCTCCTGCTCTGCGTCGCTTGCAGCAACGACGCCAAGACCCCCAGCGCGTCCAAGACCCCGCGGGCCAGCATCACCACGACCACCACCGCGACGACGGCCACGGCCACCGGCCCGGCCAAGCCCTCGACCGGCTG
>JAABUQ010004665.1_pt1 | contig 23088 bp, 19 predicted proteins | sample 5560001 | NCBI WGS metagenome assembly JAABUQ01 (sample SAMN10711888, study PRJNA513371) | rock metagenome | isolation source: Antarctica rocks | place: Antarctica: Victoria Land, Finger Mt nord | collected 2015-12-18 | reverse complement strand
CTGGCGCTCCTGGCGGCCTTGACGCGGCGGGGACTCCGCGTGCAGGGGTTCAAGGTCGGCCCCGACTTCATCGACCCCGGCCACCACGCGGCGATCACGCACAGGACCGGGCGGAACCTGGATACCTGGCTGATGGGACCGGAGGCCCTGGCCGCCTCCTATCGGCGGGCGACGGCCGGGGTCGACCTGGCGGTGATCGAGGGGGTCATGGGCCTCTTCGATGGCCGAGGCGCCGAGGACGAGGCCGGCTCGACGGCCGACCTCGCGCGGCTCTGGGACCTCCCCGTGGTCCTGGTCGTCGACGCCAGGGGCCTTGCCCGCTCGATCGCGCCGATGGTCCGGGGCTTCGCCGATTTCGATCCCGCGGTCCGCGTGGTCGCGGCGATCGCCAACCGGGTCGGCAGCCCGGGGCACTTCGCGAACGTTCTGGCCCCCGCGCTCCGCGGTGCCACGCGGATCGAGCCCGTCGGCTCCCTCCCGCGCCGCGAGGCCCTGGCGATCCCGTCGCGGCATCTCGGCCTCTGGACGGCCGAGGAGTTCCAACCAGGCGCCGGATACGCCGAGGCCCTGGCCGACGCCGCCGAGGAGGGTCTGGCCCTCGATCGCCTGCGGGCCCTGGCCCAACCTCCCAAGCTCGCCGAGCCTCCGGAGCTCGTCGCGCCCGTGGCGAAGCTCCGCGGGCGAGTGGCGCTGGCGCGCGACGCCGCCTTCTGCTTCCACTACGAAGACAACCTGGACCTCCTGCGCGACGAGGGAGCGGAGGTTGTCCCGTTCTCCCCCCTGGCGGATGCGGCCCTGCCCGAAGGGTCGGAACTCCTCCTGCTGGGCGGCGGCTATCCCGAGGTTTTCGACGGGGAACTGGCCGCGAACGCCCCGTTACGGGCCGCGATCCGCCATTTCCACGCGGAGGGGGGCACCATCCTGGCCGAGTGCGGCGGGCTGATGGCCTGCTGCCGGGCCTTGCAAACCCTCGACGGCCGATCCTTCCCGATGTGGGACCTCATCCCCGCCCGCGTCGCCATGCGCGACCGCTTCCAGGCGCTCGGCTATGTGACCATCGAGACCGATGGAGCGACCCCCTTCGGCCCGGCGGGCACGAGGCTCCGGGGCCACGAGTTCCACTACTCGGCCCTCGAACCCCTCGCCCCCCTGCCCTTCGCGACAAACCTCGGACGGCCCGACCGCCCGCCGAAGCCCGACGGGATCGCCATTGGCGGGCTCCTCGCCAGCTACGCGCACGCCCATTACGCCTCGAATCCGGCTGTCGCGCGGGCGATCCTCGGGCGCTGAGCACGGGCGCGCAGCGAGAGCCGCGCCCCCGTGACCGGCCGGACAGGGACGCGGACCTCGAAACGATCGCCACGACGCCCGGTTCAGCGGGGCGGCTTGGCCTTGGGCTTGATCTTGACCGGCTTGTTCGCCGGGGTCTGGACCTTCATCCCTGTGAGGACTTGCACCTGGGGGGGCTCAACCTTCTCGCCCGCCGCGACCGCCGGGACCTTGCTCGCCATCGACCCGCCTTCGAAGAGGGGATTGCATCGTTCTCGCGGAAATCTATGACCATTGCGGGCCGTTGTCAAACCCTATAGCCCGCGAATGTTGCGTCCGTGCATCAGAAGCCGGCCAACCGGATTCCTCCAGGAAACCCTTGCCGACCCGTTGACGAGCCCCACGCCGGAGTTTTGCGCCAGATTCCGGCGACTTCGGCGATGCGATCATTCGTCGAAATCGGTGCGGCTGCGTGACTTGCGCCGGGACTCCTCGGGCGGTGCCCAGTCGGGCTTGAGGCCGGCCTTGGCGCGGAGGCTGGCCATCCAGGTTTCCTTGCGGCGGTTCAGGGCCTCGCCGAAGGTCCACATCTCCAGATACTGGCGGTCGCCGTTGAAGGGGGTGTACAGGTCCTGGAAGGTGGAGTCGATGCGGGCGTTGAGGGCGAGGACGTAGTAGGTGGACAGCGTCTTGTCGGGCTGCACCACGACGGCCTTGGGAGCGAGTCCGAACAGGGCCTCGCGGAGGTCTTCGCCCGCGTCGGGAATCTGGGGGATCTCGGTCGGCCGGGGCGGCTGGCCGGGCATCGTGGCGCGTTGGAGGCGGGAGATCGGCTCGGTGGTCAGGACGCGGTCGCGAGGGCCGACCTTGTTGAGGTCGCCGTCGACCTTGCGGGCGTCCTCGGCGATCGCCTGGGCGGCCTTGAGGGCGAGGGGGCGGGCCTGCTCGCGCTTCCAGGCGGCCTCGACGTCCTTGCGAATTTCCTCCAAGGTGGGGGTGTAGGACGCCTGGTCCTCGACCTTCCAGGCGAGGAAGGCGTGGGCTTCGTCGGAGAGTTCCAGCGGGAAGAAGAGGCCGTTCTTGGGGTCGAACGCCTCGGAGGCGAAGGTGTGTCCCTGGCCTCCGGAGCCGGGAAGGCCGGCGTGGCCGCGGCCGAGATCGCCGTACTTCTCGGCCGCGGCGAGCGTGAGCATGGGGGTCGACTCGTAGTCCAGCCCCTGCTCGACGGCGAGCGCCTTCAGGTCCGGCGGGGTCGGCAAGACGGGCCTGGCCGTCGCGCTTGTGGCCGAGGAGGAGGCGGCGGAATCCTCGGCGTCGGTCGGGTGGAGGATCTCCTCGACCTTGGCCTGGTGGTCGGCCATCACGTCGCGGGCCTTCTCGAACTTGCGGACCATCTCGGCGTTGGCCTGGGCGCGGGCGAGTTCGGTTTCCAGCTCGTGGCGAACGTCTTCGAAGAGGCGGGGCGTAAGCTCGGCCAACGGGTCGCCCGCGAAGAGGTCGACGGGCAGCTCGTCGAACTGGGACGGCGAGGATCGGGAGAGTTCGCCCTTGCGTTCTTCGTAGGCGTCGCGCACTTCGGCCTCGGTCAGCTTCGCGCGGAGCTGGGTCTCGCGGGCGGCGAGGTTGAAGGCGAGGTATTCCAGGCGGATGCGCCGGGGAACGCGAAAGCCGGGGGTTGGGCTGGCGGGGTCGGGAAGCGCGTCCTTGAACTGATCGTGGAAGGCCCGCAAGGCGGTCGTGGACGGGTGGGGCACCTCGGCGACATAGTCGGCGACCCGCACCGGCAGGGCGTTGACGGAGACCTTCTCGTTCTGGTCGCGGAAAGTGCGAAACACGTCCAGCGGAGTGACTTCGGGGAGGCCGGGGAGCCGGGAGACTTCCTGGAGGCGAAGCTGGTCGGCGATGGCGCCCAGCACCTGCTCGCTGGAGGCACCCTGGCTGCGGAAATGCTCGCGGACGATCGCCTCAGCGATGGGGGCGGTCATGCGGTCGTGGGTCATGGTGGCGAGCCAGCGGAGGGCCGACTCGTTGGTGGCGGGGATACCCAGGGCGTCGGCCTCATGGCGCAGAATCAGGGCGTCGACGATGGCGGCGTCGCCGGTATCGCCGAAGGGCTGAGGGCCGATCCTGGGCAGGAGCTCGCGCTGGCTGAGGGCCGCGAGGAAGGTGTTGGCGAAGTACCGCTCGCGGGCCATGCCCATGAGGTCGCCGCGACGGATGGTCTTGCCGTACAGGATGGCCACTTCGGGGTCGGCGCCCGGGCCGGAGTTGGAGCTGAGCAGCCTGGGCAGGGTGTCGGCGACCACGAAGCTGATCATGGCCAGGATGCCGAAAATGGCGATCAGCTTCTTCTGATTGCGCCGGAAAATCGCGAACGGCATGGGTTCCCCCTGCGGCGAGATGGCGACCCGGCGGCCGGTGCCCGTTTGGCCCGCCCCCTTGACAGGCCCGGATACGCTAGCTATTTGAAGGGCGCGGCCTCCGCCGTTGGCCGGTCCATTTTCGCAGTCTATCAAGATCAGTCGCTGGCCGGGAGTCCCGAGCGTCCGGCGCCCGGCCACTTCCGGGATCGCACCATCGCCGAGCCGGGACGTATCTCTCCGGGGACTGAAACCGAACGTTCCCCCCCAAGAACCGGCGCCCCCGGACACCTCCAGGACAGGAACGCACCGTGGCCCGCAAGTCCGCCAAAGCCCCCGAATCGCCCGACGCCCCGACCCCCAAGAAGGCCGCCCCCAAGGCCCGCAAGTCGGCGTCGGGGTCGGCGTCGGCCGCCTCGACTTCCCCGAAGAAATCGGCCGCGGCCCCGAAGCGGCGCACCGCCGCCGCCACGTCCCCGGCGCCTGGGGTCCGCACCGGCCGTTCCCTGGTGATTGTCGAGAGCCCCAAGAAGGCCAAGTCGATCAACAAGTTCCTCGGCCCCAACTTCGTGGTCAAGGCCAGCATGGGGCACGTCCGCGACCTCCCCAAGCGGACCCTCGGGCTCGACGTGACGCGAGGCTACGAGCCCTCCTACGAGATCATGGCCGCCAAGAAGGACACCATCAGCGAGCTCAAGAAAGAGGCCGCCCGCGCCGACCACGTCTACCTGGCGACCGACCCCGACCGCGAAGGGGAGGCCATCGCCTGGCACCTCCAGGAGGCCCTGGGCCTGCCCGACGACCGCGTGGGCCGCGTGATGTTCTTTGAGATCACCGAGCGCGCCGTGAAGGAGGCGTTCAAGTCGGTGACCCCCATCGACATGGACAAGGTCAACGCCCAGCAGGCGCGCCGGTTCCTCGACCGCTTCGTCGGCTACCAGCTCAGCCCGCTCCTGTGGAAGAAAGTGGCCCGGAACCTCAGCGCCGGCCGCGTCCAGTCGGTCGCCGTCCGCCTGATCGCCGAGCGTGAGAAGGAGATCAACGCCTTCGTCTCGGAGGAATACTGGCGGATCACCGCGACCCTCGCCCCGGCGGGCTCGGCTTCCGAGGCCGACCGCTTTGCCGCCGAGCTGGCCGAGTGGCAGGGGGCGAAGTTCGTGGCCAAGACCGAGGAGGCCGCTCGCGGCATCCGCGACACCCTCGCCTCCGCCCCGTTCGTGGTTTCCAAGGTCGAACAGGTCGAGAAGCTCGACCGCGCCGACGCCCCGTTCAAGACCAGCACCCTCCAGCAGCAGGCGGCGATCCGCTTGCGGTTCTCGGGCAAGAAGACCATGAAGGTCGCCCAGGAGCTTTACGAAGGCATCGACGTTGGCGCCGACGGCCCGGTGGGCCTCATCACCTATATGAGGACCGATAGCCTCCGCGTCTCGGGCGAGGCCCTGGAAGCCGTCCGCGAGCGGATCGTCGCCGAGTATGGCGACCGCTACTTGCCGGCGAAGCCCAACACCTACGTCGCGGGCAAGCAGGCGCAGGAGGCCCACGAGGCGATCCGGCCGACGGACCTCGCGCTTTCTCCCGAGGCGATCCGCAACCGGCTGTCGATCGACCAGTTCCGCCTGTATCAGTTGATCTATCGCCGGTTCGTCGCCAGCCAGATGACGCCCGCGGTCTTCGCCGTGACGAATGTCGCGGTGACGGCCGACGCGGGGGTCTTCAAGACGCAAGGCAAGATCCTCAAGTTCGACGGCCACCGCCGCGCCTTGCCGCCCGCGGGCAAGCAGGAAGACCAGCTCTTGCCCACCTTGACGGTCGGCCAGACGCTCGACCTGCACGCGCTGGACCCCTCGCAGCACTTCACGCAGCCGCCGCCGCGGTATTCCGAGGCGACGCTCATCAAGGCTTTGGAGAAGGAGAACATCGGCCGCCCGAGCACCTACGCGCCGATCATCCAGACGATCCAGGACCGCCTGTACGTCGAGCAGAAGGAGCGCCGGTTCCACGCGACGACCCTGGGGATGATCGTGACCGACCTGCTGGTCGAGCACTTCCCCAAGATCATGGACTTCAAATTCACGTCGCACATGGAGGACGAGCTCGACGACATCGCGGCGGCCAAGGAGGACATGGTCAAGGTCCTGGACGAGTTTTACCACCCGTTCCAGGAGGCGTTGAAGGCGGCCGAGACGGCGATGGAGCGGGTGCAGGTGCCGTCCTCGGAGACCTGCCACGAGTGCGGAGCGCCGATGCTCGTGAAGTTCGGGCGGACGGGCCAGTTCCTGGGCTGCTCCAAGTACCCCGAGTGCAAGGCCACGCGCCCGATGGAGGGGGGGCCCCGTCCCGAGGCGGTCGAGACGTCACACGTCTGCACCAAGTGCGGCAAGCCGCTGATGCTCCGGCAAAGCAAGCGCGGGCCGTTCTTGTCGTGCTCGGGCTACCCCAAGTGCAAGGAGTCGTACAACATCGACCCGCAGGGCAACCCCGTGCCCTCGGTGATCGAGACCGAGCACGCCTGTCCCAAGTGCGGCAAGCCGTTGGCCCTGCGCCAGGGGGCGCGGGGCGCCTTCCTGGGCTGCACCGGCTACCCGAAGTGCCGCAACACCATGCCGGTGGACGACCAGGGCCAGCCCGTGGTCCCGGTGACGGTGGATGTGAAGTGCCAGAAGTGCGGCGGCCCGATGGGCGTGAAGCAGGGGCGCCGGGGCGCCTTCCTCGGCTGCCTGGCCTATCCCAAGTGCCGCAGCACCGCGCCGATCCCCGAGGACCTCAAGGAGAAGCTCGGCGACCTGCCCGCCCCGGCCGCGGCCGAAGGCGCCACGGACCTGAAGGCGATCCCCGTGGCCGAAGCCTGCGACACCTGCGGCGGCGCGATGACCGTCCGCCGCGGGAAACGCGGGTTCTTCCTCGGTTGCGCCAACTACCCCAAGTGCAAGGGGACCAAGGAGCCCGGCGAGGCGACCCTGGAGAAGATCATGGCCGTCACCGGGGCCTGAGCGCGTGTCCCGGCGGGAGGACGCCATGTCCGCAACTTCATCCCTTCACAACCACAACGCGCCCGGGGCCGATGGTGAGTCGGCCCCGGCTCCCCACCCGCGCCGACCGTCCTGGGCGGGGCGAATCGCGGCGTGGGTCGTCGTCCCGGCCGTCCTGGCGGGGCTGGTCTACGTCCAGACCCGCGCGTTCCGCGTGTCGACGTGCGAGACATACGACGAGTGGACCTATTTGCGGATGGGAATCCGCATCTATCGCTTCCACGACGTCCTCAGCCTGGCGAGCCCGATGCTTCCGCCCTTGCCGATCCTCCTGGAATGGTGGCTCCCTGCGCTGCGGACCCTCAACCCGGCCTTGAAGGAGACCGAAGCGTTCCTGTGGGAAGTGCCCGAGCTGACGCGCCTGGCACGGCTCCTGACGGCGATCACCCTCGGCATTCCGCTGGTCTGGGTCGTGTACGCCTGGCTGGCAAGGCGCCGGGGATGGGCCGTCGGCGCCCTGGGGGGAGGGCTGGCGGCGCTCTCGCCGACGATCCTGGCGCACATCTCCATCGCCGCCACGGACGCCTGCTTCGCCCTCTTCGGCGTGCTCGCGCTCGCGGCGATCCAACGCTGGGTCGATCGGCGGTCCCTCGGGACGTTCCTGCTGGCGGGAGTGGGCATCGGCGCGGCCCTGGCCTCAAAGCAGACCGGGGTGATCTTCTTCCCGGTCGTGCTGGTCGAGCTGCTTCTGCGGTTTCGCCCGCGCCGCCAGGGGGCGACGCGGGTCGATGCGATCCTGCGGACGCTCTGGGTGTCCGGGCTCAGGATGGCCGCGATGGTCCTGGTCGCATTCCTGGTGGACTGGGCCTGCTACGGCTTCGCGCTCGCGCCCAGGATCGGTTCCGGGGCGTCGCACGTCCCGATGCCGGTCTTCGTCACGATGGTCGCCCAGCGATTCCCGGACCCCGATGCGATCATGCAACAGGCTTACCGATACCGGCCGCCGCTGGCGCTCGACACGTTTCTGGGCCAGCTCGACCACGCGACGTCGGGTCATCCCGCGTTCCTGTTGGGCCGTTATTCACCTCAGGGCTGGTGGTACTACTTCCCCGTCGCCATCGCGCTCAAGAGCACTCCCGCGGAGCTGGTCTTGCTCGGCCTGACGGCCCTGCTGGCCGCAAGGCGCCGCACGTGGGCCGACCCCTCGCGACGCCCCTGGCTGCTCGCTCTGATCGTGCTGCTGGCCGCGGGGATGGCCAGCGCGATCAACATCGGCCAGCGGTACATGCTGCTCGCGTACCCGCTGCTCATCCTGCTGGGGGTCGAGGCGATCGGCGAGTTCCGCCTTCGGCGACCGTCGTGGGCCGCGGCGGTTGGCGGCCTGCTTCTTGCATGGCAGGCGTGGAGTGTCGCGGGTGTCGCTCCCCACTACCTCGGCTATTTCAACGAGCTGTGCGGCGGCCCGCTGGCGGGGGACCAGTACCTCTCGGATTCCAATCTCGACTGGGGCCAGGACTTGCCCGCGCTCCGCCGTGAGCTTGAGGCCCGCAATTATCGCGAGGTCGTCCTGGCGTACTTCGGCACCGGAGTTCCGCGCGTCTATGGTCTGCGGTCGCGGGGCCTCCAATCGGAAGGCGACCCCGTCGCCGAGGGCTGCGACTGGTTCGCCGTCTCGGCCACGACGCTCCAGGGGACCTACGCGGCGTCGCCCGAGATGCTCGAACGGTTCGGGAACCTGCCCGCGATCCGCGTGGCCTACAGTCTTTTCCTCTATGACCTCAAGGACCCGCGCGTGCGGGCCGCCTTCGAAGCCTGGCGGCACTTGCCACCCTCCACGACCTCGACCAGCGCGCGAATGTCGCCGCCACCGAAAGGAACCTCCGACGATGCAGCAGCCCAACATTAGCGTCTACGGCTCGATGTCCTGCCCGGACACGGTTCGCGCCCGGGCGTTCCTGGACGCGAAAGCCATCGCCTACGAGTTCAAGGACGTCGACGCGGCCCCCGAATACAACGACTACATCGCCGGCCTCAACGGCGGCAAGCGCGTGATGCCGACGATCCGCATCGATAACCTGACGTACATCAACCCGACCGATCAAGAACTGGCCAAGGCCGTTTCCGACTGAGACCGGAACGCCCGCGACCGGGAGGACACGGGAACGATTCGCTCAACGGGAGTCGTGTCCGTGTCCTTCGTGCCGCCCTGGTGAGTTCAGCCTTCGTGGTCCTCCAGGTCGAAGGATGGCTCGCCGTTAATCGCGCCCAGGGCCAGGGCGTAGGCCGTGGCGTAGGTGCGGCAGTGCGAGATCGAGACCAGGATTTCGCCGACGCCTCGCGACCGCGCGGCGTCCTTCGCCCCGCAGCCGAGGATCACGCGCGGCCGTCCGCTGGGGACGTTGCGGACCTCCAGGTCGGTCCAGCAGATGCCCCGGGTCCAGCCGGTGCCGATCGCCTTCAGGATCGCTTCCTTGGCCGCCCAGCGCCCGGCGAAGTGCTCGATGGCGTGCTTCCGGGCCTGACAGTAGCGGATCTCCCGCTCGGAATAGACCCGGCGCAGGAACAGTTCGCCGTGCTGCTCGATCATCCGCCCGATCCTCGGGCATTCCACGATGTCGGTGCCGATCCCCATGATCTCCATGCCGCGTGTCGTCCCTTGGGGCCGGCGGTGCGTCGAGTCGTCCCGTTGAGTGTAACCCCCCCCGCCGGCCGCGGCCAACGGCGGTTCGTGGCGATCGCCAATGGCATCGCGGGGCGGCGGTTCCGATGGTAGACTGATGTTCGCCACCCCGGCTGGCTCGGACGTTCGCCACGACCATCCAAGGAGGGAGGCCCGATGGACCTGCTCGCCGACCTGACCCCCGCGCAGCGCGAGGCCGTGACGCACGTCGACGGGCCCCTGCTGGTCCTGGCCGGGGCCGGCTCGGGCAAGACGCGGGTCATCACCAGGCGCGTGGCGTCCATGCTCTCCCAGGGCATCGGCGGCGCGAACATCCTCGCCCTGACCTTCACCAACAAGGCCGCGGGCGAAATGCGCCAGCGCATCGAGGCCCTCGCCCCCGGCTCCGGCGTCTGGGTCGGCACCTTCCACGCCCTCTGCGCCCGGCTCTTGCGATCGTATGCCCCCCTGGTCGGCCTCGACCGCAACTTCACCATTTATGACCAGGCCGACCGCCTCCGCGCCGTCAAGGGGGTGATGGAACGCCTCGACCTCGATGCCATCGGCGTCCCCCCGGAGCGCGTCGACGCCGCGATCAGCCGCGCCAAGAATGACATGTGCCCGCCCGAGAAGATCGCCAGCAGGGGCGACAACGACCACGTCTCAGCCATCGTCGCCAAGGTCTATGGCGCCTACCAGCAACGCCTCCGCGAATCCTCGGCCGTCGACTTCGACGACTTGCTGGTCCACCTCGTCACCATCCTCCGCGAGCACCAGGACGTCCGCGCCACGCTCGACGCCCGCTTCCGCTATGTCCTGGTCGACGAGTACCAGGACACCAACCTCGCCCAGTACGCCATCGTCCGCGCCCTCTCGGTCGACCGCCCCAACCTCTGCGTCACCGGCGACCCCGACCAGTCGATCTACGGCTGGCGCGGGGCGAACCTCAATAACATCCTGGAATTCGAGCACGATTACCCCGGGACGAAAGTGGTCAAGCTCGAGCGCAACTATCGCAGCACCAAGAACATCCTGGAAGTCGCCGGCCACCTGATCCGCTTCAACCGCCGCCGCAAGCCCAAGGACTTGACCACCGAGAACCCCGTCGGCGCGCCCGTGGAGCTGGCCACCTTCGCCACCGAGCGCGACGAGGCCGAGGGGGTCGCCTCGAAGATCGTGACCCTCGTCCGCGAGGGGGAGTCTGAGTACCGCGACGTCGCCGTCTTTTGCCGGGTCACGGCCCTGACGCGCGGGTTCGAGACGGCCTTTCGCGCGGCCAAGGTCCCTTACCAGGTCGTCGGGGGGGTGTCGTTCTACGAGCGGCAGGAGATCAAGGACGTGCTGGCGTACTTGCATCTCCTGGCCAACCCCAAGGACGACATCGCCTTCGCCCGCGCGGTCAACGTGCCGCCGCGAGGGGTGGGCAAGACGTCGCTCGACCACCTTTCGGGACGGGCCAGGGGCCTGGGCCTCCCCCTGCTGGCGATGGGGCGGCAGGCCGCCGCCGTGCCGGGCCTCAAGGACAAGGCGGCCCGCGCCCTCCGCGACTTCGCCATGCTGATAGACGAGCTCAACGCCCTGCGCGACCACCCCGCCGAGGAGGTCATCCGCCGCCTCTTGAACCTCTCGGGCTATCACAAGCACCTGGAGAAGGACGCCAAGGACGGCGGTGAGGACCGACTGGCCAACGTCGACGAACTCGTTTCGGCCGCTCGCCAGTTCGACCGCGACCACCCCGGCGCCACGGTCGTGGACTTCCTGGAGGAGATCAGCCTGGCCTCGGCCGTCGACCGCTGGAAGGACGAGGCCGGCGCCGTCACCTTGATGACATTGCACGCGGCCAAGGGGCTGGAATTTTCCGTCGTCTTCATCGTCGGCCTGGAACAGGGACTCCTGCCCCACTCGCGCGCCGCCGACAACGACGCGGAGCTGGAGGAGGAACGCCGGCTGTTGTTCGTCGGGATCACCCGCGCCCGCCGCGAGCTGTACCTCAGCCACTGCCGCGTCCGCGAGTTCCGCGGCCAGCGGACCGCGACGATCCCCTCGTGCTTCCTGGCCGAACTCCCCGAGGGTCCGATCCTCCCCCGCGACCACTCGGATTTTGGCCCACCCTCCTTTCCGACCACCCGTCGCCCCGCCCCCCAACCCTTACCTTCGCCTTCGTCGGGCGGATTCCGCCTGACGACCGCCGCGGCCCTGGCGGGCGCCACCGCCGGCCCCGAGGACCTGAACGCCTTCCGCCCGGGCGTCTCGGTCCTGCATCCGCAGTATGGCCTCGGCCGGATCATCGCCGTCGATGGCGCCGGCCCCAACCGCAAGGGCAAGGTCGCCTTCGCCGTCGGCGGCGAGAAGACGTTTGTCCTGGCGAAGTCGCCGCTACGGGCAATGGGGGGGAAGTGAACCGAGAATGCCCCAGGGCGGTCGATTCCTCCGCGAAGTGGTCGCGGATATCATCGGAGCATGGCGAAGACCCGGGCCACCCGGGAATCCTCAACATTCTCCAGAATCCAGAGTCATAGCCCACCCCGGTACGCGGGTACGAACGATTGGGCGATGCGGAAACTCCGGGGGAACCGCGGGTCTTGAACCAGTCGATCGGAGTTATGATCGAGTCATCCTCTTCGGAAGATTTATCAGATGTCGCCACGGCTCGGGATCAACATCGACCACGTCGCGACGATCCGCCAGGCGCGTGGGGGGCGTGAGCCCGACCCGGTCTGGGCGGCCGTGCTGGCGGAATTGGGGGGGGCTGACGGGATCACGGTCCACCTGCGCGAGGACCGGCGGCACATCCAGGATCGCGACCTGCGGCTGCTTCGGGAAACCGTCCGCACGCGGCTGAACCTCGAACTCGCCGCCGAGCCGGGCGTGCTGGCGATCGCCCTGGCCGTCCGGCCCGACCAGGTGACGTTCGTGCCGGAACGGCGCGAGGAGCTGACGACCGAAGGGGGACTCGACGTCGTCGCGCACCGGGAGCGGGTGGCCGAGGCGGTCGCCAGCTGCCTCGACGCCGGGCTGGAGGTCAGCCTGTTCATCGACCCGGACCCGAAGCAGGTGGCCGCCTCCGCGGCGTTGGGGGTCGCGGCGGTCGAGCTGCACACCGGACGCTACGCCGACGCCTTGTCGACGGCCGACCGTGGACGCGAATTCGCCACCTTGGTGCGCGCCGGGGCGGAGGCCGTCGCGGCGGGGTTGCGGCTGCACGCCGGGCACGGCCTGGACTATCGGAACGTCGGCCCGGTCGCGCACCTGGAGGAGCTGCGCGAGTTGAATATCGGCCACAGCGTCGTGTCGCGGGCCGTCTTCGTCGGCATGGAGCGAGCGGTGCGGGAGATGAAAGCCGCGTTCGCGACCGTTGAGCGGGATTTCGCCTGATTTGCCACGAGATGACCTTCCCGCCCCTCATTTCCTCTGACTACACTAGGAGGTCCCACTCCCCCGCATGCGATTCCGACACCTCGCCGGTCTCGCACCCTGGAGCTGATGATGCCGTCCAAAGGTCGGATGTTCGCGGGCTGCACCGTGGCGCTGGTGACGCCGTTCCGGGACGGGGCGGTCGATTATGAGGCGCTGCGGGCCTCGGTGGACTGGCACGTCGAGCAGGGGACCCCGGTCCTCAGCCCGGTGGGGACGACCGGCGAGGCGCCGACGCTCAACCACGAAGAGCACGAGAAGGTCATCGCCACCGTGGTCGAGCAGGCCGCGGGGCGGGCCAAGGTCCTGGCGGGCACCGGCTCCAACGCCACGTCCGAGGCGCTGCGGCTCACAAAGTTCGCCGCCCGGGTCGGCGCCGACGGCGCCCTGCTGGTGGTCCCCTATTACAATCGCCCAACTCAGGAAGGGTTGTACGCGCACTTCGCCCGCGTGGCGGAGGGGGGCGGCCTGCCCATCGTGCTCTACAACATCCCGTCGCGGACCGGGCGCAACATGGAAGCGGAGACCGTCGCGAGGCTGGCCGAGATCGGCCCGATCGTGGCGATCAAGGAGGCGGCCGGGTTGCTCGACCAGGTCAGCGACCTCCTCGCCCGCACGAATCTGACGGTCCTCTCCGGCGACGATAGCCTGACCCTGCCCATGATGGCCGTCGGGGCCGAGGGGGTCGTTTCCGTGGTGGCGAACCTCGTCCCCAAGGACGTGATGTCGCTCGTGGAATGCGCCTCGCGCGGCGACTTGCCGGCGGCACGCGCGCAGCACGTGCGACTCTTCCCGCTGTGCCGCGACCTGCTGGGGCTGTCCACGAATCCCGTTCCCGTCAAACTCGCCCTGGCTTTACTGGGCAGGGGCAATGGCGAGCTTCGCCTCCCCCTGCTCCCCCTGGATGAAACCGGACGCCAGTCCCTCAGGAAGAGCCTGGCCCGCTATGGCCTGGTTCCCGGCCAGGCGTGATGCACGCCGGAATCACCTAAGTCGATGCCTTCGCGAGGATTGCGGCGAGACTGCGATTCCGATTATCCTTGGTATGTGATGTGCTGCATTAGTTGAGCGGTGCATAGTTGGCGACATGTTCCATGGAATGAAGGCGTTGCGTCGAGACACACCCTCGGACCAAGACGCCTCGACTCCTCCGCGGACCCTGGACGTCCCGTTCCCCCCCGCGTTTATCCCACGGGGCGCGGCGCCCGCGGAACCGATGGGCCGACTGTCGCGGTCGGGCATCGACAAGCTCACGTTGAATCCTCCTCCGGGCGGCTCCCGCGTCGAGTCCGTCCGGTTCGATCCACATTCTCACATGAGTGATAACATGGCCAAGAAATCCTCCAAGGCGGCCGGAGCGGCCGTCGGCAAGGGCAATGGTACGGGGGTCATCCCCCCGATCTCCGACCAGTCGGTGCGCGACCTTGCCCGGGTCTTCAAGCTGATGAGCGACGAGACCCGGCTCCGGATCTTGCTCTACCTGGCCCAGAATCAGGAACTCCACGTCACGGACCTCTGCAACCGCCTGGGCCAGAGCCAGCCGGCCGTGAGCCATCACCTGGCCCTGCTGCGCGTCTCGCAGTTGATCGAATCGCGCCGGGAGGGGAAGCACAACTTCTACAGCGTCCGGGGCGAGCACTTCGGCGAGCTGCTCGTCGACCTGTTCTCCACCGCCGGGGCGATGCCCAAGAAGCTCCGGTTCCACCAGTTCGTGCTGAACTACGACGGCGATTGAGCTGACCTCGGGGCAGGCGCGGGGATCGGCGGGACCGGCGACCCCCAGCCGCCCAGCGAGGTCTGGGGAATCTCTCGAAACGAGAGCTCGACCCGCAACAGGACGCTTCGGCTTGACCACCCGGGCGTTCTGGGACAGAATGCCGGCCGAACGGGTCCCGATCGTCGGCGCGACACTCCGGTGCCCGCGTCGTGGCCGATCGCGGGCCAGTTGGCAGAGCGTCCCGCCGACGGATCGGCGGGGCGGGCCGCAACGCACCGCGCCTCGCCCGCGGGCCCGGCCAGTCCGGCGGACACCGGGCCCCTCGCCGCAGTCCCGGCGGAAGGGGCCCTTTCAAGGGAGTGGATCGCATGCCGATTTCCTCACGCGCGGCCCGGAAGGCGGCCCTGGGCATGAGCATGGGCCTGGGCCTGGCGGGCGTCGCTGGCCTGCTGAACCCGGCGAATGCGCAGGCGCAGGGGTCCGCCCCCGGCCAGGACGAAGCGGTGCGCAAGCCCGCCGCGACCGCAAAGGCCGGGACCCCCGCGGTCATCGGAACGATCGACCTCGACCAGGTCCTGCGCGGCTACGACAAGGCCCGGGCCATGGACGAGAAGCTCAAGGCCGAAGTCCTCGCCGAGCAGGGCAAGCTGTCCAAGCTGATGGAAGAGGGCCGCGGCCTCGCCGAGCAGCTCCAGCGCCTCAAGCCGGGCACGCCCGACTTCCAGAAGCTCAGCGACCAGCTTGGCGAGATCAAGGCCAAGCTGGAGGCCGGCAAGGAGAGCGCGCAGGCCAAGATGGAGCAGCGCGTCGCGGAGTCGATGACCAAGATCCTGGAAGACATCAAGAAAATCTCCGCCCAGGTCGCCTATAAGTACCACATGACCTACATCGTGCGCATCTCCAAGGCTCCCGTCGACGGCATGGACCAGCGCTCCGTCGGCATGGCGATGGCCGAGCCGGTCGTTTATTCCGACCCGTCCTCCGACGTCAGCGAGGAGGTCGTCAGGTACCTCAACTTCTACTACAAGTCCACCGGCGGGGTCGCCCCCTCCCCCGTCAACACCTCCGGCACGGCGCCGAAGGCCGACGCCGCGACCGCCCCGGCTTCGACCACGGCGCCGGCGCCGACCACCGCGTCGGGGAGCCCGTCCACCAGGACGAAGTGACCCGAACCGGACAGCCCGGATTGGAACGAGCCCAGCCCGCCGCGCCTCAGAGTCGGACGGGCCTGGGCTCACCTCACCCCGCCCCCGTTGCCATCAAGGATGATGGAGTCGGCATGGAATCCCCGAGGCGTTCCGAGCGTACGATCGCGGCCGAGGCGGGCGTCCGTGGAGTCGGCTTCCTGACTGGCCCGGATGTCCGCGTGCGGTTCCTGCCGGCGGGGCCCGGCGAAGGGGTGACGTTCGTCCGCGCCGACTTGCCCGGCAGGCCGAGCGTGCCGGCGCACGTCCGCCACAGCGTCCCTCGCCAGCGCCGCACGAGCCTTCAGCGCGGCGAGGCGGTCGTGGAGATGGTCGAGCACGTCATGGCCGCCCTGGCCGGCCTGCGCGTCGACAATTGCGTGGTCGAGCTCGACGCCCAGGAAGCCCCGGGCCTTGACGGTTCGAGCCTCGCCTATGCCGAGGCCCTCGCGGCCGTCGGGACGGTCGAGCAGCCGAGGTTGCGCGAGGTCCACGTCATCGACCGGCCGTTCACGGTCCGCCAGGAGGGGGCGACCCTGACGGCCCACCCCGGCGAGTCCGACCGGCTGGTCCTGTCGTACAACCTGGATTACGGTCCCTCCTCGCCGATCGTCTCCCAGAGCCGGTTCTATTCCGCCTCGCCGGAGTCGTTCCGGGGAGAGCTGGCCAGCAGCCGCACCTTCCTGCTGGAAGCCGAGGCCCGCGCCCTGCGCGCTTCGGGCATCGGGGCCAGGACGACGGAGGCCGACCTGCTGATCTTCGGCCCGGACGGACCGATCAACAATGCGTTGCGCCACCCCGACGAGTGCGTTCGGCACAAGATCCTCGACATGCTGGGCGACCTGGCCCTGCTGGGCAAGGACCTCGTGGGCCACGTCGTCGCCCACCGCTCCGGGCACATGCTCAACGCCGAGATGGTCCGCGGGCTGATCGCCGCGGGCGAGGAGCGGCAGCGCGCGGGCGAACGGCCGACCGAAACGCCGATGGATATCGCCGCGATCATGCAGATTTTGCCGCACCGCTACCCGTTCCTGCTGGTCGACCGGGTGCTGGAGCACGACCCGGGGAAGCGGGTGGTGGCCTTGAAGAACGTCAGTTGCAACGAGCCGTTCTTCCAGGGGCACTGGCCGGGTCGGCCGATCATGCCGGGGGTGCTGATCCTGGAGGCGATCGCGCAGTCGGCCGGGCTGATCCTCGCCGACCTCCGGGGCGGCAGCTCGGCGAGTTCGGCGGTGATCGCCTCGATCGACCGCGTCAAGATCCGCCGGCCGGTGGTCCCCGGCGACCAGCTTCGCATGGAGGTCGAGTGCCTCCGCGCCAAGGGGCGGATCGCCGACGTGCGCGGGACCGCCAAGGTGGACGACCGGATCGCCGCCGAGGCGCGGATTCGCTTCGTCCTGGTCGAGCCCGAGCGCGTGGCCTGACGCGGCGCCGCGGTTCCGGGGCGCCAAGGACGGCGGCCCGGCCGTTCCTCAAGGATTCGAGGAGACCGAAACCCTCATGGCCACGCTCATCGCCGACACGGCCTGCGTCGACCCCCGTGCCGAGCTGGCCGAGGACGTCGAAGTCGGCCCCTACTGCGTCGTCGGCCCCGACGTGACGATCGGGCGCGGCACGCGGCTGATCGGCCACGTCTGCATCCTGGGGATCGCCACCCTCGGAGAGCACAACGTCCTCAGCCCCTTCGCCGTCATCGGCGGCGACCCCCAGGACCTGTCGTACCGGGGCGCTCCGACCCGCGTGGAGATCGGCGACCACAACCTGATCCGCGAGGGCGTGACGATCAACCGCGCCACGGAAAAAGAGGACGGCGTCACGCGCATCGGCAGCCACAACTTCCTGATGGCCACCGCCCACGTCGCGCACGACTGCAAGCTCGGCGACCGGATCACGATGGCCAACGGCTCGATGCTGGGCGGCCACGTCCACGTGGAGTCGCACGCGGGCCTTTCCGGCGGCGTGGCCGTCCACCACTACGTCACGGTGGGCGGCTACTGCTTCGTCGGCGGCCAGTCGCGGATCACGCACGACGTGCCGCCGTTCATGCTCGTGGACGGCAACCCCTCCAAGGTGCGCTGCATCAATGTGGTGGGGCTCCGTCGCAACGGCATCAATGCCCAGGGAATCGACGCCCTGCACGAGGCGCACCGCCTGATCTACCGCGCGAAGATGACGCTCGCCCACGCCAAGGAGATCCTCCAGGCCCACGGGCACATGACGCCCGAGGTCGGCAAGCTCCTGGCATTCATCGAGGCGCAGCACGAAGGCAAGCACGGACGCGGTCGCGAGCGCTGGAGGCACAAGTGATGGCCAATTCCTCAATGGCAACGTCAACGTCGATGCTGCGGGTCGGGGTCATTGGCGTCGGGCACCTCGGGCGGCACCACGCCCGCATCTTCGCCGGGATCGAGGGCGTCGCGCTGGTGGGCGTCGCCGATTCGCGCATCGAGCAGGCGCGCGAGGTCGCCGGCAATTGCGGGTCGACGGCCTTCGGCGACTACCGCGAGCTGCTCGACCAGGTCGACGCCGTGTCGGTGGCCGTGCCCACCTTCCTGCACCGCGAGATCGCGGGCGAGGCCCTGGAGCGGGGCCTGCCGACGATGGTTGAGAAGCCCCTGGCCACCACACTGGCCGAGGCCGAGGAGCTGGTCAAACTCGCCGCCGCCCGCGGCGCCTTGCTCCAGGTGGGCCACATCGAGCGGTTCAACCCCGCGCTCTCGGCCCTGGACGGTCTGCGACTGCGGCCGAAGTTCATCGCCGCCGAGCGGCTCGGGACGTACACGTTCCGCTCGACCGACATCGGCGTGGTGCTGGACCTCATGATCCACGACATCGACCTGCTCTTGAGCCTGGTCGCGGCGCCGGTGCGCTCGGTGTCGGCCGTGGGCGTGAGCCTCTTCGGCAACCATGAGGACGTGGCCAACGCCCGGATCGAGTTCCTCGACGGCTGCGTCGCCAACCTGACGGCCAGCCGGGCGAGCTTTCAGGCGGTGCGCAAGATGCGGCTGTACGGCCCCGAGGGCTACGCGACCCTGGATTTCGCCACCAAGCAGGCGACGATTCTGCGCCCTTCCGACCGTCTGCGCCGCGGTGAGCTGGCGGCCGACCTGGAAGGGCTCGACGTTTCGCAGCCCTCGGCGGTGCGCGACCGCCTCTTCGGCAAGATTCTGCGCGTGGACAAGGTCCAGGCCGAGGGGCGCGAACCCCTGGCCCTGGAGCTGGAAGACTTCGTGCATGCGATCCGCACCGGCGGCCGTCCCCGCGTCGGCGGCGAGGACGCCCTCCGCGCCATCCGCCTGGCGGACCAGATCCTGGGCAAGATCCGCGAGCACCAGTGGGAGGGTTCCCCCGACGGGCCGACCGGCCCCCTGGAACTTCCCGAGCCGCTGGCCGGGCCGATCGCGGGCCTGCCCGGTCCGAAGTCCTGGCGGCTGAAGTCGGCGCGGCTCGACATCCCCACGCTGGCCGACCCCAGCTAAGTTCGCGCGGGAATCTCCCCCGAGGCGTGGGCCGTGCTGGGCTTCACGCCCCGGGCGCTTCGTTCAGGGCGAGGGAGAGGATCGTCCGCAACTGCTCCGCGCGGAACGGCTTGTCCAGCATGTGCGAGACGCCCAGGGCCCTGAGGTCCGCCTGCGTTTCGGCGTTGAACGCCGCCGAGTAGGCGACGATGGGCAGTTCTGGCTTCTCGTCGCGCACGACCCTGGCCACGTCCACCCCGTTGACGATCGGCAGCATGATATCCAGCAGCACCACGTCGAGCGAAGGGGCGTCGGAGCGGATCTCCGCCACCGCCACGCCGCCGTCGCGCGCCTCGCGGATGAGATACCCCCAACGCTCCAGGTGGCGCACGACGATCCGCCGCAAGGCCTCGTCGTCCTCCACCACCAGCACGCGCCGCAAGACCTCGGGGCTCCCGGAGTCCTCCTTGAGTTCGGAACTCATGGACCGTTGATCCTTTCGGTTGCCGCCCGCGCGACCGGGCCGACTGTGGCTGCAACGCAACATGGGGGATCGCGAGTATAACAAAGAACGACGCCGAAGACGACGGGGACCTTCCGGGAAGGACCCATCGGCTTCGGCGTCATCAGGATGAGCACCGCGGAGGAACTGCGCGAGCCAGGCCCGAGCCGTTCGTCCCGGTCGAATCAACCCTTGGGGCCTTGGGAAAGGTCGTCGAATACGGCCTTCTTGTAATCGCCGGAAGTGGCGGGGCCGTCGATCGCCGTCCGCTTGGCGGTGGCCAGGTGGTACAACACCAACAGCAAGATCGAACCACCGATGGCGGCGACCCAGCTCATCAAGCCGTGTTCGTGGTCGATGCCCACGGCGTCGGCGATCCAGCCGCCGACCACGGCGCCGGCGATGCCCAGGACCATGGTCCAGAGCCAGTTCATCGGGTCCTTGCCGGGGTGCAGCATCCGGGCCAGGGCACCCGCGACGAGGCCGAAGATTCCGAACCAGATCAAGTGAAGCATGGCGAACTCCTCGAAGGGGTTGAGGGTGAGGATGGGGGTGGGATCAACTCTTGAACTGCCGGGACAGGAGCTTGCCGGCGATGATGCCGACCAGCCCGGCGACCAGCGGCTTGTCCAGCCAGCGGACCAGGAACGGCTTGTCGGCCATCACGCGCTGAAAGACCTCGGGATGGTTCTGCCGCGAGTATTCGGTGAGCTTCGCGACGTCGTCGGGGCTGGCCTTGGTGGGGTCGGAGGAGCCGAGACCCAGCATGCGCTGCAGCCACGTGGGGGCGAGTCCCTTGGACTTCAACTCGTCCATCAGATCCTTGGCGATCTCCGACCGCTCATGGGGCTGCATCTTCTCGGCGGCGTTGCGGAACTGGGGCTCGACCTGGTCGGAGGACAGGGTTTCGGGGTGAAAGGCCTCGGCGACACCCGCTTCAACGTCACGCCTGGGGGCGCCGCCGGAGAAGTTCTCGAAGTGGTTGAAGTGGTCCTGATCGCCGGAGCCGCCCCCGGAACTGCCCTGGGACAGCTGCTTCAAGACGGCGTCCTGATAGTCCTGGGTGCCATACTGCGCCATCGTCGGGAACCTCCAAAGAGCGGTCGATTCGGGGATGTCAGCGGGTCCACTCGACCTTGCCGTTGGAGCCGAGGACGGCCTTGCCGATCTTCTCCCCCTCGGGGTCGAAGACGGTTGCCGTCAATTCCCGGCTCGGAAACTCCTTGTGGGCCCCTTCCATCAGGGACTTGGTCAGGGCCGGAACGTCCGCGGGCTTCACCGCCTTGGTCACGCCGAACCAGAGCCGGCCGTGCTCCTCGACGTCGGCCTCGACGAACCGCAGGAAGTCGTGCCCGTGCTGTTCGGCCCACTCGGCGAACTTGCGGTCCTTCTCCGTCCGACCCCCACGAGGCAAGGGCATCTCGTGCGAGGGAACCGGCGGCGTCGCCGGGGTGCCGACGACGGGGGCCGAGCCGCCCTTGTGGTTGAACTCGTGGGCGTCGCGCCCCTTGGAGTGGACAACCTCATAATCCACGCCGTGATTCGGGCGATACCGGGCCCGCAGGATCGGGTGGCCGGCCGGGTCGTAGACGGCCACGGTGATCAATTCGCCGGGGAAGTCCTTGCGGGCGCCCTCCAGCAGGCTCTTCGTCAGCGGCAAGGTCTCCTCGGGCGAGACCGACTCACGGACCTTCACCTTGAGGTGCCGCTCCCCCTCCACCGCCACGTCGCTGACCTTTGATCCGGCCGCGCGCCTCACAAACGCCTCGAACCGTCGGTCGCGGGCGGACTCCGCGTCGCCGTTAGGCTCCTGGGCCCCCACGAGCGGGGCGAGGAAGGTGGCCGAGAAGACGATTGCCCATGCGGGCATCCACACGTCACGCGTTCTCATGGGCGGTCCTCGACGGAAGCGAAATCGGAAACCGGAGCCGCGCTCGCGGTTACGGAAGGAGGAGCGTGGTCCGGCGCGACCAGCGTCAAGGGTAGCAAGAAACGTGCCGCGGTCGGATTTCACAATCCGCGAATCCCGCGAGAAACCGCGAGCCGACGCGGGGCGAAAATTTCCCGGAATCAGTGATCGCGCGGGCTCTGGGCCTCGATAGTCGGGTGAGACGAGTCCCTTTCTCGCCCCCTGACCGAGCGACACCCCGATGCACACCGCGCCCACGTTCCCCAACGGCGTCCTGGAATTCGCCTGCGACGGCGGCCCGCCGGTCGACGTGGGACCAACCCCCTTCCGCACCTTGCCGGATTCGCCCGGGTTGGTCCTGCCGGGCGACGACGCGGAGGCGGCCCGGGTGCGGGCGGCGGAGTGGAATTCCTCGCTGAAGCCGTTCAACGTCTTCGAGGTCTTCCTCGTCGACCAGGCCGCAACCCAGTCCCTGCGCATCGAGCGGTTCCAGGAGCAGGAGCGGAGCCAGCGGCACCTGAACGCCGTCCGCGCCTCGCTCCGCTGGGAGCAGGACCGCCAGAAGGCGGCCATCCTGCTGGGGGCCACCCTGCCGAAAGCCCCGGAGGCCGTGTCGCGCCAGTTGATGGACACCAAGCAGGGCTGCGACTGGCTGATCGGCCGCTGGAATGGCCTGGCCCGCGTGCTGGGGGCCCTCGGCGACTGGGACAAGGCGCAAACCCGCCTGGCGCTCGACCTGCTGGGCGTCCCTCCCGAGTTCCGGGTCGGCCCGACCCCCATCGACCTCGACCGCGACGGCCGGCTGGAACTGATCCGCGCCGAGGTCGCCCGCCTGGAAGCCGAGAAGCACACGACGTTGATGGAGCTGGACGCCCTGGAGCGCGACGCCGCGATCAAGGGCCTCGCCCCCGACCCCGACGGCCAGCTCGCCGCCCTCGGCCGCCGCGAGCAGTCGTGCTCGTGCCGCCTGGAATGGGCGCGCGACCAGCTCAAGAAGGGCCGCCACGAGCTTCCGATCCCCCTGCGACCGGCTCCCGCTCCAGCTCCCGCTCCCGCCCCCGTCCCTCCCCCGCCCGCTCCCGCGCCGACACGCTCCCCGCGCACCGAGGACGAGTGGAACACGTTGGCCCTCGCCAACGAGGCCCGCCGCAAGGCGTTCGCGGCGCGCGGTTCCCAGCCGTCCCCCGAGGCCGGGCAACCGGAGCCGGGAGCGCTTGGCCTCGTGGTGTCCAAGCTGCGAGAGCTGGCCGGGTCGACCCCGCGGGCCTCTTTGCAAGAACTGAACCACGAAGACGCGGAGGACACGGAGGAAATCCTCGATGAGTGATTCTCCTCTGTGTCCTCCGACCCTCCGTGGTGAGTTCGTCCCCGTCCGGGTAAGATCGGCCGAGTTCGAATTCACACATCAGGGAGCGGCGAAGACCATGCGCGACGCGACGAGGAGCCTCCCCGATCGACCCCGGCGCGCCGCCGCCTGGCTCGCCCTCGCGGCCCTGCTGCTCTCCGCGCCCAGTTCCTTGCCCGCCCGGGACGCCGCGGGCTGGGTCGGCAAGCGCGTCATCCTCCCGTTCGCGTCCGTCCTCCGCGTCGGCAAGGTGGTCGTCGACAACCAGAAGCGCGACGGCAGACCGCGGGGCGGCCAGAGGG
>JAABUQ010004132.1_pt1 | contig 23088 bp, 24 predicted proteins | sample 5560001 | NCBI WGS metagenome assembly JAABUQ01 (sample SAMN10711888, study PRJNA513371) | rock metagenome | isolation source: Antarctica rocks | place: Antarctica: Victoria Land, Finger Mt nord | collected 2015-12-18 | reverse complement strand
CAGCGCGATAGGTAATGCAGCAGCGCGTCATCAACGGCATGGCCGTTGCCGCGCAGCGCATGCACTGCGCGCTCCAGGCAGACCGTGTTCCACAACACGACGGCTGCCATCATGGACAGCATCAGATTGGCCGTCGGCGAGTCCTCACCAGTGTCGGCGAGTCCTCACCAGTGAAGGTCAGGCATTCCTTGACGAACTCTATGCGCACGCCGCGATTGGTGAGCTTTTGCACCAGGCGACGCAAGTCATCAAGGCTGCGAGTGGTCGTCTGCCGAATCCGGCATAAAGAAGTCCCCGGGTCAGATCGTTTCCAACCCGGGGATGTTGATCGTGGTGCCAGGGTACAGATCTTCATTGCCCATCATTGGTACGGGTGCCGTCTAGCGCGGCACCCACTGGGCCGTGTCGAAGGCGATCTGGGTGCTGGTATTGCGCTCGCCGGTCATGTCCGTCAGGCGCAGAAAGCCACCTGCACCGGCGTTGAAGCGGTACGTCCCCAGGCTCACCCAGGCGTCGTAGACGTTGTTCTGGTTGACGAACGCGTCGCTGTGCCCATCCGCGGAAGAGATTTCGTAATGAGCGCGCACCGTGGTCCCGTGCAGACGCGGGATGAACACGTACACCTCGTAGCGGCCAGACGCCAACAGGTTCGGACGCCAGTCTCCTATGTTGTTGATGGAATTGGCGTTGTTCCAGGTCCAGAACATGTGGCCGCCTTCGCCCACGCCGGAGGCGTCGTGCCAGTAGCCGGGGGTGCCGTGCCGAAAGAAGCCGGGGGTGCCGTCAGCGGAGGCGCCGTCGGACTCGGAAACCACCACGGTCGATGCGACTGGCCGGACCTGAATCTGTACCCAGACTCTGGCCCCGAATGCCGCTCCGCTCAGGTCTTGCATCTGCCAGTAGCCCGTGTAGGTGCCAGCCGCCGCCGGGGCTTTGAGGCTCACGGCCGGGTTCCAAGTCTCCCCCGGGCCGACATACGGCACGTCCAGATTATCGGGGCCGCCGAGCTTGTTCCCGCCGACGAAAGCCCAATGATATCCCGGACCCCAGGTCAGTGAACCGGTGTTCTTGAGCTGCCAGGCCTTGCTGAACGGCTGATTCGGGCTCAAGAGGGTCCCGTCGGGGATCGTGACGTCACTCAGAAAACGCGCGCCGTTGCTCAGGCTCCCCGTGGAGAGGTGCCACTTCAGGTAGACTGCATCCGGCGGGTACTCCGTGATCGGTTTATCGAGGCGGTCCTCATCGTGCTGGGAAAGGTGGACCATCCCGTTGCGGTCGATCAGCGTCACCATGGCCGTGTGGCCTACCCTTTGTTCTCCCTTCCACACCATCTGCACCACATCCCCGACTTGAAGGTCGCCCCAACCGGTTACGCGCCGTGCGCGCCCAGAGTTTCCTAGGAACGATGCGAAATACTCCGCGTTGTCCCAGGTCCAGCTGTTCCTGTTGAGAAAGTCGTTATGCCACCACACCGTCTTGTCCTGGCGTTCGGCCAAAGTGTACGAATAACTCGGAACATCCGGCCAGCCGCCATAGCGGAGTGCCTGCGAGATAAAGTTGGTACAGTCGTTGGCATACCGATAGTAGGCCGGGTTTCCGCCGTTCTGCGACCAGAAGCGGGCGTAGTAGGCCGCCGCTTCACGGTCGTAGTTCGGGGTGTCGGCGTGTGCCGTTAGAACAGGGCTGATAAACAGGATCAGGATCACGTACGCCGCTGAGCTGAGTCTCCGATACATCGGTTCGTCCTTTCTGATGAGCAATAAGGATTGCACGAGAACCATCGTTCTGGCATAGTAGCCATGCACGCCTGGGCACCCCTCCTTTCATCCGTCATCTTGCCCAGCCTGAGAAACGGCCCTAACGCCCCCATCACGAAATGGACAAGAAGCAGACTATCTCAAATCTCCCCGGTGCACGGGAGCGCGGCCGGCCGCCCGTTCGCCTCACCCGTGCGACACTGCTGGCGTCCGTCTGCGTCGCGATGGTGGCCGGATGTGTCCGGGGATATTATCCTCGCCGCGCGAGCGACTGTCGGGCCCTCCAAGCGGTGCAGATATCGGAGACCGCCGGGATGGCACCGGGAGACATCGCCTCCCTGGTTCTGCAACGGTGGCTGGAGGCGCACAATGTCGTGCACTTCTGTTCGTCACCCTCCACGTGGATCTCGGATTTCGCGGTCCAAGAAAGGCCGCATCCCTATGACGACGAACCTGCCAACCCCTACATAACGTCTTTTTCCGTACTGCCGCCGATCCTCTTCGGGGGTGGTGACTGGGAGGCGGGCAACGGGACGGGGCGCGTCAACAGCCGCTGGATCGACGATAAAACGATCTTCTTCACCGTCGAACGCCAGGGCGACCGCTTCTTCCTCCGGGAAGAAGGCACTTCCCCTTCCTGACCGGTGAAAGCAACGTGTTACGTCAGCCGCTCCCGGTGCGGGTGACCTAGGACGCGGTTGCGGCCTGGGTTTGTCATTTCATTCATCGGGTTGCCAGAAGCGTTTCGGCTCCAGCACGTCCGCCCCCGCGGCTCAGCGGTTACGAGGGTCCGGGCAAGAGCGGGTGAAGGCCCGTCCGGCCCGGTTGTAGCCACAGTGGGTTGCATAAATCTGGGTCTTCCAGCGCCGCCTGTTCCGTGACCCAGAACCGCGCCGCTAGCGGCCCCACCGCCTCAGCAACGGCTTGGCACAACCCGTCCCGCCGGCGGGTGTCCGGGCAGAGCACCAGCACGCGGGCATTCCGGTAGCCGGTCGTCCTCGTCAGGTCCCTCCCGGCGAATAGTGCCGAGTAGACATCGAGTTTCTCCCGCCACCGCCTTTCGCCGCGCTCGGTGCCCCGGTCCACCTCGACAAGCCCGACCAGCACGACCGTGGCCACCCGGTACACGAACCAGGCATCGGGGCGGACCGCCCTCATTGGCTGTGGCCGTTCCAGAGGGATCACGGCTTCCTCCCCATCGTGCCAGCGTTCCACCTCGTGCCCGCCGCCCCGCGCCGCTGCCTCCAGCCAGACCCGCACGTCGCGCACTCCCAGTTCATGAGCCAGGAACAGGCCGTTTCGGGGGCCATATGCAGGGGCGAGACGCTTCACGGTCTCCTCGCCGATCAGGCCCGCCCGCAGCAGCAGGCCTAGCCCCTCGCGGGTGGGCGCGTAGACGTTGGGGGCCGACCCGTACAGCAGGGAGGCGTCGTTGGGGGAGCCGGGCGGGGCGAGCGCCGCGCGGCAAACCGGCAGCACGTCGACCAACCCCGCGTCGAAGAGCTCGCGCATGTGCCGCCGGGCACGCTTCTCGGAGAGATCCTTCCGCCCGGACGGGCAGCACAGCCGCGCCAGCTGTGGAAGCGACAGGAACCGCATCTCGGAGAGGTAGCGCAGCATCCAGATCTTCGTCGGGGTAAGCGCGACCAGTGCGCCGGGTGACGGCGACCGCTCGTAGCGCCGCCGTCTCGCGTCGGGAGGGTTCGTCGCCATGGACGTTTCCGTGCTGCTAGGCAAGGCTGCCGTCCTCCGCGACCGTTCCCACGGCGACCGGCGGGGGCGTACCGATCACGCCAGCCCGTCGGGCTTCTCCCTTCGTCTTATGGGAGCGCGGCTGGCCGTCCGCCGGAGGCGCGGGCATCCGCTTTCCGCCCGGTTCCAGGCCGTCGTCCCCCAAGCCGTCCCGTCCGCAGGCGACGTTTTCCACCCGGTCCCGCCGCCAGGCCAGCGCCTCCCCGGCCTCCCGCGCGGACTGGCCGCCGTGGGCTACCGCCGCCGAAAGGAACCGCTCGAAGCCCGGCAGGGGAGCGGGATCGACCACTTCCGCCACCTGGATCGTTCCCGCCGCGCCGGAAGCAAGCCGCAGCACGGCGTGGCGCACCGGCAGCTCCCCAAGCGTCCTAATCCATCCCCGTTCGCGCTCGGCTTCCGTCTCGCGGGACAGCACAGACAGTCGCGGGCGGGGGAAGAAGACCGCCAGCCGCACCGGCCCCGTTCCGTCCAGCTCGTAGTCGTCTGGGCCCAAACCCTTGAGGCTGCGGCAGAGTTCTATTGGCGCTTTGGTGTCCGCCGCATGCACGTACAGCCGTCCCATGCTGGAGACGCGCGCCAGCCGCAGCAGCCCTTCCACCTGCTCCGCCCCGTCCGCCTTGTGCAGCAGGTGCCAGAAGGCTTGCTTGGCCGCTGGGGACAAGGCGATTGGTTCGCCACGCCCGTCCCGGATGGTATGCCGCACGGTCGCCCACGCCTCCGGCTGCCCGTCTGCGTCCCGCTTTGCTACGTCTGCGCAGACCCGCGAAACACGCTCCCCGGTGCCTGCCGAAAGCGACGATGCCACGAGCCGCGCGTCGGCGTACCCCAGCCGGAAGAACGCCTGCACCGCCGTGTTTGCCAGCAGAGCCGCCCGCAGGCCGTCGGAGAGCTGCGCCGGGTGCTGGCAGGCCACCAGCAGCCGCAGCCCCCGCGAGCGGGCGATGGCGAGGATTTTGGCCGCCGCCCCGCCCACGAACTCTTCGGACACTCCCATCTCGTCCAGGGCAAGCACCACAGGAACCGGCCCATCCGAGCGCATCGCTGTTCGCAGAAGCTGGTGGGCCAAAAGGCCGCCCAGCATCCGCACACCCTCGTCGCCCAAGAATGCGCTGTCCAGGTGAACTAGGACCAGGCCGGGGCGGTGCCAGAGTGCCCCCAGGTGGAGCGTGGTGCGCCGGGCGCAGAGCAGCGAGCGCAGGAAGGGGGAGCGCAGCAGCTCGCGGAACTTGTTAAGGACGGGGGCCACGGCACTTGCCCGCTCGGACTTGCTCCAGGCGGCAAACTCCTGAGTGAAGTAGTCCCGCGCTTCCTCGTAGGCAACTGAGTCGTAGGCGATGCTGCCGCTTGCCGTTTCTTTGCCGCTTTCGCCCGGCAGAGGACGGCGCAGCAGGGCCTCACGGTAGTCATCCCTTTGCAGCAGCCGGGCCAGCTCGAACAGGGACAATCCGTGGGAGGCAATAATGATCAGGGCGTTCGTGAGCAGGTCTCCCATGCGCGGCCCCCACGAGGAAGTGCTCCGCTCCAGCACGGACACTACGTCCGCCGCCGCTTGCACGGGCGGTACGCCCGACGCCTTCGCATCCAGCGGGTTCCAGCCGGGCGCGCCCGCTCCAGCGAGGAACGGGGAGAGAACCGTCACCTGCTCCGGGGCCATGCCCGCCGCAAACGCGATCTGCATCAGGTGGCGAATGGTTCGGCCTTCGGGTCCAGCATGACGACGCTGCACCCGGCCCGGATCTGCTCGCCTAGCAGGTGCAGGGCCAGCCGCGTCTTGCCGCTGCCCGTAGCTCCGCAGACGCAGGCGTGCCGGGCCAGCAAGTCGGCCTCGACCCTCGCGGCTCCCACCGGGGCGTCGCTTCCCAGCATCGCGTGGAGGGGGATGTCCAGGCGCTCGGCGGCATAGGCGCGAAACCAGGGCTTGCCGACGTGCCGCTCAAGCTCCGGCGCGTCGCAGAGGAAGCGCAGACCCCCGCTTTCGCTGCTGGGAGAGGGGACGTACCGCCCGATGTCGATCATAAACCGTCTCCTGTGTCGATCATTATTAGCCTCCATTCAGGATGATGGCGTCCATCGGCTACACTCCGGCTTGGGCCTGGCGGTTCAGTCGCCACAGCTCGCGCAGGCGCTGGCCGACTTCCTCCACGGCGTAGGGGGACAGGTGCCGGGATAGCTCGCCCTTGTACACGAGCCAGTCCTCTTCGGTTTCCACCCCCTGCAAGAAGCCCCGCAATGCCACCGCATCCACCTGCTCGTCCGTCACGTGGGAACTCACGGGCGGCTGGGAGAGCTGCGAAGGAGATGGGACGGGCACGGCCGCCGCAGGCCCGGCGGACAGGGTGATCATGCCCAAGGATTGCAGTTCCCCAGCCAAGCGCTGCAGGTTGACCTCGTTCCACTCAATGCGCTGGCGCTGCGCCCCAACCTCGCCGGACTGCACCGTCGCCTTGAGCCTGATCTCGGCTTCGGCGGTCTTGCGCTGCTCTTCCAGAATGGCCTGGCGCGCGTGCATCTTAGCGATGGCAGGCCCCTGCATGCGCTCTTCAAGCCAGGCTTCGTAGCGCAGGCGCAGCAGGCCCCACACGCCCCGGCTGCGGGCGGTTTCCATCTCGGCTTCCATGCGGGCAATGCGCGGCTCGATCTGCCGCTCTGCCCCCAGGCCGGGAAAGCCGTTCAAGCTTGCTGCCGGGACGGGCAGGTTCGTCGGGTGTGCGTTGCCGTTGGTAGTGGCCGATCCGTTCTCTATGGGCATGACTGCGTTCCTTCCACAACGACAATTAAGAAATTAGAGGCAGATCTCAACGAAGCAAATGGAAACAACTTGAACTATGTGTCAGCGCAGGAGTTAAAATCATAAGGCTGCGAGGGACACTTTACCAAAAGCCTCTTTCGACAAAGAACGGGGTAAAAGCATCGCAGAAACTTACCGATGTCGTTTGTATCTTCGTTTCAGCATCTGTGGTGGTGTCGGACATCGCTATGCTCTCAATGGCTTATCTGCTGGTGCGGTGTCATCATCCCCGTGTTGCCAATGATGAATTGGGAAAGATGTGGGTACAGTACAGCCTGATCGTAGCCACACCGTAGCTTTTAGCCTGTTTTCAGTCCTTCCACGAAAATTGGTGTTACGTTCCAGTCGTCTTTGGTAAACTCTGAAGCGTGCAGCCTTGGCAAAAAGCTCAAGCGCGCAGGAGTGGTGCATCGCCTGTCGTTCCAGGATAGGAGAAAATACGATGCTGACAGGTCAGTGGCGGATCGAGCTGCTGGGAGGCGTTCGGGCATGCAGAGGCGACGAACGGGTAGAGCGGTTCCGGCGCAGCAAGGACGCCTGCCTGCTTGCCTTCCTTGCCCATCACCGGGCCGTGCCTCATTCACGGGAGCACCTCGCCGAACGGTTCTGGCCGGAAGCTGCTCCCGAGACGCAGCGCATACTGCTGCGCGGCGCGCTGTCCGCATTGCGCCGGCGCCTGGAGCCGCCCGGCACGCCCGAAGGCACAGTTCTGGAGGCCGACCGCCTCAGCATACGTTTCCGCCCCGGTGCGGTGACCACGGATGTTGCGCTGTTCGAGGATGCGCTGGAGCGTGCGGGACGAACGGACAACGAAGCTGAGCGTGCCGGATTGCTTTCCGAGGCAGTTTTGCTGTGGCAAGGTGAGTTTTTGCCCGGCTATGAGGATACGTGGGACGAATGGATCCTGGGTGAGCGCCAAAGGCTGGCAGACACATTTCGAGATGCGCTGTCCGGGTTGTCGGAATCCCTGGAGCGGATCGGCCATTTGGAGCAGGCAGTTATGGTTGCCCGCCGCGTTGTCGCCCTGGAGCCTCTCGACGACGAGACGAACCTTTTCCTGATGCGCTTGCACGCACGGATGGGAAAGGCCGGCGAAGCACTGAGGCACTACCAACGGCTGCGCCGCCAGCTGCGCCGAACGACGGCAGGGGGACCTCCGGCGCGTCGGCCTGGCACAGACCTCACTGAATTGGCTTCAACCTTGCGCCGGAACCCCGATGCGCTCCTTGCGCCTCCGGTAAACACTGGGGCGCGCGTGGAAGCTGAGCTTGTGACTGGGAAAGTCGATCTCGGTTCGCCGCTAGCCCAGCCGCCCGCTTGGCTACCACCAATCTCCACCCCGTCTTTCGGGCGTGATGTGGATATTGGCGCGGTGTGTCGTTTGATCCGCCGCCACCGGCTCGTCACCCTGACCGGCCCCGGCGGGGTCGGCAAGACGCGTCTCGCCGTGGAGGCAGCCACACGCCATCAGCGTGAGACATCCGCCCTGTCCTGCTTCGTGCCGGTTTCCGACCTTTTCGAGGTCACATCGCTCGCTGCCGCAATTCGAGACAGAATACCTGGCAGTGCCGATACAGGCGCAAGTGCCGAGCCGTTAGACCAGGTTGTAGCGGCGCTCTCGGGCCGCGACGCGCTGCTCGTCCTGGACGGCTTCGAGCGCCTCGCGGAAGCAGGCGAACATTTTCTGCGGACGCTTCTGGAACGTCTCCCCCTCCTCCGGTGCCTCGTCGCTTCCCGCCGGGAGATCGGCGTTGCGGCTGAGACAGTGTACGCCGTCGCCCCCCTGGCCGTGCCCGCCGCTCCGGCGTCCCCGGTCGAACTGCTGAACAATCCGAGCGTGGGCTTGTTCGTGGAGCGCGCCCAGCGTGTCCGCCCCGACTTCCAGCTTACAAACCGCAACGCCGCCGCGGCCGCCGCGATCTGCGTGCGTCTCGAAGGTCTGCCCCTCGCCATTGAACTCGCTGCCGCTCAGGTGTCCCGCCTTCCGTTGCCGCGCATCGCCCTGGGGCTGGAAGAGCGGTTTCGCGCCTTGGTCCATAATAATCGCGGCGGCCCGGAACGTCACCGGTCGCTGCAAGCGGCCATGGACTGGAGCTTCGACCTGCTGCCGGAACATCTGCGCGTCTTCTTCCCGCGTCTTTCGGTCTTTCGAGGCGGGTGGATGGTTGAGGCCGCTGAGCAGGTCTGCTCCACGTTGCAGTCGGCAGAGGCGCTGGAAGAGCTGCGTCGCCATTCGCTTGTCCGGAGCGACGACAAAGCGGCTGACAATGGCGAAGTCTCACGCTTCATCATGCTGGACACCCTGCGCGAATATGGGCAGGAGCGGCTGGCCGAACGAGAGCCTGAGACCTCGCTGCGCAACGTGCATTTAGATTTCTATCTGGTTCTGGCCGAAGAGAACGGACAGCCGGAAAGCGGGCAGGCAGTCGGTTTAGCGCACCTGGCGCACGATCTCGACAATTTCCGGGCAGCCCTGGGCTGGGCGGTGCAGCGCGATCTCACGAAGGGGCTGCGCCTGGCAGCGGCGCTTTGGCCGCTGTGGGAGGCCCACGGGCACTGGCAGGAAGGGATGGGGTGGGCTGAGGCGTTGCTCGATCCCGCCCGCAGTTCCTCCGTGCCACAGGAACTGCGGGCACGCCTTGTGACCTGCCTGGGGACGCTGGCCTGCCGCCGGGGACTGTACGATTTGGCGGTTCCTGCGCTGCATGAGGCGCTTTCCCTCTGGCGGACACTCGACGAGCGCATCCACGTCGGCAAGGTTTTGAGCAACCTCGGCGTTGTCGCTTTCGAGCAGCGGGATTACGGAGCCGCCGCCCGATATTTGGAGGAAGCGCGATCCGTTCAGCAGGCAGCAGGCGATCGTGCGGGACTGGCAAAAACGGTCAACAACCTGGCAATCATCGCCTGGAGCCAGGGCGATTTCGCGGCGGCTCAGGTACGGTACGAGGAAGCTTTGGCTCTCCACCGGGAAACGCGCAACGACAATGGGGCCGCCGGTACCCTGAACAACCTGGGCAGTCTCCTCAAGGATCAGGGGGATCTGGAGGCAGCCAAGTCTTGCTTCCATGAGTGCCAGGGGTTGTTCGAGCGGTTGGGCAGCCGGTGGCAATTGGCCTACGTCCTGAGCAACCTGGGCGACATTGCCGCTAAGCAGGAAGACGCCGTATGGGGCCAGTTTTACTACAGCGAAAGCCTGACCATTCTGCTGGAGCACGACGACCGGCGCGCCGCGCTGGTCTGCGTGGAAGGACTGGGAGGTTTAGCGGCGTCACAAGGCTGGTGGGAGAAGGCGGCGTGGCTGTTCGGCGCGGGGGCGGGTTTGCGATCCGAACTGGACGCGCCCCTGACGCCGGTGGAGGCGAGCAACTATGCACCGGTGCTGGCGCAGATCCGCGACATGTTGGGCGGAGATCGATTTGATGCTGTTTATGAGGCAAGCAAGGGGGTTAGCCTGGAAGAAGCGGTACGCCAAGGCCTCTCCTAACTTGTGACGTACTGGAAGGAACTTCGGGAAAGGCTCGCCCGCCGGTAACGAGGACGACGAACGAGATGGATAAATCGAGGGAGAAGGACAAAGTAGTTACAAGCAAAGTTAGGGGGGAGGAATGAGGCTGCGTCATCTGACAGGGCTGGGCAGCGGGGTGGACAATGGGATGTCTCCCCATTGTCCACCCGAATGTCCACCCCGTTGTCCACTTTGGGATAACTGACGCCTTCAGCGCAAATGTTGCTTCGCTTGGCAATCTGCACATTCCAACGGGCGCGGTAGCCCTGCTCGAACAGCGTTCGGGCGCGGGCGTTGACGTTTGCCAGCAGGCGCGCTTCATCAAGTGTCATGGGAATGTTCGTCTCCTCCTTAAGTGGTGTTGAAAGGCACGGCCTTTCAGGAGGAAGCGTAACGAACTAGTAAGGCGGGAGCAAGAGAAGGTGCGAGGCTGCACGGGGGCGCCATGGCATAAACGCGCATCTTCAATGCGAGCAGCGACAACACGGTCATTTCTCGCTATGCGTAGTGAATGTCTGCAGAATATGTCGGCTTATCTACCGTGGCAATTCTTGTATTTTCTGCCGCTACCACATGGGCAGGAAGCGTTGCGGCCTATCTTGCGGAGGGACGACTGAAAGCCGCCAGACGGAGGTGAAGTGGGATATTCATCTTCGCGTATCCTTTTAGTAAGAGGTGCTGAAAAAAATCCCAATTTGCTCTACATAGCTTGCATGACAGTCTCGTCTTCATCTGCCCACGTATCTTTGTGCAGGTAGACTAGGCTTGAAGAACTGCCTCGTCCGACAGCAAGTTCCTGGATTGCGACTCCGATAATTGTGTTGTAGTCACGCTGCATACCTCTTGCAATGAAGCAGCGGCAGCCGAGTTCCGCTTGGATGTTTTGAAAATCAAGGTCGGGTTGGACGTAGAGGAACACATAGGCAACTTCCGACAAGGACGGGATAATTCTAGAACGGATTTTTCGGTTCTGCGCGAGTACTAGGAACTCCTTCAGCGCTTTGCCCAGCACGCGTCGGTTGAACCTGCTCTCGCGAGCCATCGTGCGGACGGCCAAATCCATCTCTGTGAACGAGGGGCCTGGCTCACTAGCAATCGCCGGGCTACCGGCTAGCAGTATTTCGATCAAGCGATCCCATGTATAGCTGTCCACGTCTTCCGCTTTTTTCCTGCGATATTCAGGCTTGCGCTGAATGCTTTCCCACAGGCTATCGTTGAGGCAAAGCATATCCGGCCCCTCCGGGAACACTCTCCCCTGATGCAGGTACAGTGCCAGCAGATCCTCTTCATCTCCTTGAAAATGAGTCGCGCCGCCCGAATTGTATAATGCCTCTTTAGCGGTCAGATAGTCAGCGAAGTCGGTGATGGTGTCAAGCTCGCGCAAGATGATGTCGCAGGAAGCCTTGTCGAAGACGTGGACGTATCCTTTACCGAAGTCTCCAAACTCGATGGGGTTTTTGCCTTCGTGTTCGATGGCCACTGCTACCCGGTGTACGCGCCAAGAAACTTCCCTAGATAACGGCAGCCCCTGCGTGCCGTCTTTGCGTACCACATGTGAGGCCGACTTCAGGTACCTCTCAGCACCGTAAATCTGCTTGCAGGAATCCTCAATGGCACGCTTCCGCCACCTCTGCCAATCAACAACGGGACTCCCGCTGTCGGTCATCTTAATCTCTTTGACGCTGAAAATTATGATATCCGGCTCGCAAACGACAAGGATGTCGCAGAGTTCCTTGCCGGGTTCCTTTCCACGTGGGTTCGCGTAACTCCACAAGGACAAAAATGACTTCCTACAGATACCATATACAAATTCTTCGGCTTCGTTCAACGTATCCATGCCCAATGCTACCCCAAAGTGTTGCTTGTTCTGCCTGCATCATGACTGCAGAAGGTAAAAGACAGGGGGTCAGGCAGACGTCACGGCGCTGACAGAGCCGGACGAGCAGGAGCGGCTGATTGTGCTGTTCGAGCGGATTGCCGCGATGGAAGGCTGGCAGCCGGAGGACGCCCTGCGTCGCTGCCAGGAGCGCTCCGTCTACCTCACCGCCTTGCTGAACGGCGAGATGCAGGGCGGGGCGCAGCTCCAGCACCACGACCAGGCCGAGGATATACAGCCCGTCAGAGGGGCCGCGCCGCCGCCCGTAGGGGCGATCATAGAAGCGATGCGCCGGACATGGAGAAGGACGCCGCAGCGACCACCAGGCCCGACGCCACCACGGAGCGGCCAGCACGTCACCAGCAGCAGCCAGCACCGCCCTTTGAGCCGTCGCCCCGTCGCAGCGGAACTGTTCCGAGGCCGGGAGGCGGCAGCGATCTAGCAGCAAATGGGCCGCAGCTTCCACGGCCACGCAATCCGAGACGGCATGACGGGAGGCGACCGCGAAAGGGTATACCGTGCCATATTCGCGTAGCAGTTCGGTTGACCGGGTGGCCGTGTCCCGCGTCGTCAAGCCGATCTTGACCACGCCCGGCAGCCCAGGGTTCGTCAGCACGTACACCCAGCCGGCGATCTGAGAATAACCTGTTAAGAAAGGAGAGCGTTCCAGCCTGGTCGTGTTCTGGAAGTTCAAGGATCAGGAGGATGTGCCGGACGCCACGCAGCAGGAGTTCAACGACCGGGCCAGCCGCCTGATCCTGGTGCGGGGCTACTCCGTCTTCAATGCTGCCCAGGTGGACGGCTATACGCCGAAGCCCGCTGTGCTGCTGCCGGGGCCGGAGCGGGTGGAGAGCGCCGAGGCGTTTCTGCGGCATACGCTGGCGACGATCAAGTCCGGCGGGGGCCGCGCCTTCTACAGCCCGGTGTCGGATGAGATCGTGGTTCCTCGTTTGGAGCGGTTCCCCGACGCGGTGAGCTACTACGCGGTGGTGGCGCATGAGCTGACGCACTGGACAGGCCACGCGGACCGGCTGGACCAGGACTTGCTGGCAGTCACGGGCAAGGAAGAATACGCCCGCAAAGAGCTAGTCGCCGAGCTGGGGGCGGCGTTTCTGTGCGCGTCTCTGGGCCTTGCCAACACGCCGCGCAAGGACAATGCCGCCTACGTCGCATCGTGGCTGAAAGTGTTGAAAAGCGCCCCTAAGGCGATCTTTTCCGCTTCCTCGAAAGCGCAGTATGCCGCCGACTACCTGCACGGCTTGCAGCCGCTCATGCCGGAGCCGGGAGAAGCAAGCCACCCTCACCCGTCACGCAGCTCCACCAACCCGTCACGCGGCTTGACTCATCCCTCACATAGTTTTCCGGCGGCGCGTCGGCCAGCAGTGCAGGGGCCGGGGCTTTGAGCCTCTGCTGAGCATGCTGGTAAGGAAGCATACTGGTAGCCTCAAAGCTTGAATGCCGTGCGGCCCGGTGAGTGGAGTGCCTTAAAGCTGGCGTAGCGATCCGGGCCAGGGTGGACAATAACCGCTCTGGTGCGTTTTGTCCACGCTGACGGCTTCCGATCTTTCCGTTGATTTTCTTGTTTCCGATTTTCTCGATTTCAAGAGTAAAGCGCATGAGCGACCACCCGGACTTTGGCTTTTCTCCCTTTGACTTCATCTCCCCTTCTGAGTTTGGGTTTTTCACGCCGGTTGAGTGTGGCTATCCGCTTTTGTCGCCGCATTGGTGCCTGTCCCGCGACGGCGATCCTGCCGGCTATGCCTTGTACCGCAGGCACTACAGCGCCGCTAAGAATAATCGTGCTGCTAAAAACAGTCCGGCTAAACGTCGCCATGCAAGGACCCGCCGTAAACAGCAGAAGAAACAGCGGCAATTCGTTGGCCCTGGGCAAAGCCTGGTGCTGCTCGGCACCGATGTCCTGTCCCTGCTTGTCTGGCAGCGGGCGAAGTACCGGCAGGATGGACAGCTTGGGATCAACTGCGCGGTGTTCCGCAACGAAGGCAAGGCGCTCAGTTCCCTCTTGATTGCCGAAGCGTCGCATCTGGCCTGGCGCAAGTGGCCGGGGGAGCGCCGGTTTATGTTTGTGGATGCTCAGAAAGTGCGGCCCAAGCGCGATCCGGCCCGCTGCTTCCGCAAAGCCTCCTGGCAGCCTGTCGGCAAAAGCAAAGGTGGGCTGCTCATCCTCGCCACTGAACTTCCTGCCATCACATTGCAAAATATCATTCGATGATGCCGATGACGCCCCGGTTTTTGAGCCTGCCGATCCGTCATGCGTTAGAAGGCATGTCCTGGGCGTCGCTGTCGGTGCGGTGGATACCCACCAGGGATGAGAAGAAGCAGCGACGGGACGAGATCGACACCCTCTGGCTGCCGGGGGAGCGACCGGAAGCGCGGCCCCCGCTGCACCCCTTGGGCGGGCGGCACTTCCCCTTCGAGCGCTTCTACGCACGGATCGCCCGCAGAAACAGAACGCCGTGACCGATGGGCCAGTTTACCGCGCCCCGCCCACCTGGGCGGGAGCCGCCGGCTCCTGAGTAGACCGTGTCTTACTTCTGAGCGAGCTGTGTCTTGATGAAACCGCATCTCAGCAACCCAATAGATAATCCCAACAACTAACCCTAGCCTTGCGAAAATAAAATGACCGATCTTACCGCGAATATTGATCTTTCCCTTGCTGACTTGTCCTTTGCCAATCTTCCCGCCCTGCAAGACGCGCTTGGCAAACTGGGCCTCACAATCACTCTGAAAGAGCCGACGGAAGCCATGCTGAAGCGCGGCTGGCACTGCATTGACTTCGACAGACCTGGCTACAGCGACGGCCGGACAAGGTGGGACCGCCCCCGCCGCATCAAACCTCGATGAAGCAGGACGTGCGGGATGCCTTCATGGTGATGAACGAGGAGGCGCAGGCAGAGATCAACCGGCTGCACCCGTCCGCCCGGCGGATCAGGACTGTGCGGCTCAGGAGTGTCCCGCCTAAGCCCCAGCCGTGAACGCAGTCCCTTGGTTACATCAACCCAGCGGGGAAAGCACCCCCGGCGGGTTTTTAAGCGCAAGTTGGGGTCAGAACGAGTAAAGCAAAGTCACGCGCGTGGACGTGTTTTTTCCGCTCCGGCAAGCCGGTAAGCCGCCTCGTAGAAGAGGACGCCTTCGATGCGCGTTGAGAAAAAATGGCCATAGATGTAGCGCGTACCGCGCCTCGCGTTGAAATACTCCGTGCCCTGGCCAATGTCTGCATTTTTGCCGACTTTGTAAGTAAACACCGTGATGGTATCGCGTGAAGTCAGCTTATATTGGTCACCAATGTAGTAAAGATCGTTTTGAGTTTTTGCGTTGGACTTCGCGTACTCTAAAGTCCATTGACTTGCGACCTGCGCTAAGACGACATCGCCCCCGTAATTTGTGGTAGTGGCGAGACCGGCACGGGAACTGTCGGTGGACGAGGCAAAGTGAGCAAGCGTCAAGCCCAGCGTCACGGCTTTGCCGGGCTTGTAGGTTCCGCGCAGGGCATACAGACCGTTGCGCGTGCTTCTTGTCCGGTACTGATCTTCCGAGAACGCATACGCCTGGACAGTGCTGGACTTCAGCCGCTGGATGAGTGCGATGCCGTCAAGGAATGTGTGTAGGCCGACTTTGAAGCTTTGATTATAGAGTGTGCTGCTGGCATCAAGAGCTTCATCTTGGCGACCGAGGTTGATAGTCAATCCACGCCGGGCATCGTGATAAACGACTCCGTAGCGGTCGAAATTTGCCGCTCCCCGAAAGCCGGTAGTGTCCTGGTAGTAGTTCGTGTTGTAGTCCCGACCTCTGGTGCGCGGCGATTGCAGCTCAAAGCCGAAGCGCACATAGACGCTGAAAACCGGCGCTGGGTTGTAGGTCAGGTTCGCGTTGCCGTAGGTGACAAAGCCGCGCAGGCTCCGGGTTGCGGCGTCACGGCTTGTGTCCTCGCGATAACGCCCAAATACGGTGCCGTGAACCTCAAGCAAGGACCCGCCCGCTTCGCTCGCTGGGTCTATCAACTGTCCGGGGGGATTGACGTCACGCTCAGGAACGGCTTTGGAAGGGGCGGTTTCGGGTCGAGACGGTGCTGGCCCTTCCGAGGTCGCCTGAGCATGAGCAGGCACTGAGATACCGAGAAGGGCTAAGGTACTGAGGAGGGCTGAGATGCCGAGAAAGACTGGAACAGCCTGAGCTTGCATAAAAATGACCCGCCGAAAAGCACGCCTGATTGAGCCAGTCTGTGCTAATCGAGAAACTTAGGGAAAGCCGGCATTGCGGCGAAGTCTTCAGGGGAGTGCTGGATAATCACCCGCGCATGGGTGTTGTCCCGGATGCGGGCGAACCGGGCGAAAGAGGCCAGTGTGTCTGCACGCTCCGTGTTACCGGCTGGGATGAAGCCCTTTTCGTAGTCTTCCCGCCGGTGATACAAATCGCCTGAAATCAGCAGATAGCCTGATTTAGCCAATTTAACCAGCAATATCCGGTGCCCAGGAGTGTGTCCAGGCGCTTTCAGAATTTGAACGGTGCCGTCGCCGTAGACGTCGCGGTCATCCTCGGAAGTGTCAACATGCAAATGGGTGAGTGGCATAACTAAAGACCGCTGCACGGTCTCCGGGGTCGGCTCGCTGAACGCCCAGGTCAGCTCTATTTTAGAAACAATAAAAGTCGCTTTTGGAAAAAGGCCGATGTTTCCGATGTGGTCGGGGTGCAGGTGGGAGAGCGCGACATAATGAACATCGTCCGGCTTGAGACCGATCTGCGCGAGCTGAGATGCAAGTGTTCGATGGACGGTGAAAAGCAGGCCGAACTTCGTTTCTCCATTTGGCTCGGAGGCGATTTTGTCGCCGAGACCGGTATCCCAAATCAGCCAATCTTTGCCATGGTGGATTAGGTAGCATGGAACCGCGAGATTGCCCGACTGACCGTTGTACTCCCCAGTATCTGAGAGGATATTAAAACTCTTGAAGTAAAGGTTGCCGCCGTCAAGCGTGTAAAGCTGCACCGTGGCTGCCGGAGCGGATGGCGGCGCAGCTTGTATGATGACCTGAGCCGACGCTGCGGTGACGCCGAGAGCTGCAAAGAAAAAAGCGAGTCCGGCAAGTAGTTTTCGCATGACATCCTCCATTTTTATGTTTTCTGAGGCGGATGAAGCCGACCTGCTTCTGATCCATCCTGCCGACGCGGGCAAGAAGCGCAGTCCGCGCCGTGCTCTGGTGAGTTCTCTGCGCGAACGCATTGAGACCATCTTCAGCGGGTTGTGGAACCGCTTCAATGACCGTGTTTACAGCCGTTCTTGGCAAGGCTTGTGGAGCGGCCTCAAACTGAAAATGCTCCACTTCAACTTACGTCAGGCAAACCTATTGCCCGCCTGACCAACCCGATACTCGGGTTACGTCATTAATCATCCGCGTGAGGCGAACCGCATGCTGGAAATCCGGAGCCGTAAAGGTTCCGGAGACGATGTCATCGCGCAGCGCGGCATAAAGACCGGCCACATTTTCTGCCGTTTCCGGCATCGAGGCGAGGTCACCTTCGTTCAAAGGCTGCTCCTCGCCGTTGAGTATAAGCCTGAGCCGGCCCGACTGGAAGCCGCGCGCCGCGCCGCCCTCCAGCGAGAGCTTGCCGTCCTCGCCAGTTATGTCCAAGGAGAAGGGCGTTGCCTCGGGCGGGCAACCCCCCGCCACCTCCACCGACAGCGCCCCGCCGCCGGAGAGGCGTGCCAGCGCAAGCAGGTGGTCGGGGATCGCACGCGCTTGCCTCTTACCTTCGTCGCCGACTTCAATCTCAGGATATTGGATGGTCAAGAGCGCGGCAACGTCTTGGATGCCGCCGAGCATCGCACAGGCAAGATCGAGTGCGTGACCGCCGTGGATCGTCACAAGCGTGGCTCCATTTGCAGCCTCCTCTTTGCAGCCTCCTCAAGGTAGGCATCTGCCTGCCCGATTTTGCGGCTAAAAGCGATCGTGCCCGAGTAGAGCCGCGCGCTGAGCACCCGGCCGATCTCGCCGGCGGCAATCAATTCCTTGGCCCGTTGTGCGGCAGGGTTTAACCGGCTCTGCAGCCCTATCACTCCGTGAACTCCGGCGGCGTGTACCGCCGCTGCGAGCTCTTCGGTTTCGGCTAGGTCGCGGCCAAGCGGCCACTCGCAATAGACATGCTTGCCCGCCGCGAGCGCGCCAAGAACCAGCTTCCGGTGATCAGGCACCTTGACGGCCACAGTCACGATATCTACGTCGGGGTCTCCAATTAAATCCTCCGCGTTTCCATAACCTGCTTTCGCGCCGAATGTCCGGGCGGCGGCATCGGCCGACGGCTGGCTGCCCGTGGCAACCGCCACCAGTTCCAGCCCCGCTAATTTCTGGACGGCGGGCACATGGGACTCCTTGGCCCATCCGCGCTCGAAGTTCGCGCCGATAATTCCTACTCGTAATAGCTTTGTCATTCTTCAGCTTCCTTTTAGTGTGTGCCGAATAAGTAGCGACTGCCTGGGTGCCGAACACTCGCTTCGGCTCAGGCGACGAGGATCAACTTTTTCTTAACAAATCTTACTGTAGCCACTAATAAACTCCCCATACAAATTGAATAACGGCGAACTAAGACGGTTCGCCGCCATCAGCAGAGACAAACGAGACCTTACCTAGTCGAACCAGATCAGCCTGCACGAGATCGAGCGCATTCTGATTTAGAAGACCAGCGGCTACTTAGAATGTATCTCAAAATGACCGAAGCCACTGTTTTTGCTTCTCGCGTCGAGGCTGAAAACGGCCTGTTGAAATAGATTCTAAGCTACTTCACTCCTAAATTTTTCTGTTCATCGTCATCGCTTACCGAGGATCCGCTCTTTCAACTCGGATTTCCACTCGACGTACTCAAGTTCGCTGCCATCTGGATGACGGGCATAAAAGTACCGGCCTGTTTCACTCTTCGCTTCGGGTTCGGTGATCTTTGCTCCCGCCGAGGTAAGAAGCTGCATACAAGCGTCCAGATCTTCAACAACCACAGGGCCTTGTGTAGCACGGATCGGCTTTAAAGCTTTTTCTTCCCCCGCGACCACACAGAAGTCTCCCATGCCGGCAATCTCCCATCCCTGTTTTTCCATACGGAAGCGATAGTCAGGCTCCCGCTGGATCAGTTTTTTCAACAAAGTGAGTGACCCGTCCATATCGTTGGTGAAAACTCTTAAATGTGTCTTCAAAATCATATTCGGACCTCCAGGACTCCGGCGTCGGCCTGCACTTCTGCACCGGCAGCAAATGCCATTACGTTTCAGTGCAGCATATGGATTGCCTCGGGTGAGACTGTCGGGGGCAGTTCTAGGTCAAACCGCAGACGTATTCGATGCCGACTAGTACAAACATCTGACGAGAACGCATTTTGTAATGGTGTGGTGCGACTTGAAGCTGACCGCTCCTGATGGCATTGACCTGTGGGACCGTCAAACAATGCTATCGAAATTTGTGAAATGACTTCTCAATGATCCCTGCCGCGTCTGTCGCCATAACTTCCCCTTAGTTCCTACAACCTGATCCGGCGTCCGGTGGATCGCCGGATAGAAGAAGACCACAGCCGGCCGCCATCAGGCAGCATACAATTTTCCTGCTTGCAGCACTGCTCCCTGTCGTTCTAGTTCGGCCTGAACAGCTAACACCCCGGACACCCCTTTCGCTTGAAGCGCGGCTGCCACACCCGCCGCATGACCGGTCGCGAAGCTAGTACCCATCACCCGCACTGCTGCGCCGCCACCTTTATCGCCATCCACTAGGCGGCCAGCGGAGTATAGGTTGACGGTGTTGACACTCGCGAGGGCACGCAACGGGATGTCGAAAGTGGCCTTGTCCTTGATGTCCTTCCACACGACAGGACCGCCATCCGGCGTGTGATATTCCACCGGCCAAGCGCCAAGTGCCACAACGTCTTCGTGACGCACTCCTCCTGTCACATCTAGTTCCGTCACCTGGTACTTGCCGACCACACGCCGTGACTGGCGTGTGCCAAAGTTGGGGCCGCTGGAAACAATGTACGCGCCCTCATAGCCAGGGATTGTTTTGATCGCCGCGAGATAAGCCCAGGCTCGCTCTCGTCCCCGAACCTCGGCCTGTGTGATGCTGGCTCCCTCCAAAGCGTTGTAGGTCGCGTCAACCATGTAGCTAATCCAGTCGCCGGAAACCGGCACCTTGAACAGTGTCCCTTCTTCCTTGTCGAGGAGAGTAGAACCCCGCTGCCTGGCCTCTCGGATGGCCTGTTCCCATCGCGCGCTGCTCGTATCGGCCCCAAGTGCGATGCCGCCAATGCGAACGGCCAGTGTGCCTGCCTGCGTCACCCCGTGGTCGCCGTAGCGGACCGATGCACCCGCAAAGGCAGCCAAATCCCCTTCCCCGCTGGCGTCCACAAACACGCTTGCGGCGACCTCGCGTGATCCCCGATGGTCTTGCAGGGTCGCGCTTTTGACACGGTGGCCCTCACGGGCAGCAGCGATGACGCTCGTGTGCATTTGAACCTCGACGCCAGCGGAAGTCACCACCCGATCCAGCGCGAGCTTAACGGCTTCCGGGTCAGCCAGCGCGACTGCGGCACCCTGCACCAGGGCAGGTGCCTGAACCCCGCCCAATGTACGCAAGCATGCCAGCATCTGTTCGGCCACACCGAAAACGGCCTGCATGGGCGGATCGCCCATCGTATACAGTCCGCAGTAACCCAGCACGTTTTTCTGAGTAGCCGCACCGCCCAAACAGGGACCGTCTTCAATCAAGAGGGTCCTTGCGCCGGCTTGAGCCGCTCCCACGGCGGCTCCGACACCCGCCGCTCCGCCGCCGACAACCATGACATCATATTGGGGTGTTGCATCACCTTTGGAGTTATTGCTCATTAGCTTTTTCCCCTTTTGTTTTTCCGCTGAACCGTTATCGAAACGACCAGAGCTTATCGCAGGTCTGCCCGGAGAATCTTAAACATCTGCACTGGCTATTGATCTTGTAGGAATTACGCAGTTGAACCTATTTTTAGGCGGGATTTCAACTTCGCGACGAGAGCGTTTGACCCTTCAACTGCGTAACTCCCAACCTTCTATGTCGGCACTCTCAAAGGCGGGGGATGCATTTACCAGCAAACTGTAATCAACCCGTACAGCCGTGTCGCTCGTGCCAATCTCTACGGTCGAAAGAGCGTGCTTGCGGCTGCCGACGCTCTTAACGACAGAATTTTGCCTCTCTTCGAGCAAGCGGGCGTCAATATGTCCCTTCTAGGCCCTTCGGTACGGGCGTAAAAACTCCCGAAGCTGGGTCGCTAGTGGACCGGGCACTTCCAGGGCCGCAAAATGACCGCCGTGCGGCATCTCGGTCCAGTATTGGATGTTGAAGAACCGTGCGGCGAACTCGCGGGGCGCAGGAATGATATCGTGCGTAAAGGACGCAAAGCCCGTCGGCACCCGGACATAGCTGGACTGGGTCACCGCCGGATTATGGGCCTTCTCGTAGTAGAACCGGGACGATGAGCCGGCGGTCTGCGTCACCCAATAGATCATCACGTTAGTCAGCAAATCATCCTGAGTGAAAGGCAGACGATTGTTGGGGCCTTTATCACTCCAATCGTAGAACTTCTCCACGATCTAGGCGCACTGCCCGACCGGTGAGTCGTTAAGGCCGTAACTGAGCGTCTGGGGCTTAGTTGTCTGAATGGCCGTGAACGCGCTCTCTTTCGCCCCCCAGGCTTTCACTTCCTGTAGGTAAGCTTTTTCAACAGGTGTGAGACCTTCTGGCGCGATGTTCTGTGCATGCTGCGGTGGAACATTGAGCATATGAATAGCCCGCAGCACTTCCGGATGGTGCAGCCCTAGCTGCTCCGTAATACTTGCCCCGAAATCGCCGCCGTGCGCCGCAAACGTCTCGTAACCCAGCACATCGGTCATTAGCCGCGCCCATAAATCCGCGACCCGCATCGTGTCCATGCCTGGCTGCGTAGGTTTCTCCGAGAAACCGAAGCCGGGAATGTCCGGCACGACCACTGTGAAGGCATCTTCTGCCCGCCCACCGTAGCGGACAGGATCCGTGAGCAGCGGAATGAGCTTCACGAAACGGAAAAAAGAGTCAGGCCAGCCATGCGTCAGCAGCAGCGGCATCGGATGCGGACCTTTGCCCTCCACGTGAAGAAAGTGTATGTCCGTGCCATCCACGTTGACCATGAACTGCGGGAACTGGTTCAGCTTTGCTTCCTGCGTTCGCCAGTCATAGCCATGCTGCCAATACGCCGCAAGCTGCTTCAAGGCTTCCCGATTGGTACCATAGTCCCAACCTGCGCCGACGACTTCATCAGGCCAGCGGGTTCGGGCAAGACGAACTTGCAAGTCGTCTAGGACGCTCTGAGGGACACTGATTTGGAAGGGATGGACGCCGCCGACAACGCGTTGAGGGAAGGGAGATGGGGCTGGGGCAACTAGTGCCGTCGTAGGCTTCGATGCGGACAGCATCAGCAGGGCGGCTGACGAAGAAAGTACCTGCTGCATGAATTGTCGGCGTAAGGGACTTGGAACTTGGAGATCAGAAACTTGGGCCGCAGGAAGCCCATCGCGAAAAAGAGGCGGTTCTTGATTTTTTGTCATTGACGTGTACTCGCGCTATATGCCTGAAGGGTCAGAGAACACCGCGAACAATAGCAGTGCGGCTCTCCATCACTCTATCAGGCATGGCGCTAGACTCATTTCTTAGCTGATTTTTGATTCGAACTCTTTTATTATGTAGCCCCCTGTCCAGTTTGTCTAATACGATTTTCAAGCTAACTGATAACTTCAGCCTTATCAGTCAGAGACTTGATATTCACGCACTTAGCCACCCTGCGGCAACCTCCGCTTCTTTGGAAAGACCTGCTGGCCGGATGATTTGTCGGCCTGGGTGAAGGCTTGTACAGCGATGTTTTTGAGATTATCAACCAGAGGCCAAACCCCTCCCGTGCGTGTCACAAATGTGACCCCAAGCACTAACGGGAAGGAGTCTTGGATAGGAATGTAGCAGAGATCGTCCAGAGGAACACTGCTCATGTACTCCGGGACAAACGCAAGGCCAACCCCGGCAGCCACCAAGTTGAGTGTCAGCATGAGCTTGGGACTTGTTTGGATGATCCGGGGCGCAAAGCCATGACTTTGACAGCCGGCACGGAGCGTGTTCTCAAAGGCACCGGCGACCTGGTCGTGCGCCACAAGGATCAGCGGCTCGTCCTTCAAGTCCAGCAAAGATACGGCCGGCCTTCGAGCAAAGGGATGAACCGCCGGGACAGCAAGAATCATTCGGTCCTCCGCCAATTGCACGCAGCTCAGTGCCGCGTCCGCGCTAGAGAGTGGGCAGGTGAACGCCGCATCGATCAAACTGTCCTTAAGCGCGCCCCCAAACTCGTTCGCTTGTTTTTGGGACAACACTAACTG
>JAABUQ010004664.1_pt1 | contig 23090 bp, 26 predicted proteins | sample 5560001 | NCBI WGS metagenome assembly JAABUQ01 (sample SAMN10711888, study PRJNA513371) | rock metagenome | isolation source: Antarctica rocks | place: Antarctica: Victoria Land, Finger Mt nord | collected 2015-12-18 | reverse complement strand
CTTTGGAGAGGTTGGTTGAAATTGCAAGATCTTTGTGAAGGTTGGCAGCTTGCTCAGACTTAACGGGAAAAGTCAGATTATGGACGTGTGCATGAAGCATTTGATCTTCCACTGTAGCTATCTTCGATTCTTGGAATCCTGGAATAGGTTTCATGAGAGTACTTTTTACTTTTTGTCAGAGAAAAGCTCGACGTAATCGCACTGCTCCTGTAGGGGACAATCGGCACAACGAGGATTCTTCGCCGTGCAGACTGCTGCTCCAAAGTCTAATAGCGTCAGATTCCACTTGCCAACTTCTGTAGTAGGAGCTGCTTGCTCTGCTGCATCCCAAAGTAGCTGGCAGCGCGACTTAACTCTTCCTCCCTGCAAACCCAAAACTCGCTCCAAAATTCGAGCCACGTTGGTGTCAAGTACGGCTAAGGGCTGCCCGAAGGCATTGGCACAAATGGAACGCGCTGTATACTTGCCAACTCCAGTTAAGGCGAGTAACTGGGCTTCTGTATCTGGAATTTTTCCCTCATGTTTTTCAAGAATAACTCGTACTGATTGGTGCATCCGGGACGCACGGAAGAAAAGACCCAGAGGCTGCAAGAGGTGAGCAACTTCTTCAACTGTCTCTGCCCCCAGAGCCTGAAGGGTGGGATACTGAGCCAGTAAAACCTCGTATACGGGAACGACTGTTGAAGCTTTGGTCTTTTGCAGCAGGAACTCAGCTACGAATATGGCATAGGGGTCTTTTGTGTGCCGCCAGGGGAAATCTCGGAAGTGCTGTTCTGCCCAAACCGTAAGCTTGTGGCGGAACCACCCGATTTTGGCTTCTTCGAGATGCTTCATGATATCTTCTGGAAACGGTGAAACCCTGCACGTCCTAGGATAAGGTCAATGAGCATGGTAAAAGTAGGAGACATCAGCGATCGCATTTATTTGTCATATTCGAGCCTTTCACCGTTGAGGAAATCGAGCAGTTTCTCCCGCGTGAACCGTCCCTTAATTCTCAGAGTGTTCAACGTCCGGTTTCCATAAATCATTTCTTTCTCAGTGCTAGTGCTATTGGCGATCGCTCTCATGGCATACTGCTGAGCTTCCGTCAAGTCATTAATGGTTGTCCCCTCTGGCAGGGTCTTCCATTGAAACACTAGTTCGAGCAGTAACTCAGGGTAATGTGGCAGTCCCCATGCTTGTGTTAGTACCCGAACCACCTTTGCCATATGTTGGTCGTTCAGACGAGTCAAAAAGTTGATGAGCAACAAGTTGTTGTGGGCTGTTGCCATTGGGAGTTCGTAATGTTCGCTTAATGTCAGAAACAATTTTGGTTGGTTCAGCAGGTGAACGAGCATCTCCAAGGCATTGTCTGACATATTTTCTCGAGCGACATAAGCTAGGGCGATCGCGGCAGCAAGTTTCACTAAATCGCCTTCGTTTGAGTTCAGTACTTCCTCCAAGAATGCGGTATCTACAGGAGTACTGTTGCTGAGAATTGCCAAACACAGCAGCATACTAGCTTTGACTAGTTCCTCTGGTTCTTGATGAAACCGCAAGCGCATTCGGGCGCAGCTTCGAGCAGCATCCGGCTGGCAGCAGGAAAGGGTGTAAGCCGATGCGGTTCTAACATTGGGGGAATCATGTTCGAGCAACTTGAGATAAATGTTAACCCCTTTATGGACTGCCTCGCGAGTGGTAAGCACCCAGAGGAGTTCATCTTCCCTCCACGCCTGGAATACTGGTGTATCCCACTTATCCTGGTAAAATACATTTCTATGGGTTTCGCTGAACGCTCTTCCCGTTGCTAAGTGTGCCAGAGCGAGCAAGATTTCGTACAGCAACTCTTGTTCCGACTCGTATTGGAGGCGTTCTTGCAAAAATGGTACGGCGAAAGCTGACTGACAGTTCAATGTTCCCTGATGATAGATCTTGTTTATGAGATCTGACAAAGCCTCATCACGCAAGTTTTTATCATCAGAAGATAGATTTTGAAGGACATACCGCATATCCTCGTCAATTTTTGATTGCTCTAGCTGCTCCTGTTCAATATTGTTTAGGTTTTCCGTCATTGCCTATTTCCTCTTTTGCTCTGCGCGCCATAACTATAGCTGCTTGGTGTAAGCGTTATGGAAAGCATCTAAGGCATTCTCTAAGTGGTTGAAGAAGCGATCGCCACCGATTAAATCTGTTAACCCATCACGTTCAAATTGTGCTGTTACATTCGGTGCGAGACCAGACACGACAAAAACTATATTGCGAAGGGACAGTTCCTTAACTACATCGCGAATCGTCTCGGATGCGGAGTAGTCGATTTCGGTAATTGCTCTCGCCTCTAAGATAAACCACTGCACAGGCGATGCTGCGTTCTTAACTAGGTTTTGCACCTCCTCAGAAAAGTGACTGGCATTGGCATAAAATAGGTCTCTACTAAAGCGGTAAATGATTAAACCTGGTTCTGACACAGTTCCAGGTCGGACAGGAATTGGCTGCCAAAATTTATTTTCAGTGGGAACGAGTATTGCTGAATAAGGTCGGTAGCTGTGGCGCACATGCAGCAGCAACGATAGGGTGATGGCGACAATAATCCCCTCTTTGACTCCGACCAAAACTACCGTAGCAGCAGTGATGACAGCAAGATAGAACTCCTCGCGATAGGTCTGAAAAATATCGCGCATCCCTTGAATGTCAATTAATTTAAGTCCGATCAAAAATACGATCGCAGCTAAGACCGCATTAGGCAAGTAAGTGATTGGCTTGGTCAAGAAAAGTATAACAATCAGCACGATCGCAACTGTTGTCAGTTGGGAAACCTGGCTGCGTCCTCCTGCCGTGTCAACAATTGCCGTTTTGGTGGGGCTACCATTCACCACAAACGTTCCACTCAACCCTGCGGCCACGTTAGCCGCCGCCAGACCGACCAGATCGACATTTTCATTAAAGCGTTCGCTATATCGAAAGGCGTAAGCGCGAGAAGTGGCTGCGCTCTGGGCAATAATGACAATACAGCAGGATAAGGCAATGCTAAATGTTTGTAGTAAAGCACTCAGTGAAACTGCTGGCAATCCAAATGAGGGCAGTCCACTGGGTACAGGACCTACAACCGTCACTCCACGGCTAGCAAAATCAAACACCCAACTGGCAATAATCGCTCCAACTACAGCTAGTAAGGCACCTGGAAATTTGGGGATGAATTTGTCGCATAGCAAGATAATGACCAGGACAGTTAGAGAAATGCTAAGCGTTAATAGGTTAGTCTGCGGCAGAGCTTTAAAGGTGCCGATTAGCTGCTGGAGCAGTCCATGACCACCTCCAGGGAGGTCGAGTAACCCAGCTAATTGCCCAATTGCCACCTGAATTCCCACCCCAGTTAAAAAACCAACTAACACAGTACGTGATAGGAAGTCGGCAAGAAAACCGAGCCGAAAAAGGCGTGCTAATAATAAGAGTCCAGCCGCCATGATGGCAACTAACCCTGCTAATGCTAAATACTGAGAACTGCCAGGCTGAGCCAAGTTTGACAGCCCAACCGCCAGGATGGCAGCAGTTGCGGAGTCGGCGGCAACCACCAGATGACGAGAAGATCCAAGAATCGCAAAGGCGAACGCTGGCAAGAGCAGAGTGTAAAGACCTGTTGCAATTGGCGTTCCGGCAATTTTGGTGTAACCCATAACTTCAGGAATGCTGAGTGCAGCCAGCACAACACCTGCAACGATATCGTTGCCCAGCTTAGACTGTCCCCAAGGTAAAATCCCCTGCAACAGACCAAAGCGATTTATTCCTAAATACTGCCTAGTTTTACTCACGTTTGATTTCTTCCCAGTCTCGACATCAATGCCCCTCACCACAGTTAGCTTCCTCCAGCAGACTAACGAGGTCGAGACAATTATGTGCCATCCATCAAGACAAGCAGCCTACTGGTGTATAAATAACGTAGCCAAAATACTATTTTGTTGTTTATTTGGACATGTAACCGTCAAGATCTAATTTGCACAGGCATGATTAAATAAGTCATTTTCAAACTACCCAACGGTGTCAAAATGACTGGGCTTGTTGCTGTATTCAGTTGCATCTGAATTTCTGAAGTCGAAAGCGCCTTTATTCCTTCCATCAGATACTTGACGTTAAAGGCAACTTCTATACTGTCTCCAGAAATTTGTGCGCTCAGTACCTCTCTACCACTACCCACATCTATAGCTTCGACCGACAAGGCTAATTCTTGTTCAGCGCTATCGATACTAAACTTAACAATACTATTTGTATTTTGATCGGCTAAAACTGCAATTCGTTCCAAAGCACTTAACAGTTGCCGACGATCGAGGGTAACTTGAAGCGAGAATTGATGTGGGATGAGTTTGCGATAATCCGGGTATTGACCTTCTATTGTACGAGAAGTCAAGCATTGGTCTGCCCACTCAAAAACGACCTGCCCTTGTTCAAAATGCAGCGCTAAGGGTTCAGTTGATTTCCGCATCGCTACTACCCTTTCTAGCTCTCGCAGGGCTTTCGCTGGTACCGTAACTTCTACCTTGTCTTCTCTACTCCCGACCTCATCGTTAGTAGTTTCGACAACTGCCAACCTATGACCATCAGTAGCAGCGAATTCTAAAGTATCTTGCCCAATCGTCAAACGTAGCCCAGTTAAAACTTGTTTAGTTTCGTCATTACTGGTGGCAAACAAAGAACCCCGCAATCCTTCAATTAGTGCCTCAACTGGTAGATAAATTGCTTCTCCTTCCTCGACAACTGGCAATTCAGGAAATTCTTCTACTCCCATGCCACGAACTCGATAGCGCCCTGAAGTAGAAGTTATGGTGGTTTGCAAAGATGCAGTGTCTGCCTCGTCTTCTAGTACAATCTCTCCTCCTGGGAGACGAGAAACAATGTCACTTAACAACTTAGCTGGAAGAGTGATTTCACCGCCTGTTTCAACAGTTGCTTTGAAGCTAGTCCGAATACCCAAGCTCAGATCAAAACCTGTCAGGCTAACTTGTTGAGTTTCAAATGAGGCGCTCATCAGCACGTTAGCCAGAATTGGGTGAGTCGTTACTCGCGTTGGCACTGCACGACTTACTAGTGAAAGATTAGTACTGAGGTCACTTTGAGAGCAAACTAATTTCATCGTTGGTTATATGGTCGGAGTACATGATAACACAGGCGTGTGAATTTATTTGTCTTTTACTCCTAATCGCACAGTTGCCTCTCGCTCGGGTTAACACTAATCAAAAATATTACTACTATTAAGTTTTTATATATTTAGTAGTAGTAGAGCCTGTGGAAAATGTGGAAAACGTGGGATCATCTTTTGTTCACCTTATTTTAGAGATCGAACATTGTGGAAAACTTGTGGAACAAGGCTATTCTTTTCCACAGAGTATTTATACTTATGAAGTATATTTGGCAAATTAGCCTGTTTTCCACAAGTTTTTTTAGGAGTTTTCCACAAAAAGTTTATCTTTTTCCACAAGATAATGCTTTTTTAAACATTCTTTATACTCTTATTAACCTTGATTAATTGTATTTTCCATCATCTTCTCCAGCTTGGTTTTAACGGTTAGCTAGGTGGAGGCGATCGCCTAGTTGCCGGAGTGTTTGTTCCAAATTGGAGTCAGTTTTCCGCAATTGGGTGATTTTATCACAGCTATACATTACGGTTGTGTGATCTTTACCACCAAATTCTTCGCCAATTCTTGGTAAGCTCAACGTCGTGTGCTGACGCATCAAGTACATACCAATTTGACGCGCCCAACTAATTTCTCTGCGCCGAGAGTTACCTTTAAGGTCGTCGATAGTAACATCAAAGGCATCCGCTACAACCATGAGTATTCCACTGGGAGAAGCTTCGATCTTTTCTACAGGTGAGTTCAAAACTGGCACCAGATTCTCCACTGTCATAGGTAAACCCGAAATTGAAATGTAGGCAACAGCTCGAATCAACGCTCCCTCCAACTCTCTAATATTAGAGGTGTAGTTAGAGGCAATGTACTCAATCACTGCCCTGGGTAGACGCATATTTTCGTACTCTGCCTTCTTTTGTAGAATTGCCATCCTAGTTTCTAAGTCTGGTGCCTGAATATCAGCAATCAGCCCCATTGAAAAACGAGAACACAAACGTTCCTGTAGTCGAGGGATTTGATTAGGAGGGCGATCGGAGGCTAGAACAACTTGCTTACCTGCGTCATGTAAAGTATTAAATGTATGAAAAAACTCCTCTTGAGTATTTTCTTTGCCTTCAATAAACTGAATATCATCTACTAACAATACGTCTGCGGCTCGGTAATGCTCCCGAAAGCTCTGGGTGCTATTTTTACGGATTGAAGCAATCAGATCGTTAGTAAACTGTTCAGTAGAGACATAAAATATTTTAGAATTAGGGCAAATCTCCAAACGATAGTGACCGATCGCTTGCATCAGGTGGGTTTTACCCAAGCCCACACCACCGCACAGAAATAAAGGATTAAACTCCCGTCCTGGAGATTCAGCCACAGCTAAAGAAGCGGCATGAGCCATCCGACTATTAGATCCAACAACAAAGCGCGAGAACATGTACTTAGAGTTTAACTCGGCAGGCTTTGGTCGATTAGTCGGCTGCTCGGACATGCTAGGTTGGATGGGCAGAGGCCATGAGACTTCTGGATCGCTATGAGAGATCCCATCTACTTTGGCAACATTAATGTGAATTTCGACTGAATGACCAAGAATATCCTGTACCACGTCAGCGATCGTTTTGATGTAGTACTTCTGGAGCCAGTTTCGGGCAAAGGGGTTAGGAGTACAAATTACTAAGCAATTATTTTCCAACTGCTCCGCACTAGCAGTTTTAATCCAGGTTTCAAAGGTAGGTCGGCTCAATTGAAGCTGTAGGCGCTCTAAAACCTGGCTCCAGAGACTCTCAAGGGTAAGTTCCACCAGTAATACCTCTGCTGCTAAGCGTTGCCATGAAAAATGTAGATAAGGAACTAATGCTAGCAAACTCCACCCTAAATTAGTCTGATACTTAGAACACTAAGATCTGTTAATCTTGATTAACTCGCCAGAAGGCATCGCAGGCAGAAGCCTAGTTGATACTGAATCGAAAAGCTCTCACCGATCGCATCCAGCCTAAAAATGCCGCAGGACAATGCACCAACATTTTGAAAAAAGATTTGCCGTTTTCTTAAATCAGCGAAGCACTGTTCACTCGTTACTGGTACTAGCTGGGGTAGGAATAGCCTTGGGCGGTTGTGCTTCAAAACCTCCGGCTGATAATGTTGAGGCTCAGCCATCACCTGCCTCACCCGTTGCCAGTACGTCTATAGCCACGCCAATTCCTGTATCATTAATACCAGGTAGTAACTCTAATTTCATCGTAGCTGCTGTACAAAAGGTAGGGCCTGCAGTCGTGCGGATCGACTCTAGCCGGACAGTTACCACTCAGGTACCAGAAGGGTTTAATGACCCGTTTTTCCGGCGCTTTTTTGGGCAATCTCAACCGTCTTCTAAGGAAGTAGTGCGCGGTGTTGGTTCTGGATTCATCATCACGAGCGACGGTAAAATTTTAACTAACTCTCATGTGGTAAATGGTGTCACCACGGTAAATGTCACCCTCAAAGATGGTCGTAGTTTTAAAGGGCAGGTTTTAGGGCAAGATTCGGTGACTGATGTTGCTGTGGTTAAAATTCCGGCAAATAATCTGCCATCTGTGACTATGGGCAACCCTAACATCTTACAAGCAGGAGATTGGGCGATCGCGATCGGCAATCCTTTGGGTTTAGATAACACTGTGACTTCAGGCATTATCAGTGCTACAAAGCGTTCTAGTGCTGATATTGGTGTTTCTCGCGATCCGGTAAACTTTATTCAGACTGATGCTGCGATTAACCCTGGTAACTCTGGTGGTCCTTTATTAAATGCTAATGGTCAGGTAATTGGGATTAATACTGCAATTATTAGTGGCGCTCAGGGAATAGGATTTGCGATTCCGATCGACACTGCACAAACGATCGCTCAGCAATTGATTACTAAAGGAAAGGTAGAACACTCTTATTTGGGTGTGGAGATGGTAGTACTGACACCGGAAGTTAAACAAAAAATTGATAATGCCTCTAATGGTCAAATTCGGATATCAGCCGACAATGGTATTTTAATTTTGCGCGTTCTTGCCAATTCTCCGGCGGCGGCGGCGGGACTCCAGCAAGGAGATGTGATTTTGAAAATCAATGATCAGTCTGTAACTAAAACGGCTGATGTTCAGCGCTTGGTAGAAAGTACTCAGGTGGGTAATAAGCTACAGATGGAAATACAACGCAATGGGCAATCGCTCAAGGTAGCAGTCAAAACGGCACCTCTACCACAGCAACTAGCGCAGCCTGAAGAATAGGCGCTACGATCTATCTGCAAACACCTAATTTGCTTATGGCAGAAATTCTAGAAATTATTCAACTCGGTCATCCAGTGCTGCGCTCGGTTGCCCAACCAATCGAAAATATTGGCGATCGCCAACTCCAGAAATTGATTGATAACTTAATTGCTACTGTGGGTAAGGCCAACGGTGTTGGTATTGCGGCACCCCAGGTAGCTGTAGAGCAGCGATTGTTTGTTGTGGCTTCCCGTCCAAATCTGAGATATCCTCATGCCCCAGTAATGGCACCGACGGCAATGATTAATCCCCAGATTTTGGCTCACTCTACTGAGATAAATAAAGATTGGGAGGGCTGCTTAAGTATTCCAGGAATTAGAGGTTTAGTTCCCAGATATCAAGCAATCGAAGTTGAATATACTAATCGAGATGGCAAGCGACAACGGCAAGAATTAACTGATTTTGTTGCCAGAATCTTTCAACACGAACGCGATCACCTGGATGGTATTGTCTTTTTAGACCGACTGGAGAGTACTCAAGATATTGTGACTGAGCAAGAGTACCAAAAGATTCTAAAGTAGCCATTCTGAGGCTCGTTCACCTAAATCTAGAGGAATGCTGACTGTTTTACCTAGTCGCGGGCGATCGCGTGTCTGCTCAATAAAAATTCGCACCTGTTCTGCGGCACCAAAGCCGTGGAGATAACTAGCAACAGTATCCAAGTGTTCTTTGTACTCCTCCTCGGTGAGGGGAAAAGAGGCTTGCTCTAGATATTTCCACATCACCTGCACAAAAACCTTGCCTTGGTGCCGTCGCAATTGAACGTCGTATGAGCGTCCCCACTTGTTCAGCAACAGATGATGTAAGTCCTGTCCTGTCATAATCTATAGTGATTTACATTTTGTTACAGGGTGCAGTCCCGTAACTCAGGTATGATAACAATATAAAGAAATGTAATGTTTGCTGTTGGAAGACGGCGATTCTAGCAAGGAAAATCCTAGTAAAGAACGTAAATCATGGCGCAACTTTCTGAATCTATGGGCGCACCCGATATGGGTCGTCGTCAATTTATGAATCTTCTCACTTTTGGGACGATAACCGGGACAGCCTTAGGTGCATTGTATCCAGTAGTTAAGTATTTTATTCCGCCTACTACTGGTGGTGCTGGTGGCGGTGCAACAGCAAAAGACGAGCTGGGCAATGACATCAGTGTGAGTAAGTTTTTAGAAGCCCACAATGTAGGCGATCGCACTTTAGCTCAAGGACTTAAAGGCGATCCCACATATATTGTGGTAGAAAGCAAAGAAGCAATTGGAGATTACGGCATTAACGCCATCTGTACCCACTTGGGTTGTGTCGTTCCCTGGAATGTCGCCGAGAACAAGTTTAAGTGTCCTTGTCATGGTTCTCAGTATGATAGCACTGGCAAAGTTGTGCATGGTCCCGCTCCGCTTTCTCTAGCGTTGGTTCATGCCGCATCTGCCGATGACAAAATTGCCTTGACACCTTGGACTGAAACTGACTTCCGCACGGGTGAAGCACCCTGGTGGTCATAACTTGACATGTATCACAGAATCGTTTATTTACAGATGAAAATAGTGTTATCAGCAATACGGACGCACAGTGCTAAAGCGATCCAAACAGTAGTAGTGGCGATCGCCACTGTGGCATTCTTCCTAGCAAGCGATCTAGCCTTACCTCAAGCCGCTGCTGCCTATCCATTTTGGGCACAAGCAGCATATCCAGAAACACCTCGTCAACCGACTGGGTTGATTGTTTGCGCCAACTGTCACCTGGCAGCTAAACCGACAGAAGTCGAAATCCCTCAATCGGTTCTACCTGACACTGTATTTGAGGCTGTGGTGAAAATTCCCTATGATGCCAAAGTACAGCAAGTACTCAGCGATGGTTCCAAAGGTGGATTGAACGTGGGTGCTGTAGTAATGTTGCCAGAAGGCTTCAAAATTGCCCCGGCTGAGCGGATTCCGGAGGAGATGAAAGAAAAAGTTGGAGACTTATATTTCCAACCTTACAGGGAAGATCAAGAAAACGTTGTTATTGTTGGTCCGCTACCAGGCGAACAATATCAGGAAATTGTTTTCCCAGTGCTTTCACCTAATCCCGAAGCCGATAAAACTGTCCACTACGGCAAATATGCTGTTCATGTAGGCGGTAATCGGGGACGCGGTCAAGTTTATCCTACTGGCCAAGCAAGCAATAACACTGTATACAAAGCTTCTGCTTCTGGCACAATTACCAATATTGCTCAAACAGAAGATGAAGATGGTAACTCTAAATACCAACTGACAATCAAGAGTGATGCTGGTGAAACAGTAGTTGATACAATTCCTGTAGGACCAGAATTACTTGTCTCACAAGGGCAAACGGTTAAGTCTGGTGACGACTTGACGAATAACCCGAATGTCGGTGGATTTGGTCAAGCCGATGCTGAAATTGTGCTTCAAAGCACCACCCGTCTGAAATGGTTGATGGCATTCTTAGCCGCGATCATGTTGTCTCAAGTGCTGCTAGTTCTCAAGAAGAAGCAAGTTGAGAAAGTGCAAGCGGCTGAAATGAATTTCTAAGTCTCAATCGACACATTCCTAGTAGAATGGGATAACTTAGGGGACAGGTAAGATGCCTGTCTCTTTTTTATGTTGTTCGTTGAGAGAACTTACAGTGATCCAAAAAGAACCAGAGGAAAAAGAATTACTAGAAATTATAAAACTCGCGATGCGTCAGCCGAACAAAAGGCTAGGGAGATGTGTGAGTCGCTCTCTGCTTACACCGAAAAGTGGCAACGTAGAGCTGAAGCTAAACGCACTACGACTGTACCAAAATAAGATTTTTATCTATTGGCAAGTTACCTGAGAGGAAAAGCATGAAGCCTGTGGTAACGCCAAGACTAATCATTCGCCGGATGGCAGAGGCAGATTTGCTTGATTTTTTGGCTTATCAAACTCACCCTGATGTCTGGCGATATATGCCAACAGGACCACTTACCAAAGAACGAGCAATGCGTTTTCTCGCTAAACAAGCGAAGGTGGAGATTGGCGATGATGGCGGCTATATTGTGTTTGCCATTCACCATATAAGCGATGCCAGAATGATTGGTGAAGTTAGCATCAACCTGTTGCCAATGGCGCAAAGCAAAGGCGAAATCGGTTGGTCACTTCACCCCAGCTATCAGGGGCGTGGTTACGCAACAGAGGCAGCACAAGTATTACTCACATATGGCTTTAAAGATCGCAAGTTGCACCGAATTACCTCGATCTGCGATACACGTAACACATCATCCTTTCGGCTAATGGAGCGGCTTGGGATGCGGCGTGAAGGGCATTTACTACAAAGCCAGTTGCTCAGAGGTGCGTGGCAGGACGAGTATATCTACGCTTTGCTACTCGACGAATGGCTTTCCCGGCACATTACTATAGATGGATAGAGTTTATTAAAGCTGAATAAAGATTTGTTGACTTGCTCCCATGCCTGCACAAACTTAGGTGGTACAATACCAATAAGGCTGGGGGTGCCTGATAAACCAGGCTGAGATAGTCCCTTAGAACCTGAGACTGGATAATACCAGCGGAGGGAAGCTGTTAATTGAGGAGATTAATGTACGGATTAAATGGAGCGTCAAACGGTCTGAGCGAAGTAATGTCTCTGAAACTTTGATTAATTAGCTAAAATCAAATTGAGGCTTTACTCTATATGAATACAAAAAGTGACATCCTAATTATTGGTGGCGGTGTCATTGGGCTAGCGATCGCCATTGAACTGAAGTTGCGCTCTCACTCGGTTACTGTTCTCAGTCGCGATTTTTCTGCTGCCGCTACCCATGCTGCTGCTGGGATGTTAGCTCCCCAAGCAGAGCTGCTGTCTGGACCAATGTTAGATTTATGCCTGCGATCGCGCAGTCTTTATCCGGAATGGACTCGCAAACTAGAAGAACTTACAGGTGAAACTTGTGGTTACTGGAATTGTGGGATTTTGGCACCAGTCTACAGCCATCTAGAAGTCGAACATTCCAACGGCGACCGCCAATCCAACTCAAAGTGGCTAGATCGAGAGGCAATTCATTCATATCAACCAGGACTGAGTTCAGATGTAATTGGTGGCTGGTGGTATCCCCAAGATGGACAAGTAGACAATCGCGCTCTAGCTCAAGTACTGCGGATCGCAGCTCAGTCCCTTGGAGTGGATCTACGAGAAGGTATTAGCGTAGAGGCAATCCTACAGCAGCAAGGGCACGTAACTGGTGTTCAGACAACAGTAGGTGTAATCCGGGCGGCACATTATGTTTTGGCTACAGGTGCATGGTCCCATGAATTATTACCTCTGCCAGTGTATCCGAAAAAAGGGCAGATGCTGTCACTGCGAGTACCTGATACTTGCAGCCTCCTTCCCTTAGAACGGATATTATTTGGTGATGTTTACATCGTGCCGCGTCGCGATCGCCGAATTGTCATCGGTGCTACCAGTGAGGATGTAGGATTTACTCCCCACAACACTCCCTTAGGTATCCAAGCTTTGCTAGAGCGAGCCATCCGGCTATATCCTCAGTTACAACACTACCCAATTGAAGAATTCTGGTGGGGTTTTCGGCCCGCGACACCAGATGAATTACCCATTCTTGGTAGCGCTTCCCAAAATCTAACTTTTGCTACTGGCCACTACCGCAATGGTATTCTACTTGCACCAGTGACTGCTACTTTGATTGCCGACTGGATTTTAGAGCAATCCGATCCTCTACTAAAACATTTCCATTACTCGCGGTTTCAACCGTCACTTCTTACTGAAAATGCAAACAATACAAGATCGTTCCGTTGAGCAGATTGCTCAGCCTTTGATTATAGCTGGTCGGACGTTTAAATCTCGTTTGATGACTGGTACAGGTAAATATCGCACTTTAGAGCAAATGCAACAAAGCATTACGGCTAGCGGTTGCCAGATAGTCACTGTGGCAGTACGTCGAGTCCAAACCAATGCACCAGGACATGAAGGGCTAGCCGAAGCACTTGACTGGACAAAACTTTGGATGCTGCCTAATACTGCTGGTTGCCAAACTGCTGAAGAAGCAATTCGTGTAGCGCGTTTGGGACGTGAAATGGCGAAGTTATTGGGGCAAGAAGATAATAATTTTGTCAAATTAGAAGTAATTCCTGATGCTAAGTATCTGCTACCCGATCCGATTGGCACTCTCCAAGCGGCAGAACAGTTAGTGCGAGAAGGCTTTGCGGTGTTGCCTTATATCAATGCCGATCCGGTACTGGCTTCTCGATTGGAAGCTGTCGGTTGTGCTACAGTCATGCCCCTAGCATCACCCATAGGTTCGGGGCAGGGACTGAAAAATCTGGCGAATATCCAGATCATTATTGAAAATGCTGGAGTGCCAGTAGTGGTAGATGCGGGAATTGGTACACCCAGCGAGGCAGCTTCGGCAATGGAGTTGGGGGCAGATGCTTTGTTGATTAATACGGCGATCGCTCAAGCAAAAAATCCTGCTGCTATGGCTCGTGCTATGAGTCTAGCTACTGAAGCTGGGCATCTGGCATATCTTGCCGGACGGATTCCAGTCAAAGCCTATGCTAGTGCCAGTTCGCCTTTAGATGGCACCATCAGTTAGAAATAAATGTAAATATTTATTAACGAAGTTGTAGATTTGTGTAACAAAGTTTTGCTATAGTAGGCGGAATTAAGTAAGACAAGGAATGTTTCCATGCCATACACCACTGAAGAAGGCGGTCGCCTAAATAACTTTGCTGCTGATCCGAAGCTTTACCAAGCAGAGCCGCCTAATGAGAATCAAAAACGAAACTACATTTTGCTAGGTGTTGCTGCCATGACCTTGATTGGCGGGTTAATTTTCATTGCTTTCTCTGTTTCAAGCTGAGCGGTTGTGAGGGGGCTGACGTTAACCTCGAACAAGCCCCTACAATTTCCTATCACTTCAATGATGGCTCCTCTGGATTAATGGCAGAATACAATGAAGAGTAGTCTTCCTCACTCAGAGTTTGAGCCAGTGCAATTTCTAAAATCTTTCGCACACCTTGGATACTGCTGGTATTAAGATTTGCAGACTCAGCTTCTGAGATGAATAAGTCAGTGTCCTTGAGTAAATGCTTGGTGGGAAAATTAGGATTGGCGTAATTGCGATCGCTCATTCGTTGCAATTTTTTGTCAAAGGTTGGCGCATACAAAGCACTACCGCGCAGAACTTGCATAAATAAATCGGTGTTAACGCCCTGATACTGAACGAAGCCAAGGCTAAGAGCAAAGCCAGCAGTAAGAGAGGCAATTAGTTGGTTCAGTGCTAGTTTAACCGCAGCAGCAGTACCTACAGAACCAATCAAAAGTGGCTCTGAACCGAAGTATTGCAATAATTCTTTCCAGCGTTGAAACTGTTCATTTGAGCCGCCTACCATGACAATAAGCTTGCCTGCCTTTGCTTCTGGAATGCTGCCTAGAACAGGTGCTTCTAAATATTCACCGCCAGCATTGACAATTTCATCTCTAATGGCTCGACTTTCGGCTGGGGCAATTGTGCCCATTTGAATTACTGTTCGCCCTGTCAAATGTTGCCGTCGATCGCCAAGTAGTAAGCTGCGAATAGCTGCAGCATCGGCGAGCATCAAAATTACGCAATCACAAGCGCTAATCACCTCGTCAGGTTCTATGGCAATCGTGGCTCCAGATTGCTTGAGTGGTTCTAATTTTGCTGTGGTGCGGTTGTACGCAACTAATTCAATGTTACTCTCTAAAAGCCTCTGGGCCATTGGTAGTCCCATAAGTCCTGTCCCGATAAATCCTACCTTCATGATTTAACTTTTATAGTTTCCAGAAGTGCGATCGCTCTAAACTTGATTGAAATATTGGTTAAATCCAACATCAAAAGAGTTACTGTCTATCTGAGTTTACCTTCTAGTCGGGAAGTACATCATTACTTCACTGCCTAAAAAGTAATTTAGCAACTAAATCATTAACTAGTTAGATCCAGAGCGGGTTGAAAAATAATTCATCCCTTAAGTATATATTCTCTTCTCACCTTTGAAAGAGGAAGTTAAAAAAGCAAACATGTATAATTTCTAGCATTGACAATTGCATGATATTTTTCAGGAGATTACATGATAGCTGATAAATCGTTTAATCCAGTTGCGGTGGCGATCGCGATCGCTGGGATAGTATTCACAGGCACCTCTAGTATAGTTGCAGCCGCCACCGCCTTGAATAATGGTCAAGCAAATGGATTCATCAATGCTAAATCTTCCTCCTTCAGCTTTAAGAATAAATCAAGGATAGGCTCGCCTAAGCAACAAGCCGTAGGTGATGAGTACACTTTTAACGCCCAGTCAGGACAAACAATTAAAGCCTCAGTTAGTGTTGAAGACGGCAGCAGTCTTACACCAGTCTTAGTCCTAATTTCGTCTCAAACTGGGAACCAAGTAGCATATGACGACAAAAATAATTCGTTAGAGTACCAAGTAGCTACTTCTGGCGAATACAGACTTTTAGTTCTAGGTCAAAATAACTCAAAAGGAAGATACACGCTTTCTGTCTCTGGATTGGAACAGGGAGCGGAGGTTTCTCAAGCAGATGCGATTATGAAAGACGTACTAAAACTAAATGAGATCGGCTGTGGCGTTCCCAATGTTGCTAAAATCGCTATTGGTACTGAAGAACGTTGTACGCGAGATCTTGATGCTGGTCAATATACCTACGATCAATCTTCTAAGAGCATCAAACTGGCAAGTGCTAGCGGTCAAACCTCTACAGATGAACGGAGACAGTTGCTGCAAAATCAGTATGGATTAAAGGTTTTGGACAATTGTCCTACCAATAAAAGCTCTGTAACTGTCGTATCCTTTCCTGAATCAGATCAAACTTATACATACTGCGCTACTCCCAACCGCGTTTTCCCTGCCGGAAAATATACTTACAACACGAATACCAATTCCTTAGATCCATCTCAAAAGGCACGACAATGCACTATTAACATTGCTGGAAATTGTGTGGTTAAGTAGCAGATTATTGTAAGATGCTCAAGCAGAGAAGATTTGCGACTTCAATTTTCTCAGATGTTTAACAGCAGGAGTCCTTTTTATGCCTGATGAAGTTTTTCAAGATAGACCAATCGATGAGCCATCTCCAGTTACTTATGTTGCTAATGAAGCTGACCTAGTTGCTAATAATTATCCGGGGGAAAATCAACGTTTAGATTTGCTTTCTTCTGAGATTTTACGTCTTAAACGCCACCTTAGTTGGAGCAATGCATTAGCTATTGTGTCACTAATTTTAGCTGGCATTCTAGCTGGGCTGATGTTTGGCTTGAAACAACAGCAGGATCAGCAACTCCGACAAGTTAGTACGTTGAACGGCGATAAAGCCGGAGTTCAAAATCAACTCAGCTCCCTTAATCAGCAGATTACATCACTTAATCAACAACTTACATTGATGAATAAGCAGATGGTATCACTGAATCAGCAATCATCACAAAAAGTCAGCCAAACTCAACTTAAACCGCTAATTGCAATCGTACAAGAGCTGAACTCTAAAGCTGTAACGAAGGATCAGTTAAACGCAGTTTTGCAGAGAGTACAGCCAAAAGCAAATAGTGGGGGGCAGTTGTCATCCCCAGCGCCTATAACTCCAACCCCGTAAAGAATGAAAAAGCACTTTTACCTAAGTTGACGATAAGGATAAATTCCTTTGATTTGGGCATTAAAATACTTGCCGTGTGACTCAGCACTCATTAAATTTTTGTAGGCTGAAGCAGGAACACCAATGTATTGGTAAACTTCTCCACGATGTAACTCAACTTCAAGTACTTTGTTGAGTGAATCGTATTCCACACTACGCAGTAGACTTGATTGCACAGATCGCCCTCGTTGAACTGCTGCATTTTGCAACCTAATCTCTCTTGCTTCTTCTATAGCTGCTTGCTGCTCTGGAAGTTGGAGAAAGTCCTCAGCGTGAGCCATGAATTGATCGGTAGAGTACATGTAAAATTGGACTCCAGCCTTAAATAGCATTTCCTGCGCTAATTCTGGTCTAGGAATAATCGTTTTTCCTTCGTACTCTAGCCACCAATCTTCCTTCATATCATCTGTGACAAAGATCAATGGTCTAGCTTTTAACTTAGCATAATCAATTAATTGAAACCAAATTATAGCATCTCCGTACTTATTTGGAATATTTTTAGTTGCATCCTTATAGCCAGGAGGTCTTTTGTAATTAAACCGCCGTTCCGTTTCTTTATAGATTTCTTCTAAGTCATCTTCTGAGTAAGGTTGTCCAACTTTTCCCTCTAAAAGTTCGGTTATTTGATCTCGTAGCTCGTCAGATTGTAGGAAATCTGGGTGTTCTTGATTTGCTTTGGTTAAATTGCTTTTTACTCGCTTAAAGGCTCTTTCAAGAGTTGTGACTATTTCACTTGTTTTAATAAAGGAATGCTTATTATATTTTCGTAGACTATTTTTAATACTTCCTAAACTTTCGTCTAATAGTTTATTTATTTCTGGATATGCTTTTAATTCTTGAAATATTACCTTTATCCGATTGTTTTGATACTCGTAAGCAACTTGATGAGGCACCCAAATTCTTTCTTGCAGTCGGTTGATAATTTCAAAAAATCTCTCTTGCGTTTTGGGAGTATAGCTATAAATATGTAGGAGAACGTTGGAGTCAAAAGAAAAAACGCCTTCTTGCCAAATCTCAGTTGATTCTTGATGGGTTGGTCTGTAATAACCACGAAACAATTCACGCATATATTATTTTGCTGAGCTACACAACAAAAACATCGTCAATCCTTCCTCTTTCCAGCTGAGAAGACCTGATTTGCTGTCAGTTTTAGGTGTTTAAAAATAGAAGACTGGATCTGGTCATTTCCTCGAAACTGCTTGGCTTGGTATTTACAATCAATCAACCCGTAAACTGTGAGTGTAGGAGCTTTGGGAAAACCAATATGCTTTGCCGCTCCTAATCCTTCATAGTCAACTACCCAGTATTCCGGCACACCTAATGCCTGGTACTCCTTCAGCTTTTCATCATAGTCCTCACTGGCAGAGCTAGGACTAACAATCTCTACTACTAAAAGGCTAGGGTTTTGGAAAACGGAAGTTTGTCTCAGTAGTTGATCGGCTTCTACCCTTGATACGATTGCAATGTCAGGCAGGCGAGAGCTATTAGATTCAGTCTTCTGCCCTGCATCTCTAAAGGTTTCCCACTCATCCGGATTGAAACGATCCTCAATTGCCCGATCCAAAACTTGCTCTAAAAACTTGGTAATCCGATAATGCAAGACAGTAGGGGGAGTCATCTGGTGTAGTTCCCCTCGCACCAATTCAAATCGATCATCGGTTTGAGCGCAAATGTCGATATATTCTTCAAATGTCAGTTGGGGTTTAACTGCTGCTTGTGTCATACGGCTCTATGTGAGAAACTCCCGCATATATTGATTAACTAATTGGGGCTGTTCTTGCTGTACCCAGTGGCTGCAATTGGGGATGTACTTAATCCGCAAGTCCCTAACATAAGCTTTTGTTCCATAGGTTAGTTCTTTACCCAGTGCTGTATCGTTCTCTCCCCAAATCATTAACGTTGGTACTTCGAGGATACTCCAATCTTCACTTAGCAGTTTTTGCTCAAGGACATTACGGTAATAGCTCAGCATGGCTGTGAGGGCACCACGTTTGGCAGCAGCATTTTTATAAGCCTCAATATCTGCTTTGGTGAAAGCGCTCTTATTAACAGCCATACCTGTGAAAGCATTTTCAATGGCTTGGTAGTCTGATGCTTGTAGCAGCAATTCTGGTAGCCAAGGTAACTGAAAGAAAAAGATATATGAGCTACGCAGTAGTTGTTGTGGCGTGCGGAACCCTTGGGCAAATTTGGCAGGGTGGGGTAGGTTTAGTACAACTAATCGCTCTACCATTTCAGGATAGGCATAAGCAAAGTTCCAGGCGATCGCTCCTCCCCAATCATGTCCCACTAAGACGCAGCGATCGTATCCTAATCCGGCGATCGTTTCTTTGACATCTTTGACAAACTCGTCCATTATGTAAGCTGATGCATTCTGTGGCTTATCACTATCGTTGTAGCCCCGCAGATCCAGAGCAACGACCTTATAATCTTTAGCAAACTCTGGTATTTGGTGCCGCCACGAGTACCAAAACTCTGGAAACCCATGTAACAGCAACATCAAAGGACCTTCTCCTTGAGTTACATAGTGCAGCTTGACCCCATTACTGATGATATATTCGTGCTGACCATATCCTTCTATTACAGACATTAATCTCTCCTGTTTGTTTATTTACACCTCAGCAGGCTGTTTCTGAGACTCTAACCATTGCTCATATGCTTCTTTGTCCCCACTGAAGGAATCGACGGAAACTTGACGCTCTGGCATCGGCTTGAGTGGAACATTAATTGGGCTATGCTTGCAATGACAAATTACAATCATGTCGAAGCCCATACCAGTAGGAATTTCCGGTTTATAGGTTTCAACCCTCACTACTTCCCAGTCGCTCTGACGGTAATGAGTTTTCGCATCTGGATAGTTGGGAGCGGCAAACTGATCGATGCGAATAAATTCGGGTGGGCGATATCCAGGTTCGGGCAACGCTTTGTCTGAGCAATCATAATGCTCGAACAGGGTTTTTGTAAGAGAGCCAGTGTGAGCATACTTTCGATCTTCCCATCCGGGTTGGCGCTTTTCAGCACGAAAGACGATCCATTTACGCATTAGTCTCCCTCCTTTTCGGTGTCGTAGTAAGATTTGGGAAATTCAGTTTTGCCCTCAAACACGCAATCAACTGGTAAAACAGGATTGCCCGTTCTCTCCACATCAACCAATTGCCAGTTGTATTTCTCTGCCATTTCATCACAGCAATCCTCATCAACTGCTGCATGGCGCGATTTGTTTTCGTCTTCGTCGGATCTAGGTTTTGGCACACTTAAATTGCTCCTAGTTCCGTATACTAGGACTTTAGAACCGTCCTGATTGAGTATGTCTGCACTCATTAGGGCGCATTCCATGTTTTATTATACAGGTGTGAAGCTGTATGACAAGAAACAAATGCTGCTTAAGTCTGCTGCTTTCCAAACACCATTACATGCTGCTGAGGTAAAAAGTTTTTGGTTTCGAGCCATTGCAGTCCTACTGCCTGCATTTCTTGGCGAACTTGCTTTTGGCTCATCTTGTGCAGAGCTTTGATCGCAATAAAGGGATTTTCACCCCGGTACTCAACCAATACCACTCGTCCATCTGGTTTGAGCGCCCGAACAATTGCTTGCATCATCTCTCTAGGATAAGAAAACTCATGGTAGGCATCCACCATTAGCGCTAAGTCAACACTCGTCGGCAAATCAGGATCGGTAAGACTCCCTAAAATCGGCTCTACATTGGTAATATTGTTCTCTTTTTTCAGAAATTCAATGATGTCGAGCATCTCAGGCTGAAGATCTACAGCTAGTACTTTGCCTTTTGGAACTAATGGAGTGATCCGAAAGCTAAAGTAGCCTGTACCTGCTCCAATATCTGCTACAACATCAGTTGGTTTGAGTGCCAGAGCATTTACCACTTGATTTGGCTGTTCCTGAATTGCTCGATTTGGGCGCTCTAGCCAAAGGGCTTCTTGATGTCCCATTACTTTAGCAATCTCTCTACCCATGTAAAACTTGCCAATACCACTGTGACTATGGAAAACCCGCTCTTGATAAACAGTGTTAGACGGGGTGGCTGCACTTACTGATTGCGCTTCCATTGGAGAGAGGAGGAGCGCACAAAGGAAGATAAAGATCGATGTTAAAAGAATTATTCGGTGTACGGCTTTAGTCATAAGTCTGGACATTGAGATTGAGAAAGTGAACCTGCTCGCTCCAAAGGATAGTAGCGCCAAATGACTTTGCCAACAATCAGACTGCCAGGTACGAAACCCCAATAATGACTATCGTAGGAATTATTGCGGTCGTCGCCTAAAACAAAATAGCTATCTTTAGGGATGACAGCAGGACCATACTTATAGTCAGAACGTTGTTTAATTCCTATGTAATCTTCCTTAACAGGTTTGTTGTTGATGTAAACGCTACCATTCTTGATGGCAATAGTTTCTCCTGGTAGTCCGATTACTCGCTTGATAAAATTATTCTTGTAACCTTCATTTCTAAGTGTTTCTGTAGGCTGAAATAATACAATATCTCCCCTTCGGAGTTGTCGAGTAAAATACGCAGTTTTGTCAACGATAACGCGGTCATTGATTTGTAGCGTAGGTGTCATTGAGCCAGATGGAATGGAATATACTTCGATCGCTTCAGGACACCTTTGAAGTGATTGTGCTTCTGCAACGTTCAATTCTATGAGCTTTCTCAACTCCTCTTGAAAAATTTTTTGAACCAGAGTGACGCATTAGGATGCTGTCGGTATAGGTGCATCGAAGTTCGGCGAAGTGTCGAATTTGCTTCTGCATAAAAGTAGAATCGTTTTCTCTTCGTCAGATACGTTCAAATTGCCAGACCGCTCTTTTTTTACTACATTTTCAAATACCTTGAGGCACAAAGCCTCTGATAGAAAATGATTGTCGGAAGATGGAACATCGCTCAATACAGGTAGGCTGATTATCGAACTTGCTCCGATCCCAACTAACACAGGAGTAACTTTTTTCTGCCATTTAAAATTCATGATGTTTCACTCTCGCCACCGTTGATGGAGAAGATGCCATAGTAAGAAATTCCCACAATCCGCTCCTGAGATTTTTTCATCTTTTGCTTAGGGTATTGAAGCGGGCGATCGCTGCGATATTATAGGATTCCTCTCAAATCCAGAACAAAGCCCGGAAGTACCTCTTCTCCAGATAAGCTAGTAGGGGATAACAAAATAGCCTTGTCTTGTCCTTGACGATAAATTTCTACTTGTTGTGTTTGTGGGCTAATCAACCAGCCTAAGTTTGCGCCATTGTCTCTATATTCCTGCATCTTATTCTGAAGTGCTTTCAAGCTGTCGCTAGGCGAACGCAACTCAACTACAAAATCTGGGCAGATTGGCGGGAAAGCAACTCGTTGTTGGATACTGAGAGCTTCCCACCGTTGCAGCACAATCCAAGCAGCATCAGGGGAACGATAGGCACCATTAGGGAGCTGGAACATAGTACTAGAGTCAAATGCAACTCCTAGTTGAGACTGACGATTCCAAGCTTGGAGCTGAAAAGTCAATTCTGAATTACGTCTTCCAGTTTCTCCGCCTGTTGGTGGCACGATCATCAGTTCTCCCGAAGATGTCCGTTCAAATTTAATTTCAGGGTTAGCTTGGCATAAAGCATAGAAGGCATCGTCTGTCAATTGAACAATGGTATCCAGATTGAGGGTAACGATCATGTAATTCCTCGACTTATAACTTTATTTACTTGCTTTGGTGCTTCGATCTCGGTAAAAAGCTGAATAGCTCGCTCAAAATTTATGTGATTCTGAGATTTCATCTTTTGCTCAGTCAATCCTAGTTGAAAGTATGCTTCTGCCAGATCGCACTTTGCACTGATATCCTCCAGTATACTTATTGCTTCTAAGTGATTTGCCACAGCTAGTTCAAAAGATTCTTGTTGACGATGAATCTCTGCTATACCATTGAGGCTTTTTGCTTCAACTTGAGGATAGTGACTTTTTTGAGCGAATACAATGGCTCTTTGATACATTTCATCCGCTTTTTCAAAATTTTCTAAATTAACATAGGTTTGACCGAGAATTTGAATAAAATAGGCAAGTCTACCAGTATATTCAGGTATTTTTT
>JAABUQ010004663.1_pt1 | contig 23090 bp, 28 predicted proteins | sample 5560001 | NCBI WGS metagenome assembly JAABUQ01 (sample SAMN10711888, study PRJNA513371) | rock metagenome | isolation source: Antarctica rocks | place: Antarctica: Victoria Land, Finger Mt nord | collected 2015-12-18 | reverse complement strand
CCCACTCTTCTCCTCCACCCCCCTTTCTCCACCCCCCCTCTTCTCCTCTCGCCCCCCTCTCCTCCCCCCCCTCTCCGCCAGCAAACCTCCCCTCGCGCACACCACTCCCTCCTCTCCTTCCCATCCCTCTCCCACAAACCTTTTATCCAGCCCCTCATCCATCCTTCCAAACCCCAATCTCAAAACCTAAAACCCCCAGCACTCATCGCTCAAAGGCGATATCCCCCCCCTCCTCCCTCGCGATCTCAACGCCTACACTCTATTCTAATTCCTCCTGCGATATAGACGTTGAAGGTTTGATGCGAATTCGGTTTTGGTTCTTTGATTTCCCTTGACGCTTTTAGAGGGAGAGGGATGGGTGAGGGAGTTCTTGGATATCGCGATTCAGGATGTTAGGGTAGGGACTTGCTGTGTGTGCGCTGGGGGAGAGGACTTGTGTGCGTTACCTGGCTGGCTGGGTAGTGCGATGTCGATCTCCACTCACGGCAAGTCTCTCCTTCTGCTTTCGCTTTTCGCTATTGGGCGGGAGCTGCTGGATTCGTGGTGGTGTGAGGTATGATATCAGGATATGCCGAAGGCGATCAACGTCCTGACTCCACGCTCCGAAATCTTTTGAATTTCCAAAAAAAAAAAAAGACATTCTCCATTCCCTCTATCTACTCGTACATGTTTCTCTATCTCTCCGTCGTCGAAAAAAAGGCAAGCACGCCGCCTCCGTCATACAGACCAGCCATATCGCCAAGAAAGAACCAGCCTCCTTTCCCCTTCCCCCTTCCCCCTTCTTCCCCCTCCACATCTACCTCATCCCTATCTCCGGCCCCGTCCTCCCCCTTCCCCTCCAACAAATCGCCACACTCAACCCCACCCCCACCACTAAGCTCAAGCTCACAAAGCCGACGATCGTCCCCACCACCGCTTTTTGTGCTAGGGGGGAGGTGTCGCGCTTGTGGTGCGGGGTTAGTGGGGGAGGTGCCTTGGAGACGTCAGCGGCGAGGAGGGCGAAGCGTGCGGGGGGCGTGATGGTTTGGCCTGCGGCGAGGGCGGAGAGCAGGGAGAGGCGCATTTCGTCGGCGCGGGGGGCAAGGGCTGGGGAGGGGGTGGGTGTAGGGACGAGGGAGGTGAGTTGTGGCTGAGAGGTTGAGGCAGCGAGAGAGTGGCGCATCTCGTCTACGGGCGCGGCGCGAGCGATCGAGAAGAGGAGTGTGAAGAGGAGGAGCGCGGCGAGGTGAAGTGTACGGGTGGGCTTTGGGACTGTGGTTTGAGAGTTGCGCTTCTTGGGGGGTGAGGCTGAGGGCTGCTTTCCGGTTGGGTTGTCGGCAGGGTGAGCGTTGGGCGCGGCGGCTGCGTAGGGGATGACGTGGGTGGTGAGAACGAGGGATGTGAGGAGGAGGAAGTATGTCCAGCGCGGAGGCCGAAAACCCCTGGCAGCAGAGAAGGAACAGGTGTTGCTTGTGCCGCCTGGGCAGTATAGCGTACTCCTCTTTGGTTCATTGGTATCGACGATTTCTACTTCTTTCTCCTCGGCTTCAGCAAGGATGTCATATTCTTGCTCGTCAATTGTAGCGGAAGTGCCGCTTCGCTTCTCCTTCCCAGGCGGCCAAGGGTAGCAGTGCCCACCGATGAGTCGCTGCCCGCCCTGGACATGCCCGTGGGTTCGTATCGTGTACTCGAGGCAAATCACTTTCGCCCGCTCTACCAGGCCGGTGGTTTGGAGCGGTGGGTCAAGCGCTGGGTCTGCTGCAGCACTGGAGCTGAAGAGAGATACAGAGGTGAAGAAGGCAAGGAGGAGGAGATATACCCAAGGTAGCGAGCGTGGGGGATGGATGCTTGATGCTGCGGAGGGCTGGGGATGATTTCCCTTTTTGTACACATTCGTGTCTGATCCTTGAGATACTTTGTCGTCCGGAATATTAGGAGACCCCACTCTCTTCTTGTGCTGCGTCGGTGGGTCGACGCAGTACTTCTCGTTGCCAAGTACAGCCCCGAGTCCATCCTGATTTGGTCGGTACTCGCAGAAGCTGCGCTTTGCCTCGTCGAGTTCGGTGCCTTGCGTCGTCTTCGGGACTCGCTTTTCTGCACTCTTATCCATCCCTGCATCGCGGTGGCCTGTCATCGCGTGGCCTAGGTCTGACCAGAAACCTCTCTTCTGTTCGTGCTTGCCGCCAAGGTACCTCAAAGCATCGTCACTGACGGCTCCCGTCATCTTAGCGTCCGTCGTCTTCGGCGCTCGCTTCTCTGCACTCTTATCCATCCTTGCATTGACGTGGCCTGTCGTCGCGTGGGCTGTCAACCAGTGGTCGAAGTCTGACCAGAAATCTCTCTTCTGCTCGTGCTTGCCGAAATATTTCCAAAATCCGTCAGACGTATCATCATCCATACCTTCCTCCATCTCAGCTACTGCAGTCGGGTTCACATACCGTTTCTCAGCAGGACGAACCTGGGAGTTGAAATTACTGCCCAGCTTTGCTACGCCTGGCGGCAATGCGCCCTTAGTCCCTGGATGGCGTGTCGACACGTTGAAGGCTGATGCAGGTAGGCTACAGCGGTGTACCCCTATTTTCATCCCTAAAGCATAGGCCTGGGCTACAGCGGGGTCTTTCATACCCATGCTCTGAAGTATGATGGGATCGTCCGTCTGTGGGTAGATCTGCGTTAAGGCGCCGTCAACCTGTGGGGAGCGACGGCCGATTGCTTCTCCGCCTTGAGAAGCTGGAGCTGCAGCAGAAGGGGAGGCGCCAGAGGGTGGAGTAGATGCAGAATGTATGGTAGCCGTGGCGTGGGGAATGCCGGAAGCTTGAGGAGTCATCCCCGCTGGTAGGTTGGCAGGGTGGTGATTGTGGCCGGCTATGTTAGTGCAATTCCGATGGGCGAGCTTTTGACCAGCGCCGAGGCCAAAGTTGAGCGCGTCGACGAGGGTACGATTGGAGAAGTCGAGGGGGACGGCGGTGAATGAGGCGTGAGGGTAAGGGTGGGTTTTGTTGGCAGTAGGGTTGCTTCGGTGGCCATTGAGGTGGTTCGAGGCAGGGAGTCCGGTGGGATAGTGGTAGAAAGCGGTAGGATAGGATTTCGGTTGGGGGACGAGGGTGAGGGCTACGGGAAGAAGAAAAAGGAGGAAGAGAGTGGATGGGGGAGACATGGCCCTTGCTGATAAGAGTCTTGCTGAGTAGATTTGAATTTTGCGTAAGCCTGAAGGGGAAGAAGCACAGCTCCTAGATCAAATTCTATGCAACCTTTGACCTCGCAGATTTGGTGAGGGAGAAAGAGGTAGAGGATGATGTGACGAGGCGTAGCTGGGGCTCTCAAATAGTAGGCTGGAGAGGTAAGTCGTGAATGTTGTGTGAAATCTGTTCTGATGAAGCATGGGGAGACCGGTGGCATGAAGTAGGAGCCGCGGTTCTTGGAAAGGAATGAAAAAGGACCATGGTAACGAAGATGCTTCATTGATGATACCCACATCGTGCATAATAGCTTTCTGATAAACCTGTTTACGATTGACCAGGAAGCATACCAAGGTGGAGTCCATCGCTCTAATGGGCTGTGGTGACCATTGCCGAGAGCAGAAGACGGCAGGCCTTTATAGAAGCAGAAAATCTCGAGAAGTCTGCATCCCTCCCTGGACCACAGGGATGGGCATGTATACTTGCGTTTCTGCCCGATTTCGACGAAAGATGAATGCATTGCAGCTTCTCCGATGAATGCATCATGGTGGAGGGCGATGCCTTGTGCATCGAAGTGTGATTTCGATGTCACCGTGTGCTGGCGCCGCTCTCTCAACGTACCAGAGGTTATGTTCGTCATTGATCGTATACCCAAAATTGGAGAACCACCTCCGATCCAGATGGAGGACTGAGTTCCTTCGATATGGGTCAGCCCTGTCGAAGGAGACGTAAGCTGTAGGCTAGTAAGATATTGTTGTCAGCATGTATGATATTGCAGCTGCTGCGTAAAGCTCGCTTTGCTTAGCGGTGTCGTGGAGCTACCTGACATTCGTTTCTCAAATAGACCCCGTGCTAGCGCTTTCGGTCAAGGTTTCCCGTCAAAAATGGAGCCGCTTGGACCTTTACTTACCTTGTCAGTAGATCAAAAGCCATATTGGGAGGAGCAGAACAGGGCGAATTGGCATACACGGGTTCGACCTAGAGTGTTTGATCGACACAGCTGGCTGATTGCCGTATATTCGCCTCCGTTGTCCAGCTTCGAGCGCGTTTCGACGACACGTTAGCCAAAAAATACGTTGACCATATCGCTACAAAACATTCAGAGTGTGTCGAAAATGGCAAGATGACGCATAAGAGCCATCAAGTACAAGCGGGCGGTGAGGCGTGTTGTTGGGATAGTGTGAGTGCAACGCGAGCATTTTGCGGAGCTCTTGATTTCAAGAAGCGAATTTCGGTTGCTCGACCTTCTGGTTGCAACATTCTGGATCAAGAACAATTTGCGTTTGACTCTGCACTGAAGTATTCGGTGCCTGTTTTGCAATTGGTGCAATGATGGTCAGAGAGCACTATGCAACGTTTCATAAACGTCATGATTATCGAAGAGACTCGTCGCTATACACGCTGAGCATGCTGAATAGAGCCACACTGGGCCAATGCTTGCAAAAGGAGAACGTTACCTCCCTTGACCTTCCTGGTACCATCCGCTAAATGCCGTCACTCAATAGACCCAGAACGCCGTCCCACATGCTAAATGCCGACCTTTGGTCACCAGGGCCCTACACGTACTGGATAATTCGAGCCATAAGTCCCAGACAGAAGCTCTTGCCTAACAGAGCTAATGTCATCTCCTCGACTACCGGCTTGCTGGCCGTGGTGTTGTCCACCCATCCAACTGATGTGCTTGTTCAACTCATTGACGGCGTCCTGAAGTTTTCCTTCGGCGTGCTGATTGTGCTTCAAGATCTTCTGATCCCAGCCCCCATATTGCAGGTGTGCTCCCCCGGCCCTCTTGGCTGCTTCACGTATGACTAGAGTCCAAGCCCGGGATATCTCTTCGTACGCATTCTCCTTATGTAGATTGTTCTGAAAAGTGCTCCAGTTCGGAAGGCGATGAATAATGTCAGTGGCACTGTCGAGGAAGCCTAGAGACTGAGAGGCCTGGGTTTCGTTGGGTGGGAGGAAGTGTGGTGTGAAGTCTGCGAGAGCTTCAAGGAGGTTGAGGAGTGCTTGTCGAACTCTGTTATAGGCGTAATCTGAAGTAGGATCACCGCCGAAAGGGAAGGAGGCCTGTAGATTCGTTTCGTACCGCTTCAAAACGCCAAGAGCAGATGATACGCTGGGTCGAGGTGCTGTGTTTTCCACTTCCGATCCGATGGATAGATGACGTGCACATATTGACTGTAACACGCCCCGTAACGAGTCCGCATCTAGTGTTTCTAGGAGACGTGGCAGAGCGAGCGGACGTCCTACGACACCGGACCTGAGTCGTTTGTTCTGCCGTTGTATGGGGATAGATCGGGCGGGTACGGTGGGAGAGCTCGATGGGGATGATGCTGACATTCGTTCGTCTTGGGGAGGCTCGTCATCTTCAGCTTTCCGCTTTTTGCTGGCGGAGCTGCTGGTAGAGTAGGACACTGTCATAGCCATCAATACTGAGCACCTATACCAAGCATTTGGCAGGACTCACTGGAGCGAGAAGGTGAGCAGCGGCTATTGTGCTGATGAAACAACGCTGGAGGTGTGGCAGATATCACGTTCATGATTGCGCGTGCAACAACGTAGAGCTCTACCAAAGGAATGTTGCTCTCAACAAGCTCGAAGCTGGTATTTTCGAAGTGATGCCGAAGGGTGGAAGTGGGGAGAGTGGAAAGCGTTCGCTAGCAGGATAAAGTAGCTCAAGACTTTAAACCAAGGTCTTGGCACTTGGCTTAAGGTACGTGTGATACTCTCGACACTTTGTAGCACATGAACTCATCCCTTATACTCGATGGCTCTCCGTCGTAAACGTTGCTGCCAATCGTCTAGGCTTTAAATTCATGGTGACATACACTTTAAGTATCAACGCAGAGTGTTGTCAAGAGCAACTAATAATGCTTTCCATTTTAGACTATTATTCGGTGACACGTTCTTTCCTCCCTTCATCACACGCCTGTGCTTCACCATCGGCTTCTTCCAAATCTGTGGTGCTCCCACTGACTTTCTCTGCCCTTCTCCTAGCATCCACCCATATCATGAATTCCGAGTATGTCCGCGGCATCACCTTGATGTCCTTCTCTACCAAGAAAGTGTAGTTGAATTGCCCAGTGGGTTTTGTCTCTCCGTGCTCTATGTTCCGGACCTTGCTGTCTATCCGAATCTGCACTCTAGTGTACTGGGGATTCGCTGAAGCTGCACCGTCATCCCGGGCTTTCTGGGGTCCTTTAGGTCGCTTGCTTGATGTTTCGCTAGTTGTGACCAGCGGTGGGTCAGTGTAAGCAACAGTAGCTGTGAGATAGAGAACTGATCCCACAGGAACGGGATTGTCAAATGTACTCGGGTCCAAACTGAGAAACGTGGGTCTGGAATGCGAGAACGACGCGGCGCAGCAAAACGCTAATTCAAAGGTTTGCTTGAGGAGGAAACCGCCAAAGATCATGAAACTGTGGCGGTTGCGGAACTGGGGTTGCATTATCTGCGAAGAATGCATCTTTGTGCTGTCCATAAAGACGACATTGCCAGGTTTCCGAGTCGCCACGTTGGGATCTGTCGATTGGACTCTGTCAGCGGTTAAGGCTTCATGATTTTGGATTCTTCACGGGTTAAAGCACATTTGCTTGCAGAACGCTGGGACAGACTGACCATGATATTCGAGCTGTCGAAGCCACATTGCATGTATTAGATCACTCTCCTGATCATTAGGCGTTTGCTTTCGTAGCGCTGTCTGCGCCAATGCTTTCTTTGCATTGTGGTTCTTCTCGCCTAATTCATACAACCGTTTTTCTTCGCTCGTCTCAACAATCACCGGGCTTATCTTGACAGATCTGAAATCTTGTTATACAGAGAGACCCCCTAATAATTGGGGGCCATGACCATACTTCTTGGTTGCTGGGTCCAAGGACACCTATAGTCGTGTCCTTGTCTTAGCGCTTTCGTTGACGAGTAAACCTAAGATCTGCTCACCATTGTGAAAGCACAAGTCATGAAAACGTCCTCCTTTGCGACCTCCACACCATCCTTCGGCGCTTTAGCTACCTGGAGCGAGATCTCCATGCTGCTTCTGCCGGTAGCGAACGTGACTTGGCCGGAGAGCTCGAGATCGCAGATTTCCTCTAAAGGATGGTTGATAATGATCCTATCTACAGCAGCCGTGACGGTGGTGACAGCTTCGCCGGTATGCTTGTATGCAATCACGCCTGACAAAGCATCCAGATCCATAAAGAGTGTCCCTAATCTGCGATTGATCAGTTCTCTAGTGACACAGAAGTATCGCGTCCAGGCCACCTTATGTGCCCGTTGGCATTGAGGTAATTGTCGTTCAGCCAGAGGTCCTGAGCTAACGGTATCACCTATGCCTACCATCAGTCAGTCAAACGCCGATTAGGTGCCTCTACGGGGTCGTCGTACCACACGATGGAAGCTGTCTGACATCTTTTTCGGCGTCAAATTACGGTCTGCTGGTGTGGCCGATGTACCTGACTTCTTCGTGGGGTCAATGCCCTCTTGCCTTTGTTTTCTGAGCGCTTCGATCCATGGTGTCCTGACACGCATCTCCGTCAAGTCTTTATATACTCCGTCTGTTAAAAGACTTGGGGTTGCATGGAGTCTTTGAGGATGCTGATGGTTGACACGCATCGATTGCCGCATATCGACAAGCTGCACCCTTCGCAAGTGTCTGAAGTTCTTCATTTTGTACAAATCCTTGTAGGGGACAAAACACTGAAGTGGTTGCGAAGAGTCACTGACTGCGTTGCAACTTTGGTCCGCCATTGAAGATCTGATAAGATAAGATGGACCTCAAGCCGTCGTACTCTCGCGGGCAGATTGCCTAACCTCGAGTGCAGGGCTAGGGCAGCAAGACAACTCTCCGGAACAGTGCGAGAAGCTATGGCGGCTCTCCAGGAACTGCATCCTCTCGTTCCCAATCTCCGAGCAGCTCTACGAACATTCACTGCGTCACCGTCTCCGTTTCGAGTTCTTACAACGATCGCCTCCTATACTGCTTTCTACGCTCCTGTAAAGACGTTATACGTTCTCGATTCGTCCTTCAATCCCCCTACCCTTGCCCATCTTCGGATTGCCATCTCAGCGCTGCTACATGACAAGAACGCAAACAGCAGTCCTACAAAGCGCTTACTGCTTCTACTAGCCACCCAGAACGCTGACAAAGCCCCCAAGCCTGCTAGCTTCGAACAACGGCTGGCCATGATGACTATCTTTGCCAGCGAGCTGGTGCAAAGAATGAGATCGTGTAACGATGAGAAGAGCGCACACGAAGCTAAAGTAGTAGTGGTTGATGTAGGGGTGACGAAAAGCCCACTATACCTTGACAAGGCCACAGTACTGGATCGATCGGGGCACTATGGGGACGTGGACAACGGGCCTGAGCAAGTACATCTGACTGGCTTTGACAGCTTGATACGATTACTTGATCCTAAGTACTATCCACCTGATCATTCACTGCATCCTTTGCAAACGTTGTTCTCGAAGCACCGTATCCGAGCGACGAGGAGAATCGGTGATCAGTGGGGAGGACGAGAAGAGCAGGATGCATACGTTGAAGCACTAGCGAACGGCGAGAAAGAAAAAGAAGGTGCCAAGAGCGAATGGTCGTCGAAGATCGAGCTCGTCGATGGAAGACAGGAAGGTGATGAGATTGTGAGCTCGACGAAAGTAAGAGAAGCGTCCAGGAACAGAGACAAAGAAGCCCTAGAACGTCTGGTGCCAAGAGGGATCGTAGATTTCATATTCGAACAGCGATTGTATACCTAAGGCAGGTCTTGGAAAGGGTCAATACTGGTTGCCGATTCAGAAGACTCCTCTGAAAAATCTGCTCCCATGCTAGACGAGCGATGATAATGATCTTGCGTCAAGAGGTGATCAGAGTCAAGATCCCAGTAGGGACTCCAATCAACGGAGGGCTCATTTATGGAAAGAGATTTTGCCCCGACATCGCAATGGTCGAGAGTGACAGGTACAGTGACGCGGTTGCCAGCGTACTAGTCCTTCCAGAACATGTCGTCGTGTAGGTCCTCCATATGAATCTGCCCGGTATCGTCTTCGAGCAAGTTTTCGGATTCGTCGGTATCTTCATTCAGGATCTCGTCATCCCGAAGAAACTCCTCATCGTCACAGACCACGTTGACTTCCAGCAATGAACCGTCGAGCATTTCGTCCCCGAATTCGGCACTACCATCCATATCGAGCATGTCATCAAAGCAGTTGTTATCCACTTCCAGTAATAACGATTCATTGTCTATGTCTATCCCAGCCATCTCATTCGATCGACCAATGTTACCAGATTTGGTTTTGTGACTGCGTTCATCAGCCAGCGGCATCACCCCAAGCTGTGCAGTCGTGGGATCGGCTCCATCAAGCATTGCCTCGGCAACAGTCTCGTGTAGGAAGAGTCCACCAACATGACGGGTAGGCTTTAGTCGTCGAGGTGCCCGAGGATCAAATAGTGCTCTTTGTGCAAGCTTCCACAAACGTAACTTGACAATAGCGTTTAAGCTCGAGAGTGTACGACCGTACTTTTCAAAGTCAGAATCATGTTGGGTTAACAGCAAGCGCTCATCCAACGATAGATGTGTTAATTGATCTATCAGGCCCTTGAGGTCGGCTGATTGGGTCCGTCCATATATGGCCGAAAGTCCTCGTGAGATAGTTGGAAATAGCATGCTCCGTTGCGTCATCGCCTATACCTTGGTCAGCTTGGGCCAAGACGTTATTGTATCGGAGGGATCGAAGTTTATACTTACTACTGCGTAAAATGGGCTGAAGAGTGCAGGTGCTATTTCTGCTAGCTTGGGGCCATCCGAATCGCTTGCTAATTTGACGCCATCCGATCTCATTGTAGAGGATCCCCCGATGATCGTGCGTATAGCAGCATCTGCCAATTTCGACCAAATTTCGACCTGTATCTCTTTACTCTTAACTTCGTCAGAGGGGTCAACTCCTGGCAAGATACCACTTGAATAGCTTGAATGGCTTGACACGGTGCTCTGAGACCATATCATGGAATCCTGGGACGAATGCGCCAGATCCCACATCATGCTGCATTCCTGATCAGCGGTGTCGTCCTCCTTGTAAGCAGGCTCGTAGCGTCTTTGAGGTCCAAGACCGCTATCGGCAGGTTCGGACATCATATTCTCCTCCTCGTGTGAGTGGCCGCCTATCGCTCTTAGCGATCCCCACGTGGAATGAGACGATGGAATGTATACCTTGGGTAGAATCATGTATCGGCTTGGGTCTTCTAGACGAGGCATCGACACTGCAAGAAGCCAATGTCCTCAGCGTTATGTCAATGGCATCGAGGTTGAAGACTGGTATGCCACTAGGGGGTTCTACATGCAGTATCATAGAGGGATCCTTGGCTGTATCGGTGATGCTGCTGGAGGGATTGATCGGTACTAGAGTAAGCACTGCCAAATGCTGTGCTGAGTGAGGCGCTGTTGTTGGATCAGGCTCAAAGGTCAGAGTCGGTTTGAGGCTGAGGTCGTTCCAAATCTAGGGTAGAGGCTTTAGTTAACATAAAGCAGGAAAGCTCACGGAGAGTATTGCAACCTCAAGATGACGAATTATCGTTGCCTGCAATTCCATTGAAGCAAAGCCATCAGCGGGTGAAACGCACGAATCTTGCCCGAGCAGACGGACAGATAGTCGGACACCATTGCTTCTTGTTATCCAAGCGCCAGCAGTTACGAAGCTCTCGAACAATTGATCTGATCTGGAAACGTCGAAGGGAAAGGATTTGACAGAAGAAACTTTCAAGGAGCACGTGGAAACAAGGCTAAGATCCAATTCTGGACAGACATGCTCCAGCCTACACAATTCATGCTTTGTTGAAGACATATAATAAGTTCACTCGGGATCGGCGTAAAGTATGATCTCTGAAATGCGAAGGGCAAGTCCGTAGAGGACTCATCAAGGAAGCAAGCTATAAGAGATGACCGCTAGAGGATGACGAGATCTGGTGAGCCCAGTATGATAGGAAAAGCCATAGCCTGTCTTGTTATTAGGAGTTTTCGAAATCACATGTGGCGCTGTCTTGATCCGTGCTCAATGTACGTTGATCAGCGAGCTATTCCGCTACTGCTGCGAACATGGACAGACAAAAAGCTGGTGCTGGAGTCTGAGAATGCTGAAGACCGAGACCTTGGGGTCTGAGATGTGGTATGTTATCTTGTTGGATTCGGTAAGCGTGAAAAGGGCTTGGCATTGCTCTCTGAAACGCCCGCTTGTGCGGCAGTGCTCATCCCGTTTTGCAACATCTCTGGACCAGACTTCCTCCATTCGCTTCGCTCAGCCGGCTTTCGAGTGAACATCTTGTGGGTGGATGGTGGTGGGATATAACCAGCCCTTCCATACCTGAGACTCGAGAGCTAACTCTGTGTGAAGAAAACAATTGCGGGATGGACTACTTTAAGAGACCGGAGGGCAAAAACACATTTGGACGGGCCATGGGCCCATAAGTGTGGTCCTCCCTAGATGCAAGAGACCAGGGTTGAAGTATTTTGCCTTTGATTTGCTCAGATTACTTTTCGTGATCCAGGACTAAAAGAGGTTACCTCACCCACAAGCCATGTCAATAATTCGGAAACCACAGAGATGAATTCTTGGCTCCTTCTTGCGCACCACTGGCGGGCTTCCATCCGCCATAGAGACTTGAGAAGTGAAGAAGAGAGGCAGTAAAGAACCAAACAGCCGCCGGCTAGCACCAGCCCACCCCAAATCTAGCTTGTGTACAAAGGGCTCAGTGTTGGTACTTAGGTGATGCAAGATCTTGCGGCAACGGGACTGAGGACCCAATCACAACACTATTATGCGGTGCGCTGCGTTTCCAACCCCTGTCTTCAGCCCGTTTAGCTCACCGTCGCCCATCCTGCCACCACCTCCCTAATTTCCTTGCGCCGCCATCCATTATCCATAGTCCCTCCGCCTGCTTTGGTTCTCGTGTTCTTTTCTTTCTCGCTCTCACCACGTTCTTTTTGCATCTTGTTGCTTTCGTCGCAGGGACCTTCACTCTTTCCTGGCCCTCGGCCATTCTTTTGCGAATAGATTTCGCCCCACGCTCATTCAGCCCTCACAATTGCAAGCACAAGTATTCGCAGATCCGAGATCACCTAAGAAACATCTTCCAGCAACCCTTGTTCAAGAAGCACATCCTACATATACCTCGCACTAGAGTCTTCTCAGTATGCTCGGCAAGCTCTCCGTTGGCGCGGTAGCCGTCCTGATCGCCGCCGCCCAGGCTGCTGCTCCAGGTTACGGTGGGAATGGGGCTGGTAGCCAACCAGCGGGATATGGGAGTCCCCGCAACCAAACCTTTACCCTGAGCTTGCCCTCCAGCTCGGAATCTGCCACCAGCGGAAAGTCGAACGGCGCAATTGGAGCGACCTCTAGCGTGCCGGTGTACAGTTCCAGTGCTCTCTTCCCATCTGTACCTCTGACCACCGGTGTCGCAACGACACCAGGGAGCTCAAACTCTCCTGAACAAAGCACTTCTACTTCGGCAGCATCAGGCACTATCCAGGCTGTCGTGACTACCGAGATTGAGACGACTTACGTTACAACTTGCCCAGTTACCAACACAATCACCACTTCTGGCAGCACCAGCCTTCAGACCACTAAAACCGTGTCGACGCTTACAAGCACCTACACCTCAACTGTTTGCACCCAGTGCGTCGCTCCTCAGCCCAGCACTCCTGCTCCAACTACCCAAGCGCCTCTCAGCACAGGTGTAAACAATCCCATTGCTACCTCGTCTGTACCCGGCAACTCAAGCGTAGCGTCCGCCCCAATTCCTTCCAACTCAGGGTCGGCTTCTGCTCCATACCCCATCCCATCTGGCTCTGGCAACAGCCCTATTGGAACTAGTAGCGTCCCAGCTCCAATCGGTACAGCACCAATTGGGACTGGCTCTGGCAGCCCAATCACTACTTCCCCCTTTTCAACCGAGACGAGGGCCAGCGATACCATCCTTACCTACACACTCGGCTCAGGATCCTCGACTACTGTTGTCACAACCACCATCAAACATACCACCACAAAGACCGATGTCAAGGTAAGGGCTTCGAGTAAGTTATGCATCATACTTACCGGCTAACGCATATCTCTAGACCGTCTATGCTACGCCCGGCGCCTCAGGTGGCGAGAACAGTCCCACTGGTCTCTCGTCCGAGGGATCGCCCACCACAACTATCGAACAGACCTCCACTTACACCAAAGTCGTCACCGTACAACCGGTTGAGAGCGGCACTGGTAACAGCCCGGTTGGCAGTGCTGGTAACAGCCCGGTTGGCGGTGCTGGCGGTAGTTCATGCGCACCTCAGGTGACCGTTACTGTCACTGGCGAGGCACAGACCGTCACTGTCGTATGTTGAAGCACTTTCGTGAATAGATGCTTCTTTACTTACCACAATTACAGACTGCTGGCGCTGGAGCATCTAGCACTGGCGATTCGCCAATCAACACTGCCGTACCAAGCATTAGCTCTGCTCCATACAACAACGGCACCGAAACAAGTACTAAAAAGCCCAAGACAAAATGCGCATCTTCTGGCTTCCTTACCAGGACTCAAGGGACTGGCAGCATCATTTTCAATCCTACCGGCACTCGTGGACTCCTGCCAATCCCAATGAGCGGCCAGCCCCAGCCGACTGGTGGTTATGGCTACGGTCGCGTCCGCCAGTAGGTTCGTCATCTAGAGCACTTCGCGCTGAGCGCATTGACACATCAGTGAGGTATCACCATTCTCGGGCAGGATAGAGAGCTTCCTTGTATCAGATCTGTTTCTCCTCGTGTAACTGTACCCTACTACTATCTCTTTTCCCATTGAAAAAGCATACGGCGAGCAGCGCATTCTAGCTCTACCCTGTGGGTGAGCTCCTCAGCATCATGAATGGCAGCAGCGAGCAAGATCTTATGTGGCCCTGACATGGTATGAAGGCGGCATAACCCTGTCCGTAAAATGGTGTTATCTACAAAGCGTTATTGGGGCGTTTTGGGCCCTATCTGGCCAGGCCTGATGTGATAGCATGGCAGCGAAATCATGAGTCAAACATCGAATAACCTAAGTCTTCCTCCCATGTGCTTGCTGGCTGTCCTGAGATGAAAGCTATGATGCTTCGGATGCCCCCCTGGACTGTAGTTGTGGAGCTATTTCACAGAATTCACTATATCACTCACAGTAGCGATGGGCCACTTACTATGACAGTTGAAATGAATCCGCCAAGGTGCAATGTTTGCCGTACATTTACTTTGTGGATCACTCGATCTCGTCTGACTTTCAATCCTGCAGCTCAAGCCGAAGAGCGCATGACTCGCAGAGCAAAAAGACTAGCGCTGCGTACTAAACTAAGCCGCATCCGTGAAGCTCGCCCACCTCAACGGTCATACCAGCCACCAGACATTCAGGTCACTTCGATCTCCTCATCCTTCCTTCGCTTTATTCTGCAAGGGTCGAATACACCCTGCAGTCATGGCGAATTGTGACAAAGAGACCACCATGTCTTCAGATAGCGAAGGTCCTGGCAACTTCCTTCTGCCACCCAGGATAGCAGCACGCTTCTCCAGATCTACGACCTCTGCCGCCCGTCGAAAATCCTCAGCTGCGTCGTCTCGTCGAAACTCCATGTCTTCACATCATTCAAACATATCTGCACTATCCGCTCATGGTGGGCCACAAAGCACCCATATTGCGCAGCATCTGCGCCGAGCTTCACTGCTCGAGAGCCGCAAGGCCAGACTTGCAGAGAAAGCTGCACACGCCGAGAAAGTTCGATTAAGGGCTGCTATGGCAAAGGCTGCTCCTCGTGTCAATGCTAACAGCGAAGAGCGAGCTCTCGCTGCTAAACAAGCTCGCGAGAGGTATTTGGCGCAAGTTGCTGCGAACTGCCATGAAGAGGTGAAACGCGCAAAGAGAATTGCCGAGGATGCGCGAGAGAAGAAAGCTGCTGAGCATCTTAGGATGAAAGGCGAGATGGAGGACAGACTGGCTGAAGTGGAAAAGAGGAGGCTTCTGTACCAGCAGAACCTGCGTCGCTCCAAGAACACAAATCTTGCGCCTGTCGATGAGAGAAGGGTAGTCGTGAGCGCATGGATACCTCGAAGTACGCTTGAAGCAGCTCGATTCTTGCAAAGGGCCTGGAGGAATAGGTATCGACGGAAGCTCGCCGGTGAATTGGCTCAACTCGGGTTGACTATAGGGGCTACCAGAGCCGCCAGCTTTGATGATGTAGGAGCGCTGTTGAACCAGGAGTCGGTCCTTGCCTGCACAACAAGGATCTTCAGGCTGTATGGATTTCAAGAAGGAGATGCTAGCTCTCTATCAGAGAAGGCCGCTATTCGTACGTTCTTGAGTGCCTTCCTAGCCCTTGGTCACCCCCAACAAGTTTTCAGCAAGGAAGGCTTTCAGGAACAAGACCTCATCGCGAAGGCAAAAGTACTGTTGGAGACGTTCGAGAGCCTTCTCGCGACACCACTTTCCCATCCTGGCTTTCTTTCTTTATCTCCTCAGCTTGCTGCGTTCCAGGAAGTATATGCTCTATTCCAGTCGGCCTTCTGCGCATGGAAGGACCATGACTCCTCCTTTTTGGTAGACACTATGCTCGCTCAATTTGTCGAGCTGGACGCTATTTGGCAGTCCGTGAAGAATGATACTGCCGGAGGCGTTGCAGACGACTATAAAGCCGGTATTCAGGAAAACCAGACTCTAATCTTGGTCAGACTGAAGAAACTATTGGGTTCGAAGGAGGCGATGAGTTTTGTTAGAAACGCTGTCAAGGAAGCGAGAAGGACGAAAGCCAAATCAAAAAGAGTTAAATCTACAAAAGCAAATCGCCCACGAGTGAGTTCCGGTGCTGATATCACGCCTGACATCGCGCCGCATCGTTCAGATACTTCCGGAACTTTCCAGCCCCATGAGTGGAGCAATCAGGCGGCGGCGCTCAACGAAGCCCTCACATTCCTTCCGAACAACAGAACAATTGTACACGAGCTTGCGATCAACAGAGAATACAGAATCGATATCAAGCCCAAGACCGACGCTAAAGAGCGGATCATTCGAGCCACCTCGTCCTACATGCGAGGAGGCTTGGAATCTGGCCTGAGCGATATCTTCGTAGTCGCGATGGCGCAAACCATCTGTGAGAAGCTGCTGAACCTGGTGCCATCTGGGAAGTCATTGCACGGCTTAATCAAAGAGACATTAGATCTCTCTGGGATAGCTCAGCAGGTCAAAATGGGCGCCTTCTCATACCAGCAGTTCTTCTCCTTCGTCAATTCCATGCTCCCTCAGCTTTGTGCTCCGGTTCGAGACCCAGAGGTAAAAGCACTAGTGGAGGATCAAACAGAAGATCCAATTGAGCGCCTGGCGAAGACCAATTATGTAATTGATCTTTTGTCCTTGGACCATGCGAACTTTTCGCTACAGATGAACGCACCCATGCTACTCGCCGAAGCCGCTGGGTACGAGAAACGCCGATTCCTGGAGATCCACGGTGACCAATCCCTACCTCGAACAGAAGCATGGTGGAGGAGTGCAGAAGCTAAATGCAGAGGAGATTTGAGGCGACGAGCTGGCGACACCACCACTGGTTCCTCGCGCATGACTACTCCTGATAATATCTATATGCAAGGTCTCGTTGACCTTGCCGTCTCCGTACACCTATTACGAAATACCGAGATACCAGAAACGTTAAAGCTCGACCAAGAGCGCATTATTCGTATGAGATCCGACATTCTGCGGATGATCTCGATTGCAGCTATACTACTCACAGCCAAACAGCTTCTGAAACGCGATGTTCGCTCGCAATGGAAAACCGAAGCTCAGCGAATGTGGCAGCTCCCATACGAAGATCCTCAGGCGTTCCTCTCAGCCATACCTCACACGTTACCACCTCAAACCAAGACGATACTTATTGGTACCGCTGAACGAGTTCTGCAGGATGCCAAATCGAGTCAAGCTACGCATCCTGTGACGAAGATCCTCTTGCAGAAGATGCAATCCCATCTCCTCAACCGTCTCGCGGCCACGAGTGCAGACGAGCGAATTCAAGCTACAACTACGGCAGGCGAAGCTCTGGCGTCTTGCGGCTTATCTGAGTTCATCGGCCAGATCGGAGCCCTTTGTGACGAATTGAAGCGGGTAGCCGATGTCGACCGCGCAGCACATGGTGATCGTTACGATCTTATCAACACTTCAGTTCAGGGTCCTCAGGTTCGTCAACCTTGAATTATTGCTGCTTCCGTTTTCTTGGATTGTGTTCTAGCATATACGAGTATGGAAATGATGGGGGAAGACACTTCGGCGCATGGAAGCAATGACATGGAACATTTGGAACTTGCGACCGTATGCTCTTTACGAACGAGTACAGTTTAGCTTTATCGTTGCATTGATCTCCTCTGGGCGACGGTTTATGCAGCCATTTCGCTTTCACTTTCCGCCCTTCGCGCTGGATCAACGTCGCAAGGTCGGCAATAACTAGATTACTCTATCCCCTGCGCTGGCACAATGAGTGAGCTAATACTCTTGTTTGCTTCCCCAGACTCAATCCTCCATACTTCTAGAAGTTTGGTCGCTTTGGCCACGGTGATCACTGATCTCTCTGTCCATCGTCATCTCAACCCTTCTAGCGGCTGATGGTCAATCCAGCGATGGCGTAAACGCCTTGAGTTTCGAAACCAAGTTTCATCGCGAATACGAGCGTGGCACGCCATGCATATGACATAGGTGACAAGAGATATCTTCAGCCATCTGAAGCTCAGCTACGGATATCCAAGTTTTTAGAGAACAAATCTTCATAAGCAAGTCCTCGGTGGTTCAGTCAATCTACCCCGTGACTTTCCGGAACCGTTAAAATTCTGCGAGAGGTCTCTAGCTGGAAATCCAGTACAGTGGGGCTTCGCTTTTCTTCTTTTCCTTCCTCCTTCGAGGCTGTGACTCCGGTTCTGGGCCCCAGGTGCATTCTCTATCTCTTTGTTGTTTCATCCCTCAACTTAAACCACTCCACGCCACCAGGACAAACAAACAATCAGCCTGCGAGGAAGATCACCACTCCCCTCCAGGCTCGGTGGGTTGTGCTGCCCATACTGAGCGACGTCTTGGATTGAGTGGTGGCTATTTCCTATTGCAAAGCTTCTTACGGACTTTACTCTAGAGTCTCGCTCGGCCGCGGTAGGAGACCAGAGGACCTCTCGTCTTGCTTATATTCAAGTCCCATCTACCACACATGTAAACCTGAACTCCATCATACCGCATCCATTCTCATCGGAGGTCTGGGTATTGACATGCAGTACACATGCTCTTACGGGCTTGCTCTCGGTAGCTGAATCCCCGAAAAGCGTTGCATTCACTGATCCATCATCCCACATCGTACCCCGAGGTTCGTCGAGATCTAACAGCCTTCTCTGGACTATTCTGCTGAAATTCCGTGTTCGAGCAAGACAGTCGCCATATTGATTTGCCTTTGCTAGCGATGCTCTCCTGTTGGTCGTTTAGAGCATCGGACTAGAATTTACTCATTACAGTACGCACGGACGTCCTTGACTCGCAGCCTCGAATGTCGATCCACACGTGGCCGAGGGCTAAGCGGAATTCATCTGTCGACTCTTACCGAGAGTAACATGAGTCTCACTCCGGGTTTTCAGGTCGAACAAATGCTTTTTGCAAACAGATTCGATGGCTCAATTAATATCCCTTTGCTGATCAAATGAAGCTGTTAGTCCCATAGTCTTCTGCAAATGTTCAGATGTTGGGCGTGATTGGTGGATAACTTGACGACATGACGACCTGTGATCCCGACGATGTGAATGTTCAAGAGTTGTTGAAGAAAATCAGCATATGATATCTGGCGGAGGACTATGCGTAGAGAGCAACAGAAATAGTTGAGCGAGATGTGAGATAGCAAGTAAATCAGGGTATCATTTCTATCATAAAATCCTCTACTTTTCACGAATCAACCCTCCAACCCCGACAACTCCCTCGCCTGCCTCACAACCCCCTTCTCAATCCCGAAATCCGCCGCGTAACCCTCGAACGCTCTTACCATCATGCCCAACCCCTCTTTCAGCTTGCTAACCACAACATCAACGTCCTTCACCTCCCTCACCCCCTCCACATCCGTCCAATGCGTCTCCCTCCCATTGACGAAACCCTGCAGCGTCACTAGTACCATGATGAACGTCTTCATGATCAGATCGACGTCGTAGGCTACCTTGCCGTAAGGGTCTTCTGTGAGACTCGCTACGGTGAGCAAGCTGAGTGTGTCAATGGCGTTGCAGATGACGAAGACGTCGCTGTAGCCTTGGGGGGTGGAAAACACGACGGCGGTGATGCGGCGAGCGAAAGGTTGGCGAAAGGGGTAGCCGAGGGGGGAGCGGACGAAGCGTAGGAGGTAGGTATTGAAGGTGGCTCGGAGACCTTCGGGGCTGAGGTTTTCCTGTTGCCCCTGGGTGAGGAGTTTCTGGCTTGCGGCGCCGGTCAAGCGTTTTGCGTGGGGACTTATGCGACTAAGGGGGCTGGATTGGGAAGGCGGGGACTGGCCGATGGATTTGGCCAGGTTGGCGACGTTGTATTCAACTTTCTTGAGGGGTGTGATTGGGGGTGCGGGCGCATTGAAAACCTGGTCTTGTCGAAGGCCCGGAGTCAGGCGAGGCAGGGATTGAATTGAGGATTGCGGTTGAGGCGCAGTTTGCTTGGGTGGAGGATTGCGGTAATCGTTGATGCGGTTGCTTAGGCTTTGGATGGAAAGGAGGCACTCGGTTTCGACTTGAGACCATGTTGATCCTGAGGTTCTGGATATTTCGGTGAAGATGGATTTTCGTCGGTCGTCGAAGTAGCGGCTGACGTGGAGGAGCTCCCAGAAGGCGAAAGTCTGTGACTATCAGTAATGGGAGTCTTCAAGAGACTATGGAGGGAAAGCAAAGAGCGCACCTTGTTGATCTCCTTCTTCGACATCAGCCCATCTAGAAGAGTTCCATTGGGATCAGCAGAGGCGGCACTAAGAGGCTGACCCCTTTTCAAGGGCTCCTGGGCGAAGAAGGCGCTGAATATGGCATTTGAAGATTGCCAGAGAAGAAGCAGCAGGAAACTCGACGTCATTGAGCGCCAGATGAGTGAGACGTGGTATGGCGGTATGTAGGACAAATCAGCAACTGGTGCGACGTCCGAAAAGAGCCTCGCAAAGAACATTGAGAACTCCCATGCACGATTTCGAACGAAAAGCGCATACAAGATGGGTGCCGAGGCAGTTATCCCAACGGTCTGAAGAACTATCATCTTAAGTGTAGAAGGTACTCTGGCTTTCAGTTGTTCCAAAGGCTGCACACTCGGAGGCAGTCTTTTTCCCATTGCCGACTGATCCTTATCGCTGACAGTGTTGAACTCTGCCTTGTTTAGTGAGAGCGATATATGGTCGTAGTCAAGACCGAGGTGACACATTGTCTGCATCACCGCTAACAGCATGAAGACGCTCCTCAGGTATATTGGCCTTTCGTTGAGCCTCTTGCGCTCCCATGATCTAGACATCCATCAGTCACACGTCAACCTTTTCGACAATGTATCCGTACTTTCCAGCAGAAATCCATCCTAGATTCGCATCAACCGAAGCGGACCACATGTAAACCTCGCTGAAAAACCATGCTGAGAGTGTGTACCATCCGAGGGTTCGAATTGTACTATAGCCATAGAGCTTTTGTCTGAATGTCTGGAAAGGAGATGCCGTCGTTCTGGCGCCGAGATGGAGCTGCCCAACACGTAGGACGAAGACTATGAGGGCCGCAACGAAAAGTAGTAGTGTCCGAATGCCCGCAAATCCAAGGGGAAACCATGACCATAGCCCTAGTGTACTCTTTCAGTACTCCTGCAAAGACGATTCTGATAATCTAGTCTCACAAGATGATTTATCTCCAATCAGTACTGCTTCCACAAAGCAAATACCAAGGACGATGCCAGCAGCTCGATTGAATCTTCGGTGCAGGGCGGGCGTCAGACATTGCTTGTAAGACCTTGGTCGAGCTGCAGGCATCGCCATTCCAGGCACATTAGTCGGGAAACAATTTGGTCATGCAGGTTCAACGACGACACTGTCTGACAAAAATCTCACCTGTCAACAAAAAGTGCAAACATCGCGAACAACGAGCGCGCTTCTACGGCCCGACTTAACTCCGCGGCGCATGTTCCTAGGCATCACGTTTCAGCTGGTTTACGTCGACTCTAACCCTCAAGGCTTCAATCATGGTTGTGTGAGTTGGCTTTTACCTCAACTCCACACCTGCAAACACTTGATGATCAACGTTACCTGCGCTTCAGGTTGATAGATCACCCACTGTCCCCCGAAGCCCTCCGACATGTCCTTCAACAACCTATCGGCGCTAGAAGCGCAACCACCACAGTATCGAGACGACCCCGAGACCGCGCCTGACAAGGAGTTTGATAAATTCGCCGAGAACCTTTCCGTCCAGCTCTTCGGTCTTACATCCTCAATAGCCCGTCTTTCACAGCAGATCAATTTACTAGGCACCAAGCGTGACACCGAACGGGTACGAGAAAGGGTGTCCGATCTACTGGAGGAGGCACGAAATGGCTTCAAGGATATTGGAGAGAAGATGCGGAAGCTGGCTGCATGGGAAGATGTCAATGTATGGAACCCTTCGTCGCTCTCCAAGAGGAACACTGACACAATCGCAATAGCCCTCCCAGAAATACACGCAACAGAAGCTCTCGCGCGAATTCCAGGCTTCAGGCACAGAGTTCCAGTCGATCCAGCGCACCGCCCTCGAGAAGCAACGAGCTTCCGCCAACCAAGCCCGAACAGCCATAGACTCCAACGACACCTCGAGCCTACCTCGATACACCGACGACCCGCAACAGCAGCAGCAGCTTCAACAGCAGGAGCAGGAACAACTACACCTCGCTTCGCAGGACGAGGTCGACTTTCAGGAGTCTCTGATTGTCGAGCGAGAAGCCGAGATCCGGAATATCGAGACCAGTGTTGGCGAGCTGAACGAGCTATTCCGGGACGTGGCGCATATTGTGCACGAGCAGGGAACGCAGATAGATACGATCAGTGGGAATGTGCAGAATGTGGCTGGGGATACACGGCAAGCCGATGTGGAGCTGAGGAGTGCGAGTCGGTACCAGAAGAGTGCGCGAGGGAAGGCTTGCTGTCTGTTACTGATCCTTGCGGTGGTCTTGGTGATTATCATTTTGGCTGCTGTGCTCGGTTGAAGCTTGATTCATGGCGATCCAAGGTCACTGTTTTTGTAGCAAGCATCATTGGCGTTCGGAAGCGTTATCAAGGCATAGAGCTATATACATACTGTACAACGCCCATCCAATATACACAAAACCACACCCCATCTCCTCCCACCAACCTACCCCAACCCAAACAACCTCACAACCCTCATCCTGACCCCCTCCCAAGTATTCATCTTCGGCCTCACATCCAAAAAGAAATTCCCCGGCCCCCCCCTCCCCCTATAAAAATCAATCACATACTCCACCTCCCTCGCCCCTTCCCCCCCATCCGCACACCTCTCCACCACCCAATCATGCCGATCAAACGGCCGCTCATACCCCAACCACCCATACACCCTCGCCCTCCCCGTCAACCTCCCACTCTCCCCCCGAAAACTCCTCAGCCTCGGCCCCCCACACCCAGCATTCATGCCCCTCGCCCACTTATCCCCCAATTCCCAACCCTTGATCAGCTGCCACGCGCGCTCGTTGACGGCGTTGTGGATGGGCACTACGGCGGCCATGTCGGCGGCGTTGGGGGCGTGGGCTTTGCGAGAGAGGGCGTCGAAGAACATGCGCTCGGAGGGGTAGATCCAGTTCCCGGTGGGGGAGGTGCTGGGGTTGGCGGTTTGGGCGTTAGGGGAGCTGGGGTTGGGGGTTACGGTGGTGGGGGAGAGATCGGCGCGGGGGATGGTGGAGATGACGCGGGAGGAGGC
>JAABUQ010004662.1_pt1 | contig 23104 bp, 25 predicted proteins | sample 5560001 | NCBI WGS metagenome assembly JAABUQ01 (sample SAMN10711888, study PRJNA513371) | rock metagenome | isolation source: Antarctica rocks | place: Antarctica: Victoria Land, Finger Mt nord | collected 2015-12-18 | reverse complement strand
GCCGCGATCCTGGCGTTCCTGCGCGAGGAGATGCCCAGAAACTGGCACGTGTTCTGCGATGCCGTAACGGATAACTTCCGGATCATCTCACCGGAGGATTTTCGGATCCTGACGTGAACGGGGTATAGTGTAAAGCGGGCGCGTTTTATCCTGAAGTGCGGCATCCCTTTCTTCTCGGGAGCTTGGCAGTCGGAAGGCAACCGCGGCGCTCAGCGGATCCGCCTCCTGCCCGCCTGTTGTAGGTCAAGTGTCGTCAATGCTTCCTTCCCCGCCCAACTCGGCGGCAAGTTGCCCGGCGGCGCGTTCCAGGGCCGCCGAGGACCGCTGTCCCTTGCGTCCGCCCCCACGGACCAGCCGGCGCCGCAACTGCCGCGCCGCAGCCAGAACCAGGCTTGCCAGCGCTTCGTCGGACAGCGCGGCCGCAAGCTCATCTAACTCGGCTGGGGACAGCCGTGCCGCTATACGGGTGATGTCTCCCTCATCCGGTACTGGACCGTCTGGCGCGGCTAGCGTCTTCTTGACCAATCCCTTCCGAGCTGGGCGGGCAGCACGGGCCTTCTGCGCCATCGGCTTGAGGACGGTGCCGAGCAGGTCGGGCTGTTTCCCATCGACGACTGGTCCTCGTGTCACAAGCGGACCTTCCGGCGCTTCACCATGCTCACGTCAATGGCCAGCAGTTGAAGCATGGCAACGGCGCTGTTTGCCGAGCTGAAGTGGATGTCGACGATAAAAGTTCGAACGACATTGGTCGGCAGGTCATGCGGACTGCCACCCGCCGGGTCAAGCCCGCTGGATCAGGCCGGCAACCACCCGGTTCGGGACGATGTACCTACCGATCAGGTCCATGCGGAGCACAACCCCACATTTGACCGACCCAAAATGACTCTTTGCTACTGCGGCTCGGCCGTCCGAGATTGGCCGCAAGCGGAATGGCACCTCATGGGCGGCCAGCACGAGTAAGCTGCCGTTCATTGAAGCGCTGCGGGAAAGTGAGAGCTGAGGCCGTTCCATAATAGCCGGTGTAGCGGATACGCCTGACCTGTGGCGTCAGTGCCGGGTAGAGGGGGGCACGCCGCTTGTCTCGTCGAGAAACGCGCTCATGCCTTCCTCCTCCACGGCAGACTGGAACGCGGCATAAGCAGCACTGTCCGTGTCGAACAACTCGTCCCAGACCGTTGAGGTCCCGTTCTCGTTGACCACTTCGAGCACCCATTGCAGATCACTGTCCAGGCGGTAGATCTCCAGCCGCACAGTGACACCTTGTTGGGTAAATGGTCCCGCGTAGCTTGAACGCACCAACTTAGGGTCTAGCGTCATCGACCTCTCCTCTCATCCGATGGGAGCTATGCTGGAACCTGGGTGACGCGGTGATCAGGCGGCGCTCTGTGCTGGCGTGTCGGTGACCTCGACGCCGTTGTGGAATGTGACGCCCTGGATGACCTTGGGCAACTGGTTCTTTGCCGCACAGCTTTATGCCCGTGCTGTCCACCAGCAGGTGCATGGGCTCGCCGCCAGCCCCAGCGCCGGCGTTCCGCGGTCGCGGCACATCCAGCGTCGCCGCACGCCGGCTCAAGGTGGTGTGGTCCGGCACGCGCAGGCTGAGGCCGAGCAGGCCGACGATGGAGCCGGTCAGGCCCTCGGCTTGCCTGTAGGCGAGGCGAAACACGGCACGCAGCGTGAGCGCTGTCAGGATGGCCAAGGGCGAATACCAGGGCTGCTCACCGCGGCTCGTGCGCGGCTCGGCCGCCCACGCCGCGACCGCCTCGTCGGTGAACCACACCGTCAAGCTCCCGCGTTGGCGCAGGCTGGCGTCCTAGGCTGGCCAGTTCGTCACCCGACGCTGCGTCCGCGGGATGTGACGGCGGCGGTTCTGGTTTAGCTTGAACGGCAAAGGGGAAAATCCAGAGCTCAGGAGAGGAGGCAACCTTCTACTCTGCCCAGCTTCTCAGCACCAACCAGCCGATCCATGTTGGGGTGGACGGCCCCGCGGCATCTCGTGCCAAGGTTTGGTTGTCGTCATCCGAACCTGAAGGACCGTCCGCATGAACCTTAAGCGCATTGGCCTCGGCACGTCCAAGGCCGTATTCACCTTGCATGGCGTGGACCACGACGAGAAAGCCATCCTGCGCCGCAACATGAGGCGGGCGGAGATGGAGGCGTTCTTCGCCAAGCTGCCGCCAACGCACGTGGCACTGGAGGCATGCGGCGGCTCGCACCATTGGGGGCGTCGGCTGGCGGCGATGGGCCACACGGTGCAGCTGATCCCGCCGCAGTACGTGAAGCCGTTCGTCCGGCGCGGCAAGAACGATCGCAACGACGCCGAGGCGATCAGCGAGGCGGCGGCGCGGCCGGACATGCCAAGCGTGCCGGTGAAGTCGGCCGAGCAGCAGGCCGAGGCGATCGTGCTCTCGGCTCGCGAGTTGCTGGTCCGGCAGCGGACGCAGCTGGTCAACGCCGTGCGCGGGCACGCCGCCGAGTTCGGCGTGATCGCAGCCAAGACCATCAGCCAGCTGCCAGGTTTGCTCGACGCCGTGGCTGCTGCGGAAACCGTGCCGGCCACGGCCAAGGAGATGCTGGCCTTTCTGGGCGAGCAAGTGGCCCAGCTCGACACCCAGATTGCAGAGCTGGAGCGCCGGATGAAGCAGCAGCACAAAGCCAACCCGGTCAGCCAACTGCTGGCCGAGGTGCCCGGCATCGGCCCGATCGGGGCGCTGAGCCTCGCGCTCACGATCGATCCCGGCCGGTTCACCTCCGGGCGGCACTTCGCCGCTTGGCTTGGCCTCGTGCCGAAGCAGCACTCGACAGGTGGGCGCCAACGCCTGGGCGGCATCAGCCGGGCCGGCGACGAGCGGCTGCGGCAGTTGCTGGTGCTGGGGGCAACGGCGGTAATCCGTTACGCCAAGCCGGGAAGCAAGAGCGCCTCGGCTTGGCTGCTGGCATTGCTGGAGCGCAAGCCGCGCAAGGTCGCGGCGGTGGCTCTGGCCAACAAGATGGCCCGCATCGTGTGGGCCATGATGGCGACCGGGGAAGCGTATCGGGGCAGCAAGAAGGTCGCCACGCCGGCGGCCGGGGCTGCCGCGGCCGCCTGACCCGCTCGCAGGTGCCTGGGTGCAAAGAAAGCTGCAGGAGATGATGATCGGTCGAGCCGACGAACGAGGAACCCCGTTTGGTGCACAGGCATCCCGATGCCGCATCCATGTTTGGGGCTTGTTCGCGGAACCCATCTGGGCCAGCGGTCACCGTGCCGCGTCACAGGCCGGACACATGACCGCCATCGCACCACTCGTCAGATCATGCAGCAGACCCCTTGCACCCAAGGGGCCGTCCACACATGCACCACGCTGTCGCTCGTTGGCAGGGCGCCGGTTTTGTTCACCAAAGCGCCGAGAGTGGCGCCGCGACCAGGCGATCCCCGAACGGCACGACCTGGTCGTGGTCGTAGAGCACAAGGCCGAGGGCGAAGCGCTCGCCGCACGCTGAGGCCAGTCGCCGCAGCCCGGCGAAGTCCGCCCCCGTCACGGTCGCGGCCGCCTTCACCTCGATGCCGACGACACGGCCCGCGCGGTCCTCCATGACCACGTCCACCTCGTTCCCATCCTTGTCCCTGTAGTGGGACATCTCGAAGCGGCCCTCGTCCCAGCTTGCCAGCTTCAGCAGCTCGGCTACGACGAACGTCTCCAGCAGCGCCCCGAACGGCGTGCGGTCCGCCCGGATGCGCTCCGGCGTCAGGTCGCGCAAGGCGGCGAGAAGGCCAGGGTCGAGGAATTGCAGCTTCGGTGTCTTCGTTAGGCGGTTGAGCTGGTTGCTGTGCCAAGGCGGCAGCGTGCGGACCAGAAACAGGCTTTCGAACACGCCGACGTACTTCTGCGTGGTGACGTGGTTCATGCCCAGCGCGGCGCCGATGCCGGAGTGGTTCACGAGCTGGCCCGCGTGCTGGCCCAGCACCCGCAACAGCCGCGGCATCAACCGGAGCTGGTCGATGTGGGCCACGTCGCGCACGTCGCGCTGCACGATGGCTTCGACGTAGTTGGCATACCAATCCTGCCGGCGCGCCCAGCCGCGCCGCGTCAGCGCCTCCGGGTAGCCGCCGGACAGCACCGCGGCGACCAGGTCGTCACCGACCGTGGGAGTGCCGACATGGGGTGCCTCGCCCCGGAACACCGCGGCAAGGAAGTCCGGCGCCGCGCCGCGCAGCTCGCACTGGGCAAGTGGGAGCAGCCGCACGACCTCCATGCGGCCTGCGAGCGAGTCCGCCACCCGCGGTAGTGCCATCAGGTCAGCCGAACCGGTGAGTAGGAAGCGACCGGGCCTGGCGTCGGCGTCCACGCTTTCCTTGATGGCCAGCATCAGGTCCGGCGCACGCTGCACCTCGTCGATGATGGCGCGGTCGAGGCCGCGGACGAAGCCGACGGGGTCGCCGCGCGCGGCATCCAGCGTCGTCGCGTTGTCGAGCGTGGTATAAGCCATGCCGGGGGAGGCAAGCATGCGGCCGAGCGTGGTCTTGCCGGACTGCCGTGGGCCAGACAGCAGGACCACCCGCGTATCCGCGAGTGCGTCCCGGATGCGCTGTTCGACGAACCTGGGGTATGTCGGCACGCAACCTCCAAGGTGGCATCACATTGCCGGCTATATGTAAACTGCATGCCGTCTGATTGAAAGTCGGGTGGCCTCTATTTGAAAGAAGTCTTATCGTGAAGCCTGTATAATGTTGCACTTGATCTGCCGTCCGGCGCAGACCTGATCACCGGAGCTTGGGTCCGCGACACGCTGGGCCGCTCTCCGGTCGCCTCTCGCGCGCTATCACAACGGGCACTGGGCAGCACGGTGGCGCCCAGTTGCCTCGATAGGCAGCGCGCGCCACCATACGCCGATGGCTGCATCGTGCGCGAACCCCGAACCTCTACCCGCCCGCGCGATTACCCTTGCCCTCGTGCTGCAATGCCTGCCGCTGGAACTGCACACGCCTGACCACACCGCAACCGCCGGGGCCAGGGGGCTTGCAACGGACGCCGCGGCTGATCCGAAGACCCGCGGCGGCACAGGGGCGCAGGTCGGCGACGGCCGCCTTGAGGCCGACATCCAGGCGTACTTCGAATCGCTCCAGCCTCACACGCAGGGTTAGATACACCCGCTCGACCCCTGGCGCGTGGCCCACATGCTGATGCAGCAGCATGGTGAGAACGCTGGTCTGCAGGCTGCGATGCGGGTTGACGAACTGAACGCAGCCGGCGACGAGGAGGGTCGGCGGGTCTGGATGCAAATCTTGGATGCCATTGCCGAGCTGGGCCGCACAGGCCGGTATCCCGGCGAGGCGCTGCAGTGACGGTCCGGCAAGCCGTGCCGGCCTTCGTCACCGGCAGATAGTCAACGGACCGGTCCCATGACTAAGGCCATCTTCGACACCCGGGCAGCGTCCGGGTACGACGAGACTGGATCGCGCCGGTTTGCCGGAGGCTCCAACTCCTGAGAAGGTGGAGCCATGACGACGAAAGCAACAACAAACAAGTTTTCGCCCGAGGTGCGCGAGCGCGCGGTGCGGATGGTGCTGGAGCACGCAGGTGACTACCCGACGCGCTGGGCAGCGGTGGAGTCGATTGCGGCCAAGATCGGCTGTGCCGCGCAAACGCTGCACGACTGGACAAAGAAGGCCGAGGTTGACGGCGGCAAGCGCGCCGGCGTGCCTAGCGAGGTTGCGGAGAAGCTGCGCGCGCTGGAGCGCGAGAACCGCGAGCTGAGGCAGGCCAACGAGATCCTGCGCAAGGCGTCGGCGTATTTTGCCCAGGTGGAGCTCGACCGCCCGTTCAGGCGATGATCGCCTTCATCGACGAGCATCGCGGGGCGTACGAGGTCGAGCCGATCTGCAGGGTGCTGCCGATCGCCCCGTCGACTTACCACGAGCACGTGGCCCGGCGTGCCGATCCGTCCCGTTTGCCCGCACGCGCCAAACGAAATGCCGAGTTGCGCAGGGAGGTTCAGCGCGTGTTCGAGGAGAACCTCTGCGTCTACGGCGTGCGCAAGGTGTGGCACCAGTTGCGGCGGGAGGGTGTCCAGGTTGCCCGTTGCACGGTGGCCAGGCTGATGCGTGTGCGGCTTGCGATCGGCACCGGTCGCGATCTCATCGTGCAACGGACTTTACGAATCGAAGCTACAACTTGCCGTGCATGGCGACGGGGTCACAGTCGCGCGCTGATTCAACCCCGACCACACGACGTTCTCGCGGCGCAGCCCCGGCCTGGCGCTCGCCGCAACGCTGGCGCAAGCTCGGGCGGGCGGGCCGGTGTACGTGGTGGTCAATGCCATTCATAAGGGCCAGCACCAATGGCATGGCCCGCCGCCGGAGTGGATATGTCAAGTTCGCGTTCATGCGTTCTGCGCTTCGCCGACCTCCGCGTCGTCGAACCGGCGTGATGACGCTGCCACGATCCGCCACAGGACTCGGGTTTCCGGCGCCGCATGAAGCATCAGCGCACGCCGGAGCAACCGTTCCGCGGCGTCTGTGTCGTCGAGAGACAGGCAGTACATGGCCGCGTCGGCCAGGGCCTGGGCTTCGCGCTCCGCCCTTTGCGCCGTCCGAAGCTCGGCCCGGCACCGGCGGCAGGTTTCCGCGCCATTGAGGGCGGCGCGGCAAAGCGGACAGCGATCCATCGGTCACGTCTCCAAGTAGAACAGCAGGTCCTGCAGTTGCTGGCGCCCCTCCTCTAAAGCCGCGTTGTCGCCGCTGCTTCGGGCATCCCGGATCGCCTCGATCAAATCGATGATCTCCGCGCGATCCTCCTCGCCGACCTCGTCCAGCTTGGCGCCCGCCTTCGACAGCAGCGCATCGAGAGCGAAGCCGGCGGCTGACTGCGCCTCCGCCCCCGCTTCGCGGCCTTCGAACAACGAGCCGATCCGCTCGCGCGCCTCGTCTAGCTGCGTCCGATTATAGCGCGACATCGCCTTCTCGATGGTGATCCGCTGCTCAAGGCCGGTCTTCTTCTCGCGGGCGGACACCTGCAGGATCCCGTCGCGGTCAAGGGCCAGGTCAAGGATCACCGGGTTTCCCGCCGGCGCCTTGCTCAGGCCGTCGACCCGGAACTCGCCGATTTTCACGTTCTCCTCGGCATCCTTGTACTCGCCCTGGTAGATCCGCACCTCCACCGAGGTCTGCCCGTCGGCGACCGTATAGAACGCCTCGCTCCGGCGTACCGGGATAGGCGTGTTCTTCGGGATGATCGGGACGAAGCAGTAAGGGTACAGGCCGCCGTCCAGCTCCCCGAGCGCGCTCGTACCGAACGTGTAGGGTGTGACATCGACGAGCACCGCGGAAACCTCGGCGCCGGCCATGGCAGCGCCCTGGATCGCCGCCCCCATGGCGACGCACAGGTCCGGATCGACCTCGCCGCGCGGCTCGCGCCCGAACGCCTCGACCAGGCGGCGACGGACCAGCGGAGTTCGCGTCGCGCCGCCGACCAGCAGGATCTCGTCCACTTGCGAGGACGTCAGGCCTGCCGACCCGAGGGCGACATGGACGGCTCCAAGGGTTTCCTCGATGAACGGCATGATCATCGTCTCGTACTCGTCGCGGCTCAGTTCGAGATCGAGGTTGACCGGCTTGCCGCCGTTCACGGCGAGGTATTCCTCCTCGATGCGTGCGTAAGGGTGGTCGGAAAGGTGCTTCTTCGCCGTCTCGGCGCTGCGAAGTATGCGCGCCATTGCACGCGGCTGGTCGGACACGCTCACCTCATGCTTGAGCTTCAGATGTTCCAACACGTGCGCGACGATCTTCTCGTCGAAATCATCGCCGCCGAGCTGGTTGTTACCGTGGCTGGAGATCACCTCCACCACGCCGCCCTCGATCCTGACTACCGAGACATCGAAGGTGCCGCCCCCAAGATCGTAGACCAGGATGCGCTTGCCCTGATGCTGCGTGGCCTCGTAGACGAGGGCGGCCGCGGTCGGCTCGTTGACGATCCGCACCACCTCCAGCCCGGCGATCTCACCGGCCTCGCGCGTCGCCTGCCGCTGCGCGTCCGAGAAATACGCTGGCACCGTGATCACCGCACGGCGCACCGGATCTCCAAGGCGAAGCTGCGCGATCTCCTTCAGGCGCGACAGGATCATCGCCGAGATCTCCTGCGGCGCGTAGTCGCGCTCGCCGAGGCGCACTCGCGCGTCGGTGCCCATCTGCCGCTTGATCGAGCGAACCGTCCGCTCGGGATGGAGCATGAACTGGTTGCGGGCCTCCTCGCCGACCAGCAGTTCGCCCGTCTCGGACAGGCCGACCACGGAGGGCAGCACCACCCGGCCGCGTTCGTCGGCGAGCACAAGCGGCCGGCCATCCTGGTAAATGGCGATTTCCGAGTTGGTGGTCCCGAGGTCGATGCCGACGATGGGGTCCGTCATGCGCGTTCTCCTGTTCCGGTGGCCTTCTTGCTCACGATCACGTCCGCGGTCCGCAGCACCAGATCGTCCCAGAGGAAGCCGGCGCGGACCTCCTCGAGCACCGTCCCCTCCGCCGCGGAGCTGTCCGCCGCCGTGGCGACCACGCGGGCGCGTCGCGGGTCGAACGGCTGGCCGACCAGCCGCATCGGCGCGACCCCGCGGTCGAGCAGCACCTGGTCGAGGCGGCGCAACGTCATGCGCAGGCCTTCTTGCCAGGCCTCGCCGCCCGACGCAGGGCGCCGCAACAGGCGGCCCGCCCAACCGGGACGCGCCGCTGCGGCAGACGCCAGCGCCGCAAGCAGGCGGTCGCGCAAGTCAATGACATCCAACAAGAGCGGGCGCAGCGCGGCGTCTGCCTGGTCGCTCGCCGCGGACCGCGCACGGTCCAATTCCTGCTGCACGGCGGCCTGGCTCGCCTGTAGCATGTCGAACACGCCACGGAACTGGTCCAGCGCCTCCTTGACCAGGCGGGACTCGGTGCGGACCTCGCTGCGCAGGCCTGCCACCTCGACGAAAAGGGAATACAGGTCGGAGGTCTCGGCGCGGAGCTCCGGCGCTGAGACCTCCTCGATCTCGAGGTAGGCCTGGAACCGCCTGAGCAACGCTTGCTTGATGCTGTCGTCCACCATGTCTCCTGTTGGAAAAGAAGGCCAGGAGACGGGCCCCCTGCTGAAGAACGCTCCAGACCCTGTCAGCTGAAGTCGTGTCCCACGGATTTCTGCCCTTGGCAGGGTGTAAAGGTAGAGCCCCGGGCCGAGCTTACTTTGCGGTCGCGACCTGCATGATGCCCTCGGCAAGCAGCGCTGCCACCGTCCGCTTCGTGGCCTGCGCCGCCAGAGGCGACGCCGCGTGCAGCGCCGCCATGCCCAGCCGCGACAGCGCGGCCTCGTTGGTGCGCAGCAGCGTTGCCTCCAGCCGCTTGCGCTCGTCGCTGAGCGCCTCGTATGCGGCACGATAGTCCTGGAACCGCTCCGGCTCGCGGTCCGGCGGAAACTCCCGCACCAAGGCGAGATAGCGGCGCCGGATCTCGGCATCGTCGGCCCTCTCGTCCACGCCGAGAACGGTGAAGGGATCCCGCATCAGAGCTGGTCCTTCCGCGCCGCCGGGCCGCCCGTCGCCCGCGCAACCATGTCCCCGCAGAGCTGCCGCAGCATCGGCTCCGGCAGGATGGCGCCGAGTTCGGAGGAGCGGAAACTGTCCATGGTCTCCTCGATCGCCGCTGTTCGCCCGATCTCCCGGACCCGGCCACGGAGGGTGTCGGCCGCGCCTTTGGGCATCTCCTTGAGCACCATCTGCAGCAACTCCAAAAGCTCGGCGTCGCCGATGTCACTCTCCAGGCCATCCGCCATCTGGCCTCTGCGCGATGATCGGGGTAGGTCCATGCCGAGGAACCGCGCGATACGCCTGGCCGCGTGAAAGTCCCGCCGTTCGGATGCCGCCTCGGCCATTTCGTCCAGCTCGCTCGTTTCGGCCATGTTCATGGCTTCGCCACGGCCCCGGGTGCGGGCAACGATCTCGTGGAACCGCCATTCCGGGTTCGCCGGCTCCCGCCGGCGTGCCGCCCGCGCGTAGGTCCCCAGCAGCTCGAACGCATCGAAGAGCACGAACACATCGGCCAAAAGCTGGAACTCCGCCGACGACCAGGCGATCCCGGCCCCCTGCTCCAGCCACGCTTGCGTTTCCAGCAGCAGACCCGACACCGCGCGCTTGCTCTCGCCCGCCTCCGCCTGGCCCAAGGCGGAGATGACCGCCAGAATCGGCTCTTTCGTCGGCGGCGTCCGGCGCGCGCGTGTCAGCTCCTCGCGCAGCCATAGAGCGTCGCCGGCGCACCTCATCAGTTCGGCCTCGAGAACGGCGCGGAACCAGCCGGCCACGCCGCCGCCCGCGAGCGCCACCCCCTCGTGCAGCCAGGCATCCGCCTGTCCCTTGTCGCCGCTGTGCAGCGCGACCAGGCCGCGGGCGATGCGCAGCAGTCCGCTGGGGGCATCCGGACGGTCCCACTCCGCTGCCTGCGACAGTTCCTTGGCGGCCAGGTCGGGACGCTTCGCGCGCATCTGCTTGCGCGCATGGGCCAGCTGAAACTCGATCATCTGCCGGCGCACCCCGGGATTGATCGGGTCGATCCTCAGCAGCCGGCGGGCAAACCCGGCCGCCTTCTTGTAGGCCTGGCGCGCCACCGCCGACTGGGTCGCCTGAAGCAGGATCCGGCTGTCGTCGGGAAAGCGCTGCGCCGCCTCGTCCGCCAGCCGGTGCCAGTCCTTCTCCCACGACGCGTCGCGGCAATACGCGATGCGCGCCAGCACAGTCGGGATGTGGTCGGGATCGACGTCGCCGCTGCGTTCCAGGTAGAAGAACTCGGCGTCGCTTTCGCCGTCGCCCTCGATCTGCGGATGAAGGGTCGCGAGGTGCGCGAGGTGGCGGTATATGACGCCCGACGCCAGCCTCGACGTGCGGTCCTCGGCCGCGTCGGCCAGCTGCGCGGCACGGGACCAGGACCGTTCCGCGGCTTCCCAGTCGCCACGCGCCTCGGCCGCCAGCGCCTGCACGCGGTGCCGCTGCAGCGGCGGCAGCGGCCCGAAGCTCTTCTCGAATTGCGGCAGGCGGTCGGGAACTTGCGGCAGGAGGTTCAGGCAGGCGCTCTTGACCTCGTCCCGCGGCAGGTCGGCCTCCTTCAGCAGCCAGGCGAACACCGCGGCCGGGCCGCCGCGCGCGGCCCTCGACAGGCGGTCCAGGGACTGCACGGAAGCCGCCGGCAGGCCGCTGGTCTCGGCTGAGAAGGCCTGCTGCGCCGGCGTCAGGCGACGCCACGCATCGGCGTCAAGGCCTGGCCCTGTGCGCATCGCCGCCTCCACCGCCTGACGGAACGGGAAGAACGGCGAGCCCGGCCCGATCGTCTCCAGCAGTAGCCGGGTCCGCTCGGGATCCGGCGGCAGGGTGCCAAGACACTTGAGCAGCAGGCGGATCGGCCGGAAGGCGGAGCGCAGCGAGATGCGCTTCAAGTGCCGGTCCATCTCCTCCGCCGGTGCGCCGTCGACCCAGGCGGCCAGAGCCGCGCGCGACACGGCGGCCAGTTCGCGCCAACGCGCCGCTTCGGGCGGGTCGGGGCGCGCCGGCGCCGGAAGCAGCGGAACCGCCACCAGCAAGGCGGCCGTCAGTTCCTCGAGCGCCGCCTGCTGGCCGGCCGGCACAGCGCTGCTGGCGACGCAGTGGAGCAGATAGGCCGCCGCTTTGGACTGCTCCGCTTCGCGGATCAGACATGTCGCGTAGAGGTGCGGATCACGCAGCAGGCCGGCTTGGTTCAGGGTGTTTTCAAGAACCATCGCGGCCTCCTTGAACATTCCCTTGGCAGCCAGCGCGCGGGCCCGGCCGCTATAGGCGTCGGCCAAGGACTCCTTCCATTCCGGCCGTGGATCTTGCCGGACCAACAGCTTGAAGAGTTCGACCGCTTCCTTGAACCGTTCTTGCTGCAGTGCCTCGGCGGCGCGTGCCGGCAGGTTGGCCATCGAAGCTGGAGGTGGCGCGCTGCGCCGCTGGGGCTTCATCACAGGGGAGTCTCCATACGGCTTGCCGACGCGTCGTCCTCATGGCGCGCTCGGCACCATCGCGCCGGCTTGCGCGGCGGTGCGCAGCAGATCGCGGGCCGAAGCAGTCGCACGGAAAGGCTTTGGTGCAAAAGTGGGCGTGGTTCAGAATCTGCCATTTTTGGGTCACACGGGCGTGCGGAAAGCGCCGGCCTGTGAGGGCCGGATTGCGACGGGCGATGTGTCCTGTGCGGGAGGCGGCGTGCCTCCCCCTCTTTAGGCCCGCTGGGGCTGAAGCGGTCCGAGGCCCAGCAGGGTCAGCCAGTGCGGGTGGCCTCGGCCGGTCATCAGCTCCCGCGGGCTCTTGCCCTGGCGCTCGGCGTACCGGCTGCGCAGGAAGCGGCGGTGGTTGAGAAAGAACCGCAGCAGGTCCAGACACGCTCCGCCGGGATGGCGGCGCAGGGTGAAGAAGCTGTGCAAACGCGAGTTGAGGTTCTCCCTCAGTGAGCTGCTGCGCGGCGTGTCCGCCATGGCCCGGCGCACAGCGTCGGACAGGGCGTGGAACTTGGCCCCCATCCGCGCTCGCAGCCGGTTCCATCCCTGCCAATACACGGGCGAGGTGGTGGGCAAGCGGTGCAGCATGCACGCCTCACGCACTTGGAGCTCGGGGACGGCGTGGGCGCGCGCGATGCCGGCCAGCTTGGCATCGAGCACGCCGGCCAAGGCGAGCAGGTCGTCGCGCTGGCTCTGCAGCGCGACACGCACCGGGCGGATGAGTCGTGCGTCCTCCGGCTCGCGGGCCGCCCGCTCCGCGACGATGAAGTCGAACAGCTCCCGCCGCGTCGCCAGGGCAGGGCCGGCCAGGGCCAGAACGTCGTGGTTCAGCCAGTGCACGAGTGTCCGGATGTCGCGGGCGAGCCAATGCGCTTGGTGTTAACGAGCGCAAATACCGAACCTAAAAGCCCGTTTTGAAAGGGGTTGTGGGCCAGGTCTGACGGTGTGACCGGGACGGGTGGTGCGGCGTTCCAGGCGGTTTGCCCGTCATGGAGCTTGGCATGTGGACGCCTGAGGATCGCGCGCTGGTTGGGGACTATGGGACTGGCCAGGCGCTGACGGACGACCAGTGGCGGCTGTTGTAGCCTTTGATCCCGCCTGCCAAGCCCAGAGGGCGCCCGCGCACGACGGACATGCGGCGCATGCTGGACAGCCTGTTTTACGTGCTGCGCACCGGCTGCCAGTGGCGGCACCTGCCGCCTCCGCCCGCGTTCCTGCCGTGGCCAACGGTGTATGGCTACTTCCGCGCCTTCCTGGACGCGGGCGTGTGGGAGTCCATGCGCCACCACCTCGTGGTCATGCTGCGCGAGGGCGCGGGCCGGGAGCCAAGCCCCACGGCCGCGGTGATCGACAGCCAGAGCGTGAAGACCACGGAAGCCGGCGGTCCGCGCGGCTACGACGCTGCCAAGAAGGTCACCGGGCGCAAGCGGCACATCGCCGTGGACACGCAGTGACTGCTGCTGGGCGTCGTCGTCCATGCTGCCTCCATCCAGGACGCGGATGGCGCAGGCAGCCTGCTCGGGCGCATCAAGCCGCTGTATTGCTGGCTGCGCGCCGTGTTCGCCGACGGCGGCTACAACCGCGTGCCAGCAATCCTGGCCTGCTTCCTGCTCGGCCTCGCGCTGCTCATCGTCAGCCGTCCCCGGGGAGCAAAGGGCTTTGTCCTTCTGCCGCGCCGCTGGGTGGTCGAGCGAACACTCGGCTGGCTCGGCCGCTGGCGCCGCCTGTCCCGGGACTATGAGCACCTGCCAGAGGTGTCCGAGGCCATGGTCACCCTCGCCATGATCCGCCTCATGCTCCACCGCGCCGTCCATCCAAACCGCAAGAGACTGCCCGCACCATGACTTCCAAAACGGGCTTTAAGGGAAATGTAAACATTCAATGTATTGCGTCGCTGATCAGCGTCGAAACCCACGGCTGACTTACAGCCAAGCGGCAAGGCCGCAATTGCCGAGTGCTTGAGGCCGTCCCCGATCTGGCCGCGGCAGCTGAATGACTGCGTTCCAGGTCTGCTAGTGGGACGCGGAACAAAGGTTCCGAAGGCGGCAGGATCGGCGGTTCTACACCCGGCTCTGCGCGTCAGCAGCCGACTCGTCTTGTCGGGGGATCACCGCAGCAGCGACCGGCGCATAGGCACCGAGGTCAACATTCCCGGCTTGTGCATGAGTTGCCGGAGGACCTCGGCAATGCCGTCACGAACTGGCCGGCGTATGAGGCAGGCCTGCGCCGCCGCGGTGACTTGACGCTATGGCTGGACGAACTGGCGCTGACCGGCTGGACAGCAAGGCCCGATTGTTCCATCCCACACCTTCCACAGGCGAGGCGGCATGCAATCGTGAATGCGCATGCAACCTACCAGGGAAGGGCAGCGCCGTGACCATCGACTGGAGTGCCGAGTTCAAGCGTCCTGTGACACTCGCGCTGGCCGCCCTGGCCCTTGTCGGATGGGTTGTCGCGATTTCACAGATATCGTCGAAATCGTCGCTCCGCGCCAGCACGTCGGCCCAGATCAATGAGCTGGCGGCAGCGCGGCAGCAGCTCGCCACGGAACTCGACCAGCAGCAGAAAGCCTCCGGCACCCTTGCAGACCTGCAAAGGAAAGCCGCCGAGACCACCGCGGCAGCTAACACCGCCGCGCAGGGCCGCGACGCCGCAGCCACCCAGCTTGCAGAAACGAACAAGGCAGCCGAAGCCGCAAAGACCAGCTTCGCCTCTGTCCAGACGGAGCTCAAGGCGGCGACGGAGCAGCTCGCGCAGCAGCGCGCTGCCAGCGCCGAGGCGGAAAGCAAGCTGGCGCAGAGCAAGGAAGCGGCAGGCAAGCTCGACGGCGACGCAGCCGCCCGTACTCAGGAGCTTGCCGACGTGAGCAAGCGGATCGACATCGCCCGCGCGCAAGAGGCTGAGACGCGGCAGTCGCTGGCGCAGCTCACGCAGGAGGCCGCCACCCGTTCCGAGGACATCGCCAAGGCCGAGGCCGCATTGCGGCAAACCCAGCAGGCTGCTGCCCAGGCACAGGCACAGGCACAGGTCGTCGAAGCCCGGACACAGGCCGACCGTATGGCGACGCAGCAGACCGACGCCCAGCAACGGTTGGCCTCACTGCAGCAGCAACTGCCCACAGCCCAGGCCGCGGCCGACGCGGCGCAGAAGCGGCAGGCTGACACGACCACTCAGGTTGAACGCGCGGCACAGCAGGCGACCGTTGCCGAGCAGCGGCTGGCGGTCTTGCAGCGCCAAACAGAGGACGCGCAGAAGGCGGCGGCAGTCGTTGGGACGGAACTTGCGGGCACCCAGGCGCAACTGACCCAACTGACCGAACAAAGGAGGGCGGCTGAGCAGCAACTAAGTTCATTGCGTGGAGAGGCCGCCTCTTTGCAGCGGGACCGTGCTGCAGTGGAAAAGCAGCTTGCCGACAACAAGGTGCAGCTTACCCAGCTTGCCGAGCAGCGCAGCGCCGTCAAGCGGCAGGTCGAGACGCTTACAGCGCAAATCGAACGCGGAAAGAAGGATGCATCCGACGCAGAAGGACGTGTGTTGGAAGCGCGCAAGCAACTGGATCAGACCACTTCCCAGCAGACCGCAGCCAAGCAGCAGCTCAATGCGATGCAGCAACAAGTAGCATGGGCGCGCAGCGAGGTCGTCGATGCCGAGGCGAAGCTGGCTTCTCTGAAGCAGGCGGCTGAGCAACAGTCGACTGCTCCGGATCTGATCGCGCCTTCCACCGTCCCCCCCAAGTAGTCCTCGTCGCCCAGCCGTGGGGCGCGCGGTGGTGCAGCTTTGCTGCGACGTTTCCTGGCTCATCGTCGCCCCGGTCTCAAGGGTTTGGAGCTGATCAGGCCCAGCGGCAGCAGTGAAGTTCTCTCAAGTCGTTGTAGCTTCCGCGTAGACCACATTCCATAAATTAACATTCTGCGTTGCTGCGGTATAGACGCGGCGCATTCTGTCCTGAAGTGCGACATACCTTGCTTCTCGGGAGCTTGGCAGTCGGAAGGCAACCACGGCGCGCGGTGTGGTTGCATGTGTGGACGGCCCCTTGGGTGCAAGGGGTCTGCTACATGATCTGACAAGCGGTGCGATGGCGGTCATGTGTCCGGCCTTTGACGCGGCACGATGACCGCTGGCCCAGATGGGTTCCGCGAACAAACCCCAAACATGGATGCGGCATCGGGATGCCTGTGCACCAAACGGGGTTCCTCGTCCGTCGGTTCGACCGATCATCATCTCCTGCAGCTTTCTTTGCACCCAGGCACCTGCGAGCGGGTCAGGCGGCCGCGGCAGCCCCGGCCGCCGGCGCGGCGACCGTCTTGCTGGCCCGATACGCTTCCCCGGTCGCCATCATGGCCCACACGACGCTTGCGCGGCTTGCGCTCCAGCAAGGCCAGCAGCCAGGCCGAGGCGCTCTTGCTGCCCGGCTTGGCGAAACGGATCACCGCCGTTGCCCCCAGCACCAGCAACTGCCGCAACCGCTCGTTGCCGGCCCGGCTGATGCCGCCCAGGCGCTGACGCCCGCCTGTCGAGTGCTCTTTGGGTGTCAGGCCCAGCCAGGCCGCAAAGTGCCGCCCGGACTGGAACCGGCCGGGGTCGATCGTGAGCGCGAGGCTCAGCGCCCCGATCGGGCCGATGCCGGGCACCTCGGCCAGCAGCTGGCTGACCGGGTTGGCCTTGTGCTGCTGCTTCATCCGGCGCTCCAGCTCCGCAATCTGACCGTCAAGCTGGGCCACCTGGGCGCCCAGAAAGGCCAGCATTTCCTTGGCCGTGGCCGGCACGGTTTCCGCAGCAGCCACGGCGTCGAGCAAACCTGGCAGCTGGCTGATGGTCTTGGCTGCAATCACGCCGAACTCGGCGGCGTGCCCGCGAACGGCGTTGACCAGCTGCGTCCGCTGCCGGACCAGCAACTCGCGAGCCGAGAGCACGATCGCCTCGGCCTGCTGCTCGGCCGACTTCACCGGCACGCTCGGCATGTCCGGCCGCGCCGCCGCCTCGCTGATCGCCTCGGCGTCGTTGCGGTCGTTCTTGCCGCGCCGGACGAACGGCTTCACGTACTGCGGCGGGATCAGCTGCACCGTATGCCCCATGGCCGCCAGCCGACGCCCCCAATGGTGCGAGCCGCCGCATGCCTCCAGGGCCACGTGTGTTGGCGGCAGCTTGGCGAAGAACGCCTCCATCTCCGCCCGCCTCATGTTGCGGCGCAGGACGGCTTTTTCGTCGTGGTCCACGCCATGCAAGGTGAACACGGCCTTGGACGTGTCGAGGCCAATGCGCTTAAGGTTCATGCGGACGGTCCTTCAGGTTCGGATGTTGACAACCAAACTTTGGCACGAGATGCCGCGGGGCCGTCCACCCCAACATGGATGGATTGCAGACTCATCGACGTTTTAGGCTACGCCAAAAGCATGTCTTGGATCCAAATTAACCTAGATTATATCGGATTAGGCAGTTTTTCCGTAACTGGGGCAAATCCCCGGGCAAAGACGAACCGCCTTCCAATCTATATCACTAAGAGAACGAAGAAAGCTGCATAGATTCAGGGTGGTAGAGTTACCGACCCACTCTGATCTTTGTTCTGCTGCAACTGCGTGCCCGGGAATTTGCCCCAGTTACGTTTTTCCGAGCTGCTGCGAGCTCTTATCAACTGTGTCTCGCCTACGCCAGAGATATCTTGCTGTAATTGCTCGTAGCTTCTCCAGGCTCAACTGCTGATCCATGCAACAACGCCGCTCCGACCTGCACCGTGTTCCGTCCCGCCGCTTTGGCGGCATACAACGCGGCGTCGGCGATCCCGACCAGCTTTTGCGGGCCCTCGCCGATTGGCCCCGGAGTTGCGGTCGCTACACCGGCGCTGAAGGTGACGACGCCGCCCAGGCTGTGGGCATGCTTTATGGCGATGCTGCGCACCGCCAGCCGCATCGTCTCGGCGAGCGCGAGCGCGCCCTCCGTGTCCGAACCCGGCAGCAACACGGCGAATTCTTCGCCGCCGAAGCGCGCCGCGAACTCGCCGGATCGCCGCAGACAGCCCTCGATGGTCCGGGCGAACATGCGCAGGCACTCGTCCCCGGCGGGGTGGCCGAAGCAGTCGTTGTAACTCTTGAAATGATCGATATCGATGAGGATGACCGAGATTGGCTGGCCCGACCGGGCCATGCGGCGGATTTCCCGCTCGATCGTCTCGTCGAACGCGCTGCGGTTGGGAAGGCCGGTTAGGCCGTCGTACATAGCCTGCCTGGCAAGCATCCGGGACGCGTTGATGGCTTGTCTGCCAAGGATCAGCAGGAAGATGATGACGCAGCCCAGAATGACCGCATGGGTTATCAATTCGGTGCGCCAGCTGCGCTGGATGTCCCACTCGGATTGCGACACCAGGGTGCTCACAGGGAAACGGACGAGGTGTTCATAGGAACCCCGCCGTCGCACCCCGTCGAGGCCGGACTGGTAGGACAGGCTTCTCGTCCTATGAACGTCGTTGGGCCGTCGCCGCAAGCTGCCCAGGCTCGGGTTTTCCTTCACGTCCGATCCGACGGACGGGCTGCGGGCGAGGATTGTGCCGTCATCGGCCACCAGTGACACGACACCGCCCGACCTGGCCTGAACCCGGTTGAATAGCTGCTGGAAAAAATCGAGCGAGATGCTGGTGACCGCCAGACCGCCAAACGTTCCATCCGGGTTGTTGATGCGACGGGTCATGGTGATGCTGTAGGTGCCATCGATCTTGCTTTGGATCCGTGTCCCGACGAAGGGTCCACGATCTGCGTGAGTGGCATGATAACGAAAGTACTCGCGCTCTGCGTAGTTCAGGCCGTGTGGATTCGGCTTCAGCGACTTGGCGATCGCATCGCCGCGGCTGTCAACGATTCCCATTTCATGGATGGCCGGAAGGGCCTCAGCGAGCGAGGTCATCAGCCGGTAAAAGCGGGTGAGAGCCTCGGGGCCGGTGCCCTCCTCCTCGACCTGTTTGACCAGGGCCGCGACAACCGTGTCCGCGGTCTGCAAGGTCGTCTCCGCCTGCTCAGCCATCGCGCGCGCGGTGTTGGAAGAGACGATGTCAGCCTGCTCGATGTTGCCCTGATACACCTGCGACAACTGCCATACCTCGGTGCCGATCAGCGTGCCGCAGACACAGACGATCAGGCCCAAGATCCCGTTGCGCAGCGTGCCGTTACGCAATCCGGCGAGCGACGAACCGGTGCGGTCGAGTTTCGGCGCCATCAAGTCAATCCAGTCATATTGTGACCAAATATCGCTTGAGAGGTGGTAATGCCTTCGAACATGGGCCGCGCGAAGTAGAAGCCTTGCATGTAGCGACCGCCGACCGAGCGCAGAGCGGCGACCTCCTCTGGGCTTTCCATGCCCTCCAGGACGATCTTGATCCCGATCTGCTGGCCGAGGCCAAGGAGGCTGGCAATGATGGCCAGGCGATGCCTGTCACGATCGCAGCCTTGGATGAGAGCGCGATCGACTTTGACGATGTCGGGCCGCAGGCTGGCAAGTTGGACGAAGCCCGAATTGCCGGTCCCGAAATCGTCGAGTGCGAGGCTGAATCCCTGGCGCTTATACTCGCCGACAATGTTGAGCAGGTGGGTGGGGTCGACTATTTTTTGGGTCTCGACGATCTCGAACGTGAGAAGGTGGGTCGGGAACCCGGTGCGGGCGGACGCCTCCAGTGTCGCGCGGATGCAGGCGCGTGGCTGATAGACTGCATTGGGCAGGAAATTAATGTTGAGGTGACAGGTGATGCCGAGGCTGGCTGCGAGTTCGATCGCCTTGACCCGGCACGCCTGGTCGAAGGCGTAGAGGTTCTCCTCGTTGACCTGGCCTAGAACGTGGGACGCGGCTTGCCCCTCAGGGCCGCGAACAAGGGCTTCGAACGCGTCGATCCGGCGTTCCTCGACATCGACGATCGGCTGGAAGGCCATTGTAAGCGGGATGGATGACAGCCCGGACCGACAAGCGCCGCAGGAGAGATCGTTGCGCGCCCTCGTCAGTGTTGTGTTTCCGGCCGCCCCGGAGTGGCCGACGCGATCCGAGCTTTTAGTAAGCAGCATGGCCTTGTCCCTAGTTGATCGTATTCCAGACTTGAAATGACTGAAGGGTTGTACGGATGTGGCTGTTCAGCTTGTGTGAGCTTCGCATCCGGTATCGGCTGCAAGCGTCTTTTCTGGCACGGGATGTCTGGCGGTTCATCATATGATTAGATATGAATCTTTCTGAAATGACTGGGTGGACGGCGATGATCGGGTAGCGAAAGACGAGTTTCTCCTGGCCGCAGCCGTGTTGCATGGAACGGCGTGGTTCAAAACGGGCGGTGTATGGGTTACACCGAAAGTGGCCAGAGCCGCGCCAACCAAGGGATTCCACGTTTCGCGTGTAACCCGGATCTGAACCATGCCCCCCTTCGGGATCGATCACCAACGAGCCGACCAGGGCGCACAGCTCGATCAAGTAGTGCCAGTCGCGGCCGTTGCGGGCGAGCCGGGACGCCTCAATGCAGAACACGGCACCGATGGACCCCGTGCACACCGAGGCGACCAGTTTCTGGAACCCCGGCCGCTCGACCAGGCCCGAGCCGGAACGGCCGAGGTCGTCGTCGATGACCGCGACGGATGCGAAACCCAGGCTCCGGGCCGCCTCAGTCAACGCATACTGGCGCCGCTGGCTCTCGGTATTCTCTAGCACCTGGCCCGCGGTGGACTGGCGCACATACACCACAGCGCCGCGGCCGAGGTGGTCAGGCGTGATCTTTGGGCTCATGGGTGCCTCCCTTTCCGGCTGCCATGACCGTCGTGCCCTGGCCGAGCGCCTCCAGCAGCAGGTCGGCCAGAACCTGCACCACGTCCGCGCGGACGTGCTCGGTTGGCTTGACCATCCCCCGTTACGGTGGACACCTCGTGTAAGCTCCTGCGGGGGCAGAGGTGCAAATGACGACGAAGAAGATCCGACGGGAGTTCACGGACGAGTTCAAGCGCGAGGCGGTGGTCCTGCCGCGGGACAGCGGGCGGCCTCTCACGCAGGTGGCGGCCGAGCTGGGTCTGGAGCCATCGGTGCTGCGGCGCTGGCGCAGCCTGGCCGGGAGCATTTTAGGTGAGGCAACGGGTCAGCGCTCGGGAGCATTCCAGGTGAGGCAATGCGACCCCGGACGGCAAGGCCACGATCAGCCTAGCGGCCCACGAGGTCGGAACGGGCGCCTACACGGTCGTCGCCCTCACTGTTGCCCGCTCGCTCGGCCTCGGGATCGAGGACGTTACGGTGGTGATGGGGGACAGCGACCTGTCCCCGGTCACTCTCGCTGGCGGATCGAACAACGCAGCTTCGACCGCCCTCGTGGCGGTCAAGGCGTGTGAGGAGGCACGGGACCGGATCGCGCGGGCAGCCGTGACCGCCTCTGATAGCCCGTTCCACGGCGCCGATACCGCAAGCCTGAGGCTGTCCGACGGCAAGCTGCTGGGTCCAGACGGCCAGGGCGAGACGTTCGCGGAGGCTGTCGGCCGTGCGGACGGCCGGCTGGAGATTTACACCGAAAGCGTTCCCCCAGGGATGCCCGCGACCGCCATGTCCGGATTGTATGCGGGCAAGATGGCATTCCGGCGCGGGGACGGGCGCGAGGACGTCGCCGCCTTCGCGTATGGCGCACACTTCGTCGAGGTTCGCGTGCACGCCCGCACCCGCGAGATCCGCGCCGCCCGCGTGGTCTCCGCCTTTGCGTCTGGCACGATCGTCAATCCGACGACCGCGCGCAGCAAATACATGGGCGGCGTCATCTGGGGGCTGTCATCCGCCCTGCACGAGGCGACCGAGATCGACGCCGCATCCGCGCGCTACACGAACGACAACCTGGCGGACTACGTGATCCCGGTGAATGCCGACATACCATCGGTCGAGATCATCATGGTCCCGGAGGTTGACGACCTGGTGAACGCGCTCGGCATCAAGGGAATCGGCGAGGTCGCGATCGTGGGCATGAACGCCGCCGTCGCCAACGCGGTCTTCCACGCGACCGGCAAGCGTGTGCGCGAGCTCCCGATCCAATCCGAGAAGCTCCTTTAATGAACCATGCTGGACGCGTCGACTTGGGTCCTCATGAGGGATCGCCCAACCAGTCTCGTAGTGCGCGCGTGACCGCATCGGGCGCTTCCATCGGAGTCAGGTGACCGCTTTCTGGCACGATGACCAGTGCGGCGCCTTCGGCGAGGGCCGCCATCTCCCGGTGAGCCGATGGCGGGGTGAGCTGGTCGTTCGCACCGCACAGAACGAGCGTGGGGATGCGGAGGCACCGGAGCACTTCGGCACCATCCTTGCGTTCCAGCCGGTTCTGCCGAAGGAGCACCTCCACGCCCAAACGCTCCGTCATGGCGCGTATTCGGCAAAGGAGGTCGGCGTCCCCGAGCCGCGAGCGGTCGACATAGGTCTCAAGCATGTGCTCGCCGAACCCGTGGAAGCGGCCCGGTGCCTGCGCCGCTTGATCGAGAGCACGTCGTTGCGCCGCCCGTGCAGGCGTATCGGCACGTATCGAGGTATCGAGCAGCGCCAAGCGAGCGACCCTTTCCGGGGCGATGCGCAGGACTTCCTGTGCCACGTAGCCGCCAAGCGAGAAGCCAGCCAGGGCAAAGAAAGGGGGAGCGCTCGCCAGCACATCTAGTGCGACATCGCGCAGGGTCTCGCTCCGAGAGGTGTCGGCGACATGGCAATCCGCGATGTCGGCCAATCCTGCGACCTGATCGCGCCAGAGGTCGAAGTCGTTGAGCAGCCCAGGCAGCAGAAGGAGATCATGCCTCACGATGAGAGGTCCGGTTCAATGAGCGCGAGCGCGTTGTTCTGACCGGGCAGCTTGGGAAACTTGCCGTCCTTGCCCAGCCAGGCCCGACTGCGGAAGGCGAAGCTCTTTGCGCGATTCATCTTCCACCCTCTTACGCGATTCATCCTCCACCCTCGGTTTGGATACTCCATCCCGAATGCCGTGAATTTCGAGACGACGTAAATAATATGGCTTTAGTATACCCTGTTCAGGTCAGAACCCGAAAATCCTTGGGCGAGATGATGCGGAAGTTGTCGGTTACCGCATCGCAATAGGCATTCCACTTTCTGGGCACCTCCTCACGCAGGAACCCCAGGATCGC